>Ga0180434_10010056_pt1 | contig 10192 bp, 7 predicted proteins | sample SS_ome_7_FD_132453 | JGI IMG/M metagenome (GOLD analysis project Ga0180434, IMG submission 132453) | Hypersaline lake sediment archaeal communities from the Salton Sea, California, USA - SS_1_D_2 metaG | ecosystem: Environmental > Aquatic > Non-marine Saline and Alkaline > Hypersaline > Sediment... | reverse complement strand
CGGCCCAGCTGGGGGGCGCCCCACATCGCGTCGATGTTGCCGCCCGCCCCGTTGATTCCCGCCGAGATCAGGCCGTTCATCTGGGTGTTCGAGGGGGTCAGGAAGCCCGACATCGTCCCGGCGTAGCTGTACCGGTTGGGGTGGAACGTCGCCATGGTCAGCGCGCCGGTGCCGCCCATCGAAGCACCCACGATCGCATGGCGGTTGGGCGCCAGGCCCCTGTTCGCCGCGAGCCAGTTGGGAAGTTCGTCGGCCAGGAAGGTCTCCCACTGCTTGCTGCCGTCGAGTTCCCAGTTGGTGTACATCGAGTAGGCGCCCCCCGCGGGGGCGGCCACCGACAGCCCGGAGCCGGCGAGGGTGTTCATCGCGTTGCCCAGAGTCACCCAGTTGCTCACCTCCGGGGCGGCGTTGAAGGCGTCGAGCAGGACCACTGCGTGCGGGCCACCGGCCTGGAACGCCACCGGGATGTCCCGGCCCATCGCCGCCGACGGGACCATCAGGGTCTCCATCGCCGCCGCCGCCGGGGGGGCGACGGCGGTCCAGGCGCCCAGCGCCACAACCGCCGCGGACAGTGTCCGGAACAGCTTCGCCAACCTGCTCATCGCCATCCTCACCTCGACTCTTGGCCCCTGGTAGTGAATCACACGGCTGACGGGCGGTTGCGCGTTTCGCCGCGATACGCCCGCCGCCGCGGGGCGGTGCCGTCAGGCCGCCGAGATTCTCAGTTCGCCGGGGCGGACCCGGCCGCCGCCGGCGGGGCCGACGGCTGTGGGGTGGCGCCGAGAACCCGCTGGATGTCGGGCTTCATCTGCTGCAACTGCTGACCCCAGTAGCCCCAGCTGTGGGTGCCGTTGGCCGGGAAGTTGAACACCCCGTTGGTGCCGCCGTCGGCAAGGTAGGTGTCCCGGAAGGTCTTGTTGGTCCGAAGCGTGAAGCCTTCCAGGAACTTGGCGTTGAACAGGTTGCCCGCGCTGGCACCGGCATCGAGGTCCGACTGCTTGCCGTCCCCGCAGTAGATCCAGATCCGGGTGTTGTTGGCGATCAGCCGGCCGATGTTGACCATGGGATCGTTGCGCTGCCAGGCCGCGCTGCCGGCCGGACCCCACATGTCCTGCGGCTTGTAGCCGCCGGCGTCGCCCATCGCCAGGCCGACCAGCTTGGGCCACCAGCCTTCGGAGAGGTTGAGGAATCCCGAGAGCGAGGCCGCATAGGGGAACTGCCGCGGGTGCCAGATCGCCAGAGTGAGCGCGGCGGATCCGGCCATCGACAGGCCGACGGCGGCGCTGCCGGTCGGTTTGACCTGCCGGTTGGCGGCGAGCCAGGTCGGCAGCTCCCTGGTCAGGAAGGTCTCCCAGCGGTAGGTCTGACAGCCCGCGTTGCCGCAGGCGGGCTTGTACCAGTCGGAGTAGAAGCTGGACTGGCCGCCCACCGGCATGACCACCGAGAGCCCCGAATCGAGGTACCACTCGAAAGCCGGGGTGTTGATGTCCCAGCCGCTGAAGTCGTCCTGGGCGCGCAGACCGTCCAGCAGATAGACCGCCGGGGAGTCGGCTCCCCCGCTCTGGAACTGCACCCGGATGTCGCGGCCCATGCCCGCCGAGGGGACGTCGAGGTACTCCACGGGCAGGCCCGGCCGGGAGAACGCCCCGGCCGTCGCCGAACCCCCGGCGACGCCGACCAGTCCGGCCAGCAGAGCGGCCGCGCCCATCGCGACCGCGCAGCGCCGCAGCCAACCGCCGGATTCCGTGCGTTTCGGCCGAGTCGGCAGAAGTCTGTTTCCGCGCATCACGAATACCCATCCCATCGTTGGTCGCCGCGCCGTCGCACGGACCCCTCTGCGGCGCCGGGGTAGTCAACCACACCCCGGGGCCACCCCGGCAATCGCCGGGAACCGGCCGCGCCGTTACACCCCTGCGGTGCAATCAGGGCCCGGTCGCGGGAAGCCCGGTGTAGGGCGGGTTCTGCGGCGGCGGTACCGGCAGACCGCACCGCAGCAGTTCATAGAGCGGCACCCGGTCGATGCGGTAGCGGGTGAACCCCAGCGCCCGGTTCAGGTTGCCGATGAACCGCGGCCGGCTCATCGGTTCACGGATCGCCTTGAGCCTCTCGGCAGTCTGCGGGCACGTCAACGCCTCCCGGGCCTGCCGGATCCAGTCCTCGTCGAGATACTCGGGTATCCAGGGCCGGTAGGTCAGCCAGGGCCCATCGGCGACCGCCCAGTCCGGGAAGATGTTCTTGTCGTGGCCGATGCGTCCCTCTTCCAGCCGGGCGGTGTGGGCGGCAAGGGGGTTGGCCAGACCGATCTGGTCGAGCACGCGGGTATCAAGCCCGACGTTCATCCCGACCATGCCGAGGTTGGTGAAGAACACGGTGTGCTGGGCGACGTCGCGGCGCCAGGTGTCCATCGGCACTCCCGGCGGCGGCGGTGGCGGTGGCAGCGCCGGAACGACGTCCCAGACGTCGTAGTTTCCTGACGGCAGCAGCAGCGCGCCGTCGGGTGTGTTGTTGAGGGCCACCAGGATCGCCCGCATCCGCGGGTAATCCAGGTAATCGGCCGCGGTCAGCGGATGCGCGTGTCCGGTGGCCTGGGAGTAGAACCGGCGTTCGTCGACGATGCCCGAGTAGGTCACCCGGGTGCCGTCCGAGCCCATCCCCGGGGAGTTGGCCGCCCACAGCGCCCACCCGGCCAGGGCCAGCCACAGACCCGCGACGGCGCCGCCGGCCAGGTAGGCCCTCTCGCGGGCGAGCCAGCCGCCCTCCGGAAAGGCCAGTGGGATCACCGACACCGGCGCCAGAAGACAGAACACCGGCGCCAGCAGCACCCGCCCATGCATGAAGTCGCCGCCCTGGCGGGTCCAGTACAGCCCCTGCAGGATGCCGCTGAGGAGCATGAAGGCCACGACCACCGACGGGCGCCGCACCCAGCCTCCGGCGCGCGGCGAGGGGCTCCGGGGCGGACGGCCGCCGGGCCCCCCGGCCAGCGGGAGCACAGCGAGCGCGGCCAGCAGCAGCGCCGGCACCCACAACGCGTAGGGGCCGGTGAAGTTGGCCAGGTAGGCCATGCCCTGTCCCCATTTGCTGCCCGAGGCATCCTTGGCCAGTGCGGTCTGAGGCACCAGGAGGCCGTAGTAGCCCATCCGGAAGATCTGGTAGCCGACCGGCAGGGCGCCGCCGGCCACGACGACCAGGACCCGCTGCCGCCGGCCGGGGGCGGCGATCAGCACCATCAGCAGCGCCAACCCGCCGATGAGGGCGAACTCGGGGCGGACCAGCACGCTCAGGCCCGCGACGAAGGCCAGTGCCGCGGTGAACCTACGGCCCGTGCCGGCACCCTGCGACCAGCGGACCATCATCCACCACAGCAGGCCCAGCCACGCGGTCACCAGCCCGTTCTCCAGCCCGGAGGTCGCGAAGTCACGGGCCGGCGGTATCGCGATGTACACCAGGGCTCCGGCGGGCAGGAAGAGCGCCCGACGGGCGCCCAGGCCCGGCGCCCACAGCCGGGCGGCGCCCAGCATCGCCAGGACCACACCGGCGACGCTGAGCATCATCGACAACGCCAGCGCCACATACTCCAGGCGCAGCGGGCCGCCGATGACACTGCCCAGATAAACCAGATAGGTCCAGGCAGTCGAGGTGTTGGACTCCACCCGCTCACCGGCGTTGAAGACCGGGCCGTTGCCGGCCAGCAGGTTCCGCACGGTGCGCAGCACGATCAAACCGTCGTCGGCGATCCAGCGCCGCTGCCAGATACCCCACGTCCACAACGCCGACACCACGGCCACGCTGACCCACAGGCTGATCCGGCCGATCCGGGCCGACGGCGGTTCGGCCGGCGCGACCACATCGGACCCCCGGCCGGAGACGGCCGGGGCGCTAACCAATGAGGACGGCGGCAACGACGGTTCCGATCCAGCCCACAGCGAGCAGTTGCAGAACCCGGTCACGCAAGGCGATTTCCTCGGGTTCGCCGGCCAGTCCGCCGTCGACGTCGACCGCGTAGCGAAGGATGGCGATGGTGAACGGGATCATCGAGATGGCGTACCAGGACCCGCCGCTGTCGTCCTGCTCGAAGGCCCACAGCCCGTAGCACAGCACCACCGCGGTGGCCGACAGCGTCCAGACGAACCTCAGATAGGTGCTGGTGTAGCTCTCCAGGGACTTGCGAATCTTGGCACCGGTCCGCTCGGCGAGCTGCAGTTCGGCGTAACGCTTTCCGGCGGCCATGAACAGTGAGCCGAACGCCATCACCAGCAGGAACCACTGGGAGAGCGGAATTCCCGCCGCCACGCCGCCGGCGATGGCACGAATGAGGAACCCCGAGGAGACGATGCAGATGTCGAGCACCGGCTGGTGTTTGAGCCCGAAGCAGTAGGCGAGCTGGATGGCCAGGTACACCGCCATCACCAGGGCCAGTTGCGGGGTGAGCCACCAGGAGACGGCCAGGCAACCCAACCCTAGGACGGTGGCTATCCCGTAGGCCAGCCCGACCGGCAGCACCCCGGCCGCGATCGGGCGGAACCTCTTGGTCGGGTGCGCCCGGTCGGCCTCGACATCGCGGGCGTCGTTGACCAGGTAGATCGCCGAGGCGGCCATGCTGAAGACCACGAACGCGACCGAGACCTTGAACAGCACGTCGCGGTAGTCATAGGTGACATCCCCGCCGAGAGCAGCCAGCGGTGCCGCCAACACAAGGAGGTTCTTGACCCACTGTCGCGGCCGGATCGCCTTGACCACCCCGGACAGCAGGTTGCCCGGCGGGCCGGTGACCGGCGCCTCACTCATCGTGCTCACCTCGGGTCCGCACTCGGGGTCTCCTTCCGGGGGCCGGCCAGCCGGGAGGCGGTGCCCGCCACCGACGCGCCGACGACGATGCCGGCCAGCACGTCGGTCGGGTAGTGCACCCCGAGCACCAGCCGCGACAGCGCCATCACCGGAATCAGGACCAGCGGCAGCCGTGAGCCGGTGGCCCGGCACAGCAGCATAGCCGCGGCGGTGCTGGAGGTGGCGTGGGCCGAGGGGAAGCTCAGCGCGCTCGGGGTCGCCGCGTTGACCGCGACCGCCGGGTGATCGGGCCGCGCGCGGCGCACCACCAGTTTGATCGCTATCGCCGCGGCGTGCGCGGCCAGGGCACCCGCGCCGACGAGCAGCATGTCCCGACGTCTGCGGCGGGAGAGCGCGGCTCCCAGGGCGGCCACGCCCACCCACCCGGCGGCGTGCTCACCGAAATGCGACAACGTCCGTGCCGCGCTCACCACCGGTGGCGCGGCGAGGCCGGACTGCACGGCCACCAGTACCGCGGTCTCGCCGGAGGGCGGGCCGTAGCGCGAGTCGAGCGGCCGATCAGACATTGACCGGAGATTCGTCGGCCCGGGACTGGTCGGCCCGAGACTGGTCGAAGAGCACCGACTCCCACTTCTGCTTGCTGGACAGCACCGGCAGCGCCTCCCGGTAGGCCCGGCGCATCCGGTCGTAGTCACGGGCGAGCCGGATGTGGCGGCTCAGCGAGGCGCGCAGCAGGGCGAACATCGTGGCCCGGTCGCGCTGCCGGTAGACGACGCCGCGGCCGTCGGCGGTGGTGACCGTCACGCCGTCGACGTTGCACAACAGGAACCAGCGGGCGTCCTGGGTGGCCACGTTCAGTTGCGGACGCCGGTGGTGCTCCGGATCGGCCCTGCGAAGTTGGTGGAGCAAACCGCGCACCAGCCGCAAGCCGATCAGCGGCAGGAAGGCGGGAGGCTTGTGCGCCCTGGTCCTCCCGCTGGGCGGCGGCAGGGCGGTGGCGCCGTGCAGCACAACCGCATCAGGGTATTCCTGGCGCATCGCCCGGATCTCGGGCAGCGCCGACTCCAGGATGGAGAAAATGTGTTCCGGCCCGGCCAGGAAGTCGTCAATCGCCCGGTTCTGGATCGCAACCGTCGAATATTCAAGGCAGAGTAGGTGTTTGAGGGTCGCCTTCAGTGAGCTGCGCAGCAGGCCGCGTACCGGCGCGTCCCAGTGCAGGGCGGAGACCACAAGCCTGTTGCGGAGGTGGAAGTAGGCCTGCCAGTCGATCGCGTCGTCCTTGTCGCTCCAGGCCATGTGCCAGATCGCGGTTCCGGGCATCGTGACGGTGCCGTAGCCGTGCTCGGCGGCGCGCAACCCGTAGTCGGCGTCGTCCCACTTGATGAACAGCGGCAGCGGCTGTCCCAGCTCCTCGGCCACCCGGCGCGGGATCATGCACATCCACCAGCCGTTGTAGTCGACATCGATGCGGCGGTGCAGCAGCTTGCTGCGACCCTCCTCGTCATCGCCGTTGAGCGGGTACTTGGCGAAGTCGTGGTCGTACTCGGTGAACGGCGCGTTGGTCCACATGAAATTGGCCCTGTTCACCACCTCGCCCATCACGTGCAGGTGGGACGGCTCCTGCAGGTTCAGCATCTGCCCGCCCACCAGGGTGGGCGCCTTGGCGAAGCGGCTCAGCGCCAGCGCCCGAAGCACGGAATCGGGTTCGACGCGGATATCGTCGTCCATGAACAGGATCTGTTCGCAGTCGGTGTTCTTCAGGGCTTCGTACATCACCCGGCTGTAGCCGCCCGAACCGCCCAGGTTGGGCTGGTCATGGATGGAGAGCCGTTCTCCGAGCGCGGCCGCCGCGGCACCGAAATCGGGGTGGTCCTTGGCTTTGGCCGTGCCTTGGTCGGCGACGATCACCGCGCCGACGACGCTGTCCACCAACGGATCCGAGGTCAGCGTGCGCAGCGCGTTGACGCAGTCCGCGGGCCGGTTGAAGGTTGGGATCCCGACGGCGATGTTCGCCCTACCGGGTGCCGGAACCGGTGCGTACCAACCTGCCTCGTGCAGCGTCACCCGACCCTCGGTGGTGATGTCGAACCAGATCCAGCCGCCGTCCTCGAACGGATCCAGCTCGATCTCGAACTCGGCGACCGCCGGAGTCGACTGGTCGGGGCCGGCGACCTCGCTGCCGCCGACGCTGATCCGCGCGCCGGTGGCCTTGGAGCGATAGACGTCGACGCGGGCGCTGCCGGTCAGTTCGACGCGGAGCACCACCGAGGTCAGCGTCGTCCAGCGCCGCCAGTAGCTGGCCGGGAAGGCGTTGAAGTAGGTCGCGAACGACACCTCCGACTCGGGCCCGATCTGCAGCACGGTGCGGCTGGCGGCGTGCGCGCGCCGGGCGTTGGTCTCCGATTCCTCGACGTAGAGCTTGCGCACGTCCAGCGGTTCGCCCGGCCTGGGCAGGATCACCCTGGCCAGCAGGCTCACCGCCCGCGACTCTCCCTGGATCGGGCCGGCGGGGATGTCGCTCATGGGTTGCTGCTTTCGTCGGCCAGTGGGGCACCGTCGCGCAGATGCGGTGCAAGGACGTTGTCGTACATGCTCAGGGCACTCGCGATGGCCATGTGCATGTCCAGATATTGGTAGGTTCCCAGCCGGCCGCCGAAGAGGACCCCGGCCGCGGCGGTCTCGGCGCGGGCGCGGGTCCGGTAGGCCGCCAGGACCGAACGGTCCCGTTCGGTGTTGATCGGGTAGTACGGCTCGTCGTCCTCGTCGGCGAACCGCGAGTACTCACGCATGATCACGGTCTTGTCGGCGGGGTAGTCGCGCTCGGGGTGGAAATGCCGGAACTCGTGGATGCGGGTGAACGGCACGTCACGATCGTTGTAGTTCATCACCGGTGTGCCCTGGAAATCCCCGCACCCGTCGAGGACCTCGACCTCGAAGTCCAGCGTCCGCCAGCCCAACCGGCCCTCGACGTAGTTGAAGTAGCGGTCCAGCGGACCGGTGTAGACGACCGGCGCGGTGGGGTTGGCGGCCCGCAGTTCGTCCCGGACGTCGAACCAGTCGGTGTTCAGGCGCACCTCGATGCGCTCGTCGGCGGCCATGTTCTCCAGCCAGGCGGTGTAGCCGTCGACGGGCAGGCCCTCGTAGGTGTCGTTGAAGTAGCGGTTGTCGAAGGTGTAGCGCACCGGCAGCCGGCTGATGGTCGAGGCCGGCAGTTCCTTGGGGTCGGTCTGCCACTGCTTGGCCGTGTATCCCTTGACGAACGCCTCGTAGAGCGGTCGCCCGATCAGCGAGATCGCCTTCTCCTCGAGGTTCTGCGCGTCGGCGGTGTCGATCTCGGCGGCCTGCTCGGCGATCAGGGCGCGCGCCTCGTCCGGACTGAAGTAGCGGCCGAAGAACTGCGAGACCAGGCCCAGGCCCATCGGGAACTGGTAGGCCTGCCCGGCGTGCATGGCGAAGACCCGGTGCTGATAGTCGGTGAACTCGGTGAACTTCCGCACGTAGTCCCAGACCCGTTTGTTGGAGGTGTGGAACAGATGGGCGCCGTAGCGGTGGATCTCGATACCGGTCTCCGGCTCGGGCTCGGAGTAGGCGTTGCCGCCAAGGTGTGAGCGCCGCTCCACCACCAGCACGCGGAGCCCCAGCTCGGAGGCCACCCGCTCGGCCACCGTCAATCCGAAGAAGCCCGAACCCACGACGAAGAGATCGACATCGCCGGCCTCGCGAAACTGGTTGTGGCCAGGGGCTCCGGTGGCCCCGGAATCGGCGGACTTCATCGGCCCCTAGGTTATCGGAACCCTGCGTTGACGCCGGTATCGGCGACGGGGCGAGCCGCCACCCGGCCCGGGGCAGCGCGGGCCCCGCAACCACTGCAGATCGCGATTGGCTCACGATTCAGCATCGTCACTCCAGTCACAACATTCACAGCTTTACCATCAGTTCCGTTGGCTCCGGCAGCGCAGTGCAGTCGGCCGGGGCCGGCGAACAGGCTCAAAAAGTTTGGGCCCACGCAGCCCGGATTGAGGAGACTTCCGTGCCGAACCGACGTCGACGCAAGATCTCGACAGCTACCAGCGCGGTCGCCGCCCTTGCCGTGGCAAGCCCGTTCGCCGTGCTCGCAGTGCTGGATCTGACCGCAGCCCCCGCAGCCGAGGCCCCTCAGACCGTGCACCGGGAGTTCACCCGGGCCGCGGTCGTGACCGACCTGCCCAACGAGATCATGTCCGCGCTCCAGCAGGGCCTCGCGCAGTTCGGCATCAACCTGCCGCCACTGCCGACCGGGCTGAGCCCCGCCGGGGCCCAGCCGGTACAGACCGGCCCCGGGCTCACGACGCCCTCTCTGACGGCACCCGGTCTGACGACGCCATCTCTGACGGCACCCGGCCTGACCACGCCGGGCCTGACCACGCCCGGTCTGACCACACCCGGTCTGACCACGCCCGGTCTGACCACGCCGGGCCTGACCACGCCGGGCCTGACCACGCCATCTCTGACAACACCGGGCCTGACAACACCGGGCCTGACCACACCCGGCCTGACCACACCGGGCCTGGTGCCGCCGGCCGCCGCGGCGACTCCCTCGCTGACCGACCCCGGCCTCACCAGCCCCGACCTGCTCACCCCCGGCCTTACCACTCCGCAGTTGGGCACGGATCCCGGGCTGGTCAGCCCGTCGGCCAGCGGTATCGGGTTGCCCATCGAGCAGCCGATCAGCGCTCCGCTGGGACCGGTGGCGGGCACGTACCCGATCCTCGGTGACCCGTCGCTGGGCATGCCGCTGACCCCGGCCGCGCCGGCCAGTGGCGGCATCATCAGCGATCTGAGCAGCGCTGCAAACCAGCTCGGGGTGGGCCAGGCCATCGACCTGCTCAAGGGTGTCGTCATGCCCGGGATCACTCAGGCGATTCAGGGCGCTGCCGCTGCGGCTCCGGCGGCCGCGGCACCCGCGGTGGAAGCGGCTGGCGAGGTGGCCGCGACCGGATAGGACCTGCACCGAAACGGCACCGCAGGGTGAGACCGGTCGGACGGCCAGCGCGACTGGCAGGACATCCCGGACAGGCCCCTGCGGTGCCGTTGCGTGTGCCCCGTCAGAACCATCTGTCACATAGTCATCAATTGTCCGTGTCGAAACGCCAGTAACACTAAGCCCATACGTAACATCGCCTTGTGCCGTCCCGGAGGCCCGCGCCGACGATCCTGTTCACCGCCATCGCGGCGACGGTCGTCGTGCTGCCGTGGGCAGTCAACGGCGCGCCCGGAACGCGACCAGCTGAACGGCCCAGTGCCGACGACACCGTCCTGACCCCCCAGCCGCTGGCCGGGATCGGCGGCGGCGAAACGGTACGGGAGGTGAGTTCACCGACCCCGTTCTCGATGGTGGCGGTCACGGGCAACGACCTGACCGGAACCT
>Ga0180434_10010053_pt1 | contig 10193 bp, 7 predicted proteins | sample SS_ome_7_FD_132453 | JGI IMG/M metagenome (GOLD analysis project Ga0180434, IMG submission 132453) | Hypersaline lake sediment archaeal communities from the Salton Sea, California, USA - SS_1_D_2 metaG | ecosystem: Environmental > Aquatic > Non-marine Saline and Alkaline > Hypersaline > Sediment... | reverse complement strand
TTCAGTGGCCTGCCTCTGCTTTTCGGGAGGTGTCCCCAACTTGATACGGTCGCGAGCGTCTTACTAGCCCGTAGCAGTGGATGTGGTATAATCGCACACTTACAACCCGGATCGCTATGTTGAACTCGGACGGGTGTGTTTCATCTCAGTTGGGATTTGGTTCGTAGTAGGCGATTTATCGCCGCAACAGCACGCTGAAGCGCGTACTACAAAAATCTCTCAACTCATTTGAAACGCACCCAACTCGGACAGGTGATGAAAACGTTATTCGGTATTTTCCTGGCGGCGATACTGATCGTGTTAACCGCCTGTGGCGAGGTGATTACACCACAGCCCACCCAAGAGGCGGCGTTGCCTGCCAGCACGTCGCCTCCCGCCGCTACGCCTACGCTCCCGCCCCGGCTGACGGCTACAGCGCCGCTCCTTCCGCCGGCCACCACAGCCACGCCCACCATTACCCCCACGCCGGTCATGCACGTCGTCCAGGCCGGGGAGGCGTTGTACACCATCGCTCTCGCGTACGGAGTGAGTGTAGAGGCGCTTCAGAACGCGAATGGCATCACCGATCCCCAATTTCTGCAACCGGGGCAGGAATTGATTATCCCCACCGGCGAGGAAGCGGCCGAAACCACGTTCGGCGTGCTGCTGCCCACGTCCACGCCGCTCCCCTTTGAAAAACGGGGCGTCGTTTTTTACGAGACGCCCGTCGGCAGCCTCCTCGGCCTGGGAGAGATCGTCAACACCACTGAGTTCAACCTCACCAACGTCCAGGTGCGCGTGACGCTCTTTGATGCGGCCGGCGCGTTGCTGACCGAGGCGGATGCGTTTGTGGACGCCGAATTTATCCCGCCGGGAGAGCGCTCCCCGTTTCGCATCCTGTTCACGGCCCCTCCACCGACCTGGGCAAGTTACGATGTCGCGATTATCCGCGGCGAGGCAGCCGGACCGTTGGTGGATTCCTACGTGCCGATCGCCGTGGCCGAGGTGGAAGGCGGGCTTTCCGGCTCTCAATTCCAGGTGCGCGGGGTGGTGCAGAACACCAGCGACGGGCGGAGCGCCAAGAATGTGCACGTCATCGTGACGACGTATGACGCCCAGGGATTGGTCACGGGGTCTCGGCAAAGTGCCGTGGAGGTCGAAGGAGCGCTCGCGCCTGGGGCCACGGCTCCCTTTAGTTCGCTGTTCACCTTCTACGGCGACGTCCCCGCCGATTTTCACGTCATCGCGCTGGGTCGCGTCGCGGCTGAGTAACCCATCTGTGGGAGGATCATCGTGTTGTATCGTATCCTGCGTTTCGTCGCCGTTATTCTTTCTCGCCTGGTGTTTCGCATCGAGTGCGTGGGGCTGGAGAATTTTCCCGACGATCCACCCTATCTTTTGGTGAGCAATCATCTATCCGCCCTCGACTCTCCACTGGTGATGTCTGTATGTCCCCACAAGATCCGCGCCTTTGCCGCGAGCAAGCACAAGCGCAATCCGATCTTTGGTCCGCTGCTGGCGCTGGCTGGCGCCATCTGGGTGCGGCGCGGGGAGGTGGATCGACAGGCGTTGCGGGAGGCATTGGAGTTGTTCGAGCGCGGAGAGGTGCTGGGAGTGGCCCCGGAAGGAACCCGCGCTCGGGGAACGATCGCGTTGCGGGAGGGGAAAACCGGCGCGGCCTACCTGGCCGCCCGCGCCGACGTGCCGATCGTGCCGGTGGGGCTGGCCGGAACGGAGAATATGGCCCACAACCTTCCTCGGTTGCGCCGTACTCGCGTGCGGTTCGCCGTCGGCGAGCCTTTCCGCCTGCCAGGCAGACACGCGCGAGGTCAGGAGTTGCACGAGTACACGGACTTGATCATGCGCCGCATCGCCGAGTTGTTGCCGGAAGAATACCGGGGCCTGTATGGTTGATGGAGGTATCGCTATGGCACGAATTGTCTTCATGGGCACGCCGGACTTTGCCGTGCCGACGTTAGAGGTGCTGGCCGACACGCACCGGGTAGTCGGCGTCGTCACGCAGCCGGATCGAAAAAGCGGGCGTGGACGGCAGCTAAAACCGTCTCCGGTCAAACGGGTGGCGCTGGAGCGTGGCCTGCCGCTGTTCCAGCCGCAAACGCTGCGCACACCAGATCCGCTGGCGTGCCTGGCAGATTGGGAGCCGGAGGTCATCGTCGTGGCGGCCTTTGGGCAGATTCTATTACAGGACGTGCTCGACATACCTCCGCACGGCTGTCTCAACGTCCACGCCTCGCTGCTGCCGCGCTGGCGAGGCGCGGCACCGGTGGCGGCGGCCATCCTGGCGGGTGACGAGAGCACCGGCGTGACGATCATGCGGATGGATGCCGGATTGGATACAGGGCCTATCCTGGCGCAGCGGGAGAAGCCAATCCGATCCGACGACACGAGGGCGACATTGTGGAAGCGGCTGTCCCGGTTGGGGGCGACATTGTTGCTCGAGATGTTGCCGGCATACCTAGCGGGAGACCTGCCCCCTCGACCTCAGCCGGAGGAGAGGGTAACCTACGCCGAGCAACTGCGCAAGGAAGACGGCTTGCTCGACTGGTCGCGCCCGGCGGTCGAATTGGACTGTCAGATGCGGGCGTTTACTCCCTGGCCGTCCGTTTTCACGTTCTGGCGCGAGCGGCGGCTCAAGGTGCTGTGGGCCACGCCGTTGCCCGATTGGCGTGGGGATGCGCCGCCGGGCGCTGTGGTCGCTTTGGCGGATGGGGTGGCCGTCGCCGCAGGCAAAGGCGCGCTGCGTTTAGAGAGGGTGCAGCTAGCGGGAAAGCGGGCGATGGACATCGAGGTCTTTTTGCAGGGTCAGCGTGATCTCGTGGGCAGTCGGTTGGATAGTGGACGAATGACGAAGGACGAGTGACGAATGTTCGTCACCAAAAACAACGTCGCCTGGAAAGGGACCCCAGGCGACGTTCTGTTTTTCTGCGTCGGATTCTGTTCTTATTCTTCCTCTTCCTCTTCCGCATCCGGCAGTTTGAGTATCTGATCCACCAACCCGTACTCGATCGCTTCCTCGGCGGTCATAAAGCGGTCGCGGTCGAAATCGGCCGAGATCTGTTCCACCGACTGACCGGTGTGATGCGCCAGCAGGCCATGAAGCAGATCCTCGACGCGTTTTAGCTCCTTGAACTGGATCTCGACGTCGGGTGCGTACCCTTGCGCGCTGCCACCGGCGGGATGCATGTGCACGGTGGCGTGGGGCAGCGCGTAACGATAGCCCGCCGTGCCCGCGGCCAACAGTACCGTGCCCATGCTCGCGGTCACCCCCAGGGCGTAGGTGTGGACCGGCGTTTGCACGTGCTGCATCGTGTCATAGATCGCCAGCCCGTGGTAAATGATGCCTCCGGGACAGTTGATGTACAGCGAGATCGGCTCGTCGGGATCCTCGCCCGTGAGGTACAACATCTGGGCGACCACCAGGTTGGCGACCTGGTCGTTGATCGGCATGCCGATGAAAATGATACGGTCTTTGAGCAACCGTGAGTAGATGTCGTAAGCGCGCTCGCCGCGCCCTGTCGTCTCGACTACCATGGGGATCAATGCCATAGGTGAAATTCTCCTTGAATCTATCGGGAGTAGGGAGTAAGGAGTAGGGTTTTCTCTTTACGCTCTACTCGTCACTTTCAGATGGCTGTTCTGGTACGCTCTCTTCTTCCTGCGTCTCGGCGGGAGCTGGCTCTGGGGCCTCTCCCTTGGCGATGGCGACCAGCCGTTCTAGGGCCTTGTTGCCCAGCAGACGATTCAGCACATCGTGCCGCCCCGTGTCCGTGTTCAGAACGGTGCGCATTTCCTCGGCCCGGCTGCCCCAGGAGGCGCTGATCTCGTCGATCTGCGCGTCGATCTCTTCCTCTTCCACAGCGATCTCTTCCAACAGGATGATCTCGCCCAGCATCAGGGCGCGCTTGAGCGTGGTCACAGCGCCAGGCTTCAACTCCTCTCGCAGTTCCTCCATCTTCTGGCCCTGGATGCGCAGATAATCATCCAGCGAGAGACGGAGCTGGCTCTTTACCGCTTGCTCGTAATCTTCGACGGCGTCATCCACCGCCTCCTGGAGCAGCACCGGGGGATACTCGACTTGAGTTTGCTCGAGGATGTCTTCCAGCACTTGCCGGGCGTACTCGTTGTCGGCTTCCCTCTGCGCCTCTTCCAGTAATCGCTTTCTGACCTGCTCTTTCAGCTCCTCGAACGTATCAAAGTTGCCCACCGTGCGCGCCAGGTCGTCGTCCAGTTCGGGGAGAAAATGTTCGTACACGGCTGTCAGCACGACGTCGAACTCTGCCTCCTGGCCCTGCAATTCCTCCTCGGGATAGTCGTCCGGCAGCGTCAGGGTAAAGGTTTGCTCCTCACCTTCCTCCATCCCCACGATCGCCTCGTGGAAACCGGGCGCAGGCTCGTCCTCTTCAGCGTCCAGTAATACCTGGAGATCCTCCTCGTCCAGAAATATCTCTCCATCGACTGTTTCCCCGTACAGATCCATCATCACCACGTCGCCCAACGCCGCCGGGCGCTCCACGGGCGTGAGGATCGCGTTCTGCTCGCGGATCTCTTCGAGCGTCTCCTGAAGTTCCTCTGCCGAGACCCCGACGTCTGGTGGGTCGAGGCGATAGTCGCGATAGTCGCCCAGATCGACCGTCGGGCGCAGGGGTACGGTGAAGGTGAAGGTGAGCGGATCGGGCGTGACGTCCTCCAATATGCCGGCGGAATGAGGCTCGATCTCTTCCTGCTCCAACGCCTTGCGATAGACCTCGTCGGCCAGAACGTTGGCGATCTCCTGAAATACGGTCTCCTCGCCAAATCGCTGCACGACGACGCTGTAGGACGCCTTACCTTTGCGGAAACCGGGGATGTTTACCTCTCTTGAGATGCGGCGCGCGACCTGCTGCTTGGCCTGTTCGGTCCGCTTTTCGCTCACCTCGACGGTAAGGAGTAGTTGACGGTTCTCTAGAGCTTCCGTGGTGATCTTCAAGGGCGTATCTCCTGTTGTCATACTCATTTCCTCATCCATTTTTCAATGGGGAAGGCGGGACTCGAACCCGCACGGGTCGCCCCACGTGATCCTAAGTCACGCTCGTCTGCCAATTCCGACACTTCCCCACGGCTGCATTATAACGCCGAGTGACTGTTCACGCAAGGTTGACAATTATGCCTGCTGTTGGTATCATCATTTCTGGCATAAGGCGTGAAATGAATCACACGAGGAGGGCTTGATGAACCTGGACAAGTATTCGCGTTTCGGTAAACTAGATCCTGACAATATGCTCGACCGGATCGGCGAGTTGCCGCGCCAGTGTCGGGCGGCCTGGACGCTGGTGCAAAAGGCAACCTGGCCATCTAACTACTGCGCGGTTCGGCACATCATCGTCGTGGGGATGGGCGGCTCGGCCATCGGTGGAACGCTATTGCAGGGCCTGGTGGCGGAGGAGTGCGCCGTCCCCATCACCGTCGTGCGCGATTACACGCTCCCTGCCTTTGTTCAAGGCCCTGAGTATTTGGTGATCGGTTGCAGTTATTCGGGCAACACAGAGGAGACACTGTCGGCTTTTGGGGAGGGTCTGGAACGAGGCGCTCGGTTGATGGCGGTCACGACCGGAGGAAAGCTGGCCACGATGGTGCGGGAGAGAGGATTACCGCTGGTGCGCTTCGACTACTCGTCGCAACCACGGGCTGCGCTGGGCTACTCCTTTGTGCTGCTTTTGGGAATTTGTTGGCAGTTGGGGCTGGTGCGTGATTATTCCGCCGATCTAGAGGAGGCCGCGCAGGTAATGGATTCCTGGCAGATGGCGATCGGCCCCAAAGTGCCGACGACGCGCAACACGGCCAAGCAACTGGCGCTCCAGCTCGAAGGCCAGTTGCCGGTCGTCTATGGGGCAGGGTTCCTGGCCGCCGCCGCCAACCGCTGGAAGACCCAGTTCAACGAGAACAGCAAGCATTGGGCCTTTTTCGAGGTGCTGCCCGAACTGAACCACAACGCCGTCGTGGGCTTTGGCATCCCCCAGGAAATGCAGGAGCGGGCCAACGTGCTGATGCTACGCTCGAACCTGGATCATCCCCACGTGCAGGCACGCTGGAAGGTGACGCGGGAACTGCTCTCGCGCGAGGGCGTGGCCGTCAGAGAGCTCAAAGGGCGGGGCGAAAGCGCTCTCGCGCAGATGCTCTCCCTGATCCACCTTGGCGATTACGTGAGTTTCTACCTGGCGATGGTTAACGACGTGGACCCCACACCGGTCGAAACCATCGCCTTCCTCAAGCGAAGGCTGGCGGAGTTTGCCTTTTGAGTTGAAATCGTGTAGAATAAGCCCGTAACTGAATAAGCGTTCCTTCTCCGACCCATCATCCCTACGGGCCGAGCCTATGGGGGATGGGCGATAGGGTGTGATTGGAAACGGTCGCGCCTCCCGTGCTTGGAAAGGAGAACAGACGGCGATGTACCAGTGCAACGGCGTTCACTTCTTTTCAAGTGGACGCCGGTTTTTTTATTTAACAGAGACAAATAGCAAGATAATAGCCGCAAATCTCCGACCCATCGCCCCTACGGGCCGAGCCTATGGGGGATGGGCGATAGGGTGTGATTGGAAACGACCACACCTCCCGCGCTTGGAAAGGAGACCAGATCGATGTGAGTTATCCTTTGGGACGCTTCCATCTTTCCTTTCCCGACGCGAGAAGCGGAAAGGGGGTGATGGAAGCACAGCAGACGCGATGTAGCACGAGTATCAAAGCCGATCAAAACTTTTACAACAAAAGGAGACTCACGATGAAGAAACGAATCTTTTGGACATGTACGATCTTGATGGTTATGCTGATCTCACTGGCTGGTTGTGGCCCGGCGCAGACTCCGACCCAGGCTCCCGCGCCGACGGAAGCTCCTCAAGAAACAGCACCAACGGAGGCCCCCCAGGAACCGACCCTGGAGGGCAAGGTGATCATCTTTCACGCCGGCAGTCTGACCGTGCCGATAGACGAGCTGACCCAAGCCTTCCAGGCCAAATATCCCGACGTGACGTTCGAGACCGAGGCCTCGGGCAGCAACGCCGCCGCCCGCAAGATCAGCGAGCTGGGCCGCGAGGCCGACGTGATGATGTCCGCCGACTACACGGTCATTGACGAGTTGTTGATCCCCGAATTTGCCGAGTGGAACGTCCGGTTCGCCCGCAACACGATGGTCATCGCCTACAACGAGCAATCGCAGTACGCCGACGAGATCAATGCGGACAACTGGTACGAGATCCTCCCCCACGAGGGCGTGATCTATGGCCACTCCGATCCCGACGCCGATCCCTGCGGCTATCGCACGCTGCTGGTCTTTCAGTTGGCCGAGCAGCACTATGGCATCGAGGGGTTGGCCGAGCAGTTGGACGCTGCCTGTCCACCAGAGAACGTGCGCCCCAAGTCGGTTGAGCTGATCGCCCTGTTGGAATCGGGCGACATGGACTATGCCTTCGAGTACCGCTCGGTGGCGGTGCAGCACGGACTTAAATTCGTCGAGTTGCCGGACGAGATCAACCTGAGCATGGTCGAACAGGCTGACTTTTACAGCCAGGCCAGCGTCGAGATCGCTGGCAAGGAACCCGGAGAGACGATGACGATGGTGGGCAAGCCCATCGTCTACGGCGTGACCATTCCCAAGAACGCGCCCAGCCCGGAGCTGGCGGTCGAGTTTGTCAAATTCCTGCTTGGTCCCAATGGACAGGCGATCATGGAGGGACAGGGCCAGCCGCCCATCGTGCCGCCCGTCTCTGGCGACGCGAGCGCCGTGCCCGCCGCATTGCAGGAGATGGTCTCAGAAGCAGCGGCGGCCCCGGCCCCCGCTCCCGCCGCCGAGGTCGCCCTGAGCGTCGCCGGCGCGGTGGAGAACGAACTGGCGCTCTCCCGCGCCGACCTGGAGGCGATGGGCGCGGAAGAACTCACCGTCGAGCACCCCAAGAAGGGCGATCAGACCTACGAGGGCGTGCGCCTGAGCAAGGTCCTGGAGGCCGCCGGTCCCACTGGAGACACGCTCACCTTCGTCGCCGCCGATGGCTATACCGTTGATCTGGCGCTCACCGATGCCCAGGCTTGTGAGGATTGCCTGGTCGCCTTCGACGGCGACAGCCTGCTCCTGGCAATGTCTGGGATGGAGGGAATGCTCTGGGTCAAGGACCTGGTCGGCATCGAGGTGACCGGCGCGGGCGGGGCAAGCGGAGCTATCGAGGTCGTTGACGCCCTCGGTCGAACCATCACCTTTGACGAATACCCCCAGAACATCGTCGTCCCCGGCAAGGGATCGTGGATGGTAGGACATCCCCTGTATCTATTCCCGAATGCTTCGGAACGGTTGCTGGCGATGGAGGATCGCCAGGGTACCGTGAGCACGTTCCTTTCGGCCATAGACCCGAGTTTTGACGCAAAACCGCACCTTGAGCACGACGCCGCGCCCGAGCAGATCGCACCGCTGAAGCCTGACGTCGTCGTCATCAAGAGCTACATGCAGGAACGACTTGGAAACCCGCTCGAAGAGCTTGGCATCCCGGTCGTCTGTGTGGAGTTGGAGACGCCCGATCAGTACTTTGATGACTTGAGGACGTTCGGAGCACTCCTTGGCGACCCGGAGCGGGCCGAAGAGGTGATATCGTTCTACCAGAGTCGCCTGGATCGCCTGAGCGCGAAGGTCGAAGGACTCGACGACGCCGACAAGCCGAGCGTCCTGGTCGTTCAACACATCAGCAAGGGCGGCGAGATCGCCTTGGAGGTCCCGCCTCCCTCCTATATGCAGACGATTCAGGTGCAGAGAGCGGGCGGCAATCCCGTCTGGGTGGACGACGTCGAGGAGGGCGGGTGGTCCGTCGTCAATCTGGAGCAGATCGCCGCCTGGGATGCCGACAAGATCTTTCTCATCGCCTTCAAGTCCGACCCCAACGTCGTGGTCGAGGAGTTTAAGGCGGATCCCACCTGGCAAGAGCTACGAGCCGTCCAGAACGGAGAGCTGTACGGCTTCCCGGTGGATTACTATGGCTGGGACGTTCCCGATCCCCGCTGGATCCTGGGGATGACCTGGGCGGCTACCAAGATCCAGCCGGATCTCTTTTCCGACGTAGACATCATGCAGGAGGTCTATGACTTTTACGGCGAGTTGTACGGGATGGACGAGGACGCCGTCAGCGAACTCATTGTCCCCCAGATCAAGGGCGACATCGAGTAGCGCGCGCCCGACTGGCCCGGCGATAGCCGCTGTCTGATCTGATGCGGAGGCAGGTGGCGCTTCTCACGTAGGGGCGCTTGGCTGACTGTACAGCCCACCTGCCCCCGCACATCTATCTTGGAGCGAGAACACGTGAGAAGCAAGAACACCTTGATGCCTGACCAGTCGCCTCGGGCCTTTCTTTTCCTGGCGCTGCTGGTTCTAGGTGTGGTCCTCCTGTCCATCTTCGTCGGGCGCTATCCGACCCCCTATTGGATGCCCGTGCGCTATCTCCGGCACGACGAACTGGCCCGGCGACTGGTCCTCCACTTGCGATTGCCGCGCATTCTGACGGCGTTGCTGATGGGTATGGTTCTCGCCGCTGCGGGAACCGTGATGCAGACCATCTTCCGCAATCCGCTGGTATGCTCTGGCTTTCTGGGCGTCTCTCAAGGCGCGGCCTTTGGCGCTGCACTGAGCATCGTGCTCCTCACACCGTCCCCGGTGATCATTGAGCTTTTCGCCACCATCTTTGCCCTGGCCGGGTTGTTGCTCTCCTACCTCCTGGCCTGGAACATCCGCTATGGCGATTGGGTGCTCCGCCTGGTACTGGCCGGTATTGTGAGTTCGGCCTTGTTCTCCTCCGGCGTCGGGGTGCTCAAGTATATAGCCGACCCGCTCAAGGAGCTGCCTGACATCGTCTTCTGGCTGATGGGCGGCCTCTGGGCGGTCATGTGGCGCGACCTGCTGTACGTGTTGCCGGTCGCCGTGCTCAGCCTGGTGCTTTTGCTCTTGATGCGTCACCGGCTCAACCTGCTCGCTCTCCGGGACGACACTGCCTTCTCGTTGGGGGTCTCGCCGTTCAAAGAGAGGGCGGCGGTGCTGGTCACTGCGGTGGTGGGGACGGCTGTGGTGGTCTCCGTCGGCGGCATCGTGGGCTGGGTGGGCCTCATCGTCCCCCACATCGCTCGGCGGATCGTGGGAGCCGACGCCGGAAAGGTCCTGCCCGCCTCTATGCTGCTTGGCGGTGTCGTGG
>Ga0180434_10010052_pt1 | contig 10193 bp, 7 predicted proteins | sample SS_ome_7_FD_132453 | JGI IMG/M metagenome (GOLD analysis project Ga0180434, IMG submission 132453) | Hypersaline lake sediment archaeal communities from the Salton Sea, California, USA - SS_1_D_2 metaG | ecosystem: Environmental > Aquatic > Non-marine Saline and Alkaline > Hypersaline > Sediment... | reverse complement strand
CGCCAAGGTCGGGCTCGTCTCCGCCTTCTCGGGCGCCTTCGTCGCCGGCGTGATCTGGGAAATCAGCAAGTGGGGCTTCGGCTTCTACCTCTCCTCGGCGACGATGTACCAGACGCTCTACGGGCCGCTGGTTGCCATTCCGTTGCTCTTTCTCTGGATCCAGCTGAGCTGGGTGATCGTTCTCTTCGGCGCGCTGCTCACCTTCGCGCGTGAAACGGCGGGCGACTTCCAGCTCGAGGAGGGTGCGATCACGGCCGGCTACCGCGACCGGCTCAAGGCGGCCATCCGGTGCCTGGTCCAGATCTGTGTCGCCCACCAGCGCGGCGAGGCGGCCCCGCACGTCGGCGTCCTCGCCCATCGCCTGCAGCTTCCCGTGCGCCTGGCGCGCGCGGTCGTCGGCGACCTGCTCAGCGGACGCCTGCTGCACGAGGTGATGGACGATCGCGTCAAGGGCGAGGGAGGCCTCGTGCCGGCCAAGGACCTGCAGAACCTGACCGTCTACGACGTCGCCGCCTGCATGCTGGCCGCCGGGTCGAGCAGCCCGCCCGAGACGATGCGCACCGCCGAGGAGCGTGAGGCGGAGCGCATCGTGCGCCAGATCGACACGAGCCTCGAGAATCTCGGCGGTCCGATCACCTTCGCGCGCATCGTCGCCACGCTCGATCGCCGCGAGAGCGAGCTGCCCGACACCGGCCCGGTCGGCCTCCTCGGCCGGGCGGGCGGCGCGCGCGGCGAGGAGGTCGAGCCGTAGGCCGCGGGGTGAGAGGATCGCACCGCAGGCCGCGGGGCGACGATTCTCGTGCCTCCAGGGTGTTCTCCGCCCCCCCGACTGCGCTATACTCGTTCGCTTGCAACGAGCCCTGCGGGGCGTTTGCTGCACCGCCCGGTGCGGTGCGCGCTTCGCCGGTCACAGAGGAGATGTCATCGGACCATGGATCCCAACGACTTCGTCATGGGGATCAGCGGGGATGCCGGCGAGGGCGTCATCGTCACCGGCGACCTGATGACCCAAATCGCCGCCCGCGCCAACCTGCAGATCTCGAGCACCCAGACCTTCCCGGCCGAAGTGCGCGGCGGGCAGTCCTTCGTGCAGATCCGCTTCGGCGTCGACAACGTCTACAACCCGGGTGACAAGCTCGACGTGATCGTCGCCTTCAGCGTGCTCGCCTATCACTGGGTCAAGCACCTGGCGACGAGCAACGCGATCGCCTTCGTCGACGGTGATCCGGACGAGATCGACATGAGCGCCACCTTCGGCGACTGGGAAGGCGGCCCGATCTACGTCGTGCCGATGACCAAGATCGCCAACGAAGTGATCGGCGAGAAGCGCGCCAAGAACATCGTCGCGATCGGCGCCGTCTGCGCCCATATCGGATTGCCCGAGGAGCATGGCGCCTACTTGATCCGCCGGCTTTTCGAGCGCAAGGGCGACAAGGTGATCGGTGCCAACATCGCTGCCTTCGAGGCGGGCCGCCGCTACGCGCTCGACCGGTTGCAGAAGAAAGACCATCTGACCGTCCCGCAGCTTCCGGGCGAAGGACACATGGTGCTTTCCGGCAACGATGCGATCGCCCTCGGCGCGCTCTACGCCGGCTGCCGCTTCTACGGCGGCTATCCGATCACACCGGCGACCGAGATCATGCACCTGCTCGCTTCCGAGCTGCCCAAGGTCGGCGGCACGATGTACCAGGCCGAGGACGAGATCGCCTCGCTGGCCGCCGTCCTCGGCGCCTCCTTCTCGGGCCTGCGCGCGATGACGGCGACCTCGGGGCCCGGGCTATCGCTGATGTCGGAGCTGATCGGACTCTCGAGCATGGCGGAACTGCCGGTCGTGATCGTCGACGTGCAGCGCGGCGGCGGCAGCACCGGGCTGCCGACGAAGACCGAGCAGTCGGACTTGCACATGGCGCTCTACGGGGGGCACGGCGAATTCCCGCGCGTCGTCATGGCGCCGATTTCGATTCGCGACTGCTTCAACGTGATGCGCCGCGCGTTCGAGATTTCCGAGACGTATCAAGTGCCGGTGATCGTCCTCTCCGAGCAGGCGCTCGGGCACCGGCGCGCAACGGTGACGAAGAAGCTCTTCAAGAAGACGCCGATCGTCGACGTCGATCGACCGCTCAAGACATGGGAGAGCAACTACATTCGCTACCGCGTCACCGACAGCGGGATCTCCCCCCGCGCGCTTCCGGGCGATCCGGAGGGCATGCACCACATCACCGGGCTCGAGCATTGGGACTTCGGCGGTCCCTCCTACGAACCGAAGAACCGCACCAAGATGGTGCAGAAGCGCTTTCGCAAGCTGCGCAACCTGGACCGCAAGTACGGCGGCGTCTTTGCATTCAAGGGCGATGGCGTCCTGGAGCGCCATCACGCGACGACCGATGACGAGGCCGGCCGGCTCTCTTCCGCCACGGCCGCCTTCCGCGGCGAGGTCGGCATCATCGGCTGGGGCGCGACCGCCGGCGTCGTGCGTGAGGCGATCGCACGCGCCGAACGGCGTGGGATCGAAGCGAGCGCCATCTTCCCACGCCTGATCTATCCGCATCACGATCTAACGATCCGCCCCTTCATCGAAGGCCACAAGCGGATCATCGTGATCGAAGAGAACTTCATGAGTCAATATGCGCGCTTTCTGAAGAACCACTACGAGTTCGAGCCGATGGCGCTCAACAAGTACGATGGCCTCCCCTTCACGCCCGAGGAGGTCCTGCACAAGATCGAGGAGGTAGCCAACTATGTCTAGCGCGGCCACCCCCAACGCGGCCCCGGCGGCAGCGGCCGACGCGGCATCCGCCACCGCGGCCGAACCGCAGTGGAAGCCGGCCGACTACCGCAGCCGCATCAAACCGATCTGGTGCCCCGGCTGCGGCAACTACGGCTTCTTGACGGCGCTGATGCGCTCGCTCGCCGAACAGGGGATCGACCCGAAGGACCTGGCGATCATCTCCGGCATCGGCTGTTCGAGCCGCCTGCCCGGATTCGTGCGCAGCTATGCCTTCCACGGCGTTCATGGCCGGGCGTTGCCGGTTGCGCTCGGCGTCAAGCTCGGCAATCCGCGGCTGAAGGTCATCGTGGTCGGCGGCGACGGCGACGGGCTCTCGATCGGCGCCGGGCACTTCCCGCACGTGACGCGTCGCAACATCGACCTCACCTACTTCCTGCTCGACAATCGCATCTATGGACTCACGAAGGGCCAGACGTCGCCGACGACACCAGAGGGTGGCTGGACCAAGACCGCCCCGCTCGGCGTGCTCGAGAGTCCGATGAACCCGGTCGGTCTGGCGATCGCCTACGGCGCGACGTTCGTCGCCCGCTGCTACACCGCCAAGCTGAAGGAGATGCAGGATCTGATCACGCAGGCGATGGAACACAAGGGCTTCAGCGTTCTGCAGGTAATGACGCGCTGCGTTACGTTCGGCAAGAGCTGCGGCTTCGACCAGATCGACAACGTGCTCGACCCGATTCCGGCCGACCATGATCTGCATGACGCGCGTGCCGCCTTCACGCTCGTGGACGAACGCGAGAAGCTCTACACGGGCGTCTTCTACCGCGGGGAACGGCCCGAGTTCGTCGAATCGCTACGCTCGATCGGGGCGGCCCACGGCCGTGATCTCGACGGCAGCGCGCCGAAGATCGATGTCGAGCGCGTGATCAAGCGCTTCAGCTAGGCCCGCGGCGCGGGGGTGGCCGTCATGATCCTCGGGCGCATTCTGAAACCGGAGCTGATCCGTCTCGAGCTCGAGACGAGTCCTCTCGAGCCGCCTGAAGAGTCGGTCGATCACGAACGCCTGTTGTGGGACATCAAGGAAGCGGCGCTGGCCGAGCTGGCGGCGCTCGTCGCCGAGTCGGGGCGCATCGGCAGCGTCAAGCGGCTGACGACGGATCTGATCAATCGCGAGAAGAAGGCGACGACGGGGCTCAGTCACGGGGTCGCCATTCCGCACGTGCGCACGCGTGAAGCGCGCGAGTTCATCGCCGCCTTCGCGCGCTCCACTCCGGGGATCGACTTCGATTGCCTCGACGGCGAGCCCGCCCACGCCTTCATTGTCCTTGTGGCCCCGCCGTACGACGATACGCTCTACCTGCGCATCTACAAGCAGCTCGCCGAGGCGATCGCATTTCACGATGCCGCCCGGCAGCTGCGCGAAGCGCAGGATGAAGGCGAGGTGATTCGCGTCTTCAAGCAGATGTAGCCGCGGCGCAGCGATCCACGGAAAGGGCCGGCATGGATGTCGTCGTCTCCTTTGGCTGTCTCTCCCTGCTCCTGCTCGCCGGGAAGCTCCTGCGCGTGCGCAGCGGCCTCTTTCAGCGCCTCTACCTGCCCGCCTCGGTGATCGGAGGGGTGCTCGGCCTGGTCTTGATCCAGCTCCTGGGCTCGCGGCTGCCGGCGGTCTGCACGGCCGGCTGGTCGCGCCTGCCGGGGCTGCTGATCAATGTCGTCTTTGCGGCGCTCTTCCTCGGAATCACGATCCCGCCGCTGGCGACGATCTGGCGCCGCTCCGGACCGCAGCTCGCCTACGGTCAGATCGTCGCCTGGGGCCAGTACATCGTCGGCCTGGCGGTCGTGGTCGTGATTCTGGGGCCGTTGCTCGGGACGTCACCGCTCTTTGGGGTCATCGTCCCGGTCGGCTTTGAGGGCGGTCACGGCACAGCCGGCGGGCTCGCCGAGAGCTTTCGGCAGCTCGGCTGGTCGGAGGGCACCGACTACGGCCTCGCCTCGGCAACGGTCGGGATCGTCTCGGCGATCGTGATCGGGATGGCGCTGATCAACTGGGCCGTGAGGCGCGGGATCCTCGAGCACGTGCAGCCGATGAGCTCGCTGCCCGAGGCGGAACGCGCCGGCCTCTATCCCGAGGGGCGCCGCCCGGTCGCCGGCCGCCAGCCGGTCGTCGCCGACTCGGTCGACTCGCTGGCGCTGCAGCTGGCGATCGTCGGCCTCGCGGTCCTGATCGGCTTCGGGCTCAAACAGGCGCTGATCGGAATCGAGACCGCCGTCACCGGCAGCGACGGCCCGCCGATTCTGCGCGCCTTTCCGCTCTTTCCGCTGTGCATGATCGGCGGGCTTCTGGTGCAGCTTCTCACCGACCGGACGATGGAGAACTCGCCGATCGACCGCGGGCTGATGCAGCGTCTCGGCGGGCTGGCGCTCGACTTCCTCGTCGTCGCCGCGATCAGCACGATCCGTCTGAGCGTCGTCGCCGAGGGGCTGCTGCCCTTCGCCGTGATCGTCGCCGGCGGCATCCTCTGGAACGTCTTCTGCATCCTCTGGCTTGCGCGCCGCCTGCTGCCCAACTACTGGTTCGAGCGCGCGATCGCCGAGATGGGCCAGTCGATGGGCGTGACGGCGACCGGGCTCCTGCTGCTGCGCGTCGTCGACCCGAAGAGCGAAAGCGATGCGCCCTCCGCCTTCGGCTACAAGCAATTGCTGCACGAGCCGTTCATGGGCGGCGGCCTGTGGACGTCGACCGCGGTCTTGCTCGTCGCGACACGCGGCGCCGGCCTGGCGCTGGCGATCAGCATCGGCGCGGTCCTCTTCTGGCTCGTCGTCTGGGCCCTCGTGCTGCGGCCGCGCGGCTAGCGGAACGGGGTCGTGGCGCGACCCTGCCAACGCGCCGCAGCGTTTCGCCTTTCCACCTGCAAGTGCTAGACTTGAGCTACGGATCGGTCGCCGCGGAGGCGACCGCGCGCAACCGCCCAGGGGGCCGAAGCCCCCGTTCCGTGGCCGAGCACAGCGTCCGTACGGCCTCCGTCCGCGTGGGCCCGCAGAGACGCGTACGGCCGGGCACCCCACGCTGCAGCACGGAAAGGAAGGCACCATGCCGCACGCCACGCTCTGCGATCGCCTGCCCCGACGTCCATTCATCGCCCGCTGCGCGTTCGCGCTCATGCTGGCTGCGGCCATGCTCCTCTGGATGGGAACCGCGGGCGCGGCCACGATCATCGATCATCAAACCGACGACATCTGGGACATCCCCGCGGCGGCGATCGAGCAGGCGAAGGCAACGCTACACATCGCCTACGGACATACGTCCCATGGCAGCCAGCTCATCTCGGGCATGGGCCAAAGCGGCGGGGCTGAGCTCGACCAGTTCATGAGCAATAACGGCGCCACCCCGGGGCTCTATCTCTGGAACTCGGGCGGCACCGGCGGCGCGCTCGATCTGCGTGATTGCCCCTTTAGCGGCGCCTACGACCTCGGCAATCCGGATCGCTACGCCTGGGAGGCCGCCACGCGCAACTACCTGTCCGACCACCCCGAGTGCAACGTCATCATCTGGTCCTGGTGCGGGCAGGCAGCCACGTCGCTCGACAACATCGACATCTACCTCGATCTGATGGAAGGTCTGATCGCCGACTACCCGAGTGTCGACTTCGTCTTCATGACCGGCCACCTCGACGGCAGTGGCGATGATGGGCAGCTCAACCTCGCCAACGAGCACATTCGCAACCACTGCCTGACGCATGACCGCATTCTCTATGACTTCGCCGACATCGAAAGCTACGACCCGGACCAGCTCGTCAACTACATGCCGCTACTCTGCAACGACAACTGCGACTACGACAGCGACGGCAACGGTACGCGCGATCGCAACTGGGCGATCGAGTGGCAGGAAAGCCACATCGAGGGTGTCGACTGGTGGCCGTCGGGCGCCGCGCACAGCCAGCACCTGAATGGGAATCTCAAGGGGTATGCCGCCTGGTGGCTCTGGGCGACGCTCGCCGGCTGGGGATCGGCCGCGGTCGAGCCGGAACCTGCACCGGAAGACGGCGCCCGGCTCCTGCCCTGCCAACCGAATCCGATGCACACCACGGCTACGATCCGCTTCGAGCTCGCGGCGCCGCAAGCGCTCGAGCTCTGCATCGTGAGTGCCGACGGCCGCCGCGTTGCAACGCTCCTCGAGGGGCGGATGGCGGCCGGACGGCACGCGGTCGCGTGGCACGGCCGCGGCGATGCCGGTGAGAGGGTTGCCGCGGGCGCCTACTTCGCCCGCCTGCGCGTGCGGGGCGGCGCGCAGACGGCGAGCACGCCGGCGGCGAAGCTGCTGCTCGTCGACTAGACGGCCCTCGGCCCTGCGTGCCGCAAGAAGCGTGTGCCCCTACGCCCGCACGAGCCGCTTGTACTTGATCCGGTGCGGGCGGTCCGCCTCGGCGCCCAGGCGCCGGCGGCGGTCGGCCTCGTAGTCCTGGTAGTTGCCCTCGAACCAGTAGACCTGGCTCTCCCCCTCGAAGGCGAGGATGTGCGTCGCCACGCGGTCGAGGAACCAACGGTCGTGACTGATGACGACGGCGCAGCCGGCGAAGCTGAGCAGCGCGTCCTCGAGCGCGCGCAGCGTATCGACATCGAGATCGTTGGTCGGCTCATCGAGCAGGAGGAGGTTCCCGCCCGACTGCAGGAGCTTCGCCAGGTGCACGCGGTTGCGTTCGCCGCCCGACAGCACGCCGACCGGCTTCTGCTGATCGCCGCCGCGGAAGCCGAAGCTGGCGACGTACGCGCGCGACTTCATCTCACGCTTGCCGACCTGCATCAGGTCCTGGCCGCCCGAGATCTCCTCCCAGATCGAGTTCTCGGCGTCGAGCGCGGCGCGGGATTGATCGACGTAGGCGACCGCGACCGTTGAGCCGACGGTCAGTTTGCCGGCATCCGGCTCCTCTTGGCCGACGATCATGCGAAAGAGCGTCGTCTTGCCGGCGCCGTTCGGTCCGATCACGCCGACGATGCCGCCGCGCGGCAGGGCGAAGTTCATGTCCTCCATCAGCAGGTTGTCGCCGTAGCCCTTGCGCACGTGCTCGGCGTGCACGACGACGTCGCCGAGGCGCGGCCCGGGCGGAATCACGATCTCGGCCGTCTCTTCGCGCTTCTGCATGTCCTGCTGGAGCAGCTCTTCGTAGGCCTGCAAGCGCGCCTTGCCCTTGGCCTGACGCGCGCGCGGCGACATGCGCACCCACTCGAGCTCGCGTGCGAGCGTGCGCTGGCGCTTCGATTCCGCCTTCTCCTCGACCCGCAGCCGCTCCGACTTCTGCTCGAGCCAGGAGGAGTAGTTGCCCTCCCACGGGATGCCGTGCCCGCGGTCGAGCTCGAGAATCCAGCCGGCGACGTTGTCGAGGAAGTAGCGGTCGTGGGTGACGGCAACGATCGTGCCGGGAAAGTCTTTCAGATGCCGTTCGAGCCAGGCGACCGACTCGGCGTCGAGATGGTTCGTCGGCTCATCGAGAATCAGCAGATCCGGCTCGGCGAGCAGCGTGCGGCAAAGCGCCACGCGGCGGCGCTCCCCGCCCGAGAGGTGGGTGACCGGAGCGTCGCCCGGCGGACAGCGGAGCGCATCCATCGCGATCTCGAGCTTGCGGTCCAGCTCCCAGCCGCCGCGCGCCTCGATCTGCTCCTGCACCTCCGCCTGCTTGGCCAGGAGCGACTCCATCTCGTCCGGCTCCAGCGGCTCGGCGAACTTGGCACTGATCGCCTCAAACTCCGCCAGCAGGTCGCGCATTTCGAAGACGCCCTCTTCGACGTTCTCGCGCACCGTCTTCTCGGGATCGAGCTCGGGCTCCTGTGCCAAGTAGGCGATCTTGGTCCCGGGCGCGGGCCAGGCCTCGCCGACGAAGTCGGGGTCCTCGCCTGCCATGATCTTGAGCAACGACGACTTGCCACTGCCGTTCGCGCCCAGCACGCCGATCTTGGCGCCATGGTAGAAGGAGAGCCAGATGTCGCGCAGGACGACCTTGTCCGGCGGATGCACCTTGCCGGTGCCCTTCATCGTGTAGATGAACTGCTGTGCCACGCGCTTCCTTCCTGTGCCGGGACCACCGTTCGGACCTTGCTTTCGCGAAGCCTAGCCGAACGGCACCCGGGGCTCAATGGCCCGAAGTCCGCGAAAACTCTGTACGGACCCGCGCAACGGCGCGGAGCTTCTGCCAGCGGGACCGCTTTCCCTCTTGTGCTGCGATCCCTCGCCAGGCGCGCATTTGTCCTGGCTCTGATCGCCTCCCTCAGGGCAAGCCCTATTGCCTCGGGCGACCCTGGCACTTGAGAACGCGGCCCTGCGGCAGCAGTTGGGTGTCTACCTGCGGACCGGCCGCCGCGCTCGGCTGCGCACCGAGGATCGCCTCTTCTGGGTCGCCCTCCGAGGACTCTGGCCGGATCGGACCCGTTCCTGGTCATCGTAAGGCCCGAGACCGTGACCCGTTGACACCGACAGGGCTTCCGGATCTTCTGGCGTCGCAGATCCGGGAACCGACGACTCGGACGAACCCCGCATCCCTGGCGAGCACAGCGCCTTCATCCAGCGCATCTCCGGGGACCATCCGGAGTGGGGCGAGGACCGGATCGCGGAGGAGCTGGCCGTGAAGTTCGGCGTGGACCACTCCCGAAGCACCCTCCGCCGCTACATGGTCCCTCGCCAAGGGCCGCCCCTTGGAGATCAGACCTGGCGCACCTTCATCCACAGCCACGCGAGAGAGGTCTGGGCCTGCGACTTCTTGGCCCAGTACACCGCACTCTTTGCGGTCGTCTACATCTTCGTCGTCATCGAGGTCGGCTCTCGTCGGATCGTCCACGTCAACACTACAACCAGCCCAACCCTGGCTTGGATCAAGCCGCAGATCCGCGAGCCTCCGGCTGAGGATCGAACGCCTCGCTTCCTCGTGCATGTCAACGATGGGATCTTCGGGCAGTGAGGTCATGGAAATCGAGGGCAACCCCATTCCTTTCGGCGCACTGAGTGCTTCCCCGTTCGTCGAGCGGCTCGTTCGCACGCTGCGAGAGGAGGATCTCAATCACTTCCTCTTCCTGACCGCCAACCACATCCGCCGTGTCGTCGCCGAGTACGTCCGCCACTACAACGGGGCGCGACCCTCGCAGGCGATCCACGGGATCCCGGATCCCTATCCGGAGCTGTGGCGTAGGTCACGGCTTGGCGGCGCGATCTCTCCGCTCAGCGAACAGAGCAACGACGCCCCCGCTCATAGTCCGCTCCCGATCCTCACCCAAAGAGCGCTGCGCAAAGGACCCCCGAGCGAGGAATCACCCGGGCGGGCGGCCGAGCGGAGACAGGCCATCCTGGTCCTGGCGGGTAGATCAGTGCAGACGGACTTCTCGCAGAGCACGACCATCCTGCAGGCTCATTTCATATTGGAATCACCCTATCCCCCAGGCTCATTTCATATTGGAATCACCCTATCCCCCAGGCTCATTT
>Ga0180434_10010050_pt1 | contig 10194 bp, 8 predicted proteins | sample SS_ome_7_FD_132453 | JGI IMG/M metagenome (GOLD analysis project Ga0180434, IMG submission 132453) | Hypersaline lake sediment archaeal communities from the Salton Sea, California, USA - SS_1_D_2 metaG | ecosystem: Environmental > Aquatic > Non-marine Saline and Alkaline > Hypersaline > Sediment... | reverse complement strand
TTTCTCTCATGCGTAATCTGGGATTGCGCCGAACTGTATTGACACCAACAGGAGGTAGAATATTATGACAAAGACTGCAGCCGCGTCTGATGGTCACGGCGGTCTTACCCGAAACCGATCGGCTGTTCCAAGAAACACGGCTTTTTTGATCATAGACGTTCAGCATTTCTGCGCCTTTCCGGGAGAGGGGGAGTGGGCACACATTCAGCCGGATCTGATTCCCCAAGATATGGTGTATTATTTCGACCGCATTCAAACCACGGTGTTGCCGAACATCAAAAGACTTCAAAATACCGCTCGAGAGGCGGGGATCGAGGTGATGTATACCGTCATCGAAAGCCTGACATCCGATGGGCGGGAAAGGAGCCTGGATTACAAAATCAGTCGGATCTTTGTTCCGAAAGGTTCCCCCTGGGCCAAGATTCCGGATGAAATCGCACCCCTGCCGGATGAAATTACGATTCCCAAAGGATCCTCCAGTGTCTTTAATTCAACGAACATCGACTACCTGCTGCGCAACCTGGAGGTCGATTACCTGATTGTGGCGGGGCTGGTGACGGATCAGTGTGTTGAATCGGCGGTTCGAGACGCCTGCGACAGGGGATTTCTCGTGACACTGGTTACCGATGCGTGCGGCACTTACAGTCAGGAACGCCATGATGCCTCGCTAAAGGGAATCAAAGGCTACTGCCGGCAGATAACTACGGGCGAATTGACGGTTGAAATCGAGCGCTTCAGCGGTGGCTGAGATATACCCACGCACTTCAACCTGCCGATCTCTGGTTATACGGATTTTAACTTTTTGATTCAGAAAGGGAGCAAAAATGACTGATGAAAAATTTCAACCCAAAAAACTCTCGATGACCAACACCAAGAAACAGATGATTGAGGCTTACAATGCCCTGCTGAAGCAGTTGGAGGAAAAAAGAGCCTCTGAATTAAAACCGGAAAGAAAACTTGAAGAGAAAAAAACAAGGGAAGTGGTTGAAACCGCCAAGACGCTGTCGACTGAAGGCGTGGTCAAAGGTATCAATAGTCTGAAAATTGAAATCAATACCGCGCTCGCTCAAATCTCGGATAAGCTCGAAGCAGAAGTGAATAAATTCCAGTCAATCCAAAAAGCAATTGAGGGGAAAGAGCAGGAATTCCAAGAAGTCTATGAAATTGAAAGGCGAGCAGCCACGCTGGCAGCGCTCATAGAAACTCAAAATCAGAAGCAGCTTGAATTTGAATCTGAAATGGCTTCGCGAAAGGAGGAATTGGATAGAGAAATAAAAGGTATCCGGGTTACTTGGGAAAAGGAAAAAAAAGATCACGAAGCACAAATAATAGATCGGGACTCAGAGGAAAAGAAAAGACGGGTTCGGGAGAAGGAGGAGTTCTCCTATGGATTCAGGCGGGAACAACAACTGGCCAAAGACAAGTTTGAAGACGAAAAAGCCAAACTTGAAAAGGAGCTGCAGCTGAAAAAAGAACAGATGGAAAAGGAACTGACGGAGAGGGAAAAGGCCGTCTCCCATCGGGAAAACGAGTTGCAGGAACTGCAAGAAAAGGTCGGGGCGTTTTCCGGGGAGATAAAAGCTGCCGTCGATGCGGCGGTAAGAGACGCGACGGAAAAAGCGAAGGCGGAAGCGGCGAACAAATTGGAATTGATAAAGAAAGGGTTTGATGGCGAGCGGAACGTGCTCAACACTCGGATTGCGTCGCTTGAGAAAACAGTAGAAGAACAAAATGCCCAACGCATCAAGCTCTCGCAACAGTTGGAGATGTCCTATCAGAAGGTTCAAGATATTGCCCTGAAGGCAGTCGAGGGATCTGCAACCGTTAAATCTGTTTCGGGTCTTCAGCAGTTAATGAGTGAACAAACAAGAAAAGCAAACCAAGAGAGATAACTTATCCGCCACGAACCAAAGAAAAACCCCCTGAGAAAGGAGGAAGAAACTCAGGGGGATAAAGAGGTTTTGGTCGACATCCCAGAATGCGGTTGTTTTCCTGGCGCCAGCTCATCTATTTTTCTAGGAGTTGCCCGTAGAAAAGATGCACCCACACCCGAGAAGTCCTGAACCCTGCGTTATGGAAGCAAGCAAAACAGATGCCACATTGTCTCGGGCATATGAGATCAACTCAACAGTTTGATTATATTGATTAAGCTGTTTTTAAGTTCATTGGACTGAATGGGTGGAGATGAAAAGATTCATCAACTATGATGGGTCAAAATGAGCCGAAGCAAAAAATAAACACGATTTTTCGGGGTCTGCGAAGCGCCCGCTTTTCAGACTCTCTCTGAAAAGACGTCTAACCCAGATTGATGAGGGCTTTCTCAATGCGCTCGAACGCTTCCTCAAGAACTGAATGCGCCGTCGCCACGTTTATTCGAACATACCCCTCGCCTGGGGGGCCATAATCAGCCCCGTTTTGCACGATGACCTTTGCCTCCGTTTCGAGATATGTCGTCATCTCCCGGCTTGTCATCCCAAAAGCGGCGATGTTTGGAAAAAGGAAAGGGGTTGCCTCAGGCACATGGCAACGGACACCGGGAATTCCAGCGAGTCGCCGGACCCCGTAATCCCGCATTTTCTCGAGATGCGTCATAAACTTGCCAAGCCAGGCGCTGCCCTGTGTGAGCGCTGCCTTGGCCGCAGCCTGTGCAAGCGTGTCGGCGTGAACAATCATCCCGTGGAGCCGTTTTTTGAGTCCTCTCATGTGCTTTCCGTGACAGACGATATAGGCGATTCGAAATCCCGGAATCCCAAACGCCTTGCTGAATCCGAAAACGCTGATGGTCCTTTCAAACAGATCCGGACTTAAAGCGGCAATGCTGATATGTTTCCCTTCGAATATCATATCCTCATAAAGCTCATCTGAAAATATCAATAAGTTGTTTTCCTTGGCAATCCGTCCGATTCCCTCCAATTCTCGGCGAGTGAAAACTCTGCCGCAGGGGTTATGCGGGTTTGACAGCATCAGCAAACGGGTCTTGGGTGTAATCCGGCGCTTGAGGTCATCTAAGTCCAAACTCAATTCATTGTCAAAATCCAGAGGATTGAAGACAGCAGTTGCCTGCGCGTTCCCAACGTTTTCCATAAAAGGTGGATAAACAGGTCCCGGGCAAATGACGGCCTCATCCCCCGGCCTCAATGCATAGTAACAGGACAAAAAGATAGAGAACATGGTGCCGGGAATCATGTGTACATCATCGGGTGTTGCCGGAATCCGGTTGACCCGATTGAGTTTTTCGCAAACCACTCCCAGCACATCCGGGTCACCGCCATATGCGCCGTAAGGCGCCCGATCTTCCTCCACTGCACGAATGACGCCATCCTTGATTTCCCGGGGGGGTGGGAAATCCATATCTGCCACGGACAGAGAAATCACATCTTCTCCCCATGGTCCCCACTTGAGCGCAGCCCGCGCCCGAAGAAAAGCCTTGTCCACCGTCTCGAATTCAACCATCGGTTCCTCCCCGTTTTCCACTTGCCAAATCACAAAATTGGTAGTCATCGGGGCACTGTGCCGAGTTGATCAAAGCCCGGAATCTTTACCGCATTCGATGAAACGACAGTGCGACCTACCGGCGAGCCGAATGGGACCCTGCCGGGAGTTTAACGAAACGCAACAAACAAATGATTTGCCAAGGGTTATCGGGATCAGTGATACACCATCTTGATTCCGGATTGCAACTCCTATGCGATGCCCTGTAAACCAACTCGTCTTTCATACGTCTAAATTCACAAAAAATAAAAACCCAGAAAGGGAGCGGTCAAAATGAAAACAAAAATACTTATAAACGCGTTGATTTTGGGCCTTGGCCTACTGCTGGCAGGAAACACATCATTCGCGAGCGATCGGTTTCAGCTCCGCCAGAAGGGTTACTATGATGGTAAGCCTTCAAAAAATCTCCATGTTGACCCAAGAAAGCGCAGCGTGAAGATTCACAAGAAAGGATATTATGAAGTGCGCCGCCATGGCGGATATTATCATAGAGGATACGATTATGACAGGTTCACTTATAGAGGATCCCCAAAGTGGAGACGTCATCCTCAAAAACACCCTCCCAGAGGATACCATTACGGAAAACGCTATCCTGGAGGACACTATGGATATCCCTTTAACTATCGATGCAATCCCGGTTGGGTATTCGGATTCTCTTTTGGTGGCTTCTTCTAATCAGCAAGCTTGCCCGGGACTATGCCACAATCAAGCCGGCGGGCCTGTGGGCAAGTTGGGCACCCGGCCGACGCTCAAGCCCGAGGCATCCAAGACGGCGATACGGTCAGGGTGTTCAACGACCGGGGTCAGCGACTGACGCTTGCCAAGGTGACGGAAGGTATCTTGGCCGGAGTAGCCGCCCTGGACGCGGGGGCATGGTTTCGTCCGGACACACAGGGTCTCGACCGGGGAGGCTGTGTCAATGTTTTGACAAGAGATGAAATGTCACCTGGAGGCGCCTTTGCTTGCAACAGTTGTCTCGTCGAAGTCGAGGCGGCGGCTCACTTCAAAGGCGATTTACAGGATTAGGTTACAATGCTTGCGCATCGGTTACGTCTTTTGCACAATTACTAAAATATGCCGCATTGAGTCATATTCCTCAAAACTTCAACGTGCATGCTTGCACGGCCACTCGTATTGTTGCAATATTTATTGTTAAGACATTGAATATCACTTTTTCCCATTTGATGGGTCGAAACGTGTCGCTGGAACGATGTTTGCATATCGTTCAGGGATCTCTCGCACAAGAATACCGAGGATCGGCATGGACTGCATTACAAAGACTTTAGTAGAACGTCTTGTGGGAAAAGGCATGGAGATAAGCAGTATTCCCAATTATCTCAAAATCCTTGTCATTACCCTTGCAGCCAATGCCCCTTTGAGTCTTCAGGAATTGAATATGCGTCTCGAATCATTGGGTTGGGATGATTTCGAGCTGGATAATCATACCCTGCAATTGGTCATGGCCGTGTTTGAAAACTATGATTCCAGAGAGTCGGAGGTAAGGAGGGGCCTGTGAGTTCGACGAACAGGCAAACCCTATAAACCGCTGGCGGGAAAGAGACGCTCCCATTGATTTTTGGCATAGAATAACGTGAGGAAAAAAAATGAAAAAACGAATACCCATGGGTCTGTCCGTGGCCATCACTGTTTTCTGTTTTTCAAACGCTCATGCCCAAGAAGCCCTGAACGTGTCGATCTCAAACCAGACTGCGACCATCGCCTACCAGGTTCTGGAAGAGAATAAACTCTTGGTATCTGCCCTGGACGCTGAAGAAAATCCGATTCGTGGGCTCAAATCCGTTGATTTTGTTGTGGAGAGAGCGGGAAAAAAGGCGAGGATACTGTCCGTAGACCCCTTCGAGACCAGCAAAGAGGTTGGTCTGAACATTGTGCTTGTTGTGGATAACTCCTTCTCCATGCTGCAGCGCGAAGCGGTGGTGCCGCTGCTCGAGGCGATGGAAGAATTCTTCAAGATGGTGAGACCGATCGATAACATCCACCTGGTCGTATTTGACAAAGAACGCAGTTTGAAGGTCAAGAAACACAATTTACATGCAAAAAACTTCCATTCCAATCAGGTTTCGGAACTGAGAGACTTCCTCACGAGCAGTTACGATCATGGCCTCACCTCCGGGACCTTCTTGTATGAAGCCATGGTTGCAGGAATCGATCTCATACGCAAAATGCCGGAAAAAAGCAACAAGTTCCTTGTGGTTTTCTCAGATGGTGAGGACCTTAGCAGCTCCATCAATAAATCGGTCGTTGGCGTTGAAGCGAAGGACATACCAAATTTTGAGGCATACTGTGTGGATTACATGCCGGGGTCCAAAAAAGATCCTTTTCTCAAAAGATTCGCGGAAATGCACGGCGGTCACATTTGGAAAGCGACTTCAGCGACGGAACTGTTGCCGATTTTCAAGGCGTTTACCACCACGTTGCTTCATCGATACGTAATTAACTATAATTTCCCCGACCCGCCAAAAGGGACCCTGGCCATGGAACCTGTAGCGCTGGAATTTGATTTACTTACGATGACAAGCGGGGAGCCTGTGCGTAACTACATTTTCTTTGAAACGGGCAAAAGTGAAATTCCGGATCAATATGTCCTTTTCAATGACCGGATGCAGGCGGAAACTTTTGATGATAAAACGCTGACATCGGCATGGGAACGCTATTTCAATGTCTTAAACATCATCGGCAAACATTTGGCAGAGAATCCAAGCCCTCAGATTAAGATCGTGGGGTGCAATTCCAACAAGGGTGAGGAGAAAAACAATCTCGACCTTTCCATGGAACGGGCAAAAGCGGTAAAGAAATATTTTGAGACTGTCTGGCAAATCGATCCCCGGCGGATGGATTTAGGTGCCCGGAATTTGCCGCCGCAAGCATCCGACACAGATAGGCTCGGCGGTCCGGCAGAAAACCGGCGCGTAGAAATCGAATACGGTGAAACACCCCTGCGAACTGCCCTTACCAGCCAATTCATCGCCGAGGCAAACCGTATCGGTCAGATAACAATACGCCCTCAGATACTGGCGGAGTACGGCATCTCAAGTTGGGAACTCACCATTTCGGCCGACAGCCGGGTGATCAAAACATTCCAGGGAAAAGGCGAATTGGAATCGGAATATGCAGTTTCTCTTGACGAATTTGACAGAGAAGATTTGACGAAATCCGAAAACCTCCGGGCTCGCATCAAAGTGGCTGATATTTACGATGATACGCATGAGACCGCCGCACCCCCCTGCCCGATAAAAATTTCGAACAAGGAACTGATTCATGCGTTTATTCGTCCGCCATACGGTCCGGTGGCGCTGGAACCCGACACGGTGGTCATTGAAGAGTTGACCATGATCGACAGCTCCCCAATGCTGAATTACATTTTCTTCGACACTGGAAAAAGCGACATTTCCGAACGCTATGTTCGCTTCGATAATCAGTCCGACACGAAAACTTTCTCAGAGAGCAAACTGAAGGGGACGATGGAAAAATACGTTCATGTCCTTAACATCATCGGGAAACGCCTTTTGGAATCCCCGGAGGCCGGGATACGGATTGTAGGATGCAATTCTGACTTCGGCGCCGAGCAAGGCAGAATCGATCTTTCGAGGAGTCGTGCCGATGAAGTTCGAGCATATCTAAAGTACATTTGGGGCGTCGATTCTTCGAGGATGAAAGTGGATAGTCGCAATTTGCCCGCTGTTCCGACCACAAACAAAATAGAGGAAGGAAGAGCAGAAAATCAACGCGTGGAGATCCATTCCGATTTCGCTCCTTTACTTGAGCCCATCAAGAGCACCTATGTAGAAGAGATGAGCGTCACAAAAGAACTCCGGGTCGTCCCGAAAATCCATGCCGGGTACGGTGTGGCACGTTGGAAAGTCCAACTGGCGGGCGATGGCGCCCTCGTCGATGCGGTTGAGGGAAGCGGTGCGCTGCAACCTTTTTACATTTTCGATCTCAACCATATCGGTCTTCATGAGGTGGCTTCCTTCGGGGAACTCACGGCGGAGATTGAGGTCGCCGACAGGAAAGGGCAAGTTTACAGGGCTACGGGCGCAAGTTCTGCCGTCAAATTTGTGAAAAGAGAGGAGCGATTGGCCCGGAAGATCGGCTACAAAGTGCTCGAAAAATATGCGCTCATTCTGTTTGATTTTGACAGCTCGGATATAAAGGAACGTAACAAGGCAATCGTTGATCAGATCATTGAGAGGATGCAAGCGTTTCCCTCAGCCGAGGTGAAAGTATTTGGGCATACGGATACCATCGGAACAGAGGACTATAACCTGAAGCTCTCCGAGAAACGAGCGAAGGCCGTTTACGAACAGATTTTGGCTGGGGGGATTGAGGGGATGGATAGGATCACTTACGCAGGTGCGGGCCCATACGATCCTCTCTATGACAATAAGCTTCCTGAAGGTCGGGCGCTCAATCGAACTGTGACGGTGTCTCTTGAGTATGAGCGGGAAAAATAAATGCGTTTCATGGTCATATCCATTTCGGTCAATGCCGTGAATTTTTCAACCGCGATCAGGAGCAAACCTGAGGTTCCTGAAACACCGGTTGTCAGGCAAGCACCTGTTCAATGGCGCTACCCACGGCTTCCGTGAGTAAATCAATTTCTTCTTCTGTAATGATAAAGGGCGGTCCGATCACCAGCGCATCCCCGTCGATGCCGGCTAAGCCCGTGGATTTATAAACGATGACGCCCCGTTTGAACACCGCTTCCCATAACCGCTCCGTCACTTGCGCATCACGGGAGAATGGTTCAAGGGTCGCTTTGTCTTTGACCAATTCGATGCCCCACATCATCCCCAGACCCCGGACATCGGCCACACGGGGATGATCATGCAATTTCTCCTTGAACTTACGGCCCAGCATCCGACCCAGCGTATCGGCACGTTCGACCAACCTTTCCCGTTCCAGGATCTCCACGGACGCCAGCGCGGCCGCAGCGGCCACGGGATGGTGAGAGTAAGTCCCGCCGTGGGTAAATCCATGGGCCGAGCGCAGGGATTCAAAATGCTTTTCCTGAACACCCACAGCGGACATGGCCAGCACGCCACCGGTCAATCCTTTGCCGAGGGTGACAATGTCCGGGGTAACGTCGAAGTGTTCACTGGCAAACCAGCGTCCGGTGCGACCCATACCGCACATGACCTCGTCCTGAATGAGCAACACCTGGTAGCGATCGCAGATTTCCCTCACGAGCGGCCAATAACCGGCAGGGGGCGGATAGACGCCGAGGGTGGCGCCGCTCACCGTCTCGGCCAAAAATGCCGACACCGCTTCACCCCCCAAATTCAGGATGGTTTCCTCAAGTGCGACCGCACAGCGAAGCCTGCAGTCCGGGTAGCTTAACCCATAGGAGCAGCGAAGGCAAAACGGCGGGGGGATGTGCACTGCGTCGGCAAGAAGCGGAATGAAAGGGGCCCGGAAAACGGTGCGACCCGTGGCGGCAAGCGCACCAAGTGTCAATCCATGATAGGACTTCCAGCGAGAAATGAGCCGTATTTTCCGCTCCCGTCCCTGTGTCAGATGAATCTGTCTTGCCAGTTTGATCGCCGTTTCCACGGCCTCGCTGCCACTGGACATAAAGTAGAACCGTTCGATTCCCCGCGGTGCGTGATCGGCAAGGGTGCGAGCCAACTTTTCCACCACGGGGGTCGTGAACATGGTGGGATGCGCGTAATGGCATGTGAGTATTTGATCTCGCACCGCTTCCGCAATTTCAGCACGACCATGCCCGACATTCACCACCACGGCACCGCCGCTGGCATCCAAATAGCGGTTCCCGTTCGCATCTTCGATCCATACCCCTTCGGCTTTTACAGCCTCGGGCAAAGGACCGGTCAGGTTTCTTGAAAAAACATTACCAGGCTGTTCAGACATAACAATTCTCCTAAAAAGTCGATTTCAAAGAACATACAATCTCCCCTGATATCTTCCGATTCTTGACTGCTTCCCACTTTTTGCGTATACTTTTTTTATGGTCGGCCGTTCTCATCCGGATGTCCTTTATCCCCCTTCCAACGGCGGAAAGAATGCCAGGGTGTCCCCAGGCTTGTGGATATAATCGTAGGCGCTGTGACGGCCGTTTACAATGAGAATTTTCTATGAAAACAAAATACAATATGCTGGATCGTCATCTTAAAATAATAATCACTTTGCTTAATCTCAGCAATTATTCTTGTTTATTGGCAGGTTAAGAATTTTGATTTTGTTGGTTATGACGACCAAGACTATGTCACTGAAAACAGCCAAGTTCAGGAAGGCTTAACCGTTGAGGGCATTATCTGGGCATTTACGACTTTCCATTCAGCAAATTGGCATCCAATGACCTGGCTTTCCCATATGCTTGATTGTGAACTGTATGGATTAAACCCCATGGGGCATCATTGGACAAATTTAATAATCCATATGGCCAATACTATTTTATTATTTTTAGTGCTTAAACTGATGACCGGAGCGATCTGGAGGAGTGCATTTGTGGCAGCGCTTTTTGCATTGCATCCGCTCCATGTAGAGTCTGTAGCTTGGGTTTCAGAGCGAAAAGACGTTCTGAGCACCTTTTTTGGTTTGCTGGCTATATTGTACTATTATCGTTATACCAAACATCCCCGTATTATTAACTACTTATTGGTTATGCTGTTTTTAGGCTTTGGATTGATGGCCAAACCGATGCTTGTAACGTTGCCGTTT
>Ga0180434_10010048_pt1 | contig 10195 bp, 10 predicted proteins | sample SS_ome_7_FD_132453 | JGI IMG/M metagenome (GOLD analysis project Ga0180434, IMG submission 132453) | Hypersaline lake sediment archaeal communities from the Salton Sea, California, USA - SS_1_D_2 metaG | ecosystem: Environmental > Aquatic > Non-marine Saline and Alkaline > Hypersaline >... | reverse complement strand
ATGCCAGGTTCTGAATATATTGTTTTCCGAAACGGCAAACAAATTTTTGGTCCATCTCAATTTGGGCACGGCAGTAACAGAGGGACGATTAATGGCAATTTCGGCACGTTTTTCCGCCCATTCATTAAGTCTGGCGACATAGTCAAAATAATCAGTGGCCTCGATCAAGGTTCCGAAGCTGTTGTCAGCGAAGCAACATCAAACAGCCTAACCTTGCAAAAGCCTCGACCTGTCATAGTTGGCTCTGATCTCAAAAAGATGAAAATAGCATATAAGCAAATTATGAATGATGCATATTCTTCTGCACAAGATAAACCTCAATATTTGGTTTATCCGGGGTTGGAACCCGTCCATTTAATCTTGCGATCCAGGATGACTGCCCCATCTGCTGTCTTTGATGACAAGCAAATGGTCAAACTGGTCAAGAATTATGGATGGGAATATATTGCTCAGATTCTGAAGGAGAATAAAAGAACAATGATCAAAACAACAATCGACATAAAAGATAGCGCCGAGCGAGTAGCCTTAAGGTTGCTAGAGTCGGTGTTTTCCAATAGTAAAGAAGCACTCAAATTTTCCGTCTGCGACGATAGTGCAACAATCAAAACCGAAACCGGCCTGATGCCAAAACCAATTGTCGAGAAAATCGCAGACTTGAAGCGCGAATTCTTGAATTACAACGTAGACATACAGGTAGTCGATGAAGGAATCGCCATCAAGCCTACCGGAGAAACACCCACTATTGCAAAGAGGATCACCGAGTTTCGATACAACAACATGAGATCGTTTGATGATAAAATCAACGATGACGACAAGCCAATTCGATATACGTTAGAGTCGCAGCTTGCGGATAAGAGCAAGTTGATCTCACATTTCGAGACCCTTTTCGCCAGAGATGCCGTGGAAGCACTGCTAGATGGCTTGCCGGACAATGCCGCCAGATTCATGGCAATCATGACCAGCCCTCCTCCCGATTTCTTTGAGCAATATGGCAAAAACTTTCGGGAAAGAGATGTGGCCACATATATGGGGGTTCATTCCTCGCAGATTAAGAAATACAAAGAAACCATTCGCCTCCAGATGCTTGCCTTGGGAATGGGACCAGAAGATTCCCTCAGAACTCAAACGTAGGGGAAAATAAGGAGGTCTCATGGGACTAGCTATAATCCTTCCCGACGAATATGGTCCAAAAGTACAAGCCGGTGAAATCACAGTAACATTCCAACTACGAGACAGTATCGAAGAGGGCCAGACTATTACTATTATTGCTGGTGAAACGCGGAAAGAAGCCAGAATAACAGGGAAAGTGTGGATACCTGAAACCGAAATGCAGAGTGGTGTTCGATCTAAGATCCTCGAAATAGCTCCTCCGCGCCAAGAAGGGTTCTCCGGTGCTTTTAAGATAGGCCTAGATTATTCCGGCACCAATGAACCATCGAATGCGCAGGAAAGGCCCAAGGAGAGCTTCGGAGGGGACGTCGACGAAATAGCGAAAAGCCTAGACTAGGGCTTGCGTCAGCGCGTCTTTGACGGCTTCCATCTTCTTTTCTAACCCCAATAATCCTTCTATCGTTGGGGTTTCGCTTATCTTAGTTTCTAGTTTTTCCATAATGTTAATAGAATAGTTTAATAATTCGTCTAGCGTTTGTTGCATAGCTTTCTGCAGCCTCCTTGCAGCAGGATTTGCAGAAACAGCCTTAGGATGTGGCGCAAATTCGTCCTTCGGTCTTGTCTTTGCGCCAGTCAGAGAAAACTTGTCGACGCATTGATCACAATACGTTTGTAAATTCGATACTTCTGCGCCACACATTTTACACCGACCTTCGCCAAATCTAGACACATTCGACGACGATGGGTCAAAAGTCACTTTGCTGGTCCATCTGGTGCCTTCTCCAGCCTCATGCAACATCGACAATTTCATCAAGGCATCCTAGAATACCGGTTTATTCTTTTCGTAAAAACTTCCAGACATCGTTGGGCCAATCTTAGCGCGATCGGGCGACATCATCTGAGAGAACAGTGGTATGCTGGATCCTGGTGGCATCTCAAGCAGAGCACCCTTGTTTCTACTTAGAATATTCATAATAAATTCGGTAATCTGTGCTGCTGTTTTCTTTCGTTCGCTAGGCATATTTGTAGTTTGTGTAGGCCCAGAAATACTACGCCTGAATTCCATTAGATTGGTATGTGTCGACGTACCAAGATACATTCTGTTGGTACCAAGCACAAATAAATTCCACCCTATGGTGACCACATTAGTCATCTGATCCATATGTTCAACAAACGGGACAACTTCAACAGCGCTCAACAATTCTGGTACCCTGTATGGCAAATCAAAAACGGTTGGTGGATAGATCGGAGATTCGTCTATTGACTTGTCTTTAAAATATTTAATAAGGGTTCTTTTTACAAGCTCTTCCTGAAGAGCTTTTTTGAGTTGGTTCTTGGTCTTGACATTTACGTTCGCCATATTTTATATTTGCTAACCATTGATCTTATGCTGGCAACAAAGCTCTGTCGTCGCTCAAGTCGCCCTCGAAAAGTCCTTTGAGTTTTTTAGCAAGAATATCCAATGAATCCGGCTCATGCAAACGAATTTTGGTAGATGCAAGTTCAAGTGAAGCCTCAGGGATAGAATCTGGCTGCATTTTAAGATTTTGTAGTTTCACATAAAAAATCGCCAGATGCCCATCTTTTATGGCGATAGTACAGCCCCTCTCGGATATGCCACCATTCACTTGAATTGAAGGCATCCTTGTGATATCAATGGTGATTTCTGTTTTGTATCCTTGGTCTTTTATGAACTGGCAAATAGCTTCATGGCCAGCATCTCCAGTATATTCTTGCATCACCCTCTCCTCTCTTAGACTATAGATTCAATAAACGAAAATCCTTCCCGCTTTTTTACCATTATTTTGGTCGGAAAAGCATCTAACATTTCTGGCCTATGACTAATAACCAAAATCGTTCCAGGCCGTGGCTTGGTGTCAGAGTTATCGTGGAAGTCATTATAGATAATGTCTATAAAAGACTCAATCCCCTCTGCGTCCAAACGACCGTCGACTTCATCAAGGACCATCAAACTGCATTGCTGGCCATACATGTGGATGTACAAATCATACAAGCCAAACATCATGGCCATGTCGATTCGCTTGCGTTCACCGCCAGAGCATAGCGAGTAATCCCATTTAGACGGCAGAACAGATAAAGACGGAGTAAACTCCATAGCAAAGTCGCAATTGAATGCTTCTAAATAGTATTGAATCCGCCTGTTTAGAATTGGAATAAGATTAAGTAGAATAAAGCTTTTGATCTTATTCCTGTCTTTATAGGCGGATTTGATGTAGGATAAATGCGAATACAAAGCATACAATTTGATTTTGGCTTTCTCGGTCTCTGTGAGTAGTGCTTCAACGCGTTTGATCTGTGACTCGATCAAGTCTAAAGATTTCTGGTGTGGATTGGCCTCATCTTTTTGCTTCGAAAGATTAGCATTCAGATTGGAGATTTCTTGCTCTACGAGTGTTCTTTTAGATTCTAAGGCGAGTGCTTCATCTAAGGTGGTATCTGGAATTGCCGATTTCATCTGTTCTTGAACACGATCGACTAAGCGTTCTATAGACTTGATTTCTTTTTCTATTTCCTTAATCTCAGATGTGCAATTGCCTTGTGCATCGTTCAGCTTGTTGATCTCGTTGCGTATACTTTCGGTTGCCGCATTTATGTTCTTAGCATCCTCGATAGACACCACGCTAATTATTTCTGGAAGTTCATCGATGGATTTTTCTAATTCTTCGATATGCCCACTAATCCCAACAATGGAATTCTCTAATTCAGCAATTTTAGATCTGATGGGTTCGCATTGATTCGCAACGTGCTCTGTTGTAATTTCCTGCTCGCAATTATAGCATATTTTACCTGATTCCTTTTCCCATTTTTCGATTCTACTGAGATGATGTTCAAGCTCCACTTGTTTTTCAGACAATTCCCGTTTTAGCTTATTGAAATCCGATTCGAGTTCAGATTTGCGATGTCTGGTTTCATCATTCCTTTTGTGCGTTGTCTCAAGTTCTATAAGATCATAGCTCTTCGCTTGTTTTAATTGTGACTCCATCACAAGTCTACTTGATTCGTTAGTATCCTCCATACCACGCAAATTTTCTATGCTAGATTGCAGTCTACGTTTTTTGTCCTCATATTGAGCAAGCCGATCTATAATCTTTTTAATTGCTTCCCACCTAGATTTTAATTTGTCTATATCTGGGATAACAATTGCGTCCAATTCTGCCTGCTTCTCGGCTATTGAGTCTTCTCCACGTTTTATCGCAAACGCCTTTTCAGCATCGAACTCCTTGATTAGGTGTTCGATATCGGCTTTTTGTCCTCTTAGACGACCCAATTCATCGTTTTGAGACGTTATTTTCCCAGCACATTTAGACAATTGTATGTCTATTTTATCGGTCTTCTCTTTGGCAACAGATGCCCAAACATTGAGTTTATCAAGGTTCAACAAACGTTCTAGAGCAGCACGACGCTTGGCATCGCTCATCTCTAAAAATGGCTTAGAAAATTGCCCAAAGAAAACACTAGATGTAAAGATATCAAAATCAAGGCCGAAATGATCATTTAAAAATCGCTGAGTGTTGGTTGGCGTCGACAGTGTTCTATCTTCACCATCTTTCTCTATTGACAGCTCATTCCGACCTTCCATCTTACGAGTTCTGGTTATTTCCCACCCATCTGCAGTTCTAATGGTTACACAACAGTTCTTACCAACAGACCAGTTGACGACTTTATCGCCAGGTTTCCCGAGAGAGAATGTCCTGCCAAAAAGCGCCCATAAGATTGCCGCAGTGATAGAAGATTTTCCGGCGCCGTTGCTCTTCCCTAAATCCTTCGGCCCATCAGATCTGTCGCCAACAATCAGAGTAGGACCCAAGCCATCGAGCTTGATTTTGGTGATATAATCACCATAACTCAAGAAATTTCTAAATTCAACTTCTGTTATAGATAGTTTATTCATCTACTTCTGTGCTTACGCTAAATGCCTCGTCGATGACTTTCTTGTTCAACGAAATCAGCAGATCGCGACTAAGTCCATCTGGTTTATCATGATCAATAAATTTTTCAAATAAAGTATCCGGCTCCATTGCCGCTGACTCTTTTGGTACCGCAACTTCTTGCTCTTTAGCCTTCATCCATGAGATCTTGACGGCACCATTGGATTCCAAGTGGTGTCGCAAGTCATCTAGTTCATCGCGTGATTTTGTGTTGTCTAAGATCACCCTCACGTTGGCGTTAGTTGGATCCAAATCATTAATATCTGCTTCACTGACGGTGATATAATCAGGCGGCGCTTGCACGCCATCGCGCCATTTTATGTCTACAAATTCAACATTATCTGTTTCTACATCTAACACATAGAATCCGTGCGGCACCATCCCTTCGTCGAATCTAAAAGGTATTGGACTACCAGGGATATAAATATTGCCAAACTGTTGACCACAGTGGAAATGCCCAGCGAATACCTTAGAGAATTTTGTATTGTTGAAATTGACCAAACCCCAATGCTGCATCAAAAAACACGAATTGTGCATAGCATTGCTAATTCCGATATGCGTTAGTAAGATATCAGAGCCCTCTGTCTCATTTTCTATGTGATCAATGACTTTCATGTAAATTTCTTCGTGCTGGATGAATGGGATAATTCTAAATCGCCTCCCATAAATCTTAACCAACCCATAGTCATCTATAAGTGTGATCAACCTCTTTATTGGTTTAAGAGAGTTGACATCCCATGTATGACGCATGAACATGTCGTGGTTGCCTGGGAAGATCAACCAGTCTTGATCATATTTGTATCTGGCATCGTCCAGGAATGCCGCGACCTCTGATATCACTTTGATGTTCAGATTCACTCTATCGTGGAACAAATCTCCGAGTACAGCGACGACGCCGATGTCATTTTCGGCTGCGTATTGCCTCATTGAGCTAAGCGCCCAAAGGCAATCATCTAATTTATTGCCTACGCCACAATGAACATCTGCTGTTATCAATATACGTGTCATGGTCTTATTTACGTTGAAATACGACACAGATGCGGCTTGAATAAAATGTTATAGCGGTATATAATTGCCGTCTACAACAATTACATCTGTTTGGCCAGTTTGCTGAGTATCAGCATCATCTCCAGCATAAGCCGCACCAATTCTGATTTCATAACCCCTGCAGCACTTTGATTGCGTATCGTTGACCATCACGTTCAGCACAACATCAATATTATCACCAGATAGCGGAGTAATAGTAAATGAGGCGTTACTCGGTACAGCCGACAATTCAGATAGCCCTCCGCCACTTATTTCAGCATTGCTATTATTATCTTCAAAAACAATAGTTGTGTGAACTTCACAATTTTCGCGATATTCACAATTCTCTATTTCAACATCAGCACCGCCGCAAACGACAGGCTCCCAAGCTAATTCCACGACCACCTCTATCGGACCTGGAGCCTTGAAATTGACCTTATAAGCTTCAACTCTTCCATCAATCACACTAGCGTCACCATTCGAATAACTCTGCTGGCTAGTTGATGGTCCAAGATTGACAATTCCATATGACAGACCACCGTTTTGAAGTTCAAAAGCTATCGGACTTTCACAATCACAATCACAATCTGGTGCTCTAGGTGTCGGTGGTTTAAGGATTGGCTCTTTGGCCGAACCATCACAGCTTAACCCTTGGGCGTCTGCAACACCGCTTGGCAAACTTTCCAACCCGCCACAACGCCAATGGTTGACGCCACAAGGGTTATCACCCACATTCGGACACCAGAAGAACGGCTCCTGACAACACTGCTCATTTGGTTTGGGAGGCACAAAGATTCGGAACGGATATTTGGGATCGGTTAGGTCCCACCACTCAAACTTGTATGCACTAAACCTAGCGGCGGTCAAACAATCGCCGGTTGGTTCCCACGCTGGCAGTTCAAGCGGTGGTGCTGTATAATCTGGCTTAGTGTATTCGTAGAATCCAATATCCTTGCAACGGCGAGTCGTCAACTTCGCTGCCGCGTACTTTGCCTCTAAGATATCACCAACTGGCAAAGTGCCAGCGCTAAGAGCAAGACTACTAACGCATACGTCATCGGGCAGCGTGTCAGATAAGTAAGTTAATTGGTTCGTAAGATTGGACTTCCGCAAGCTAACCACAGCTTCTGAAGACTTGATCTGCGGATCATCCAAAACCTGCGACGATATTTCAACAAATGGTGACCCATCTTTCCCGTCACTGCCTTTAGGGCCGCGTTGGCGAGCTTTATACTTCCATTCCGCAATATCGCCATCGCCGCTGGTGAATGCAAGCGTACCCCAGAGTCTATCCGTGCTTCTATCAAAGTTAAGTTCAGTGCCGGTCAAATCAACATCTATTTGGTCGTCATATACAATAATTTGTAAAGGGCTTTGCTCTTCTGGCCATATACCATCGAATTCTAAATTATCTATTATGCTCTGAGTCCTATCGACATCGACAACAAGCTCTATTATTTCTTCGAGTTTCGCAATTGCACCATCTATGTCTCCTTCTTCTGCAAGACCCCTAGCTTCTGATTCTAATTCTGCGGCTTGTTTTTGTTCATCCGTTAGATTAATATTGCCAGCGCCATTTACACTAACTGTATCGGATCCGCTAGAGATGTCTAGTAGATATTCAACAAGCAGTGTTTCTTCGTTTCTATACAACCTGACCGAAATAGCAGTCTCTATAGGCGTAGCAACTGTCGTATCAATCTCAAATTCACCAGACGTAACTGCATTTGGCAGGCGGAATTTCTCATTGTCAGCTGGTACGCCAGCACGCCCAGTTGCCCCAGTAGCTCCAGTTAACCCCTTTGGCCCAACACAGCAACTACGCAACAACTTTTGATATAATCTATTTCTGTCGAATTCGATTCTAAGTCTACTACCAGTCTCTGGGTAAAATCTAATCAGATCATCAGATGAGTAAAAGAAGTAATAATATGGGGTGTCTCCTGGGGTATCGAGTTTAAACAGACCGAAATCAATACCGCGATCCATCAACTCTTGGATCAATAGCATTTTCTTGTAAACAGCCGGGTAGACAAGCCCGTCTTGGTCAAGTGTGACAATGTCTGGGACTTCTATTTGCCCGCGATATATCCAGGCATCCTGCTCGGCATCATATTCAAAGATGTTGCCATTTCCGTCAACCACCTGTTCGCCATCTGCCATTCCAAAGGTTGGTAATTTCGGTGGCGATGGTATTGTTTGGACTTCATCGGTCATTGTGGTTTTTCAGCCTGAAAACTCGTCTATCTTGCCTTAACTTATGTTTGATCGTTTTCTTTTTCGGCTTCACAATAATTGGCCTATCGCCTGCGATTTGATGGACAGTAGTTAGCTTTGGCTTTATCGTCAATCTCTCTTCTGCAATAACCATGGCATCCGCCGAATCTTCCCATGTGACAGAAATAATCTTAGTAAACCCTTCTTTCAATGTTGGGAATTGTAACCCTCTGTGGCTAGCTTCAATTTCCTTGTCTGAATAATAGTCACAATAGCACTGCTCTACTGGACGCTTCATGATATACGCATAGACATCTACGAACTCGCCCTGAAGCGCTTTCACTGCTTCAATCCTATTTCTTGCTTTATTGTTGGATTCGTCATCAAGAACTATATCACCCAACTTCAAAAGCAACGATGCTATCGACAATAATTCATTGTTGCTGCGACGATCGATCCCAACGCTATACACCAACTCTTCCTTACAAATACGGAATATATTCTTTTTGCCAAGCTGTAAGTATCTTGAGAAGATGGTTTTTCCAGAATTTCTACCACCACATATAATGTGTACTATCCTTCTATTCATATTCTTATATACTAGTAAATAACTCACCTTTATAGGTGGCTTTCTTCAACCAGTCAGTATACTTAATTTGTATGTTGTGGTGAGTTTTAGTGTGATCAGAAAAAGTAACAGCCCATATATCATCAGAAACAACCAAACTGTCGATTACTACAACGATACCGTAATGATCAAAATACCATACTGAAAATGGAAGAATCGGCGTTATATCATTTGGGTTTATTCCCACTAACCGCCTCTAGGAAAAGCCTCATCGTATCACATCAAGAATTAGTTTGAGTTTTTCCAAAACCTCTTCCGTGACATCACGATCATTGACGAAGACCCGCCAGTCTTGCTATGTCTTTAGGATTCATTTGCCTCACCTTTAAACGCCCACTGTTAATCCTAATTTGGTGGTGTATCGCCTTCTTTCCACAAATCACCTTTCTCTGCTTGCTGATCAGGCTGAGTCAGTAGGTTGAAATTGATGAGTGGTTTATCAGATTTCGAATCTGATCGATAGCCTGACCAGCGTGAGACATCATTGCCTTCTGTCAAGTCCCATAAAAATTTGGCTATTGTGAATTGGTCAGTCTCATCAGTATCGTCTAGCATTTCATCAACTGGTACAATCAGACCAACATCAACATTTGCGTCTTCGTTTCCTTCATCTCCTGGCCAAACAATATTGTCGGCATTCATATTAAGTTCATCGTCAAACCAATGGCATAATAGGTAAGCGTCAGCATCTTTAAGAGATCTGCCAATCTTATATGTGTCTAGCGCTGCCGGGTTTCTGGCTAAAAAATATCCGATATACACACTGTTAGTGCCTTCTTCCCATGTGTGCCGCACCAAATGGTATCCCTTGTGTTGCAGCTCTTGCAATAGAATAGTAATTGCTTGCTCATGAGTTTCGCATATAACATCCGGGTCTTCCGTAATCAGCCGAGCTATCTCTTCAGGATTCATATATCCCTCCTCTTATAATCCATATTTGCATCCCATGCCCTTTGTAGGGATGCTCATCAGTAATAGCCAGTCCGTATTCCTCGCAGATTTCTCTTATGAAATCCAAGCTATGGCTGAAACGTGCTCTTTTTAGTAAGCTACTCTCATCTGCGTTTTCACAACCTGTGTATACGCCATTGGCATAGAACACCCCACCGGGCTTCAGCGCCGTTGCGATGTCAAACAAGATTGCTTCTACTTGGTCGGCAGTACAATGTTGAATGACTGAAAGGCATGTCGCCAGATCGGCAATCTCTTCTGGTGCCTGACCAGGCGCATAAGCTTTGATACCATGCGATTCCATCTTCTGCCT
>Ga0180434_10010042_pt1 | contig 10201 bp, 6 predicted proteins | sample SS_ome_7_FD_132453 | JGI IMG/M metagenome (GOLD analysis project Ga0180434, IMG submission 132453) | Hypersaline lake sediment archaeal communities from the Salton Sea, California, USA - SS_1_D_2 metaG | ecosystem: Environmental > Aquatic > Non-marine Saline and Alkaline > Hypersaline > Sediment... | reverse complement strand
GGTCGGCGCGGCGGCCCAGCGCGCGCAGCAGCGCGGCGCGCATGGGAGCCGGGGCGCCGTCCATGGCGGCAGCCATCGTCGAGCGCGCCTCGGGGGTGCGCATCCGGCCCAACGCGGCCTCGGCGGCGACCTGCTCGTCGTCGCCGCCGGCCCGCAGCACGTCGAGGAGGGCGGGCGTCGCCGCGGGGGCCGGCATCTCGCCCGCCGCCTGAATGCCCGCCAGGCGCACGGCGGCGTCGCCGTCGCGGATGGCAGCGACCACCGCGGGCGCGGCCCGGGTGTCGCGGCGATAGCCGAGGACGCGCACCAGCGCGGGCCGCGCGCCGGGCGACGCGGAGTTGAGCGCCGCCAGGACGGCGGGCGTCGCATCGTCGCCGGGCAGGCGAGAGAGCGCCGCGACGGCGGCGGCGCGAACCGATTCGCCACCGGCGCCTGCGGCGGAGGCCAGGGCGGGGACGGCGGCGGAGTCGCCGATCTCACCCATCGCGCGCACGGCCGCCTCGCGCAGGTCTGCGCTGCGGCTGGGCCTGGCGGCGGAGGCGAGCACGGGCAGTGCGGCCGGGTCGCCGCGCCGGCCCAGGATCGCGACCAGGCGGAGCCGCATGGGCGGCGCTGCGTCGGGGATGGCGGCGGCGATCATCTTGGTCGCGGCCTCGCCGGGGACTTGCACCAGCGCCGCAGCCGCGGCACCCGCGACGGCGTGCTGCGGGCCGCCCAGGGCTTCGAGCAGCGTGGGGACGGCGGCGTCCCCGCTCGCCTTGGCCAGGCCGGACAGGGCAGCGCACTTCTCCTGCGCGGAGTCGGCCGCCAGGTAGCGCTCGCGGCACATGCGGGCGGCGAGGTCGGCGTTGCCTGCGGCCAGCAGCGTGCCGGCCAGGCGCAGGTAGGCGGCGCGCGCGGCCTCGCCCTCGCGGCCGGAGTCCGACAGCAGGCGGCCGAGCGCAGGCTCGGAGGCGGGATCGGGGATGCTGCCCAGCGCCTCGATGGCGGCGATGCGCACGGTGTCGTTCGAGTCGTCGAGCGCGGCGCGCACGAGCGGCGCGGAGGCGGCGTCGCCGCGCACGCCCAGCGCCGCGATGAGGCCGGCCTTGAACTCGCCGTCGGCGGCCGGCAGGGCGGCGGCCAGGGCGCGGGATGCGGCCTCGCCGGGGATGCGCACGAGCGTCCAGCGGGCCATCTCGCGCACGGCTTCGTCGTCCAGCAGGCGGGCCAGAGAAGGCACGACCTCGTCGCCGCCGACGAACGATACCATGCGCAATGCGTAGCCGCGCGCGGAGGTCGAGGCCGATGAGGCGGCAACGCCGACGAGCGCCTGGGCCGCCGCAGCGCCGTCGGCGCCCGGGGCGGAGGCGGCGTAGGTGATGCGCCGGATGGCGCGGCGCGCGGCGAGGGCGGCGTTGGGGTCGTCGCCGTCGAGGAGCGCGAAGAGCGGGGGCAGGGCGGGCGCGCCCATCTCGGCGACGGCCTGCACGGCGGCCGTGCGGGCGCCTGCGTCGGCGCACTGCATCTGCGCAAGGAGGGCGTCGAGGTCCTGGGCCGACGCGGCGGAGCAGGACAGGGCGAGCAGCAGAGCGACGAGCAGCAGCATGCGGCGTTTCATCGTCGGGTCCTTTCTCACAGATGCCAGGGGGCGCGCATCGGCTTGGAGAGCCAGCGGTTCATCGCGTCGTCGCCGACGAAGCGCTCGCGGTCGGGGTCCCAGCGCAGTTTGCGGCCGCTGCGGATGGCGATGTTGCCGAGGTGGCAGACGGTGACGGAGCGGTGGCCGATCTCGACGTCGCAGATGGGCTTCTCGCGGGTCTTGAGGCACTCCAGCCAGTTCTCGCGGTGGCTCTCGCTGTGGTAGAGGTGCACGTCGCCGGGGCCGAGTTTCTCCTCGAGGAGTTCGGGCGGGGAGGCTTCGAGGAAGCCGCGGTCCACGTGGACCCAGCCGTCGGTGCCCTCGAACTTGGCGCCGTGGCCCTGGCCGCAGATGAGTTTGACGCCGTTGGCGTAGGTGTAGGTGATGAGGAAACTGGTGGCGGTGTCGTAGAGCCCGCTGGTGGGGAAGGTGGCGGTGCCTTCGATCTCGACGGGGCCGGAGAGTTCGGTGCCGTTGCCCCACTGGGCGATGTCGTTGTGGTGGGCGCCCCAGTCGGTCATCTTGCCGCCGGAGTAGTCGTAGAACCAGCGGAAGTTGTAGATGCAGCGGAGTTTGTTGTAGGGGACCCAGGGGGCGGGTCCGAGCCAGAGGTTCCAGTCGAGGTCGGGCGGCGGATCGGTGTCGGGCTCGTAGGGGGAGGTGGGGCCGCCGCCGAAGCCGGTGCGGATGGTGTGGAGTTTGCCGATGCGGCCGCTGCGGACCAGTTCGCAGGCGAAGCGGAACTCGTCGTCGGAGCGCTGCTGGCTGCCGGTCTGGAAGACGCGGCCGTAGCGGCGGACGGCGTTGACGAGGGCGCGGCCCTCGGCGATGGTGAGGGTGAGGGGCTTCTCGCAGTAGACGTCCTTGCCGGCCTGGCAGGCGGCGATGGCGATGAGGGCGTGCCAGTGGTCGGGGGTGGCGATGAGGACGGCGTCAATGTCCTTGCGGTCGAGGAGGTCGCGGAAGTCGGTGTAGGCGACGGCGCGCCCGCCGGCGCGCTCCTTGGCCTGCTTGAGGTGGGGGCCGTAGACGTCGCAGACGGCGACGACGTCCACCTGGGGGCGGCCCAGGAAGGAGCCCAGGTGGCCGTTGCCCATGCCGCCGATGCCGATGAAGCCCATGGTAAGGCGCTCGCTGGCGGCGACCTTGTCCTCGGCGCCCAGGGCGCGGGCGGAAACGATGCTGGGAAGGAAACTCGCAGCAGCCGCCCCCTGGGCCGCCTTCTTGAGGAACTCGCGCCGGGTGAATGCGTTGGGCATAGTTGACCGGTGTCCTTTCGCTTACCGGGTGGGGCCGGAGTGGGATGTGTTTTCGCCGCGGGGGAGCCCGGTCCTACCGGCCAGCCTCGGAGTTCTTTGGTCCAGGCCAAGACAGGCCTGCAAGGACAGAGGGACTTCGCGTGCAAATCGGGAATGGGGTCAATGGCTGAGAACGAACCGCGGGAGAGAGCATGACGACGCACACAGGCACCGAAACGCTGGCCATAGAGGGCGGGCAGGCGGTGCGGCCCAAGGAGCGGCCGCTGCCGCAGTTGTTTCCGCGCGATATCCACCCCGACGCGGCCGGACTGGTGAAGGAGGCGATGGACCTGGGCTTCACCGGGACCTTCCTGGGGCGCTACGAGGCCGCCTTCGCCGAGATGTGCGGGGCCAAGTACGCCGTGGGCACGACGAACTGCACGGCCGCCGTGCACGCGGCGATCGCCGCCTGCGGGTTCGAGCGGGGCGACGAGGTGGTGATCAGCCCGATCTCGGACTACGGGACGATCCAGGGCGTGATCGTCGAGGGGCTGGTGCCGGTGTACGCCGACACGGACGTGCGCACGGGGAACGTGACGCCCGAGACCATCGAGGCCGCGATCACGCCGCGGACGCGCGCGGTGCTGGTGGTGGGCTTCTATGGGCTGGTCTGCGAGATGGACCCGATCGCGGAGGTGTGCCGCAAGCACGGCCTGATCCTCATTGACGACGCCTGCCAGACGATCACGGCAACGTACAAGGACCGGCGGTCGGGGAATCTGGCGGATATCACGTGCTTCTCGACGGACTCGGAGAAGCACCTGTCCACGAACGGCGGCGGGATGATGACGACGAACGATGAGGCGATCGTGCAGAAGGTCCGCCGCTTCTGCGACAGCCGCGGCTCGGAGATGCGCGAGGGGTTCGGCCGGGTGCACTCGTGGCTGGGGTACAACTACCGGCTGGATGACCTGCGCTCGGCGGTGGGGATCGCGCAGTTGCGGTGGATCGAGGAGCAGATCGCGCGGCGCGTGAGGTCGGCGGCGCTGCTGGACCGCAAGATCGAGTCCATCGAGGGGGTGCTGCCGCGCCACGTGCCGGAGCACTGCTCGCACGTGTTCTGGCTCTATGACTTCCGCGTGGAGCCGGAGAAGTTCTCGGCGCCGGTGGAGCGGCTGGCCGAGGCGATCAATTTGGAGTTGGTGGGGCTCAACTGCGGGATGGGGCGGTACTACCTGATGCCCGAGTCCATCACGGTGCTGCACCGCAGCGGCCCGCGGCAGAGCAGCCCGGCCGCAGACGTCGCCCGCGAGCGGTATGACTATGGCCCGCATATGACGCCCAACGCGGCCCTGCACGTGAGCCGGATGATCCGCTGGCCGTTCACGGATCGCTACAGCGAGGAGGATGTCGCGGACATCGGGCGCGGCATCCGCAAGGTGCTGGAGGCGTATCGGAGGTAGGGGGGAGCGGGCCCAATAAGATGGCTCTGCCATGCCGTTGGCATGGCAGGGCCATGCCAGAGGCATTGGGCCCCTACAGGGCAGCACAGCCGGGGGCGGCTGTGCTACATGTGGGCTTCCGGCTCGACGCTGACGGTGCCGGTGGTGCCGTCTACGGTGATGACCTGGCCGTCGCGCACCCGCCGCGCCAGGCCGGGGACGCCCGCCACGACGGGCAGGCCGTACTCGCGTGCCAGCAGCGCCGACTGCGAGGCTACGGCCTCGTCCTCCTGCACGAAGGCCGCCGCCATGGAGAAGAGGATGGTGTGCACGGCGCCGCCGCGGCCGCAGACGAGGACGTCGCCGCGCCGGAAGTGGGAGAGGTCGCGGGGGGAGTCCACGTAGCGGGCGGGGCCGGTGGCCTTGCCCGGACTGCAGGGAGCCCCCGACAGGCCGCCCGCCTGGGCCGGGGCGTAGACGGGTGGAGCCTCCCGGCGCTTGGCGGCGGCGGCGGGCGCGATCTGGGCGGGAGGCGCCAGACAGGCGTGCCGCCGCAGGCGCCGGCGCCGGGACTCGACGGCGGCCCGCAGCGCCTCGGCCGTCAGCGTCCCCTCAGCGATTCCGCCCACGTCGGCCAGCGAGAGGAAGGCGACTTCGTCGGGCGATTCGAGACGGCCCTCGCGCACCAGGGCATCGGCCAGCAGTTGGAGAGCCTCGCGCAGGGCGGCGGCCGTGCGCATGGGCATGCCCTCGCGGCAGTCGTCGCTGAGGGGCTGGAGCGCGAGCGCGGTGCGCAGCACGTAGTCGAAGAGCCAGCGGCGCCAGGGCCGCAGCCGCGCCAGGGGGGCGGAGGCGAGGCGGGACCGCGCGTCCTGGGCGGCGCGCTCGCGCGCGGCGGCGCGGGTGCGAAGGGTGTCCTCGCGGTCGGTGCGGTCGGCGCCGAAGAGGTGCTGGCGGATGGCCATGAGCAGGGCGTCCACGTCCTGCAGCCAGGCGGGGCCCTCCTCGAGGTCGGCCAGCGCCAGGGGGTCGAGCAGGGCGTACTCGGCGGCGAAGCGGCGGACCTGGTCCAGGAAGTCGCGGCCGTCGCTGTCGCGCTCGAGTTGGGCGACCACCTCGCGGGGGAGGTCGGCGGCGAATGCCTGCTCGATGGCCAGGTTCTCGCGCGCCTGGCGGATGAGGCCCCAGAGCGCGAGGGCGCGCTGGGTGGTCATGCCCTCCGCGCTGGCGAGCAGGTCGTCGGCCGGGGCCGAGGGGCCGAGCAGCCACGCCAGCAGGCGCGGAACGGGACGGCTGACTTCGCGGGCCAGGGGGGCGAGGGTGTAGGCGTAGCCGAGGAGTTCGTCGAGGCTGGCGGCCAGTTGCAGGACGACGCCGGCGGCGGCCTGCGAGGACGCGTCGGACTCGCGGGCGGCCTCGGCCAGGGCGTGCCGCGCCCGTTCGGCTGCGGGGAGGGCCGTCGTGCGCCACCGCGCGTGGAGCCCGTTGGCCAGGGGCGCCTGGAGCAGGAAGCGCAGGGCGGCGCCGGGCGCCGAGCGGGGCCGCCAGGGGTCGCGGTCCTCGCGGTGGGTGTAGTGATAGCCGTTGACCAGGGCCAGGTGCCAGCGCCTGGAGCCCAGGCCGAAGAGCCGGCCGCGCGAGGCGCTCCTGTTGAAGCGCCGCACGATGACCCGCCAGAGGTCGGTCGAGAGGGGCGGCACGGGATCGGGCCGCCGGAGGAAGAGCGGGAAGGTGCGGCGGGCGTCGTCGGGCAGGTCGGTGGGGAAGAAGGCCGGGAGGTGGGCGATGGGCCTGGCGCCGAGCACCAGGATCTCGCCGTCGGAGAGGGCCCAGCCGACCTGGCAGCGGGTGTTGAAGTGCTGGTCAATCTGCATGGCCACCCGGGCCAGGGCGACGGCCTGGCGGTCGGAGAGCGAAGGGGCCCGCCGGCGCGCCTGGGGCACGGGCACCACGATGGTGCCCTGGGCGGACTCCTCGGCGCGGCCGACCATGAGGGCCTTGTCGGCGAGTTCGGACTCGATGACGTCCACGGCGGCGGCGTCCACGACGAAGCGGTCGGCGGCCAGCACGCCCCCGCCCACGCCCTCGCCGAGGCCGAAGCCGGCCTCGATGACGAGGCGGAGCGGGTCGCCGGTGGCGGGATCGGCGGTGAAGATGGAGCCCGAGGCGGCCGCGCCGACCAGGGACTGCACGATGACGGGCATGGCGGCGGACTGGTGCGGAATCTCGCGTGAGGCGCGGCGCTGCAGCGCCTGGCTGCTGTGGAGGGAGGCCCAGCACTGCTTGAGGGCGTCGGCCAGTGCGTCGGCGCCGAAGACGTTGAGCAGGGTCTCGTGGGTGCCGGGCGGGAGGTCGAGCCCGTCGGAGCCCAGCGGGGAGGGGCGCACGGCGACGGGGGCCTCGTCCTCCTCGGCGCGGTGGGAGAGGGCCAGATAGGCGTGCTCGACAGCCCGGCGCAGGTCGTGGGGCAGGCGGGCGGCGAGGAAGAGGCGGCGGATCTCGGCGGCGGCGCCGTCGCAGTGTGAGGGGTCGGAGAAGTCGGCCTGGGAGAAGATGTCGGCCAGGCGGTCGTCGAGGCCGGCGCAGGCGACGAAGTGGCGGTAGCCGGCTGCGGGAATGCAGAACCCGCCGGGCACGCGGAACCCGGCCAGCATGAGGTCGCCCAGAGCGGCGGCCTTCGCCCCTACGGACGAGGCGTCGCCGGGCCCCAGTTCACCCAGGTGTCGGATGTAATCGGCGATCATGGCCGCCCGGGGAGAGTGATTCGGCGCGGGGCGTGCGAGTCCCTGGCGGGGCGTGGAGGAAGAGGAGCGCTAGATGAGGTTGGGGCCCTACTTGTGGGGCGGGGGAGACTGCTTGGGCTTGGCGTCGGGGCCGGCGGGCTTGTCGGCGCGGCTGCCCATCCAGGTAGGGAGGTGCTCGGGGGGGCGCTTGCCGGCGGCGGCGGCCTCGATGTTCTGCTGGGTGACGGCGTCGAGGAGTTCCTTGCGGTGGACGGCGATCTGGCGGGGGGCGTTGATGCCGAGGCGGACCTGCTCGCCCTGGACGGCGACCAGGGTGACCTCGATCTGGCCGTCAATGACGACCGTCTGGCCTTTTTTTCGCGTGAGAATGAGCATGGGCCCCCGCGTTGGGGGTCATTATTCGCCGCCCTGGGCCGGGCTCCTCTCGGCATCTTGGCGGGCTTTGGCCTGGGCCGCATCCATGAGCCGGTGGCGGGTGGTGTAGGCCTCGTTGGAGAGGATGACCTGCTTGGCCTTGCGGGTCCTGGTGTTGACCACCACGGGGGCGATGAGGTTGACGGTGGTGTCGGGGTAGTTCTCGGCGATGGTGACGATGTTGAGGACGGCGGCGTCGTCGGGGGAGGAGAGGCCCAGGGCCTCGGCCTCGGCTTCGTCAATCTCGACCTGGTAGTCGGGGAAGAAGGTGAGGGGGTCTATCACGACAAAGGCGGTCGCGGCCTCCTCGAGCGACTGGAGCCACTGGAAGGGGCTCTCGGGGTGGTGCTCCAGGAGGCAGTAGCGCCTGGAGTCGCCGAAGCCCAGGAGGCCCTCGTCGAGGGAGATGACGGTCTCGGGGTTGATGTCGAGTTCGCCGAAGCGGCAGGTGTCTACCCGCATCTGGTGCTCCTTAGCGCCTACCTTAGGAAGTCCAGTAGTGAGAGTTGGCCGATTCGCGCGGCGGCGGCGGCGGTGGCCTGGTAGATGTTCTCCTGGGTCTCCAGATCCACGACCGTCTGGACGAGGTCCGCGTCCTCGACCTCGGATCGCATCTCGGTGAGCGAGACCTTCATGTCCGCCAGCCGGTCGGTGCATAGTTCCAGCCGGTTGATGCGCCCGCCCACCTCGGCGCGCAGTTCGAGCAGGCGCGAGAGGTGGGCGTCCATGTCCTCCAGCCGGGCGGAGACCGCGTCGGTGTCGCCGGCGCGGATCTCGTCGCGCAGCAGGGAGAGGGTGGTGAAGAGATCGTCGAGGGCGGGATCGGCTGCGCCGTCCATGTTGAAGAGTTCATCTCCGGTCACGTTGGCGACGACGGTGTCGCCCTGGGACACCTCGATCCTGACCAGGCCGGAGTCGCCGGCGTACTCGACGGGGGGCGACGCCGATGCGTCGAGGGAGAAGGGCTCCTCGAGCGTGCTGTGGCCGGCGAAGACGTAGCGGCCTTCGCGCTGGGTGTTGCCCAGGCTGACCAGGCGCTCGATGAGTTCGTCCACCATGGCCGCGAGGGCGTCGGGCTGGTTGTCGGCGAGCGTGGGAACGCCGGCCTGGAGGGCGATGTCGCAGGCCTCCCGCACGGTGTCGTAGATGGCGTCCAGCGAGCCGTCGAGGTCGCTGAGCAGGTTGGTGGCGTAGCTGGCGTTCTCGGTGAAGCGCGCGATCTGGGCGAGGTCGGAGCGCAGGGCGCGCGCGCGGGCGGCGGCGGTGGGGTCGTCGGAGGGGCGCAGCACGCGCTTGCCGGAGGCGACCTGGCTCTGGAGCCTGTAGATCTGCTCGCTGGTCTGCGCCAGGCGGGCGATCAAGTTGTTGGCGATCATCCTGGTGGTGATGCGCATGGGCGGCTACCCCGCTCCCGTTCGCTCGATGAGCGTGACGAGCATCTCATCCAGTGCGCTGAGGACGCGCGCGGCGGCGTTGTAGGCGTGCTGGAACTGCAGCATATTGGTGGTCTCTTCGTCCAGGGAGACGCCGTAGAGCGACTCCTGCTGCTCGGTGACCTGGTCGCGCGCGAACTGCAGGCTCTCGGCCCGCTCCGCGGCGTCGCGCGCCTCGCTGCCGACCTGGCTGAGCAGCGAGCGGAAGGCCTGGTTGAGCGTCTGCGAGGCGACCAGGATCTCGTCGCGCACCTGGGCGATGGCCAGCGCGTTGCCGCCGTCGCCGGGGGCGTCGAGGGCCGTGGCCGCGGCGATGGCGCGCACGTCGTTTGCGATGGCGTCGTCCAGTGCGATGTCGGCGGCGGAGGCGCCCGTGAGGAAGGAGACACCGGTGGAGTTGTCGAGGCCGTAGCCGGCCTCGTGGAGTTCGTTGACGCGTGCGATGAGGCCGACGGCGATGGCGTCGAGTTGGGCGAGGTAATCGGGGATGGCGGTGTCGCGCATCTCGAGCAGGCCGGCGAGTTCGCCGTTGGTCATGTTGACGGCGGTGCCGTCGGCCCACTGCACGTCCACGTGGCCCCCGGCGCCGAGGGGGGACTGCAGGGCGAAGGACTCGACGCCCTGCACCAGCGGGCGGCCGCCGATGTTGACGATGATGTTGCCGTCGGTGGTGATGAGGGTGGTGGCGCCGACCATCTCGGAGAGTTCGCCGAGCAGGTAGTCGCGGCGGTCGAGCAGATCGTTGGGCTGGTTGCCCTCGGCCAGGACGGCCGTGATCTCGGCGTTGCACTGCGCGATCTCGGCGGCCATGTTGTTGATTTCCTGCACGCGGTTCTCGAGGACGCGGTCAATGCCGGCCTGGGAGTCGCGGAGCCGCGTGACGGTGTCGCGGAAGGCGGAGGTGAGGGTGAGGGTCTCCTGGCGCAGGGTGACGCGGATGGCGGAGTCCTCGGGGTGGATGCTGACCTCCTGCCAGGCGTCCCAGAAGCGGTCGAGCAGGGCGTCGAGATCGGTGCCCGACTCGGAAGCGATAATGCCCTCGACCTCCTGCATGACGCTCGACGCGGCGGTCCAGGAGCCCAGTTGGGAGTCGAGGAGGCGGGCGTGCAGGTCGAGGAACTGGTCCTGGGCGCGGCGCACCATCGCCACCTGGACGCCGGTGCCGTACTGGCCCAGGCCGATGGCGGCCAGTTGGCCGGGCGGCGGGTAGGGGTCGGCGGCGGTGAGCACGGCCTCCTGGCGGCGGTAGCCGTCGGTCTGGGCGTTGGCGATGTTGTGGGCGGTGGCGTCCATCGCCCGCTGTTGGGCG
>Ga0180434_10010041_pt1 | contig 10201 bp, 7 predicted proteins | sample SS_ome_7_FD_132453 | JGI IMG/M metagenome (GOLD analysis project Ga0180434, IMG submission 132453) | Hypersaline lake sediment archaeal communities from the Salton Sea, California, USA - SS_1_D_2 metaG | ecosystem: Environmental > Aquatic > Non-marine Saline and Alkaline > Hypersaline > Sediment... | reverse complement strand
CCACGTCGTGGCTGCCGGTGATGAGGATGGTGCTGCGGATCTCGTGCTCGGGGCGGAGCAGCTCGCACTCGACCTCCGCGCGCTTCGGGAATCCCTCGCTCAGCGCGGGGACGATCAGGAGCCCATCGGCGCGGGCCAGCGTGCCGACGAGGCCGGCGCCGCGTGCGGTCGGCACGGCGATGAGGCGGCCGCCCACCTCTCCCATATGGACTCGCAGGTATTCCTCGCTACCGGGGGTGGAGGCCACCTTGCGGCTGAGGAGGGCTCTGGCGCGGGCCCGCCGCGGGGTCGGGATGCCGAGCATGCGGCAGACGGTGGGGACCACGAACAGCTCGCAGCAGAGCATGGCCGAGACGGGATAGCCGGGGAGGGCAATCACCGGCTTTCCGCCGACGGTTCCCAGGGCGACCGGCTTCCCCGGGCGAATGGCGACGCCGTGCGCGAGCAGCTCGCCGGCGGAGCGAATGGCCTCGGCGGTGAAGTCGCGGGCGCCGGCGGAGGCGCCGGCGAGGGTGAGCACCAGGTCGAAGTCGCGGCAGGCGCTCTCGATCGCCCCGCGAAGCACTTGCGGGTCGTCCCTAACGGTAGGAAGACGCGTCACGTCGGCGCCGACCTCGGCGAGGCGGGCGGCGAGCATTGGGGAGTTGAAGTCGGGTATCTGGCCGGGCTCGATCACCTCCCCGGGGGAGACGATCTCGCCGCCGGTGGGGATGATGGCGACGCGTGGGGGCCGCACAACCTCAACCTCGGTAACGCCCGCCGCCAGGAGCGCGCCGATGTCGGTGGGGCGGAGGCGCTGCCGAGCGGGGACGACTATGTCGGTGGCGACGACGTCCTCGCCGATGACGCGGGTGTGCTGCCAGGGCGAGGCAGCGGCGACAATCTCAAGCACGCCTTTCCCGACCTCGACGACATCCTCGATCATAATGACGGCGTCGGTCTCCTCGGGAAGGGGCTCGCCTGTGTTGGCGTAGATCGCCTCCGGCCCAACGCGGAGCTGCCTCGGCGACGTCTGCGAGGCGCCGGCGGTGTCGGCGGCACGCACGGCGATGCCGTCCATGGCGGCGGCGTGGTAGTGGGGCGAGGAGATGGCAGCGAAGACCGGGCCTGCGGTCACGCGGCCCAGCGCGTCTTCGCTCCGGACGATCTCGGAATCGAGGGCCGTGCGCAGCCGAAGGCGCTCGCAGGCATCTTGCCAGATGGCATGGGCCTCTTCCAGGGGAATGCTGCTGAGGTATATCTCGCGGCGGCCGCGGCGCTTCGTCTCCGGCTGGTCGGTCACTCGAACGGCTCTACTTTCACCTCGTCGCCCGCGTAGATGCCTTCTGCCGCGGCCGCGATGCGCACGAGGCCGTCAGCGCGGACCAGGGTCGAGATGATAGCTGAGGGCCCGAGAATGGGAGTGGCGTGCCAGGCGCCTTCGCGCTCTTCCAGGCAGACGGGCACGAACTCCTCCCGGCCCGCCTGGGAAGCGAAGTTTCGCGTCATGCGCGCTCTAGTCGGCGCGGGTGGGTCGCGGCGATCCCCGCAGGCGAGCCGCAACAGCGGGGCGACCAGCTCGCGGAAGATGATGAGGCAGGAGGTCGGGTGGCCGGGCATGCCGAAGACCGGCACGCGATCCACGACCCCTATCACCACCGGCTTGCCGGGCTTGATGGCGAGCCCGTGGACGAGAACACCGGGCTTGCCCAGGGAGTCGATGAGGTCGTGGATCGCGTCTTCGACGCCGACCGAGGTGCCGCCCGACACGAGCAACAGGTCGGCCTCGGCGAGGCCGCGACGCATGGCATCGGCGATCAGCGCGGGATCGTCGCTGACGAGCCCGAGGTCCACTGGCTCGCCGCCGAGGGCGCGGACCGCCGCCTGAAGAGCGGGGCCGTTCATGTCGCGGATCTGGCCGGGGGCGATGTCTTCAGCGTGAGGCACCAGCTCGGAGCCAGTGGACAGAACCGCCACGCGCGGCCGCCGCACGGTTACCGTCGCCCTCCCGATCCCGGCGAGGGCGGAGACGTCTTGAGGACGGAGACGATGTCCGGCCGACAGAATCACCTCCCCTTCGCCGACGTCGTCGCCGCGGCGGACTACGTTCTCGCCGGGCGCGACGGGGCGAAGGATCTCGACGCTGTCATCTCCCCAGGGCTGGCTGTGCTCCACCATTACAACAGCGTCGGCGCCCTCGGGCATCATGCCGCCGGTGGGGATGGAGGCGCACTGCTGGTGGGCGAGCGCAAAGCCGGGCTCCTCCCCCATCGGCACCTCTCCCGCGATCTTCAGATAGGCCGGCAGCCCCTCGGAGGCTCCGAAGGTGTCCTCGGCGCGCACCGCGTAGCCGTCCATGGTGGAGCGGTCGAACGGCGGAAGGTCGGCCGGGCAGACGACATCCTCGTCGAGCACGCATCCGACCGCCTCCACGATCGGCGTCTGCCGGCCGCCGAAACGGCCTTCCCGAATGCGCTCGGGGAGCGCATCCCAGAGGATGCGGCGGGCCTCGCCGAGGGTCTTGAGGTGGCGGAGTTCGTGGGGCATGACAGAGAGGGAGGTTCGGCAAGAGGAGGGGGCAACCTCGTCAGTTCCACCAACCTTCTCTGTGCAGCCCCTCAGTTGGCCTCGTCCGCTGGCTCCTGCAGCGGGTCGAGCTTCGCGGTTTCCTCGGATAGCCGCACCGGCCTTCCATCCGGTCGCACGATGAGTGTTGACGCCATCGGCCCGCGGTTGTGGAACGCCTCGATCGTCTGCATCTCGCCCGGGGTGCATCCGAGGAGGACCTTGGCTTCCACGTCGCGCTTCTGAAGGTCGACGGTGACCACTATTCCGGTCACAGGGCGCCCTGCTATGCTGCCCATCCAGCAGTCAGCCTCCGCGCCGTCGCTGGATTGGCTGCCCTGGAGACAACCGTAGTCGAGAGGGTAGACGAGGTCAGGATATCGCGGGTGACAGGTTCCGGCGGGGCAGTCCACTGTGATCTCGCAGGCGGAGGCGAGACTGTCGAGCGTGGTCCAGAAAAGCGAGTCCTTCATGCGGTCCCCTCGCATCGGTGTGGAGCAACGGGTCCCGGAACGCCAAGGCGAGACTGGTGGAGCCAGGGGGATTCGAACCCCCGATTCGTCCGTGCGAGGGACGCGTCTTCCCACTTGACCATGGCCCCACACGCTGTGCTGCCCGCCGGAGAGGCGGGCACGTGCGGCTGTCCAGCTAGCTGAATCCTAGCAGAAGTGCCTTCCGAGCGTCAAGGCTGCGCTCGTCGGTCGCATACGTCTGGGTCAGATAAGGCTCTCCCGCCGCCGCGGTTTGAAGGGTTTGGCGGGTGGCGCGGATTCGGTGGCGCGGAGGAGTTCGATCTGCGAGCCCGTCGCGGTCTCCCGGATGGTGACCATCCGCGTTTCGCCCTTGCCGGCGACGGCCAAGACATGGCGCTTTCCGGTATTGTCCTCAATCGCTTCCGGCTGCGGCTTTCCCGGCATCTCGGCGGCGTAGTACTCGGTCACCTTTTGCCACGAGTCGGGACTCGCGAGCACGGCCGACGCGTACTGAGACACCGGCTTTCCATCCTTGGTGTTGACGCTGTAGGCGAAGCTGCCTTCGACCGCGGCCTCGGGGTAGAACGGCATCATGAGGTCGTCGGCGGATGCCGTTTCGGAATACGTGACCAGAACGGCGACGCCGTCGAGGGTCATCTCCTCCTGGCGCGAGGAGAGATAGGGCGCGGCGACGGCGAAGTAGAGCGCGCTGAGGAGCATCGCCAGCGCCAGCGCGATGAGGACAGCGTGTCGGCGGGATCGCGTTGCAGGTCCCATGTTCACCCTCCCCTGGTTCGAGAAGCCGGACTCAGTCGAGGTAGTCGCGAAGCTTCTTGCTGCGGCTGGGGTGCTTGAGCTTCTTCAGCGCCTTCGCCTCGATCTGCCGGATGCGCTCTCGCGTGACCTTGAAGATGCGCCCGACTTCCTCGAGGGTCCGCTGGTAGCCGTCGTCGAGCCCGAACCGAAGCTTGAGCACGTCCCGCTCGCGTTCGGTCAGGGTGTCGAGCACGCCCTCGAGCTGCTCCCGCAAGACCAAGGTCGAGGCCGCGTCGGCGGGGGAGACCGCATCTTGGTCTTCGATGAAGTCGCCGAGATGCGAGTTCTCCTCTTCGCCAATGGGCGTCTCCAGGGAGAGAGGCTCGGGCGCGATGCGGAAGATCTCGGTGACCCGCTGGACGGCCTTCTGCCGGTCCTCCGAAGTCTCGAAGGGGCCTTCCATCTCCTGGGCGATCTCTTCCCAGGTGGGCTCCCGTCCGAGGAGCTGGTGGAGCTGGCGGGAGATCTTGACGAGCTTGTTGATGGTTTCGACCATGTGGACCGGGATGCGAATGGTCCGCCCCTGGTCGGCGATGGCGCGGGTGATCGCCTGCCTGATCCACCACGTGGCGTACGTGGAGAACTTGAACTTCTTCCGGTAGTCGAACTTCTCGACCGCGCGGATGAGCCCGATGTTGCCTTCCTGAATCAGGTCGAGGAAAGACATGCCCCGCCCGCTGTATTTCTTCGCGATGCTCACGACGAGCCGGAGGTTGGCCTCGGTGAGCCTCTGCTTGGCGGCGCGCCCCTCGGCGAGCACCTCGTGCGCCCAATCGAGGGTCTCCCTTACCTTCCGGACGGCGGTGCCGGTGGTCTTCGCTATCTCGGCGAGAGTCGGCTCGTGAGACGGGTCGCCGACTCGATGCTGTGCGACCGTCAGGATGCGAAGCCGGCGGGCGAGCTCCGCCGCCGCGATCTCCAGTATGCCGGGGGCGTCGTAGCGGCTGACAGCGTCTTCGTCTTCCGGCGGGGGCGCCTCTTCCTCGCTGCGGGCCTCCGCCCTGAACTGCTCCCAGACATTGCGGATGAATAGGTCGCGTACGATGCGCCGGAACTGAAGCCGCCGGCGGAACTTCCGATACTCCTCGCCGCGCTGGCGAGATTCGTTGAGCGCGCGCTGGAGCTCCGCCTTGCCCACGCGCCGACCCTCTTCCTCGGGCGCGGCGTAGTCCCGGAGCAACAGCATCTGCTTGGTCTTCAAGTCCTCGAGGCAGTGCTGGAGATACGACTGCACCTCTTCGTGCACGCGCTCGGGGAGAAGATCGTCCTCGGTCATGTCGCGGGAAAGCAATCGCTTGATGACGTGATCGATAATCCCGATTTCGGTCTTCAGGTCGGCGTCGGAGAAGTTCTCGATGGCGCGCACGACCTCCGGGAACTTCGGCTCCCGGTCCAGGGCGTCGATGCCGTATTCCCACACTGCCTGGAGCTTCGTCAGGATGGTGGCGCACTCAAGCTGCTTGGCGAGCTCGACCTCTTCCCTGGGGGTCAGAAGCTGGACGCGACCGATCTCGCGCAGGTACATGCGAACCGAGTCGTCCGGGGGGATTCCCTCGACGGCCGGCAGCTCCTCGGGGGCAAGGGCCACGGCCGTGCGCGAGGTGCTCCGGCGCTCCGATGAGGCCGACCGGGAGTCGCCCGAATCGTCGGACTTTTCGACCACCTTGATCCCCTCGTCCCCCACCATCTGGAGGATGTCGCCGAGCCGATCGGGGTCGACCTGGTCCTCGTTCAGGGTATCGTTGATGTCCTCGTACGTGAGGACATTCCCCTGCTTCCGCCCCTGTTCGAGGAGCTTCTGGACCTCTTCTGATTGCTTTAGATCACGACGCTGCGGCATTCTTCTCCACCACGCTATTTGGCTTCGACACGCCCCTCTGTCGCGCCTGCTTCTCCTTGCGTGCGGCGAACGAATCCTGGTCGGCCGGGCCGCCAACGGGGGCGCGACGCGGGCTATCCCTTGCCGACGATGCGCTCGCCGGCGAGTGCGGATCGCTGGCGAGCGACCTCGGAGAGCTCCCGGCGTATGGACTCCTGCGAATCCTCGGAGTCGGCGGCGGCCAGCTGCTCCTGAAGCTGGCGGTGGCGCCGCTGGAGGCGCGCCTCCACGAGCCGGCGAACGGCGCTGGTGAGGAACTCCTCCACCCGCTCGTTGGGCACCTCTTCGAGGGCGACCTGGGCCAGCAGCCCGCGGGTTTCTGGATCCACCTCGGCCAGCACGGCCTTCGGCGTCACCGGCTCATTTCGCTCGATCAACCCCGCGATGACGTCGAAGACATCCTGCTGCTGCGGGTCGGGGAAGTCGCTTCTCTGGAGCATACCCACATATCGGGCTGCCATCTCGCCATGCTCCAGGAAGGCGGCCAACAGAGAGGTCGATACTCGCCCGGTGGGCGGGCGGGCGGGCTTCTGCCTCTCGGCGGGGGCTTGGCGCGGGGGCCTGTCTTCGGTGCGACGGGCGGGGCCGCCTCTCCGCGCGGTCTGCCGAGACAGCTCCTCCCGGACGGCGGACTCCATGGACTTCAAGCGACTGGGGGAATCCCCCGCGGCCTTCTGCGCGAGCCAGGTCACGTAGTACTCCCGTTCTACACCCGGGGTCACCTTCGCCAGGACCGACACCGCCTGGCGGACGACCTCCATCTTCTCCCGCTGTCCTTCGCCTTCGGCGGGGGCGAGGACTCGGCTCAGCTCCCACTCCAGCATCGGGGCGGCCGCCTCCAGGAGCTGGAGGAAGGCCTCCCGCCCGCGGTCGCGGATGACGTTGTCGGGGTCCATGCCCTCCGGCATGGTGACGACGCGGATATCGAGCCCGGCGCGCTGGAAGAGATCCCTTCCGCGAAGGGCAGCGGCAAGCCCGGCGGAATCGGAGTCGAAGGCGAGAACGAGGCGATCCGTGCGCCGCCGCAGCAGCTCGACGTGGTCGCCCGTCAGGGCGGTGCCCATGGTGGCAATGGTTTCGGACAGCCCGGCCTCGTGGCAGGCGATGGCGTCGAGGTATCCCTCCACGACGATGGCCCGGCCGGCATCGGCCATGGCGCGGCGGGCGCGGTCGAAGGCCCAGAGGGTCTGGCCCTTCCGGAAGAGGGGCGTCTCGGGAGAATTCAGGTATTTGGGCTGCTGGTCGTCGGCGAGGGCGCGGCCGCCGAAGGCGATGGTGCCGCCGGTGGCGTCGCGGATGGGGAAGATGACGCGGTTCCTGAATCGGTCGTAGAAGCCGCCGTCGTCCCGCTGGACCGCGAGCCCCGCGCGACCCAGCTCTTTGCCGGAGAATCCTTGCTTGCTGAGGGCGTTGAGGAGGCCGTCCCAGCCGTCGGGCGCATAGCCGAGCAGGAATCCCTCGATTGATTCGTCGGAGACGCCGCGCCGGCGCAGGTACTTTAGGGCGGTCTTCGTCGGTTCCGTCTCGAGGCAGCCGTGGAAGAATCCGGCGGCCTGCTCGTGAAGCGAAAGGAAGCGCTCTCTGGCGCGGGTGCGGGCGGCGTCGGCAGGGGTTCTGGGGGGGAGTCCGAGGCGGTTAGCGAGCAGCTCCACCGCCTCCTGGAACGTGACCTTCTCGATCATCTCGACGAAGCGGAAGAGGTCGCCGCCGGCCTTGCAGCCGAAGCAGTGCCAGAGCCCCTTGTCGGGGTCGACGGTGAAAGAAGGAGTTCGTTCCTGGTGGAAGGGGCAGAGCCCGGAGAGGCGGCGTCCGGCCTTGCGGAGGCGAACGTGCGGGGAGACGATATCGACGATATCGGCTCTGCGGCGGATTTCGTCGAGGTCCCAACCACCCCCGGACACTACGCTTCACCTCCTGGAGGTGAATTCGGCTGCGAACACCTTCTCACCTGCGTCGCGTTCCAGAGACAGGACTTGAGGACCGAGTTGGGTATAATAGAATGGGATTGGGGGCACGCCGATATATAGCGGAGCGGCATCGGCAACATCAGCGCCCTCGTCACAGCGCCCCTGTTTCCCTTTCGCCACGCGCGCATCCCCTCCCAAGCGCACCGTTTTCTCCCCCTCAAGCTTGCAGCTTTCGCACCCGCCTCAGATTGCGGCGGTCGTCGCCTGGGCGATCGATGGGCGTCTCCAGGATGACGCACCGATGGCGCAGCTCTCGCCGGCGAAGCAGGGAGCGAAAGCCCGCATCCCCGATGGTGCCGAGGCCGATGTGCTCGTGATGGTCGACGTGCGAGCCGGCGGGGGCGCTGCAGTCGTTGAGGTGTATGAGGCGAAGTCGGGAGAGGCCCACGAGGGAGTCGAACTCGCGGACCGCCCGGCCGACGCGGCGAGGTCCGTCGAGTCGGTAGCCAGCGGCGTGGGCGTGGCAGGTGTCGAAGCAGACGCCGACCCGGTCATCCCCGTCGAGGAGATCGAAGAGGTCTGTGAAATCGCTCCATTCGCCGCCCATCTCGGTTCCTCTGCCGGCGGAGTTTTCGAGCAGGAGATCGACCCCATCGGGCGCGCCGACGAGGAGGGATTGCAGGCTGGAGGCGATGCGGCGGAGGCCGCGGGGAGTGCCGGCTCCCATGTGGTGGCCGAAGTGGAACACGACACACCCTCCTCCCAGAAGCGCCGCGCGCCGCATGTCGTCGGCGACGCTCCGGAGCGAGCGTTCCCGCAGCGACCGATCGGGGGAAGCCAGGTTCACGAGGTAGCAGGAGTGGACGACGAGCGGGGCGATGTCGCGGGCGGCGAGGACATGGCGGAAGGCGGTGATTTCCGGTTCGGTGTATGTCCGGGCGCGCCAGCCGCGGGAGTTGCGGGCGAATATCTGGAGGCATTCACAGCCGAGCGCGCGGGCGCGCTTCGCGGCCTTCACGAGGCCGCCGCTGACCGGAACGTGGATGCCGACTCGCACGGATCAAAGCCTCTCAGCGTTCACCGCGCGCCCCGGAGCCGGTCGAGTATCTCCTCGGCGCTGGGGCTGTGGACCCCGACGAAGCGGGAGACGACACCGCCGGCGGCGTTGGCGATCTCGGCCGCCTCGATGAAGCTGGCGCCCGCGCCGAGGGCTATTGCCGAGGTGGCACTGACCGCGTCGCCGCAGCCGGTGCCGTCGCCGACATCGCCCGATTCAGTGGCGGCCGGCACCTCGGCGATGTGCTCGTCCGGCCCGAAGACGGCGATGCCTCTGTCGCCCCGGGTGATGAAGACGGCGCCGGCGTCGAGCCGTTCTCTCAATGCCCGGCCGGCAGCGGCGACGGCCGGCGGCAAAGAGCCGGTCTCGGCGTGTGGGGCGGCGGCGTTGGCCGCGGGGCCTGCCGCCTGAAGTGCCTCGGATTCGTTGGGACTCACCAGCGCGGCGCCGCGGAAGAGGTCGATGTTGGCGGGTTTGGGGTCGGCACAGAAGGGGATCTCGGCGGCGGCCGCGGCGGCGATGAGCGAGCCCGGCAGGGAGGCCTCGGAGACGACGCCCTTGGCGTAGTCGGAGACGAGAACGACGTCCGCCTGGTCGAGCCCGGCGCGGATGGCGTCTTGCAGTCGTCCGGAGATGTCGGAGGCGAGCGGCTCATCGGACTCGGTGTCGATGCGAAGGAGCTGCTGGCGCCCGGCGAGGATGCGGAGCTTGTGGGTGGTGGGGCGGGAGGGATCGGCGAGGAGGCGCGAGACGTCGGCGCCCCTCGCCTCCAGGTCGGCACGCAGGCGCCGTCCGAAATCGTCATCTCCCGTGACGCCGACGACGCGCACGGAGGCGCCGAGGGCGAGAAGGATGGCGGCAACGTTCCCCGCGCCGCCGGGCTTGTCGGCGCGGGCGTCCGGCGTGAGGGGCATGGTGACGACCGGAATGGGGGCCTCGGGCGAGATGCGGCTGACGTTGCCGAAGACCCATTCGTCCATTATGAGATCGCCGACCAGGAGCACGCGGCGGCCCGCCGTTTTCTGAAGCAGCTCTCTCGCCCGGTCTCCCCTCATGTCGTCTGCCTCACATGCGCCCCGATGCCATCCACGCCGATGCGCGGGCACAGATCGAGCAGGGGGCAGATCTCGCACCGCGGCCGCCTGGCGGCGCATGTCTCGCGCCCGTGTCGAACGAGGCCGAGGTGGAGCGCGAGCATATCGGCGGCGTCCCATGCGGCCTTGCGGCTGGGACCGCTGGAGTCGAGCATTGCCTCGAAGATGTCGTGGGCCTGCTCCATCGTCGTCTTGGGCGGGAGCAGCCCCAGCCGTTTGGAGACGCGCAGCACGTGTGTATCCACAGGAAAAGCCGCCCTGCCCAGAGAGAAGAGGAGCACGCAGGCGGCGGTCTTCGGGCCCACGCCCGGGAGCGCGGTCAGGTACTGCCGCGCCGCCGGCACCGATGTTCGCTTGAGAAACGACAGATTGAGCTTGCCCCGATCGCGCGCGATCTCCCGCAGAATCTGCTTGATGCGCCGGGACTTGAT
>Ga0180434_10010040_pt1 | contig 10202 bp, 9 predicted proteins | sample SS_ome_7_FD_132453 | JGI IMG/M metagenome (GOLD analysis project Ga0180434, IMG submission 132453) | Hypersaline lake sediment archaeal communities from the Salton Sea, California, USA - SS_1_D_2 metaG | ecosystem: Environmental > Aquatic > Non-marine Saline and Alkaline > Hypersaline > Sediment... | reverse complement strand
TCGGCATTGGAGCGGGCGATCGCTTCGGGGGCGAACTGAATCGCACCCTCGCCGCTGTGGAACTGCTTGGTGACCGCCTCCAGCAGCACCTCGCGGCTGGGCCTGGTGTGATACACGCGGGTGTGATTGGCCATCCGCAACGCATCCCGCTCCGGATCGATGCGCCAATTGCCCTCCGCATCCTGCTGCCAGAGGTTGTCCTTGGCGCCAGCAGCGACGTGATCATCGGCTGCAAACTGACGCATGCCGGCGCTGCGACGGATGTTGCCCGCCACGATCGTGACCGCCGCTTCGTCGATCAGCAAACAACACTCGACGGAATTGAGGCGACGCCCCACGGCCTTGCCGAGCAGACGGGCGACACGACCGTAGAGATCCTTCAACTTCACGGGATTGGCCATCCCGCCGAAGCCCTTGAGGGTCTCGCCCACCGGCCGCACATCGGAGAGGTCCACCTCCACCTGCACGGTGCGTCCCTCGAAGCGGGCATCGCTGCTCAGCTCGAGCAGCAGCTGATAACTGTCGACCCAGCCGCGACGGGTGTCGCCCACCTTGATCGCCACCCGGTCACCGTTGATGCTGTGGCTGGTGTGCTCCTGACGTTGCCCCGCCGGCGTCAGGCCGATGTCGGTGACCGACACCACCTCGATCGGGTTGCGCACCAGCGGCAACCGCTCGATCAGATGGGGCTCGATGATGGCGCCGGTGCCGCAGCCCATCATCGCCAGATCCATCATCAGGCCGAAGGCCTGCCAATCCACCAGGTTGGTGGAGGTGCAGTTGTAGGCACCGGAGAAGTTTTCAGGTTGCTCGATCCAGGGCGTGCCACCGATCCAGAGCCAGCGGCCGGAGGGCAGCGCCTTTTTCTCGGCCTGCATCCGCGCCAACAACGCCACTTCCTCCGGGCTGAGCTGACCGAGCTTCTGAAGGCCACCGAGGTTGCGAGCGCCCACCTCACTCCAACTCTCCCGACCGGAAGCGGTGCGACGGCTGTAGGTGCGATAGAAGACCGGATTGGCTGCGGGGGCTGTCAGAGGGAAATCACTCGAGAAGCCGCTGCCGAGGCTGATCGCAGTGTCGTTGGAGGTCTCGATGGAGCCGGCCTCCGTTCGGCTGGGGCTGAGGGTCACGGGTGGTCGATTAGGCGTTCCCGCACCCTAACGCCACTGGTGGTGGCAGCAAGGGGCGCCACCACCACAACCAGTGCCAGCGCGAGGCGAGACCGGCTGCCAGCATGCAGTGTGTTTTTCGGGCTCAGAGATGCAGCGGAATCGCCTGAGGCGTCTGCGCTCCCACGTGATCCTGCTCGCCACCACGCTGCTGCTGGCGGTGCAGATGGGGGGCGCCCTGCAGGCAGCGCCGGCCGGCGCCGGTCGCCCCGCCATGAGCAACCAGCGCCCGGGTGAAGGCCGGGTGATCCCGATTGAGGAGCAACCGTTCTTTCCCGAACTCGAAACCATCGCTGCGGGCTGGTCGGATGTGGTGCTCGACCAGGTGGTGGGCGACAGCCCCAGGGCGACGCTGCTGAACTTCTATGCGGTCATGGCCGAGGTGGGCCGGCGCGCCGATCGGCTCGGACGCGTGACCTCCCTGGCCAGGAGGGACGCCCAGGCCCTGGAACGGCGCGAGCAGATCGACGACACCTCGCTTCTCTTCCAGCTCGCGGTCAAAGCGCTGGATGCGTCCGCGTTCCCAGAAAGTGTCCGCAACGACATGGCGGATGAGGCGGCGATTCAGCTCAAACACGTGCTCGATTACGTCTTCACCCACAGCCATCAGCCATTCGTCATTCCCGATGCCGCCGGCATGAAGACGATCAACGATGAGCGCACCAAACCCGCCGATGCCTGGCGGATCCCCGGGACTGCGATCACCCTGACCACCGAAGTCAGCAACGACCCGGGCAACTACGACTACCTGTTTTCCGCAGACACCGTGGCGGCGATCTCGGAGATGTATCAGGAAATCCGCGACTTCCCGGTGGTGGATCAACCGTTTGCCACGCCCGTGTTCTACCGGGATTTCGTGTACACCCCGGGCTATCTGGTGCCGCCCGCCTGGTATCTGGCTCTGCCCAGGAACGTGCGCGATCTGATCGAAGTGCCGATCAGCGATCAGACCCTGTTCCAGATCGCCTGTGCCGCTCTGGCCATCGTGTTGTATCTCCTCTTTCTCGCCTGGCTCGGCAGCTTCATGCTGCAGACCTACAGGGAGCGGGCCAGCCAGGCACCGGAAGGGGATCCCTGGAACCAGGACCGACTGGCCTGGAGGCGGGTGTTGATCGTGCTGCCGATCCTGCCCCTCACCCGCTTCACCGAGGTATTCATCGACGATGTCGTCAATTTCACCGGCCTACCCCTGGTGGTGATCACCTATGCCCTCTACGTGATCTGGTATCTCACGGCTGGGGTGTTCATGTTCTTCGTGTTCGAGGCGGTGGGGCGCACCGGCTCAGAGTGGCTGGTGAAGCTGAGGGGTGGCGGCACCCCGCTGCAGCTGCAACGGGTCAACAATCTGGTGATGCCCCTCTGCCGCGCCATCGGCGGCCTGGTGGCCGTGGTGTTGGTCTACCGCTTGTTGCTGCTGCTCGGACTGCCCTCGAGCACCGTGCTCGCCTTCTCGGCCGTGCCCGGTCTGGCCATCGGTCTGGGGGCCTCGAAGCTGCTCGGCAATCTGTTCGCCGGCCTCTCGATTCAGACCGATCGTCCCCTGCGGGTCGGTGAGTTCTGCCGAGTGGGCGACAACCTGGGCTTCGTGACCCGGATCGGTCTGCGCTCGCTCGAACTGGAAACGCTCGAAAGTCGCGTCACCATCCCCAACTCGGTGGTGGATGAGGCAACGATCATCAACTTCTCCCGCCGGGGTTTGCCCGGCGACAGCTCCCCGATGCAGGGGCTGGAACTCCGCCTCGATCTGGAGGGGGAATGGTCCCCGTTCCAACTGGAGGAGGTGCTCCATCAGGCCCGCCGCACCCTGGCCGCCTTCGCCGGGTTGGAGGACCCTCTGGTCAGCCTCGAGCGGCCCAGCGAGTCGTCCCCGGTGCTGGTGGTGTTTGCGATGGTGGAGTTGCACGGCTGGCCCGCCTACCTGCAGACGCGCGAGGCCCTGCTGTTGCAACTGGAGGAGGTGGTGGAGCGGGCCCAGCTCTCCGAAATCCCCATCGGGATCGCCTACGGCACCGCCGCCGACCAATTGGCGCGCGTGCCCGAACTGATGCGAGCCGCCGTGGAGCAGGACCCTCAGCTGCGCTATGGCGCCTGCCGGCTGGAGCGAATTGCCGCCTTCAGCTACGACCACGTGCTCGAGTTCAGCTCCACCCACACCAATCACGATGCCTTCGAAGACAGCCTCCACGACCTCAACCGGCGTGTGATCAGCACCCTCGAGGCGGAGGGCATCGAAATCCCCTTCCCCACCCAGACCCTGATGCTGCACAAGAGCTGATGCAACGCACCCCCGAACCGGAGCTGATGGACGACCTCGAGCAGGTCGCCGCCTACGGGGCCGCCGATTTCAGTCGCAGCGATGCGGCCCTGATCGAGAGCCTGCAGCAGCTCTGCCTGGCCAACGAGCGCAAGTTGGCTGCCGGCGACCGCCTGCTCGATCTGGGCTGCGGGCCCGGCAACATCAGCGAGCGGCTGGCACGGCAATGGCCGAACGCCGACGTGATCGGCGTTGATGCGGCAGCCAGCATGCTCGCGCTTGCGGAGCAACGCCGTCAGCAGGATCAGCCCCGACTGCAACGGCTGCATTATCAGGCCTTGTCCCTGCAGGATCTCAACCGCGCTCCAAGCCTTGAGGCCACAGTGATCGTGAGCAACAGCCTCCTGCACCATCTCCACGACCCCCAGGATCTCTGGCGGTTGCATCAGCGCCACGGCAGCGCCGGTGCCCTCGTGCTGCACCGGGACCTGCGCCGACCGGACAGCCCGGAGCAAGCCCTGGCCCTGCGCGAGTGCCATTGCTGCGACGCGCCGGCTGTCCTGCAGCAGGACTACCTCAACTCCCTGCACGCCGCTTTCACCGCCGGAGAGGTGCGGGAGCAACTGGCCAACGCGGGACTGCAGACGTTGGAGGTGGTGGAGCTGGAGGATCGCTATCTGGAGGTGCGGGGCCGGCTCGGCTGAGCCGCAGGGCCACCCCAGGCCCCATCGGCTGGCAGGCTGTGCTCAGCACCTGAGGCCCATGACCACGGTTCCCGCCACCAACACCGCCAGCGAGGATCTGGCCCAGGCGGTGGAGCGTCGTCGCAATTTCGCGATCATTTCCCACCCGGACGCGGGTAAGACCACCCTGACCGAGAAACTGCTGCTCTACGGCGGTGCGATCCAGCAGGCCGGTGCGGTGAAAGCGCGCGGTGAGCAGCGCAAGGTGACCTCCGACTGGATGGAACTGGAGAAACAGCGGGGTATCTCGATCACCTCCACCGTGCTGCAGTTCGACTACGGCCCCAACACGATCAACCTGCTCGACACCCCGGGGCACCAGGATTTCTCAGAAGACACTTACCGCACCCTGGCGGCCGCCGACAACGCCGTCATGCTCGAGGACGCCGCCAAGGGGCTCGAACCCCAGACGCGCAAACTTTTCGAGGTCTGCCGCATGCGCCAGATCCCGATTTTCACCTTCATCAACAAGATGGATCGGCCCGGGCGGGAGCCCCTGGCCCTGCTCGATGAAATCGAAGCCGAACTCGGCCTCACCCCCTGGGCCGTGAACTGGCCGATCGGCAGCGGTGAACAGTTCCGCGGGGTGATCGACCGGCGCAGTCGTGATGTGGTGCTGTTCAGCCGGGCCGAGCGGGGGCGCCAGTCGGAGGAACGCCTGTTGCACCTCGACGATCCACAGCTGGCGGAACTGGTGGAAGCGGAGCTGCTGGAGCAGGCGGTGGAGGAACTGGAGCTGCTGGAAGCCGCCGGGGCGGGGCTCGACCTTGAACTGGTGCATGCCGGCGAACTCACGCCGGTGTTCTTCGGTTCGGCCATGACCAACTTCGGTGTGAGGCCGTTTCTGGATGCCTTTCTGGAGATGGCCCAGAAACCGACGGCCCGCAGTGGGCTGGATGGCCGCGGCCACGATGGCCTGATCGATCCACTGCGCCCGGAATTCAGTGGCTTCGTGTTCAAACTGCAGGCCAACATGGATCCGCGCCATCGCGATCGGGTCGCCTTCGTGCGGGTCTGCAGCGGCCGCTTCGAGAAAGACATGACCGTGCGCCATGCCCGCACCGGCAAAACGATCCGGCTGTCGCGACCCCAGAAGCTGTTCGGACAGGACCGTGCCGTGGTGGAGGACGCCTACCCCGGCGACGTGATCGGCCTCAACAACCCGGGGATGTTTGCCATCGGCGACACGCTGTACACCGGCTCAAAGGTGGAATTCGAAGGGATTCCCTGCTTCAGCCCGGAGATCTTCAGTTGGCTGCGCAACCCCAATCCGTCGGCGTTCAAGAACTTCCGCAAGGGGGTGAACGAGCTGCGGGAAGAGGGGGCGGTGCAGATCCTCTACGACACCGATCAGAGCCGCCGCGATCCGATCCTGGCGGCGGTGGGGCAACTCCAGCTGGAGGTGGTGCAGCACCGCCTCGAGCATGAATACGGCGTCGCCACCCGGCTCGAACCGATGGGCTACCAAGTGGCCCGCTGGGTCAGTGGCGGCTGGCCGGCCCTGGAGACGGTGGGTCGGATCTTCAATTGCAAGACCGTGCAGGACGCCTGGTCACGGCCCGTGTTGCTGTTCAAGAACAGCTGGAATCTCAACCAGCTCCAGGAGGAGCATCCATCCCTCGAACTCAGCGCCGTCGCACCGGTGGTGAGCGGGGTCGAACCGATCAGCCTCTGAGAGCCTCGCAGCGCCACGCCGCGCTCGCCAGAATCAGGACATCGTCCGGTCCGCCACCGTGGACAACATCTGGCTGCATCGCCCCGGCCGGGATGGGGGCATCGATTACATCTGCTTCCGCCATCCCCAGAAGGGGCAGATCGAACTGCTGGAGGGGCATCACCTCCCCCCCCAGATGCCCCTGCTGAAGCGACGCCGCTGGATCGGCTGCGATCAGTTGAGCGACTGCCGTCGCGAATTCGAACAACACCAGGGCTACCGGCACGGTCCACCGCTGTTCTGATCAACCAGTTCGGGGCAAAACCGTCGGCGACATGATTGGCTCGATACGCTCCTTGTAGAGAACGAGGCTTCCATGGCTTCCGGGACTGATTCCGGCTCCGATTCCAGCTCCCAGGATCCCTACGGGCGCCTGAGCATCTCACGGGATGCCAGTTTTGAAGGGGTGCAACAAGCCCGGGACCGAGCCCTTGCCGCAGCAGGTGACGATCCCCAGGAGAGGGCTCGGGTTGAAGCCGCCTACGACGCCGTGTTGATGGAGCGCCTGCGTGAGCGTCAATCGGGCCGCGTCAGTTCAGCAGCAGCGACAGCTTCTCAGCGAGAACAGCGGGTGGAGGCTGCCGCGCCGTTGGATCGCGGTGTGCCTGGAGCTCTGCTCACCCGCCTGCGCCAGTTCTCCCTGCCCAGCTCCGCCGCCCAGGCGGGCAGTTGGATGCCGGACCTGAGCCTGGTGGAAGGGCAGGGCCTGATGGTGCGGGGCCTGGCGGGGGCCGCTGGCCTGGGTCTGCTGCTGTTTGCGGCGGGAAGCGCCGAGCTGGTGTTGTCGATCGGCACCATCGGCGTGTTTCTCAGCCAGATCCGCCGCGGCCGGCGCCCCCTGGCCGCTCTCGGCTGGAGCGTGCTCCTGCTCAGCGTGGGGCTGGTGCTCGGTGCGAGCTTGCTGGCGCTGGTGCCCGGAGCCGCCACGATCGGTTGGCTCAGCCCCGAACAGGTCCAGGCCCTGCCCGCAGCGCTGTTGCTCTGGGCCGGCGCCCTGCTGCTGGCCTGAAGCAGACAGTGATCAGGCGACCGTCTCCAGTTCCTGGATCAGCTGGCGCAGCTCGCCGCCATCCAGCTGATACACCGCACTGCAGAAGTGGCAGGTGAGCTCGGCGCCGCCATCCTCGGCCAGCATGGTGGTGAGCTCTTCGGCGCCGAGCAGCTTCAGAGCTCCAAGGCTGCGGGAGCGGCTGCAAGGGCAGTGGAAGCGCACGCTCTGGCTCGGTTCTCCGGCCGGGATCGGCCGGGGATCGAGATCCGGAAACACATCCTGAAGCAAGGCTTCCAGATTGGTCTGACAGGCGTCGAGGCGGGCACTGAAATTCTCAATCTCCCGGCACCGCTCCTCGAGCAGCGCCACCAACGCCGGCTCCTCAGCCGCCTTCGGCAACACCTGCACCAGCAGGCCACCGCTGCACTGCAGACCATCGCGGTTGATGCGCTCACCCACGAACACAGCCGATGGGGTCTGCTCGGAATGGAGCAGATAGGACGCCACATCCTCCCCGATTCCGCCACGCACCAGTTCCACGGTGCTGCTGAACGGCTCCCCCTTGCCCTCATCGCGCACCACATGCAGATAGCCGGTACCTGCGGCGGCGGCGAAATCAAAGCTGTAGTGCCCCTCGCCATCGGCAATGGGATCCAGCTCCAGCTGCGGGTTGCCCACGTAGCCACGCACCGTGCCATCACGACCGGCATCCACCATCAGACCCTTGAGGGGGCCATCGGACCCCACCCGCAGATTCACCCGCCCGTGGGCCACCTTCATCGAACTGGCGAGCAGCAGACCCGCCCCCATCGCCCGGCCGAGCATCACGGTGGTGAGATACGACAGGCCATGGCGCTTGCGGGCGGTCCGGGTGGCTTCGGTGGTGGTCACGGCCACCAGACGGATGCCTCCAGCCGCTGCGGTGGCCCGAACGAGGCGATCGCTCATGGCGATGCTGCAGCTGGGGGCAATGGTGCCAGAGGGCGCAGCCGGCCGTTGTGGAGCTGCAGGTGGGCCCAGCCCCAATCGGCGAACAGCCCCGGTTCATGGGTCACCACCACCAGCACCCGATCCCGGGCCAGGCCGTGGAGCAACGCCAACACCTCCTGCCGCACCGACCAATCGAGGCCGGCGGTGGGTTCATCGAGCAGGAGCACCTTCGGTTGACGCAGCAACTGCACCGCCAGGGCGAGACGGCGCTGCTGCCCGCCGCTGAGGCGTTCCGGTGCCTGACGTTGATCGATGCCGCGCAGCCCCACCTGGGCCAAAACCCGATCCAGGGCCTCGCCGGCAAGACGACGATGGCCCAGCTTCAGCTCCTGCGCCACGGTGAGGCCGAGGAAATGACGTTCAGGGAACTGAAACACCACACCGCAGAGCCAACGTCGCTGCCGTTGATTCAGGGCGGATCCATTCCAGACCACCTGGCCCCGGCGCTGTCCACTCAAGCCACTGATCACCTCCAGCAGGCTCGTTTTGCCGCTGCCACTGGCGCCGGAGATCAAAAGCGGTTGGCCGCCGCACACCTGCAGATCGATGCCCTGAAGCACGGCGGTTTCCGCCGTGGCCGGCCTGTACACCACATCCTTCAGCTCCAGCATGGTGCCCGGCCAGCCCCGCTCTGCGCACGATTCTGGGCACAGCTTGGTCGATCACCGCTCGGGGCAGCGATGATGGGGAGGTTGCAGCCTGGCCATGCACGTTCGATTCCGCGAAGTGGATCCCTTCAACTGCTGGCTGTGGCTGCGCTTCGCCGATGTGCCCAGCCAGGGCGAGCGCAACTATGTGGATGGCATCTTCGACAGCTGGTATGTGATCGGCCGCCTTGGCGGCTTCAATGCCGAGAACCTCCAGGCGCACGAGGAGGGTGATGAACTCAGCTGGATGGCCTACGACAACGATGAGGCCACCTCGGCGATGCCGGCCTTGATGCACAACATGGGCCAGCTGGAATACCATCAGGACTGGGCCCGTTGCTGGGTCGATCTGGGCACTAGCGATGCCCTTGGCCTCGATGTGCTGATCAACGCCCTGCGCCAGCTCGACAGCGATGTGGTGCAGCTGGAAGAACTGCTCATTGGTGGCGAGAACGAAGACTGGCCGGTGGAAGAGCACCCCGACAGCATTTTCCCTTCGTTCAACTGAGCGCAGACCTTGGCGGAGTTGCGTCGGCTGCTGATCCAGCGCTCCCGGCTGGAGCCTTGCCTGAACACCGACCGACGGCTGGCCCTCAACGAACGGGAAGGCCACTACCTGCGCCGCGTTCTCCGGCTCAGGCCCGGCGATGCCGTCGCCGTGGTGGATGGAGAAGGTGGGCTATGGACCGCAGGCCTCTGCTCTCCGGCGGAGCTGGCGCTCGATCCGATGGCGGCCTCAGATCCGGCACCAGCGCCAACCCCCTTGCTGGGTCTGGCCGTGGTGGGGGTACGCCGCGGCATGGATGAACTGATGCGCATGGCCTGCGAGCTCGGCGTCGATCGGATTCAGCCGCTGCGCTCGCACTGGCGCACGGTGCACGCCGAGGAGCGACCGCAACGCTGGCAACTGATTCTCGATGAGGCCGTGGAGCAGTGTGAGCGCCTCTGGCAACCCAGCCTGCTGCCCTGTCGCAACGTCGACGACTGGTGGGGAGAGCCACCGAGCGATGCGGTGAAAGCGCTGGCGACCACACGCCGGAGCGGGCTACCCTCCCTGCCGCACTGGTTAAGCCAACAACCCGATCAGATTGGCGTGGTCTGGGTGGCGATCGGTCCGGAGGCGGGCTGGACAGCCGACGAGGAACGGGCTGCGGAAGCGAAAGCGTGGACCCCCGTCAGCTGCGGCCCGTCGATCCTGCGCACCTCCACAGCTGCGGTCAGTGCCGTCGCCCAGATGGCGAGTTGGCGTGATCAGCGCGGCTGAAGGGGTGCAGAGCTGGCTGAGCTCAGCTCTTGAACAGATCGGCGGCCATGCTGCGGAAACCCTTGAGGTTGGCACCCGGACGGCGGCGTTGGGGGCGCAGAGCTTGATCGGGCCGCAGCGCCTCGGGGGCATAGGTGGCGATCGTCATCGCCGGACGGGCCGCTTCGGCGGCGGCGAGTTCGGCAGCAATCGCTTCGGTGGTGGTGAGGGCGGGCTTGCCGCCGGTCTCAGCTGCAGGAGCCGGATCCGGTGCGCCAGTGGCAGGGGCCGATGGGTTCGGCAGAGGCTTCACGGCAGGAGTCTTGCTGCCGCTATCTGGTTTTGTTGCTGGGGCCTTCACCGGGGCCACCTGAACCGGCGGGGTGGAGCCGGCATCGGCGGACTCCTCGAGGTTCAAGAAGAACTCTTTGCGCTTCAGCACCATGCCTGG
>Ga0180434_10010038_pt1 | contig 10206 bp, 9 predicted proteins | sample SS_ome_7_FD_132453 | JGI IMG/M metagenome (GOLD analysis project Ga0180434, IMG submission 132453) | Hypersaline lake sediment archaeal communities from the Salton Sea, California, USA - SS_1_D_2 metaG | ecosystem: Environmental > Aquatic > Non-marine Saline and Alkaline > Hypersaline > Sediment... | reverse complement strand
CCCGAGAAGTACCGAGGCCGGGGGACGGTGACAGAGTGGGAGCGTGGGATGCCTGTCTACCGCGTCTATGCGGCTCCCACATTCGGCGGATTCGCCGCACGGATGTGGAACTACCTGACGTTCATGCTGAATGCTGTTCGTGCGGGCATCAAGATCAGAGAGAAGCCCGACGTGGTATTCGCTTCGTCTCCCTCGCTCTTTGTCGGCTTGGCGGGCTATCTCCTTGGCAGACGGAAGCGTGCGCGACTGATCCTCGAAGTCAGAGATCTCTGGCCAAGGTCGGCTATTGACTTGGGGTTCCTCAGAAACCCTGTGTCGATCTGGCTAAGTCGCCGACTCGAAGCGTTCTTGTACAAGCGGGCCTGGCGGATCGTGGCGACCACGGAAGGAATCCGGCGGGATATCCAGGGCCGTATTACGGATCCGGGCAAAGTCTTCACCGTCCCGAATGGTGTAGAAGATGAGCTGTACAGGAAAGCTGCCCCGTACGGCGTGTGCTCTGAACTCCGCACTGCTCTCGGAGAGGGCTTCCTTGCCGTGTACGCAGGAGCCCACGGCGTCAACAACTCGCTGGACTTGCTGATCGATGCGGCGGAACTCCTGCGCGAGGAGCGGCGGATCAGATTCGTGCTTGTCGGTTCGGGGAGCGAAACACCGGCGCTTGTGCAGCGCAGCCAAGAGAAGGGATTGAGTAACGTTGTCTTCACAGGCGCGGTCCCGAAATCGCAAGTGCCCTCCTACCTGATGTGCGCGGATGTCCTTCTGTGGCCGGTGTTGTGGGATGCGAGCCGCCAGAGCTTGCGAGACCTGAAGGAGGGAGCCTGTCCAAACAAGGTCTACGACTACCTGGCAGCGGGGAAGCCGGTCGTGGCAACGACACCGCCGGCCAGCGAGGGAGCGCGCCTCCTCGAGCAGTTCGAGGCTGGAATCGTTGTAGAACCCTCCGCCTCAGCACTTTGCGACGCGCTCCTTGAGCTGTTGGAGGACGAGGAGCGCCGGACGTCTTTCGGAAAGAGGAGGGAGGAAGCGATCGCGCGGTTCGGCCGAACCCGAACCGGAGCGGTTCTTGAGAGAGTGATCTCCGGGGCAAGCGATCAGACACCGGGTAGCGGTAACACAGGGCCGAAGATATAGGATCCGTACGCCGCGCGCTTCGGCTACCGCCGCAGATCATCTGCTCAGGGTGGCGCGGTGGGGAACGTGGACCGGAACCCCTTTCTCACATAGCATGGCGTGGTGCGGGGTACTGGATGCTGTTTGCGGTCGTTGGCGGGGCAAGCATACGAAAGGAGCCTCTCTCTGAAAGCGCTTCTTGTGAGTGGTTGGGTCGATCAGTCGTTCACCTTCTTGCGATCGCTCAGTCGTCGGCCTGTTGAGTTGCACGTGGCCGACTGCTGGCCCAACAGCCCGACCGGCAGGTCGCGCTACTGTACGGGGTTCCACCTGATCCCGCCGCCGGACAGCGAGGACCATGTCCGTGAGATCCTGGCAGTCTGCAAGCGTGTGGGGATCGATGTTGTGCTGCCCGTACAACATGACGAGGTTCTGATCCTCGCGGCGCGGAAGGCGGAATTCATTGCACAGGGCATTGCGTTGCCCATCCCACCCGGTCCGCTGATGAGCAATGCAATCGACAAGTACTGGGTGAGTCAGATCGCCGAGGAAAACGCACTCGCGGGGCCGAAGACGGTGCTCCTGGAGCAAGCCATGAGCTCGGATCTGTTGGGCGCGGGTATTGAGTTCCCGGCTGTCGTCAAGCTAAGGTGCGGAACGGGGCAAGCCCGTCAGAAGCGGATCGAGAATGCGGATGATCTACGCAAGTACGCGTCCTCCGAGGCACCGAAATACGGCGCTGATGAGGTCATTGTTCAGGAATTCATCCCCGGTGACGACTGGGACGGTATGTATAGCGTGGGGTTGCTGTATGACAGCCAACACCGGCTGAAGGCCTGTGTCCCCCTGAAGAAGATGCGCAGCCGTCCCTACGATGGCGGAACGGCCGTCTGTACCCAGGCGGAAGCCAGAGATGATGTGGCGCAGCTCGCGATCGGGCTCATGGAATCGATTGGGGATTGGGAAGGCATTGCCGATGTGGAGATCAAGCTCGACCCCCGGGACGGCGAGCCGAAGCTCATTGAACTAAACCCGCGAGCCTGGGGATCGATCTACGGCGCCTATGCCGCCGGTGTCGATCTTCCCTGGTTGTGGCTGCAGGCGGCACAGGGGATTGAATTCCCGAACATCGAGGGATTCAGAGTAGGTATTCCGGGGAGCTTTTTCGCTCGTGATCTGTGCCTCTTCGCGGATCTCCTGGAGGCCCTGTTCACTCGACGGCGAGGCAAGGCGGCCAGAGTGCTGCGTACGTACTTGCATCCCTACGTGTCGAGGAAGCACTGGCGGTACCGAATCCCGGGAACTGCGGATCTAGTTCTACGGGATCTCAGGCCGCTATTGACGAATCTCTGGCGGGTACGCAAGGATATCGTGCCCGGATTCCGAAGGCTACGCTCAAGCCGCGCCCGCGAGGATGTGGCTGACTCGTGAGAGCTCCAGTTTGCCATCTTGTACTGAAGAGGCTGATTGACCTGATCGGGTCTTCCGTAGGCCTTCTTCTCCTCAGTCCGCTGGCGATGGCCATCGCAGTGGCCATATGGCTCACCGATCGGGGAAGCGTTCTGTTCCGACAAGAGCGTGCAGGTCTCAACGGGAAGCCGTTTGTCATGTACAAGTTTCGGACGATGAAGGAGGGCTCGGAGAGCGGCACGGTCGTGTGCGGAGACCCTAGGATCACGTCGGCCGGCCGGTTGTTGAGGACCTCCAGCCTGGATGAGATTCCCCAGCTGATCAACGTCCTCAAAGGGGAGATGAGTCTAGTGGGTCCTCGACCGGACCGACCTTCGCACGCCGAAGGATACTCCGAGCGCGTGCGCGGGAGGCTTAAGATGAAGCCGGGCATCATGGGGCTTGCTCAGTTGCATCACGGGCGGCGCCTCACGTGGGAGGAGCGGTACGAGTACGACCTTGAGTACGTCGAGCGATTCACGATCTGGCTGGATCTCAGGATCACGCTGGCGTCGGTCTTCCTGGCGAGGATGTTCCAGAGAGAAGGCTGAGGGGGCTTGTTGTATAGCATAGGGGAGGCGGTCTGTGTGCAAGGAAGGGTGCGCGACCTGCTGCGCGGCTCGGTCACTCCCAATAGGGATTGAGCACCCGGCATCTTGGTGTATCTCAGCGGATACGTACAAACGCGGATCCTCCGTGATTGTGTGCTCCTAGGGTGGGAACGTGACATCGGAAGGCACGTAGGGCATTGGAGGACGTGTCGGAGGAGGTAGGATGTCGGAATCTCTCCCGCATGTGATCAAAGCCGGAGTGTCGTGTGGCGCACGACTGGCGGTGCAGCTCCGGGCTCGGGGAGTGAAGGGAGCAGTGACCATGGTGCAGGACCGCGGAAGGGGACATCGGCCGAGCGCGACTCACAAGCCTCGGGCATGTCGCGGCGGCGCGGGATACTGTCCGGGCGAGCACGGATGAACACGAAACCCATGACGTGCATGATCAAGCGGGCGATCGACATGGTTGCGAGTTTGGCAGTGTTGGCTGTGCCGTTTTGCGTCATCGCAGCGGCGATCAAGATCGATTCAAAGGGGCCGGTCTTCTTCCGTCAGGTGCGCGTCGGGCGCGGCGGGAAGCCCTTCCGCGTCTGGAAGTTCCGGACGATGACCGAGACGCGGGTCGATCCCCAAGCTCCGGTCCGGCTGAGCAAGGACGACGCGCGGATCACCTGTGTAGGCCGGTTCCTGAGAGGGTTCGGCTTGGACGAACTACCGCAGTTGATCAACGTGCTTTCCGGTGAGATGAGCCTGGTCGGGCCCCGACCGACGCTGGGTTATCAAGTGGCGGAGTACGACGGCTTCCAGCGCCGGCGGCTCGAAGTGACACCTGGAATCACGAGCCTCGCTGTGGTCTCGGGGCGGAATGCGCTTTCGTGGGAAGAGCGAATCAAGCTGGATGTGTGGTACATCGACGACTGGTCGCTCTGGCTGGATGTACGCATTCTGTTCCAAACGTTGTGGAAGGTCCTCGTGACGCGCGAAGGTCTGTATGGCGCAGACGGAGTGAATGACACGTTCGTCCCTGTCGACTGTGACGAAGAAAGGGAGAGCAGGTCATGACGGATCATGTCGGCACGAACCTGCTCGTCAGCGACGGTGAGGGCGGGCGCACGATAGCCACCCTGGATACGTCGGGGAGTCCGCAGTGGCCGGGCTTCTCGCATTGTCCTTGACTCTCAGGAGGGACGGTAGCACCCACCGAGGGCCGCGGATTGCTTCGCAGCCCGTGGACGTGTGGCGTAACAGCCGAAACCGGGTACGCTGAGCAGTATCGTTGACCGAGCGGTGGACGGAATACCTGTGGATGGCACGAGGAGACCGAGACGGGCAATGAGTGAAGAACGAAGGGTGTGCGTGGCTGTGACGGCTGCCGGGAGTGGTATCGCTCAGACCGTGATTGACGGTCTACGAACCTGTCCGTTTCCAGTTCGAGTCGTTGGCTTCGAGCTCGCTGGACGAGCGAAGGGGTTGTACGACTGCGATGTGGCTCATCGGCTCCCGTCGCCGGATGATGCTGGATACGTGGACCAACTGACGTCAGTCTGTCAGAAAGAGGGCGTCGATCTCCTGATACCGTGCTCAGATCCTGAGCTTTCCAGGATCGCTGGCGCGGCTCCGAAGCTTGAGCAGGGGGGATGCCGCGTGGTGACGTCCTCGCCGGATTGTGTGCGCATATGCCGAGACAAGAAGGCCCTTCACGACTTCATGGTCGAGAATGGTGTGCCGTTCTTCTCTACGTGGCTCGCCTGCGATGTGGCTTTGGACCCGAGCGCGATCCCGTATCCAGCTATTCTCAAGCCCCGTTGGGGATCCGGATCGGTCGGTGTGCGGATCCTGACTTCGGCCTCGGATTGGACTCTCGTCACCATGCAGAACTCGTTGGATACTCTGGAGAGCTGGGTGGTACAGCCGTTGGGTAGACCATCGACGTGGGGCGACGCGGAGTGGCAGCGGGTGCTCGAGGAGGGGCAACTCCGGCGGCAGGATCAACTCGCCGTGCAGCTATTCGTCTCCGAAAGCGGCCACACCATCGGCCGGATGACCTGGCTGGCCTCGCTGAAGTCCGGCGTTGTAACGTCGATCGAGGTCATTGATGATCCAGAGATCTGGCGTGCAGTGGAGCGTGTCGAAGAAGTCGTCGCGACTCTTGGGGTGCGAGGCCCGCTCAACATCCAAGGGATACGTGACGGTGAGCGGACAAGCTTCTTCGAAGTGAATCCCCGGTTCTCGGGGAGCACGGGAGCCCGCGCGTTGCTCGGATACCGTGAGGTCGAGGCCGCCGTGCGTCACTTCGCTCTCGGCGAGTCGGAAGAAGATGTCAAGAGCCTCCTCACTCCCCGGCGCCGGTGGGTGGGCCTGCGGCAGATGGCCGAAAGGGCGGTTCCCGAGGTGTGGGTGCACAGGTTCGAGAGCACAGGACGTCTGTCCTTACCGTTTCCGCTGCAGCGAATCCTGGTCCTCGGAGGATCGGGATACCTCGGGCAGGAGATCGTCCGCGCGCTGCTGGATTGTCATCCTCACGTCGAGGTTGTCGTTCCGGTTCGCAACCGGGAGCCGATGAAGCGCCATTGGCAGGAACACCCCGAACGGGGTCGTCTCTGCCTGCTGGACTGGAGCGAGGTGGAGTGCTGTTCACCAGATCTGATGGCCGATGCGCTGATCCATACCGCGGCAGTCCGTCCACCCACCGCAGAGGATCCATCTTCGCTGTTCGCCGAGAACCTGCACCTGACTCGGATAGCCACTCGAGCCGCGCGGCTGCTTGCGATCCCGTTCTTCGTGTTCGTGTCGAGCCATGCCGTCTACGAGGGGGAGCGTCCACCGTGGACGGAAGAAACACCGGTCAGGCCGCAATCGCCCTACGCCTACGCCAAGGTTGCGTGCGAGGAGCTGGTGCGTGAGCTCGCAGGGCACGGCATTCGTTATGCGATTCTTAGAATGGCGAGTCTGTACGGCCTGGCCGAGCGGATGCAGTGGGAGCGGGTGGTCCATCGATTCGCTGAGCAGGCGGTCAAAGGGGGGACACTCCAAGTACACGGAAGCGGTCGCCAGACGCTCGATCTGATGCATGTCAAGGACGGCGCTCAAGCCATCTGCTCTCTGCTCGAGGCGTCCGACCGCGCGTGGAATGGCACCTACAACATCACCAGTGGCGCGCCGATCGAGGTTGCGGCCCTGGCGCAGCTGTGTCGCGACACCGCCCGGAGCGTCACAGGGATTGAGGTAGCCCTGGCGAATCGCGAGATCTCTAGAGCGCCCTTATCATACGGCTCCTCCAATCAGAGGGCGGCCGAGATCCTGGAGTGGTCCCCGACGATCTCGCTTCGGACTGGGCTGGAGGAGATCATGACGCGGCTCTGGGAGGAGCGAGAGAGCGAGAGCGGATGAGTATCCGGCGGGTGTGGACACCGGGGAAGGGTCCCTGTGTTGCTCTCCGGCGGCGATTGCGTCATGCTATCGATGACTCCCGATGACGAACAACAAGATGAAAATCCCGTTGGCGAAGCCCGAGATCCACGATGCGGACATCGCCGCGGTACGAGCCGTACTGCAGGAGCCCGAGGGGCGGTTAGCCATGGGACCGCGACTCGAAGCGTTCGAACAAGATCTCGCCACCGCGGTCGACCGTACGTTCGCGATGGCGGTGAACAGCGGAACGAGCGCGCTGCACTTGGTCATTCGCGCGCTCGGGATCAGTTCGGGAGACGAGGTTATCACCACCCCGTTTAGCTTCATTGCGTCGGCCAACTGCGTCCTGTTCGAGCGCGCCACGCCGGTGTTCGTCGACATCGAGCCTCGGACGCTCTGCATCGACCCGGAACGGATCGATGCGGCGATCACACCACGGACGAAGGCGATCCTCGCCGTGGATGTCTTCGGTCACCCGGCGGACTGGCCGGCGCTTGAACGGATCGCCGATCGGCACGGGCTGGCACTGATCGACGACTCGGCCGAGGCGCTCGGATCCGAGCTCAAAGGCCGCCGCTGCGGCTCGTTCGGGCGGGCCGGCGTCTTCGGCTTCTATCCGAACAAACAGATCACGACCGGTGAGGGCGGCGCCGTGGTGACGGACGATCCGCGGCTGGCTGAGCTCTGTCGGAGCATGGCCGATCAGGGACGGGGCGGCGAAGGGTGGCTCCATCACGTGCGGCTCGGCTACAACTACCGGTTGGACGAGTTGTCCGCGGCCCTCGGTCTCTCGCAGCTCCGGCGGCTCGACGAGATCGTCGAGGGCCGAGGCCGGGTCGCCGAGCGGTACTCGGACGCGCTGGCCGGCTTGGACGGAATCGTCCTTCCCTCGGTCACCGAAGGGGTCCGGATGAGCTGGTTCGTCTACGTCGTCCGCCTCGCGGCGGAGTTCTCGCAAACCGACCGTGACACGATCCTCGAACGGCTTTCCGATCGCGGCATCGGCTGCAGGAACTACTTCGCCCCGATTCACCTTCAGCCGTTCTACCGCGAGCTGCTCGGCACGGCGGAGGGAGACTTTCCTGTGACCGAGGCCGTCGGAGCGCGGTCCATCGCATTGCCCTTCTACAACGAGCTGAGCGAGGATCAGATCGACTATGTGGCCGTTGCACTGAGAGAAGAGGTGGAGAGGCTCGGATGAGGGCGAGAGGAACGAGCTGGGCCGCGGCGGCCCGAATTCGCGCCCGGCGGAGCGGGTTCGTGATCGCGGACGTCCTGGTCGTCTCGCTCTCGCTGTACTTGGCGTTCTGGCTCCGCTTTGACGGACTCATTCCTGAACGTCACCTCGCGACGATGCTGTACAGCATCCCGTTGGCGGTCGGGCTGAAGATCCCCGTTCTCGCGGCGCTTCGGATGTACCGAATCAGCTGGCGGCACGTCAGCATGCGCGAGATGCTCGGCGCGATCCTCGCGTGCAGCATCGGGTCGGCGGTGCTGGCGGCCGCGTTCTTCCTCCTCCGCGAGATCGACCTGTTCGCTGCCGTCCCCCGGTCCGTCTTGGCGATCGATTTCGCTCTCTGCCTCATCGGGATCAGTGGAGTACGGCTGTCGAACCGGCTCTGGATGGTCGTGTGGAAGGGGAGCCGCGCGAGGGGCGACACGCGGGGCAAGCGAGCGCTGATCGTCGGTGCCGGCGACGCCGGAACGAGCCTCGTTCGAAGCCTCCTTGAGGAGGAGACGCGGCCGTACGTGCCGGTCGGCTTCCTCGACGACGACCGCAACAAGTGGGGGCTGATCATCCACGGCGTGCGGGTCATCGGGGGACGCAGGCAGTTGAGAACGGCGGCCGAGTCGCTGCGGGCGGAAACGGTGCTGATCGCTGTTCCTTCGACGGGAGGAGCGTTCGTCGGTGACACCGTCGCCCGCGCTCGGGAGGCGGGGATTCGCGACGTCAGGATCCTCCCTCCGCTGAGCCAGCTGTACGGCTCGCGGATTCACGCGGAGGAGCTCCGCGAGGTCACGCCGAGCGATCTGCTCCGCCGGGAACAAGTGTCGATTGACACCTCGGCGATCGAACAGCTGGTCCGCGGCCGTTCGGTGCTGGTCACCGGTGCGGCCGGCTCGATCGGCTCGGAGCTTTGCCGGCAGCTGCTCCGGTTCGACACCGGTCGACTGACCTGCCTCGACAACAACGAGACCGGGCTGTTCTACCTGGAGCAGGATCTCCAGCGACGGTTTCCGAACCGAGCGATCTCCTATTGCATCGGGGACATCCGCGACCGGCATCGAATCCGCCAAGTGCTGCAGGAAGACCGTCCGCGGCTCCTGTTCCACGCGGCGGCCTACAAGCACGTTCCGGTCATGGAGCGGTCCGCGTCCGAGTCGGTCAAGACGAACGTGTTCGGAACCCGGAACGTCGTCGAAGAGGCGTGCGCAGCCGCCGTCGAATCGCTCGTGCTGATCTCGACGGACAAGGCGGTCGATCCCTGTTCGATCATGGGCGTGACGAAGCGGGTCGCCGAGCTGATCACGCACTCGCACAACGGACGGGGCGACACCCGTTGCATGGCGGTTCGGTTCGGGAACGTCCTCGGAAGCCGAGGGAGCGTCTTGCCGCTGTTCGAGGATCAGATCCGGCGCGGCGGGCCGGTCACGATCACCGATCCCGGAATGCACCGCTACTTCATGGTCACCTCGGAGGCGGTCCTCCTTGTGCTGCAGGCGGCGGCGATGGGGCGCGGAGGCGAGGTCTTCGTGCTCGACATGGGGGAGCCCGTGCCGATCCTCGAGTTGGCGAGGGATCTTATCCGCTCTTACGGGCTGGAGCCGGACGAGGACATCCCGATCGTCTTCACGGGGATTCGGCCCGGAGAGCGGCTGTTCGAGGAGCTGCTCACCGCCGAGGAGGGGACCGACGCGACGACGCACGAGAAGGTCTTCGTCGCCCGCCTCGGGTCGCACTGGGAGAACGAGAAGCTGGACGAACGGTTGGAGCGGCTTCTCGCGGCCGCGGAGCGGGGCGACCGCGAAGAGATCGTGGAGCGGCTTCGCGAGTTGGTCCCGTCCTACAGGCCCTGCGAATCTGCCTCGCCGTCGGACGCGTAGCGTCGGGGCTCGTCCGCGCGAGGACGTGAAGCGTCCTCGCGTGCGAGAACGCTACAGCGTTCTCATGGAGCTTGTTACGCGAACGTCTACACAAGGTACGACGCTACAGGAGGCGATTCTGGGGAGGCCGTCTTGCTGCGGTTGGCAGTAGGGGGCGTTCCGGCTCGGGAAACAGCGTGGGTTGAACGCTGATGGCCGATTGCCCGGAGCTGGACAAAGAAGCTCGAAGGGTCTGACCATCCGCGGGCCAATATGTAGACTGATCTGTCACGGATCTGTATACTCATTGCCGTGAGGTGATCGGATGAGCAGCACGACGGTCAGAATCAGTTCATCAGCGAAGACCACACTCAAGGCGCTCTCGGAACGCACAAACCGCCGGATGCAGGAGATCGTCGATGAGGCGATCGAGCAGTATCGGCGGCGGCTGTTCCTCGAGGAGGCGAACGAGGCGTTCGCACGATTGCATGCGGACGAGAAACGTTGGTCCGAGGAACTCGGAGAACGTGCAGCGTGGGATCAAGCGAACGCTGTCCGGACGGAGTAACGCGGTGAAGCAACCGTCCCGCGGAGAGGT
>Ga0180434_10010035_pt1 | contig 10207 bp, 7 predicted proteins | sample SS_ome_7_FD_132453 | JGI IMG/M metagenome (GOLD analysis project Ga0180434, IMG submission 132453) | Hypersaline lake sediment archaeal communities from the Salton Sea, California, USA - SS_1_D_2 metaG | ecosystem: Environmental > Aquatic > Non-marine Saline and Alkaline > Hypersaline > Sediment... | reverse complement strand
TGCGGGTTGTTCCGTGCTCTTCGGCGAGGGAGAGGCCGCGTGCGATGCGCCGTCACGCGCGTGTGCTCATGCTGCACTTGGCATAGACGAATTCCGGATCGAGATCGACCCCGCAGTCCCATTCCACGGTGTCGAACGCGACGCGGACCCGTTTGGAATAGGAATAGGGGACGGAATAGGGGAGGAATAGGGAATAGGGGACAGTCACCGATTTTCCTCCATCTCCAAATAGGGAATAGGGGACAGTCACCGATTCTCCTCCATCTCCAAATAGGGACAAATAGGGGACAGTTACCTATTTTGTCCCCATCTCCTGAAAACGGATGACTGTCCGCCAATTCCGCTGAAACCGGCTGAAAAGGGGTGACTGTCCCCTTTTTAGACGACTGAAGTCTTGCATTTCTATTCATTCTCTCAGCGTTCCTCCCGTCATCGGCTCCCCCCGGTTGTGGAGCATTGCCTGCGCATATGCTAGCGGCCGGCTCCGCACAGGGCAACCGAATGTCCCCGCGGCAAATCCCATTCCGCCCGCCGTCCTTGATCGCGCACCTGCCTCTTGGGGAGGTTGAACGGGTCCGCAGAGTGGTGGGGGCGCACGTCGACGGGGCGTCGTCTGGAGGGGTGGGACGCGTGGCCGTGGGTGCGAACGTGTGAGGGTGGAAAGGTTTCGGGCACTCGCAGGCAAACATCGGCCGGTGCGTCATTCGCAAGGCGGACGCGACGGGAAATATGCACCGCGTCGCGGGAACGGTTAGGCGGCCTTCGGGCGTCGGGGGCCATCGCGGGGCGCCAGCGCCCCGGAAGGACGTGCCCGGTCCGTGCCATCATGACGAGAAATGGCTGCCCCCGTGCTACTAGCATCTTACCACTAGCGAGGTATTTGAGTCGATTCTTGCGCTTTTCCTTGGCGAGATTCTTGACGGGCGGGGTCGCTTTGTCCTACAATCGCGTGCCTCATGCGTTCTCTTCTCCGCTGCCGGCTGCCAGGATTCTGATTCATCGGCAAGGAGGCCCGTAGGCCGATGCGACCGGGAGGGCAGGTCCATGTCGCGCGTTGCCGATGCTCGTCGAGCCGGCCAACCGACGGCCTACGGCGGGGTCCGTTTCGGCCCGGGGCTCGGTCGAGGCTCAGTTTTGGGGTTGGGTCGTGGACTACTCGCCGGCCGGATAGTCGCTGATCGCTCCGCGATCAAGGCGTTTGGTTGGCGGAGCGGGCCACGACCATCACGCTGGGCAACCCCCATTCTTAGGCTTGACAACGCACTAGGTTGCGAAGATGCGTGTCGATCGCGTGCGGTTCGTTCGGCGTTGCGGTGGCCGTTCTGTTGCTGCTGGCGGCCACCTCTCCGACGGCGATGGCCGCTTGCGCCGGCTCCAGCTGCAAAACGGGCTGCACGATCACCTCGGGAGGGGCATGCTCCGGGGGCTGCAATCAAAGCAGCAAGGCCTGCAATACGTGCTCGTGCACCAAGATCAGCGACAGCGAGTGCGATTGCACGTAGAGAGAGAACGAAGAAGCCGCCTTGTCTGGCCGTGATGGCCGGGCAGCCTGGATTCGGTCGCGCGGGTTGACTTCGGGCGGTTGTGCGGGCGCGCGGGGCTTCCGCGTGAAGCGTGCGCGCACCGCGGTCTGCAGAACGGGGGACGCATCCTGCGGATACGCGGACGCGTCGAAACAGGCGCAAGCACACGCCGCGGTTCGAGCAGGGGGCCCGGTACGCTGGGTTCACCGGGCGCCAGGGTGTCCGGTGCGCAAGCGCGTCGGTTGCTGGGGGACGTCGCAGGGAGGCCAATGGCATGATCGCTTCCTGTCGGGTGACAAGGCGGAAGGTGGCGATGCGTCGAATCCGTTCGCGTTGCGTGGGCCCGAGAGTGTGTATCATCGCCGTGCTGTCGGCGCAGCTTCTCTCAGCCGGTCCCGTGCCATCGAGCGAATCCCGCGAGCAGCCGTTCCTGGAGAAGGCGCCCCAGCAGTGGGAGGAGTACGTCAGGCTGGCCACGAACCTGGAGGGGTCCGTCCAGTTCGAACAGATCGATCGCAGGGCCAGTGACAAGGTGATCAGGCACTCGGAGAGCCGGTTCGTGCTGGATGGGCGGCGCGCGGTGTACGTCTTCAAGCCGGCGGACGAGAAGTGGCACGCCGAGGGAGCCAACGCGGAATACGGGTTCGAGATCGCCGCTGAGCCGGGCGGCGATTGGTATATCACGAACATCGATTGGGACGCGAATGCGGAGGTCCCGCGTGAGCCGGTCGGGCGAGGGGGCCCGGTGGGCACCGCGGACGCGTACGGGCTGGCGACGAAGTTGGCCTGCAGTGGGTTGGTGATATTCTCGACGTGGTTTCCCGACGTGGCGGCGTCCCCCGCGTTCCAGGTGAGGGACCTGACGGCGATCGCGGAAGGCGACGAGGAATGCGTGAAGGTGGAGTTTGAGTATCACCCGGCGGAGACCGATCCGCGGAACGTCGTTCGCAGCGGCATGGTCGTGCTGGATCCCGAGCGCTACTGGCTGATTCGCGAAGCCGAGGTGCGTGGAGAATGGGGGGGAGGGCGTGAGACGGGTACGATAACGGTCCGCAATGAGTTCGCCGACGACAAGGCGCCGTTTCCCGTGATCACCCGCCAAGTGATGCACGTATCGGCCGCGAGCGTCGAGCCCGATTCCCAGGTCGAGCACGATTGGATCCGGGAATTCGATCTCAGCGAGAGGGCCGACGACGACGAGAGCCGGTTCACGCTGGCGGCCTTTGGGCTGCCCGAGCCCGAAGAGGAGCCCGGGGAGAGGACCCGCGTTGCGCTGAGATTGTCGCTGGCCGTAACCGTTCTGGTGTTGTTGACCCTTGGGGCCCTGTTGTGGCGGCGGCGGGAATCGCGAACGGCCTGAGACCTCCGCGGGGGTGACGCTCCGTCGGCCGTTCGTCCGGGGGCGCTGTTCCGCCGGCCAACTACGTGCGCGGCATCGATCTGCAGAAATGGGACTTCGAGCGCAAGATGTGGTCCTACCTGCGCGGGGAGTGGCGGCTGGGCGGCTGGTGGTATTACTACCTCTACGCCCTGGCGATCAAGGTGCCGCTGGGCACGTGGGGGCTGGGGTTGCTGGCACTCGGGGTCGGGCTGTTCGGCCGGGGCTACGCGGCGTCCTGGCGCGACGAGCTGGTGCTGCTGGCGCCCGCCGCCGTCGTTCTCGCGCTCGTCAGCTCGCAGACCGGCTTCAGTCACCACCTGCGCTACGTGCTGCCGGTCTTCCCCTTTGCCTTCATCGCGACGAGCAGAATCGCCCGGGCCGTCGAGCTCGGGCACTGGAAGCTCGTGTCGATTGGGGGGGCCGCGTTGCTCTGGTCCGTCGGAAGCAGCCTGGGGCACTACCCACACAGCCTGTCGTACTTCAACGAGTTGGCCGGCGGCCCGAGGCACGGCCACGAACATCTGGTCGACAGCAACATCGACTGGGGCCAGGATCTCCTCTATTTGGAGGGGTGGCTCGACGGGCATCCCGAGGCGCGACCCCTGGGCCTCGGCTACCGACTCCCGTGTATCGATCCGTGCATTACGGGCATCGAGCACACGTTGCCGCCCCGAGACGCGCCCGCACCCGGCTGGTATGCGCTCAGCGTGGGCACAATCCGTCATCGCACGAGGGACTACGAATACTTCCTGCATTTCGAGCCGGTCGCCATGGCAGGCTACTCGATCTACATCTACCACGTCACCCTCGACGAGGCGAACCGCGTGCGTCGGAAACTGGGGCTGCCGGAACTTCAAGACCCTAGTGCAAGTAGGCTCACGCGCTTGCGGGAAAGGGCTCGGGAGTGAAGGCGAGACGGTCGTGTGAGAGCCTCTTGGCACGGCCAACAGAACGTTTCTTCGGCCTCGGAAAGGCCCTTGGCCGGGGGGAAACCGGACCCGCTCCGTTAGCCAGTTACCCGGCGGACTCCGAGACCGAGAGATCGCCTTCATCGGGGTTCCAGCCGCAGCATGACGGAATCGAGTGATTTGAGGGGCACCTCAACGCGGCCGTTGGTGAGGGGGACCGGCCGGTCGGTCAGCACGTCCGTCGCGGTCAGGTCGGCCGGCTGCCGGAGGGCCGGAAGGTCGAGCGCGACCTCCGCCCGACAATCGGCGCGCCCCAGGTTGGCCACCACGGCGATCAGCCCCTGTCCGGGGCGGTTGTAGAGGCTCGCTTTCACCTGCGGCGGGCCGGTCTCCACGAACGCGCCGTTTTCCCAGTACGGCAGCCACTTCGCCTCGTCGCGTCCCAGGGCGTCCATCGCCTGCCACATCTTGGACGCGACCTCCACGTCCTCCATCGTCGACGGGCGCACGAGCACGTCGTGCACGAGGGCCAGCGACACGCACTCGGACCGCTCGAACGGCCCCCGCCGATAGTGCAACAGCTCGGCCGGCACGCCCCAGTTGTGGCCCATGAACTCGCAGCGAAAGGCGTCGATCGGCAAGACGTCCTGGGCATTGTCCTCTCGGGCGACGCTCTGCAACTGCTCGCCGTCCCAGTAGCTCGTGGCGAAGCTGAGCGTGGGGATCGTCATGCAGGTCGACTGGTGCACGTTCACCTGGCCCTCGGCGTCGTGGCTTTTGACGATCGTGTAGATCCGCTTCATCATCGACCGCGTGTCGAAGAACGGGAACGTCTGGCCCACGCTGCCGTCGGGCCGCACGTACCCGCAGCCGTGCTTCCGGTTGGCGCAGCCCCACGGCTCCGACGTGCCGTCCAGGTACACGCCGTCAATGTCGTACTCGTCGATGAGCTTCTGGAGGTGATGGGCGAGGAAGTCCTGCCACACGCTGCGGTAGCAGACGATGTAGGCCGTCTGGTCCGGCTCCGGCTGGTACTTCCGCTTGTACCCGCCGCGGCGGGGATGCACGAGGCACTCCTCATGATACGCGTCCCACTCCGGGGCGATCGTGCTCATCTCGTAGCCGTGATACAAGAGCAGTTGGATGTCGCGCCGGTGGCAGGCGTCGACCAGCTTCTGGAGCTCGTTGCCGTGGGTCGTCTTGGGATACGCCTGAATGTCGGTCCACTGCTCGTGGAAACAGATGGTGCGGACGCCGAGCTTGGCCAGCCGGTCGAGCTGGGCCTCGTCCATGCCGTAACGGCCCATGTGGCAGATGCGGTAGTCCCACACGTCGGGCTTCGCAGGCTTCACCGGCGTGGCCTGGAAGCCGAAGGTGTATTCGAGCGGGTCGCGGAGCGTCTGCGGCTCGGCGACCAGGTTGACGCGGAACACCACCGCGTCGCCTTCGCGCCGGATTTCGATCGCGCGGTCGCTTTGGGCGGGGAAGAAGTGGCGGTCCGACTCGGAGAACCACGCCAGCCCGCGCCACTCGTCGCCCAGCCACACGAACGGCTTGAACGCCCCCTGGTAGCCCTCCGCGGGCAACGCCGTGGAATTGAAGCAACTGCCCCAACGGCCGGGCCAGAGGTGCAGGTACTTGGCGTACGGCGGGCGCAGGGGGATCTCCAGAGTCAGCTTATCGAGCGAGACCTCGCCCCGCTTGGGCACGAGCCGGAGGTCGCAGCGCATCATGCCGTCGTACTCGACGCTCACCGTGCCCTCGCAGCGAAGGCTCTCGGAATCGGCCCGGGCGGCCAGCCGCGCGATGGCGGGCTTGGCGTCCGCGACCTCCAGGCCGAGGCCGGACCAGGTCACTTGCTTTCCGTCGGCCTCGGCGCGGCGCCCGATCGGCGACGCGAGGATCTCCGTCCCGCGCGTGACGACCGAAGCGGGCAGGGGCAGCTCGCGCAGGCCGTAGGTCCGGCCCCACACGCTCACCCTCTTGCCCGAGACCTCCACCGGCGTCCACGGCGGCAGCACCGCGTCGCTGATCCCCGCCCGGCTCCCCCGCCACTCGGGCGCGGCCGGCTCCGCCGAAACGCATTCGGGCGTCGACCATGCGATGACCGCAAGGACGAGAAGCGCCCAGAGGAGCACGTCGACGACGCGCTTCGCTATCACCCAACTTCGGCCATGTCGCGGCATGATGCGGCTCCTTTGCGATTCGGAGGAGGGAAGACGGTGTCGTTTCATGCAGGCGGATGACGATCGGCGTGCGATGCAACGGGCTGATCTTCGCTGCGCGAGCCGAGACGTTGCACCGGGGCCGGAGCCGATTATAGGGACTGCGGGGCCCGCAAGCCAGCGAGTGGCTTCTAGCGCTTACAAATGACTCACGCCAATTCTTGTGGTGCAGGCGTGTCGCCTGCACCGAAAAACGCCGGCGCCTCGCCCGCCTCAGGAGATGCAGGCGAGACGCCTGCACCACAAGCGACAATCGACCAAGTCATTCGCGTGCGCGCGCTTGGACCCTCCCAAGGCCATCCCGCCCTCACCCCCGACCCCTCTCCCGCACGGCGGGAGAGGGGAGTTGTGTTGGAATCTCTTTGTCTCTTGACACCGCGCCGGGCGCCTGCGAGAAAGAACGCCGTCGTCCGAGGCGCCACCACGCAGCCAACCCGATCGCAGGGAGCCCTACGATGCAGCGAGTCGCGATGAAAGCCGTATTGCCCCTGGCCGCGGTCCTCATCGCCGGCCCGGCCGATGGCGCCGAGTTGGAGTACAAGGATCGCCTCCTCGGCGTGCTGGCCGAGAACGTGCCCGGCATACTGAAGTCGTTCGATGCCGAAACGGGCACGTTCGGCTCGGGCATCTGGATCTGCCGGGATCAGCACCCGATGTATCCCCTGGCCGTCGCCTATGCCACGCAGGGCGAGGGCAACCGCTACTACCAGGACCCCGAACTGCTCGCGGTGATCGTCAAGTCGGGCGATCCGCTCATCGAGAAGATGGACGCCTCAGGCCGCTGGATCTTCGAGAAGAAGGACGGCAGCACCTGGGGCATGATCTGGATGCCGTGGACGTACTCGCGCTGGATTCGCACGTTCGGCCTCATCCAAGACGACATGCCGCCCGACGCACGCAAGCGGTGGGCCGACGCGCTCACGCTCGGTTTCACGGGCATCAGCAAGCGGTGCCTGGGGCACGTGCACAACATCCCCACGCATCACGCCATGGGCCTCTACTGCGCCGGCAAGGTGCTCGACCGGCCCGCGTGGTGCGAGCAGGCGGCCGCGTTTCTGGGGAAGAAGGTCGTCGCCGCCCAGTCCGAAGGCGGCTACTGGTCGGAAGGGGGCGGCCCGGTCGTCGCCTACGACTTCGTCTACGTCGACGCGCTGGGCACGTACTACGCCATGTCGGGCGACCGGCGCGTGCTGCCCGCCCTGGAGAAAGCGGCCGTGTTCCACCGCCACTTCACCTATCCCGACGGCAGCAACGTCGAGACGGTCGACCAGCGCAACCCCTACCACCGCGGCGTCGCGTCCGGCAACGTCGGCTTTACGTTCTCCGAGGCCGGGCGGGCGTACTTGCAGAACCAGTGGTCGCAGCGCGGCCTGGAGAACCTCGACGCCGACCTGATCGCGTCGCTCGTGCTCTACGGCGAGGAAGGCCCCATCGAGCCGGCGCCCGCATCGGGCGAGACCCGGGTGTTCGTGCTCACCGAAGGCGACGTCGATCGGGCGGCGACGGTGCGGCGGGGGCCCTGGTTCGTTTGCCTCTCGGCCTACACCACGCCGATCGCGGGGTCGCGGTGGATCCAGGACCGGCAGAACTTCCTGAGCATCTTCCACGACCGGGTCGGCCTGATCCTCGGCGGCGGCAACACGAAGCTCCAGCCCGGCTGGAGCAGCTTCACCGTGGGCGACACGTCGCTTCTGGCGCACACGCCGGGCGACGAGAAGCCCGACTTCCAGCCCAAGGGCGAGCTGTATCACGTTCCCAGCGCGGCGAAGCTCGTCGTGGAGCCGGAGCCGGGCCTCGACCTGACCTACGGCCCGGAGACGTGCCGGATTCGCGTGCACGCCAAGCACGAGCGGACGTTGGAATGCACGATCGAGGCGACGGCCGAGTCCGACTTGCCCGTCGCGGCCCATATGACGCTAATACCCCACATGGGGCAACCGCTGGAGACGGCGGCCGGCGAGAAGGTCACCATCGGCAGCGACCCGATCTCCCTCTCGCCCGAGCAACTTGGCGGCTCCCTGTCCTACGCCGGCTACCGGCTGCACGTGCCGGCATCGGCCAGCCTGCACTGGCCCGCGTTGCCGCACAATCCCTACCGCAAGGACGGGCGCGCCGGCGCGAGCGAAGGGCGGATCGAGATTCGCATGCCGTTCGGGCCAAAGCCGCGGAAGCATGCCTTGCGGGTGGAGATCGTGGAGTAGCGTTTCTCTCGTACTCGTTCCCAGGCTCTGCCTGGGAACGCCCTAACGCGAGGCTCCGCCCCGCCGCGCCCACGGAGAAGTCAACCTTTCCCCGTACGCGTTACCGCATGTTCGAGGACGAGTACCCCTACTTCATGACCGACACGCTCGTCGCCTGGCTTCCGGTATTCGCGTACCCCGATTTCGCGGAGATTGTCCTCGAGTCCTGGCGGTTCCTCCAGCGCGAACCGGGCGTGCGGATCCTCGGCTACGTCGTTCTGGAAAACCATCTCCATTGGATCGCGGTGGCCAACCACCTGTCGAGCCACGTGGGTCACTTCAAGTCGTACACGGCTCGGCGCATCATCGATGGGATGGAGGAGCGCGGATTCGTCTCCATGCTCGAGCAGCTTCACTACTTCAAGCTGCGGCATAAGACCGACCAACGGTATCAGCTTTGGCAGGAAGGGAGCCATCCCAAGCAAATCCAGACCGAGGCCGTGTTGACGCAGAAGCTGGAATACATCCACGGGAATCCAGTACGGCGGGGATACGTCGACGATCCGGTGCACTGGCGATATTCGAGCGCGCGGAACTACGCAGGGCTGGAGGGAGTGATCGAGGTGGACCGGGACTGGCTGTAGCGGGAGTGATGCGGAGTGGGGGGAGCGAGGCGGAGCCTCGCGTTAGTGCGTTCCCAGGCGGAGCCTGGGAACGAGTGGGATCGGCGGAGCGTCGTTCTCCGAACCAAGCTTCGCGATCTCCCCCAACACACGCGCCGCGTCCGCGTATCGCCCTTCGGCGTACGCCGTGTCCAGGTCGGCCATCCGCCGGGCGTGGGTCCAGGCGAGGATGGAGGTCTTCAGCTCGTCGGGCTTGCGCCGCAGATCGGCCGGCGGGAAGCCGGCGAATAGCTCGGCGCTCTGCTCCTGCAGCTTCGCCCGAACCGCGAGGTACTGCGACTCCCGGATCACGTCCTGGACGTACAGCCGCTCGCTGTCGCACGTGGCCGCCGCCAGGGCCTTGGCCAGGTTGTCGGGCACGGGGAAATCGCCGAGCTTCTGCATCGCGGCCCGCAGCGTCGCGTTGGCCTGGAGGGCCTCGGGCAGGAGCTCGTCGGTGTAGAGCTTACCCAGCTCGTCCCAGTCGGCGGGAAGCTCGCGGATGCCGGGGTCGCGCACGGTGCTCACGCGCACCGGGCCGGGCCGGCCGGCCAGGTGCGTCTCCCAGCGGTCGAAGTGGCCGTCGCGGTCGGTGTCGAAGAAGCGGAATTCGCCCCACGGCTCCGTGTTGCCCAGGTGGCCCACGCGGGTCCAGCCGTCGGTCGCCCCCTTGAGGTGAATGCGGTGGTCGGCCCGGCAGTAGTACAGCTCCCGCTTCGTGGACGGCGTGGGCAGGAACTCCCGCCGCATGTTCCAGTTCTGGACGGGGCCGCCCGTGTTGTGCATGTAGCGCCGGCTCCACGTCCAGAAGACGCCCTCCCAGCGCCGGTCTTCGTTCGGACAGGGCTCCCAGCCGAGCGAGACGGCGTCGTCCCAGTACTCCCGCCAACTGAACCCGGTCTGCTCGGCGGGGTACGTCTCGGCCACCTCGATCAGCTTGTCGTACGGGATCACGTTGGTCACCCGCGGCGGGCGGCGCAGCGGGTTCTCCCGGGCCATGCCCTCGAACCGGTAGGGCAGCCGGCCGATGAGGTTGAAGCCCAGATCGTAGTGGAGCGGCCGGTCGGGCGAGCTGAGGCCGTCCAGATCGCGGCTGTAGCGGACGTTGACCGCCCCCATGGCCCGCATCCGCTCGGTGAAGGGAGTCGTGTAGTCGAACAGCGAGTTGCCGGGGTCCAGCTCCGTCTGTGGATCGAAATCGAGCGGCACGGCGCTGACGCGCACGACGGCCTCCGACTGGCGGTCGCCGTCGGTGTCGTAGAAGGCGAAGGGGCACTCGCTGATCGGCACCTAGGCGTTCCGCTTCGTCGCCCTCGGCGACACCCGGT
>Ga0180434_10010034_pt1 | contig 10208 bp, 9 predicted proteins | sample SS_ome_7_FD_132453 | JGI IMG/M metagenome (GOLD analysis project Ga0180434, IMG submission 132453) | Hypersaline lake sediment archaeal communities from the Salton Sea, California, USA - SS_1_D_2 metaG | ecosystem: Environmental > Aquatic > Non-marine Saline and Alkaline > Hypersaline > Sediment... | reverse complement strand
GTTATCACCCAGGCTGAATACGTCAATAAGATTGCCGAGTGCATCGGCGCCGAGCCGGTCCGCAAGAAGGTCCCCTATAAGGTGGCCTACAGCGCAGCCTACCTGATGGAGCTCTTCGGGCACATGCTTGGCCGAAAGACGCCCCCGCTCGTCACACGCTACTCTGTGTGGTTGATCGGGCGGCGGTGTTTCTTCTCGTCGGAAAAGGCCCGACGTGAACTGGACTGGCAGCCGGTGATCTCGTACGACGAGGGGATCGCCCAATCCGTCAAGTGGTGCTTGGACAACGGCGTGTGCTGAGACGTAGAATTTGCAGAATGAGGGCTTGCATTTGTGGCTGCTTGGCATAGCATATGTCGACTTGTGTATCTGATTAGCAAGCGCCACAGGAATTTCAGGGCGTGCGCCAGCCCGAGAGGGCTCCAATGTTGAGTTGAGACTTTCGGGTCGGGGGTCTTGACCAGCGATCGTGCGCACGCCCTTTTTCTATGGCTCGGTCGCAGGGAATTGGGATGACGGCAATAGGCAGTGAAAGTCCCGGCGACAGCGATGTTGGGTCCATGCCAACAGGCAGATGGGTTTGGCTGTGACCGGTGCAGTTGGTAGAATCCTGGCCTAGGAGCTTGCCATGGAGGATTGTTGTGTATAAAAAGCACTTCCACGGTCGGTGACGCAAAAGGCCTGCCGTCATGTTGCAAGGAGACTCAAATGTCGGAAGTCATTGAGATTCCAGTGGTATGGTTGCCTGGCGGCGCGTGCACGGGCTGCGTGGTCTCGCTGCTGAATTCATTTTCGCCCAGCGCGGGCAGCCTGGTGCTTCGCGAACTGACGCCCGGAAAGCACATGTCTCTGCGGTTCTGCATGACCGCAATGGCCGGGCAGGGCCGGCAGGTCGTGGACATCCTGCACGACGAGTCCGCCAAGGACTCCGGCGGCTATGTGCTGGTGATGGAAGGCACGTTGCAACTCGGCGACGACATGTTCGCCACTCTGGGCGAACAGGATGGCCGGGAGGTGCCGATCCACGAACACGCAGCTGAACTTGCCCGCAACGCGATGGCCGTGGTCAGCATGGGCACGTGCGCGTCGTTCGGCGGAATTCCCGCCGCCGATGGGAACCTCACCGGCGCAGCGTCGATGGAGCAGTTGCTCCAGCGCGAAAAGATCGACGTGCCGCTGGTAAACATTCCGGGCTGTCCGCCGCACCCTGACTGGCTGGTCGGCACGCTGATGGCGGTTTCGCTCTACGGGTTGGAGGCAGTGGCTGGGGACTTGGACGAGTTGAAGCGGCCGAAGATGTTCTACGGCAAGAACGTCCACGAGACCTGCCCGCGGCGCGCGGACTTTGACGCGGGGCGATTCGCCAAGAAGTTCGGCGATGTGGGATGTCTCTACGAACTCGGCTGTAAGGGCCCGGTGACGTTCGCCGATTGCCCCACGAGGATGTGGAATACCGGCACGAGCTGGTGCGTCGGCGCGGGCAGCCCATGTCACGGTTGTGTCGAACCGGACTTCCCCGACAGGCTTAGCCCGTTATACGAAAAGATCGACGAGCAGCGGATGGATCGATTCCGTCTGTTGGACCCGCATGTCCAATCCGCCTCGAAGGCTTGATTGCAGAGAGGACGATTATGCACGGCTCATGCCCCCATTTTCACGATAAGGACGGCAACGCGATCAGCATTGATCCGGTCACGCGGATCGAAGGGCACATGAAGATCGACGCCTACGTTGACGGCGGCGAAGTCAAGGACGCCCAATGCTGCGGGACGCTGTTTCGCGGCTTCGAGAACATACTTGTCGGCCGGCACCCGCTGGACGCGGCCCGCCTGACCCAAAGGGTATGCGGTGTCTGCCCGACCGCCCACGGCACGGCCTCGGCAATGTCGCTGGACGCTGCGCTAGGCGTGGCGGACAAGATCCCCCATAACGGGCGAGTTCTGCGGAACCTGATGCTGGGCAGCAACTATCTCCAGTCGCACATTCTGCACTTCTTCGCCCTGGCAGCGCTGGATTTCGTAGATGTTGCGGCACTGGCTGACTACGAGGGCTCCGACAGTGATCTCAAGGCCGTGCGGGGGTTCATCGACCGCAAGGACCTTTCGCCATTCTTCCCCCGTTACGAGGGCGACTACCGCTGCGACAAGGCCACCAACGTCGAGCTAGTTCGCGGATACCTCAAGGCGCTCAACATACGCCGCACCTGCCACGAGATGCTGAGCATCTTCGGCGGCAAGATGCCCCACAACATCGGCATCGTCCCCGGCGGGGCTACCTCGGAAGTCACAGCTGACAAGATCGCCACGTTCATGGGCAAGCTCCAGGAAGTCAATGCCTTCGTCGAAGACGTCTACATCCCGGCGATCTTTACCGTTGCGGGCGCGTACGGGGACTACTTCGACATCGGCCCGGGATGCGAGCGGTTCCTCGCTTACGGCACCTTCGACCTGGACGACAAGAACGCCGACCCCCTGGCGCGGGAGCGATTGCTGCCGCGCGGCCTGTTGGCTGACGGCAAGCTCGCAGCTGTGAACGTCGCCGGCATCACGGAAGACGTCACCCACGCCCGGTACAGCGACGAGTGTTCCGCCGCCCCGGCCCAAGGCAAGACCGTCCCCGCGGCGCAAAAGGACGATGCCTACAGCTGGCTCAAGGCGCCTCGCTACGACAACATGCCGGCGGAGGTCGGCCCGTTGGCCCGTGCGATGGTCGGATACGCTGGCGGGCACAAGCAGATCATCTCGGAAGTGGACGCGGCACTGGTTGCGGCGGGCATCGGCGCGGACAAGCTGCCGTCGGTGCTGGGCCGGCACCTGGCGCGAGCCCTGGAATCGCGGATTATCGCCCGCGAGATGGTCGGCTGGTTGGGCCAGCTCAAGCCCGGCGAGGCAACCGGGACGGAATTGGAAATCCCCGACGAGGCCGTCGGGGTGGGCATGACCGGCGCGCCCCGCGGCGCGCTGGGTCACTGGATCGAGATCAAGGACAAGGTCATCAGCCGATATCAGCTCGTGGTGCCGACCACGTGGAACGGCTCGCCGCGCGACAAGGCGGGCGTGCCCGGACCGATCGAGCAGGCTTTGATCGGCACGAAGGTCAGGGATCGCGACAACCCCTTCGAGGTCGTGCGGATCATCCGCTCGTTCGACCCGTGCTTGGCGTGCTCGGTGCACGTGATGACCCCCCAGGGCGAAACCAGAGGAACCTACACGATTGTCTGATCCGATCGTCAACATCGTTGGGGTTGGCAACACGCTGATGGGAGACGACGGCGTCGGCCCGGTCGCCCTCGAGGCTATTTGCCGGCGCGGTGTGGGCGTAGGCGTCCGCCTTCACGATGCAGGGCTGGCCGTCTCGGACGTGCTGGGGCAGTTGGACCCCAACGACCCGCTGATCATCATCGACGCGCTGCGGGCCGGCGGGGAACCGGGCACTGTTTACAAGGCGACCATCGACGAGCCGTCGCTGTGGGGCGATACGCTCGTCGGGCAGTTTTCGCTGCACGAACTCAGCATTGCCCCGGCGCTGCGAATCGAGGCGATGACCGGGCGCGAATTTGTCGACGTGACAGCCTTTGGCGTCGAGCCCGAGGTGGTCCAGTGGGGAGCGCCGCTTTCGGACGCCGTCACGGGGGCCTTGGAAAAACTCACGGCCGCCGTTCTGGCCCATGCCGAAGCCAAACTCAACTCCGCGGCAGCAGGAGCACAATTGCGATGAATGCCACAGAACGCAAACCCAACGAAGAAATCGTCGAATCGCTATCCGGCGTCGGGAAGGTTTTCATTCTCGGCTGCACGGGTTGCCCGATCGGTTGCGACACCGGCGGGCAGCCTTGGGTGGATGAGATGACTGGCTTGCTGTCCGAGGCGGGCAAGGAAGTCACCGGCTCAGCCCTGATCGACATGATCTGCAACAAGGCGATCGTGGGTATCAAGCTGGGCCGCGTGGTGGATTCGATCGCCGCAGCCCAGGCGGTCCTCGTCGGATCGTGCGGCGTGGGCGTCCAGGCTGTCGGCAACATGGTCGGCCGGCTGGCTGTGCCGGCGATGGACACCATCAACATGGGCGACCACCAGGGCCTCTGGCCCTCGGAAGAGCGATGTGCCGAGTGCGGCGAGTGCATGCTGGCCTATACCGGCGGGCTCTGCCCGATCACCTTGTGCGCCAAGAGCCTCGTCAACGGCATCTGTGGCGGGACGGGCGACGATGGCAGCTGCGAGGTCAGCTCGTCACGGCGATGCGGCTGGCTGATGATCTTCGAACGTCTCGAAGCACTGGGCCGAGTCGAGGACTACAAGCGCTTCAATGCTGCAAAGGACTATCGCAAGCAGAGCATTTCCGACGGGAATCGTCGAAGCATCCGATGGGCGCTGGAGGTCTCTCAACAGGAAGCCCAGGCCCAAGAGCAAAGCGCGAAAGAATGACCGGGAACCAGAAATGAGCAAACTCCAGGAAGAACTCGTCAGCGGCAAGTTCGTGATAACCGGAGAGATCGGGCCGCCCAAGGGTACGAACATCGAGCCGGTCATTCACGAGGCGCAGGAATACCTACAGAACACCGTCACGGCTGTCAACGTTACAGACATCCAGACGGCGGTCATGCGAGCCGGGTCGATGGTGGGCTGTAAGCTGCTGATCGACGCCGGCATCGAGCCGGTCTTCCAGATGGTCTGCCGCGATCGCAACCGCCTGGCACTCCAGAGCGATCTGCTCTCGGCCCACATCCTGGGCGTGCGCAACATCCTGGCGCTGACCGGCGACCACGTGGTGATGGGTGACCACCAGGACGCCAGGCCGGTCTATGACTTGGATTCGGTGGGCCTGCTGGAGGCTATGGTCAAGTTGGAGAGCGGCACGGACCTCGGCGCGGACATGAAGGGCAACGCCAACGAACTGGATGGCGCGCCGACGTTCTTCAAAGGTTGCTGCGTGACGCCTTGTGCGCCCAACGTGGACGCGCAGGTCATCAAGTTGGAAAAGAAGGTCGCCGCCGGAGCCCAGTTCGTCCAGACCCAGGCCGTCTACGACCCCAGTGCCTTCGAGACCTTTGTCAAGAAGGTGGAACACCTGAAGGTCCCGATCCTCGTGGGCATCGTCGTACTCAAGACCGCCGGCATGGCCAAGTACATGAATCGCGGCGTGCCGGGCGTCAGCGTCCCCGATTCGCTCATCCAGAAGCTGACCGATTGTGCCAAGGAGGACCGCCAGAAGGTGTCGGTGGAGATTTCCGGACAATTGGTAGCCGAGATGAAGGACATGTGCCAGGGCGCCCACCTCATGACGCTGGGCTGGGATCACTGCGTCCCGGATATCATCAAGGCTGCTGGTCTGGCATAGCGACTTACTGATTGCAGCTGCGGCGAACGTGTGTATATACGAGGTCCACGGCCCCAAGCCGTGGGCTTTGTTTGTAGGCTCCATACAAGGATTCCAAGATGGCGGGCATCGACGTAACGGCAGTTGGCGATCACCCGACCGTTCTCTACGCAGCTGACGAACTGGCGCGCTGCCTGCGCAAGGCGACGGGGCAGGTTGTCAACGTTTCAGATCGCGTCGCCGGTTCCGGCGGGCTGCGCGTCGGTCTGGGTGGCGATCTGGACGTCGAGTTGCCTGCCGTGGACGATGTTGCGGTCGATGATGCGATCGTAGTTCGCACGCTCGGCGTCGAAGGCATCATCGCCGGCAACAATCCCCGCAGCGTCCTGCTGGCTGTGTATCGTTACCTGACGGAGCTGGGTTGCCGGTGGGTTCGCCCCGGGGCAGACGGCGAGTACATTCCGCGCGTCGATCTGGCTGGCACGTCGGTCACGTTGTGCGAGACGCCGTCGTATCGTCATAGGGCCGTGTGCATAGAGGGAGCGGCAAGCTTCCAGCACGTCCGGGACATGATCGAGTACCTGCCGCGCGTCGGCATGAACAGCTACTTCATCCAGTTCGACGATCCGCATCCATTCCTGAACTGGTGGTACTCGCATCGCAACAATCCGCTGGAGGAAGGCACGCAACTGCCCGACGCCCAGGCAGAGGCCTACAAGCTGCGGTTCCTCGAAGAGATCGCCAAACGCGACTTGCTCTACCATGCGATGGGGCATGGCTGGACCAACGCCGCCCTCGGCGTCGAGGCCCACGGCTGGGACAAGGCCGCCGGCGAACTGCCGCGCGAGAACCTGCCCTTTGCCGCGGTGCTCAATGGCGAGAGGGGGCTTAACAAGAACATGCCCCTTACCACTAACCTGTGCTATTCCAACGATGAGGCCCGTGGGCGAATGGTCCGGGCAGTGGTTGACTTCGCCGCCAATCGACCGGAGACGGACCTGTTGCACGTCTGGCTGGCCGATGCCGGCAACGTGATGTGCGAGTGCGACGCCTGCGGCCAGAAGCGCCCGGCCGACTGGTATATGATGGCCTTGAACGAGATTGACGAGGCGTTGACGGCCCGGGGACTGAAGACTCGCATCGTCTTTCTTCTCTACATCGACCTGCTCTGGCCGCCGGAGACGCAGACGCTGAATAATCCGGACCGATTCGTCCTGATGTTCGCGCCGATCACGCGGACCTACTCGCGGTCGTTCGCGGACGTCGACATGGATCGCCTGCCCGAGCTGCCGCCGTTCGAACTGAACAAGCTGACATTCCCAGCCGCCATCGAGGAGAATCTCAGCTTCCTGCGCGCGTGGCAGAATGTATTCGACGCCGACGGCGTAGACTTCGATTATCACCTGCTGTATCCGGTCGGAGGCGACTTCGGCGGGATGGGTCTGGCGGAGGTGATCCATCGGGACGTGCGTTGCCTCAAAGATCTCGGCCTGAACGGCTACATTAGTTGCCAGACTCAGCGCGTCGCCAGTCCGACCGGCCTGGCGCTCAATGCCCTGGCCCGGACGCTCTGGGATTGCGAGGTCGACTTCGAGGACATCGTGTCCGATTATTTCGAGGCTGCCTTCGGATCCGACTGGTCGCAATGCAGGGGGCTGCTGCAACGGCTGAGCGACTCATCCGACATGGCCTACTACCGCTACGAGACCCCGGAAATCGACGCGGAGGTAGCCGAGCGGTTTGCACAGGCGCCTTCAATCGCCGACGAACTGTCTGTGCTGGCCGAGCGAAACAGCGACGCGCCTGATCCCTGCCGGTCAGCTTCGTGGCGATACCTTCGGTTGCACATGGACATCGCGCGTGGTCTTGCAAGGGCGCTGGAGCTCAAGGCTTCGGGGCGAAGGCCTGAGGCCGAGCAACAGTGGGCCTCTACGCGCGAGTTGATCTGGCGGTACGAGCCGCAGATGCATAGCGTCCTGGACGCCTACGTGCTGACACACCTGATGCGCCAGCTGGATGGTTCGCACTGATTACAGGCCGCCTTGCGAGCCGTTGCCTGTGCTTGCGGGTAGGTCTTTCCTCGGCCGATCGAGGGGCGACCCGATGTGGGCCGCCCGTTAAGGAAGCAAAAGAGCGCAGCCGTTTAGCGTCGCCGACGGATCATTCCCAATGTGCCCAGTGACAGCAGGGCCAGTGTGCCGGGCTCGGGGACGGTGTAATTGTAGATCACTTCCACGCCGGCCGAGGCGGACGTGGCGAACTGAAGCACAAGATTGCCTGCGCCGGAGCCGGTGGACGCACCATCGGCCATTACCGGAAGCGTGATGCTCCCGACGCCCGTGAAGAGGGCCAAATCGGCGGCGGAGGAGTACGTAGCACTTTCGGTCAGGCTGGCCGAGAGGCCCGAGAACGTCCTGCCGGATCCGCCCGCGTAGTCAACCGTGCCGTCAAACTCATCAACATTGTCCGAGGTGTCGGCAATGGGAATCGTGATCACCAGCGTCGTCGAATCTGGTCGATTGAGCCGCATGATTGCCGAGAGATTCATGGTTACCGTGGCCGGGTCGGAATCCAGGCTCTCGAACTTCGCCGACCCCTCGACTTGCCCGCTCAGCTTGCAGGTGACACTGTTGAGCGTGCCCAGCGACGAGTCGAACTTGGGGACCGAGATGCTTCCGGACCAATCGGTGATAGCCAACGGCACTGAATCGGTGTGTGATATCACGGCTCCTTCAGCGCATGCGCTGAGGACGCCCACAATCAGGGCTGTCGGCAAGGTAGTGCTCAGGATCCTGAAGATCATGGCCTTTCTCCCGTTTGTCAGGTTATCTGTCGCAGCGCCTCTACGGCGCTGTCTGAAGAAACCCTAAGATACATTTGCATGGCCGGGCCAATTTTCAGCTGGTATTTTTTTGGGGAGATTTACGGTTGCCATGGGCTTGAGGGCATCTCCGGCCTGCAACGCCGGATGCTCTTGGCCAAAGCCAGCTGTGGCCTTGTAGGTCAATGCCGCCGCTCGCGGTTGGCTGAACGCCGAACTATTGCCGGGATGCCCAACAGCAGCATGGCAAGAGCGCCTGGTTCGGGAGCGAAGGAAGCATAATTGTAGACTACCTCCATGTCGGCCGAGGCAGACATTGCAAAGCGAAGCGTGAGATTGCCGGCACCGGAGCCTGTGGTGGAGGCGTCAGCCACGATCGGCAGATCAATGTCGCCTACGCCGGTGAACAGGGCCAGGTCGGTTGGGGATGACGATGTGACAGTCTCGCTCAGCTCAGCTGTGAGGTCCGAGCTTGTCCTGCCGGAAGGGCCGGCAAAGTCCAGTTCGCCGTCGAACGCGCTGACGGAATACGAAATCGTTGTTGAAGGAATGGCGGTCACAATCGTACTCGAATCGGGGCGCAGGAGCTCCATTATCGCCCAGATATCCATTGTTACCGTAGCTGGCTCGGAGTCTCCGCTCTCGAGCCGGGTGATTCCTTCCACATGACCGCTCAGCTTGCAGGTGACGCTCTTGAGTATTCCCAGCGAGCAGTCGAACTTGGGAACCGATACCAAGGCGGTCCAGTCCGTCTTAGTAAGCGCAACCGAGTCGCTGTAATAAACCGTTTTTGCCTCAGCGCATGTGCAGAGCAAGCCAGCGATTACTACCGTCGCCATGACGGTTTTGGTGGATCCGGAGGCCATGTGTGTCTCCAATCTGATGATTCATCTTGCGCGGCGTCTCTGTGTCGCCGCTGAATGGGCCTACAGGATTGCTATCGTGTTGTTCAGAGGGATTCTTTAGATGTGCGTGTAATAGTTTTGAGCAGAGACTCGTCGCGGCTTTTTGCGGCGGGGAGTTGGGCTGCAATTCTGCGGCAGGGCTCTTGATTGGGCGGGCAGAAGCCCAGCCGTCATGGAATTGGTCCTAACCAAAACAAAAGCGGGCGACCCGATCGGGGTCGCCCGCGTGGATGCTCGATAGGATGAAGACCCGCTTATTACTTCCGTCGGCGGATCAGTGCCAGCCCGCCAAGTGACAGCAAGCTCATCGTGGCCGGTTCGGGGACAGTGTAGGTGTAGACTACCTCAACGTCGGCCGAGGCGGCCGTGGCAAACTGGAGGACCAGATTGCCCGAGCCTGAACCGGTCGAGGCGCCAGTGGCCAGAACGGGCATGACGATGTCGCCGGTGCCAGTGAAAAGGGCGATGTCTGCTGCGGTACTGCTGGTGACGTTTTCGCTCAGGTCGTTAGACAGGTTTGAGTACGTTCTGCCCGATGTGCCCGCGTAGTCCAGTACGCCGTCGTAGGCGGCGACGTCATCGGAAGTCGAGGCCACCGGGACGGAAATCACGATGGTCGTCAGGTCAGGACGCTGCAGCTTCAGGATGGACGAGAGGTCCATCGTGATAGTGGCGGCCGCTCCGTCCTGATTTTCGAACTTCGCGGTGCCCTCGACATGGCCCGTGAGGGTGTACTTAATGCTATCGAGCGTTCCGAAGGTCGGGTTGAACTTCGGGATCGACACCGTATCGGACCAGTTGGTCGTGTCGAGGGCGATCGAGTCGGTGTAGGTGATGGTGTTGGCTGCTGCCGGTGCACTGAGCAGGCCGACCAAGACGACCATCATTGCGAGCGGGGTGATAAGCTTAGTAGCCATTTCTGTATCCTCACGATTATGGTTAGCGCACTGAACCCAGTGCCCCGATGTTACCTAAGGATTGTACGGCAAAACCCCGAGTTTGCAAGTCCTTTCTTGGAAAGAAATTCTCTTGGGCCAAGGGTCTACGCTTCCCGGTCGGGGGAGGCGCAACGCAGTTTATTCCCCATGGGGACAAACAAACACCTATGAACAAAGCATTGGCCTTGGGGCTGTTGCCTATGCTTGTCGGGGCTGATTCTGGCTGGC
>Ga0180434_10010033_pt1 | contig 10208 bp, 13 predicted proteins | sample SS_ome_7_FD_132453 | JGI IMG/M metagenome (GOLD analysis project Ga0180434, IMG submission 132453) | Hypersaline lake sediment archaeal communities from the Salton Sea, California, USA - SS_1_D_2 metaG | ecosystem: Environmental > Aquatic > Non-marine Saline and Alkaline > Hypersaline >... | reverse complement strand
TCCCCAGACCACGTAGTCCGCACCCGCTTGGGTGTCGGTGAGGTTGCGCGCGGCGCGCACCGAGTTCACGACATCGCGGACCTCGGCTTCTTTGACCAAGTACAACTCCGGACCGGGGGTGCCCAGGCCGACGTAGTCGGTAGCGGTAACCACCCAACCAAGCGCCATCATCTGGTCGAGCCAGTTGTCGGTGTCACCCAGTGGATTGGCTGCCCGCGATGGAGCGCAGGCATCGCCCATGCCGACCGTGCCGTGCGCCCATGCGACCACGGGGCGACCTTCCGGCGGCGCGGGTGTGTCCGGAATGAAGACCATGCCGCCACTGGCTGCCGGCGTGCCGTCCGGACGTTCGGAGACGTAGAGCATCCGGTAGGCCTGACCCCCGGGAACGTCGACATCCAAAGGTTCGGTACGGATCACGGTGCCCGGTTCTGCCGGGAGGGGATCGGGAGGTTCGTAGAAGGGATCGAAGGTGGCTTGTCGATCGGATCGTTCGATGTTGCTCGATATCCACCACGCTGCTGTGGCCAGGCCCGCTGCCGCCACGATCGCGGCGATGGCCACGGCGAACCACTTCAGATGCGACATGGCCACACAGTAGGTGGTGGAGCATGATGGGTGGGTGAGCAGTCGGGAGGTCGTCGTGGTGTCGCGGCCCTACCAATCAGAGGGCGACGTGCGCACGTTGGCTACCGATCTGCTCGCCAGCACTATGGGCCTGATGGTGTACAGCACCCAGACCGTGTGGGCTCTCGGTGAAGCGACCGCCCGGACCGTTGTCGGGTCGATGCTCGATCGAATCGTGCCGACGCTCACCGAAGCGATCGTGTCCAGGATGAACCTGACCGATGTGGTCCTACGCAACGTGGATCTCTATGCAGTGGTAACTGCGGCGCTCGATGAACTCGACTTGACCCAAATCGTGGTGGACCGAGTAGACGTCGACCAGATCGTCGATCGCGCTGACATCGACGCGGTGGTCGACCGCGTTCCAATGCTCCAGATCGCCGATTACATCATCGAGGAGATTGATCTACCGCAGATCATCCGCGAAAGCACCGGCGGAATCGCGATGGATGCTTTCACGACTACGAGGTTCTCCGCGGTCAAGAGCGATGAGGTCCTCTCGAAGATCGTCGGCACCTTGATGTTCCGACGCAAAGACCAACAGTCGGAATCGCACATCGAGTCCGATGTCCCACCTGAAACGCCGGTCGAAGCTCCGAACGCTGATGAGGCACCGCGATGACCAGCTTCCGGGAGTTTCGCGAAGAGCATGACGCTGACGAAGGCCTAGTGCTCGACACCGTTCCGAGTGCAGCGCGCCAATTCCAGGGCGAGCGCGCGGGGTTCTTCACCCGACTGATCGCGGCGGTGATCGATGTCGTCATCGTCGGCGCAATCATCTTCGGCGTCTGGATCGCGGTGTGGTTGTTCCTCTTGGTGTTCAATCCGCTCGTCGATTACGGGATGCCTCGACCCGGGTATTTCGCGCTTGGCGGCTACTTCATCATGTGGGTCTACTGGTCGTGGGGCTGGGCCACGAGTGGACGCAGCATCGGCCAGCATCTGATGGGCGTACGGGTTGTCGATCGTGACGGTCGCAAGCCAGGCTGGAAACTCGCCACTGTGCGCTCACTGTTTTGCGTCGTCTTTCAGGTAGGAATCCTGTGGATCATCGTGAGTCCGGCAAATCGCTCTGTGCAAGATGTGGTGCTGCGTACGAGTGCCATCCACGATTGGTCTGGGGATTTCACCAGCGGCGACTACTCCAGCCACGCACGGATCCAAACGGGCACAGCTGAAGGGAAAGCGGGGTGACGGCGTCGAGGCGGGTCTTGTCTCTGGCCACTGTCAGTGTTGGCCTTCTTCTCACCAGTGCGATCTCAGCACCCGTGGCGGTCCACGCTGATGTTGTCGCGACGCCACCTGGCCAGGTATCGACAGTCACGGCATCGATTGCCATGGACAACAGTTGGCAGTTCGTCGATGCCGAGTGCTTGTTTATCCCCGTCCTCACAACCTTCGGCCGGGCCGATGACACCTCGGTGCTCGGCGAGACGACAGTCACCAAGCCCGGATCGGACGCGACCTTGAACGAGGGCACTTTCCTCGTCCTCCCCGGGGATCCTGTAGCAGGGGAGCTCCTCGATGAGATCTTCGTATGCCCGGCTGATGGCACCGGCGAGTATCGCCTCGATACGACGATCCGGGCGATCAATCCCGACTCCGAGGAATCCTTCGCGCTCGCCCCGCTTACCTTCTGGGTACGACCGGCCACCACCACTATCGACGGTTTCGTGGCGCGTGTGACCAAGGGCGGAATCCGTGTCAGCGGTGCCACGCGAGCTGGCGAGGGGGTGGCGACCGGAATAGTCGAGATCCGCTATCGCCTGCCCGGCACATCTCGCTGGCGACTTGCGACGTCGGCGCCGCTGGAAGAGGGCTCCTTCTCAGCACTCGTGGAGGCCGATCTCCCGGCGCGCACCCGATACCGGGCCACGGTCACCAGGTGCTCGTGGTGCTCGCGCGCTAGTGCCCGGACGACCGCGAGTTAGCCCGGGTGCGGCATCGTGTCCTGGACCCTTCGTACAGTTGCCCGGTGCCGCTGATTCGACTCGCTCCCCTTCGTCTGCGACTGGGAATCGGGGTGCCGAGGGCGGTGGTTTGGGCGCTGGGTTCGGCACTGGTCTTGGCACTGGTCTTGGCACTGGGAGCAGCACCTTCCGTGCATGCTGCGCAGGGCACCCAGGATGTCGTTCGCTCATCGACCAACTACGGCAGGGCGCTCTCGGCCCTCGACGACGACGTCACCTTGTGGCGTCCGACCTACACGGCTTCCCTTCGTCGCAACGGACCGATCGATGTGATCGCCTACGGTAAGGGTGACAAGCGCGCCACGTTCGCCGGCTCTACTTACGGTAAGCGTGTTCCCAGTTTCACTCTTTCCCAGAAGGCGGCCCAGACGCGTTGGGCGGCAACCCCGGTCAGTCATGAAACCGCCGGCCTCGTGCGCACCCCCTCGATTCGCCTAGACGACGCTGGGAACGTCCGGGTTCGCATCTTCGCCAACTGTCGTCAACCCGGAACATCGCTGCGTTCGTGCACCGCCGCAGACGTAGCGAAGTTCGGGGGAACGGCTGAGTTGCTGGCGAGATCGACCGTCGATGGGGATCCCCGCGCTACAACTGTTCGCATCGACAGTAACGGGCTTTCCTATCGACAGTTGCTACGCGTGGCACGAGGGTTGGTGCCGGTCTCGTAATGCGGCGCGGTCTGCACCTGCGTGTCACACCACGCCGATAGCCTGCGAGCGCGGGTCGAAGCGGGCTAAGGGAGGTCCCTGTGGACACAGGAAGCGCACTGATCGGCTTGTTCATCGTGCTGGCTGCTGCCATCGGTCTGGCGGCGGGTTGGTTCTTGGCTTCACGGGCAGCTGCGCGGCAATTCGCTGAGCGTGAGGCTGCGTTGGTGAGCGAATCGCAACTCCAACTGGCAAAGGCCCAAGCCGAAGTGTCCGAAGCCCAGGGACAGGCGCGGTTGCTGCAGTCCGAGCGCGACAAGCTCCAACTCGAGCAATCGTCGGGCAAGAGTTTGGAGGACCGTCTCGAGCCGATGCGCGAAGCACTCGAGGGTCTGCGCAAGCAGTCCCATAACGCCGAGGTCGAGCGCGCAAAGACCGCTGCCGAATTGCGCACCCAGATCGACGGGGTGCAGCGCAACTACGCATCCTTGGAGACGGCCACCAAGCAACTCGTAGCGGCCATGAGCTCGGGGCAGACACGAGGTCAATGGGGGGAGATGCAACTCGAGCAACTGCTCGAGCACTCCGGCTTGGTGGAGGGAGTCCATTTCCGGCGTCAGGACTCGCGAGTGACCGAAACCGGAGGGGCTCGGCCCGACGTCGTGGTGGATATGCCCGGTGGTGGAGAGATCCTCATCGACGCCAAGTTCCCGTTCGATGCCTACTGGCGGGCGATTCAAGCGCAAGATCAAGAGGCCATCGATGTCAATCTGCGCAAACATGCCGAAGACGTCCTCGCGCGGGCCAAGGAACTGTCCGGCAAGCGGTACTGGGAATCCACCACCAGCCCGGAGTTTGTGGTCATGTTCTTGCCGCTGGAATCTTTGCTGTCCTCCGCCCTCGAAGTGAACGGCTTGCTCTTGCAGGAGGTTTTCGCGCGCAACGTGGTCCTGGCGACTCCCACAACGATCCTGGGAATGCTACGCACGATCCAGTTCGGCTATCAGCGCAAACTGATGGCCGACAACGCAGAGGAGATCCGCGCGGCTGGCGCAGAGATGCTCAATCGATTGGAAAAGGCGGTGGAGCATCTCTCGGTACTGCGCCGAGGAATCACCGGTGCGGTAAAGGGCTACAACGATTTCGTCGGATCCTTCGATAGTCGGGTGATGGTCCAGGCGCGAAGGATGAAGGAGTTGGGGGTGGTGTCCGCAACCGAACTCGATATCCCGGCGGACATCACTGAGGCGCTGCGCGACTCACGGACCGAACTGCCCAGTGGTGAAGAATCCAGCCAGGACTCGGATACGGATCGATAGCGCTAACTGCCAACCAGGCACTGCTCGGACAAGGCCTTTTGGCTGTGTTGCATCCACTCGGTGAGCAGCCATAGCCTCGAAGCGGTCGGTCGAGTAGGCAGGGGCAGACGTGGGAAATACGGACTTCGTTGTTGTTGGCGTGGATGGTTCGGAGGCCAGCGAGCGGGCGCTCGAGTGGGGGATGCGTTACGCGGCCGAACGAGGACTGGCGCTCGTGGCCGTTACCGGATACGTGGTGCCGTGGACCATCTTCATCACCCCTACCTATCAGGAGCAGGACTACGCGAGGGATGCCCAAGTGATGCTCGACAGTTGCATCGCACGAGCCAGGGAAGCCGTTCCGGGTGTTCCCGTCGAAGCCCGCCTGGTGGCTGAGCGCCCGCAGACAGCCTTGATCCTTGCTGCCGAAGGTGCGCAATTGCTCATCGTGGGTGCCCGTGGACACGGTGCGTTACCGGATGTCCATGTGGGCTCAGTAGCGAACGCGTGCGTGAATCACTCACCCTGCCCGGTTCTGGTGCACCGCGAGTCTGCTGCGGGTGGCTAAATCACTCGACGATGTCGACCATATGCAGATCCTTGGTCGCTCGAGTGGCGGCCACGTAGACATCGGCACCGCGCGGGCGCTGGACCCCGATTGCCGCAGGGTCAACCAGCAGGACGCAGTCGAATTCCAGTCCTTTGGATTGTTGTGCTGTGAGCACGGCAATCGGTGCGTCAAGTGCGTAGTCCTCGAATCCGAAATCGGGCCCCTGCAGGGCTTGTCGAATAACGGGAAAGAGCACATCGGGGACGATCACCGCTGACCGGCCGTCCGGATCACTGACCTCGAGCGCATAGCGAGCCAGTTGCGCCACAGTCATTTGCGTGCGCCGCACGTCAGGGCCATCGCGTATCGGAGTGAGCTCGGGCGGATCACCACCGGCCGCCAAGAGCAGTTCGGTGGCTGCTCGCGCGATTTGTCGGGTGATGCGGTACGTGACGGTCAAGGTGAAGCGCTTCACGCGATCGGCCGCCCAGAACAGTGCTTCGTTCCATTCCCTCGCTGCTGACGGGTGCGAAGCCTGCTGTAAGTCACCAACAACGGTCATCGATCGACGCGTCGCACGTCGGGCAACGGCCCGCCAGGCCATCGCACTGAGTTCTTGCGCCTCGTCCACGATCACGTGGCCGTAAATCCATTCCCGATCGTCGATGGCTCGTTCGGCCAGCGAAGAGTGGCCGCGGACATCGCGGCTAGATGAGATGCGGTAGGCATCCTCGGCCTGCAACTCCCGGTAGCCCGGATCGCTGGATTCCTGCGGCGCAGGGGGAGACCAAGGACCCAGAGCGTGTGCAGCTTCGTCTAGCAAGGGGATGTCATCGGTAGCCCACGGGGAGTCCGCACTTCGCAGCAACAGTTGTTGCTCGTGAGTGCTGAGCACCCCTGTCGCGGCTTGATACAAGAAGTCTGGATCGGTCAGCAATCGTGAGATCACTTGCTCCGGAGTGGTCGGCAGCCACATGAGGTTCAGTTCGCGTCGAACATTGGCGTCTTCGACGAGCGACGCGATGATGTCCAGGCAGTACTCGTCATCGGACGGATCGCGCCCCCGATCGCGTGCGATGTTTTGTGCGGCGCTCGCCAGCACCCGGCGCAAGAAGGGGTCTCGGCCTTCATGGAAGTTGCGCGAACGCGATATGCCCTTCGTTGCCTGATGGAGTTGCTCTGAACTCACCTGCACGAAGCCACCGGTCGTGGTGCGGAAGGACAGACCAGTGTCCGGAAGACGAACACGCGCAGCGATCGCTGCTGCGACAACTTTGGCCATCCGCGCGTCGCCCTTCACTCGAGCGACCGCCGGCGGATCATCGACACTCGGGCGAATCGCCGGGTAGAACTGGGAAGGTGTCAATAAGACGACATCGGTCTCACCGAGGCTGGGAAGGACCTGATCTATGTACTGCAAGAACACATTGCTCGGGCCGATGATCAAGACGCCATCGCGAGCGAGCCGTTCCCGGTACGTATAAAGGAGCCAGGCAGCCCGGTGCAATGCCACGACTGTCTTTCCGGTGCCTGGCCCACCTTCGACGACGGTTACCTGCTCAAGGGGGCTTCGGATGACTGCGTCCTGATCAGCGGCGATCGTAGCCAGGATGTCGCCCATCCGGCCTTCGCGCGGAGCTTCCAGAGCTGTGCGTGCGGCTTGGAAGTCGTCGATCTCGGTGTAGTGACCGGTGAACTCCTCGTCGTCTACGTGCGTGACCTCCGGTCCGCTCGGGGTTGATCGTGAGGCGATGCGCCGCCGCAACGCCAGACCCATGGGATCCTGCAGTGTTGCCTGGTAGAAGGGAGAAGCGTGCGGAGCGCGCCAATCGAGTAGCACGACTTCTCCGTCCGGCCCACGCAAGCCGATACGCCCGACATGATCGTCGTCACCGGTAGTGAAGCGCAATCGCCCGAAGCACACGCGCTTGCGGGCCGCAAGTGCCGCACTGAGCTGCTGGTGGAGATTGTCCAGATGCGCTTCGCGTTCTAGTTCGTCTTGGCCAGTTCCGGTTCCTGGCGCACTCTTGATCTGCTCGACCCGAGCCTTGAGATAGTCGATGTGATCGTCGAGGAGAGTGGCTGCTCGCTGAACGAAAGCCTGCTCCTCGAGGACGTTGCCGGACACTCATTGCCTTCCTGTGTCACGCCTACGGGCGCGCGATGGGGGTAGAAGAGTCTTTCATGCCCCCAGGGAGCGCGCTCTTCGTCCACCGGGAAGTGACTGCTGGCCTAGCGGGACCGCATGATTGCTCGCCGGGAACGCCACGACATGAGCGCGAAGCGCGATAGTCCGGAAAGAGCACTGGCCATGCTCGCAAAGGAGCCGATCGAGGCGACGGACGCGAAGGAGCCCACGCTTCCAATGGACAAGGCCGAACCAATCGAAGCTATGGATAGCACCGATCCCTTGGAGGCGATCGAAAGAGTCGAGTCTTGAGAGGCGATGCTCCAGCGTGAGGTGCCTGCAGTGTTGGAGCGCCCGAAATTCGTAGGTGTCATGGATGAAGTCTGTCAGCGCGTTTCATGGACCCGACGCGAAATCACCATCGGCGGTCCGTGGGATCATCGACCTGTGAGTGATCGCGAGGCTCTCTTTCTCATCTACGAGCAAGCGCTGGTCGCTACCCAGGAGCCCGTAGCTCGTGAGTGGGTGGATCCAGCGCTTGAGTGCCTTGGCCGTTCGCAATCGGCAATTGTCATGACCGCGTACAACCCGGGTACCGATCGACCCAGCTGGGCTGAAAATGAGGCTGCCAACGAGCGCATGCAGACCGTTCTGATCGACCTTGGGTACGAGGTGTGGCCGGCTGATGGCTTCTCCGCGGACGGCACCTGGCGCGAGCCTGGCTGGCTGGTGTGGGGGATGTCGGTCGAGCAGGGCGCGGCTATCGCTGCGGAGTTCGGTCAGTTCGCCGTCTACGCATACGACTCCGAGGGAGTGAGAACAGTAGTCGCGTGCGATTAGTCGGACTCTCCCGCGCTTTCGCCTTCTTGCTCCCTGTCATCTCGTGGAGCCGGGAACAACGTGGTTGCTGGACGATCCTCATCGATCAGCGCAACCCACACTTGCCCGGGCTTGAAAGTCAGCGGTTCTCCGTCGAGAGTGGTGAAGGTCGTGCCTGATTCCGCGTCAGGCCGTTTCCACTTGGCGTCGTAACGCAAGCCATCGCGCAGGACGATCGCACGGCCCTTCCCGACGGTCTCCGCGTGCGGGGTGTTGCCGCCGCCTTTGTCGAAGAATTTCGACGGGTTTTGTTCGACGTACTGGATGACCACGGTTGCCGCCCGTTGCCCGTCTTCGTGCTCCTCGGCCTGCGCGCGTCGATCATTGAGATCCACAAGGTACAGCCGGGACGTTTGGTCGTATCGGAAGGCGGCAGAGGCTGCGGGCCATTCCACGCTAGCCGACAGTCCAACCTTGCCACCCGGTGGAGGTGCCGCATCGAAGGCGAACCCGATGTCCTTTTCGATACTGGCATCGGGTGCGGCCTTGAGTCCCTTGGTGCCGTCGAGGAAATAGTTGTAGGGCGCTCGTCGGGAGAAGTCCCGTTGATATGCCGAGGCCGCCTTGTTCGGAGAGATATCGATCAGACTGGACGAATCGATGACCGGCCACATCTTGCGCTGAACCCCGGAGAAGCTGAAGGCCGGTGAGCCGTACTGCGCCAGCAGGTCGATGTCGGTGATGCGCGCCGATCGAACTGGTCCTATGCGATCGGGCACCTCGTCGGCGAACACCGCCGCAAGGCGAGTGATGCCGTACTCCACTTCTTCGATGTAGACGATGTCGGCTTCATGCAGTCCGGCGTGCGGTTGAGCGTTTCGGGTGTTGTCCAGTTTGACGGCCAAGACCGGGCCCGGCGTCGGATCGGGCATTCCATCGAGCGGGGATGTGGGGGTCGGCGTGGGCGTCGGTGTGGGCGTGGGAGTGGGCGTGGGCGTGGGAGTGGGGGTCGGCGTAGGTGTCGGTGTGGGTGTCGGTGCGGTGGAAGCCGATGAGGGTTCGGGCTCGTTGGGTGCGGGGGAGGACGTGGGCGAGGAGCAGGCGGACAGTGCCAAGAGCGTGGTGGCGGCGATAACCGTGACCACCGCGGGGAAGGTGGTGCGGCTAGACCGGATCGGCACCTAGCGAACTCTAGGTGGGCCCGGTCCAGATACCCGATCACCCCACACCGGACGTCTGCGCCCAGTGGGGGATTGGGGGGCAAGAAATGCCACAAGGGGGTTGACGGTGGAGGGAAATGGAGTACAGTGGCGGCACTTGGGGATGCCTGAGTGACATGTGTGGCCAAAGTGACTGTTGAGGGGAGTGGTGCCGAATGTTTCTGGGCACCCACGCTCCCCGGCTGGATGACAAGGGCCGGCTCGTGCTGCCGGCCAAATTCCGCGAGCAACTCGCGGCAGGTCTGGTCCTGACGAAGGGTCAAGACCGCTCGATCGTGGTCTGGCCGGCGGCGGAGTTCGCGGCCTATTCCGAGCGCCTGAACGAAGCCTCCCGATCCGACGCTCGGGTTCGTGCTTACTTGCGTGTCCTTTTCTCCGGGGCCTCGGATGAGATCCCCGATCGCCAAGGACGGGTGACCGTTCCCACGGCATTGCGCGAGTACGCCGGCCTGGACCGCGACGTCATCGTCGTCGGCAACGGCAGCACTGCGGAGATCTGGGACGCCGGCACCTGGCAGGAGTACCTCGGCCGCCAGGAGGACGACTTCTCCGGAATCGACGAGGAGGTGATCCCGGGCGTGCTGTGAGACGTGCGGTGAGGCCCCCACCCGCTGGGCGCCCCCTGGCACTCCTTCCCCGGTGCCAGGACGCGCAAAGCGGGCGGGGACCTGACCGAGACGCCGAACGGCACCGAGAAAAGACCTAGGAAAAGCAACTCGACCGCGAACGAGGAGTGACAGATGGCAGTAATCGACGAGACGAGGGTCTCCCCGGCTCCGACCGTCCATGGGCTTGGCCCGGTACGCACTGGGGTGGCGGTCATGGTGGCCGGGGTGGCAACCGGGACCGTCCTGTACGTGCTCTCGGTAGTCGTGGCGGGCTGGGCCTAGACCCGCCCGCTCGGGACACTTCGTCCCGGTCGATGGGGAAGTCGACTCGTGACTACATC
>Ga0180434_10010031_pt1 | contig 10209 bp, 11 predicted proteins | sample SS_ome_7_FD_132453 | JGI IMG/M metagenome (GOLD analysis project Ga0180434, IMG submission 132453) | Hypersaline lake sediment archaeal communities from the Salton Sea, California, USA - SS_1_D_2 metaG | ecosystem: Environmental > Aquatic > Non-marine Saline and Alkaline > Hypersaline >... | reverse complement strand
CCCCCTCCTGGGTCGCCAGACTGCAGAACAGCCGCCCCAGTTCCACGCTACGATACGGGCAGGGCTTCGGCTCGGTCATCATTGCACCTCCGTGTGTGTCTGTCCCTCGTCATTCGCCGCCTGGGCCGCAGCGCCCTGCGCCTACCGACAGCGCCAGCGCTACCCCGCCTAGCACTCCCACCTGCGCCCCCAGCGCCGCAGGCGCCACCTCCACCGCCGCCGCGTTCTCCTTGAGCGCGTACTTCCCCAGCGCCTCGCGCAGCGGGTCGAACAGCACCGCCCCCGCCTGCGACACCCCGCCGCCCAACACCACCAGCGTCGGGTTGAGCAGATTCACCCCCGCCCCGATCCCGAACGCCAGATAGTCCGCCGTCTCGCGCATGATCTCCAGCGCCAGCGCGTCGCCGCCGTCCGCGGCGCGCGCCACCGCCTGAGCCGTGATCTCGCCTTCTCCCTTGAGCGCCGACTCGCCCGGCCACTCGCGCGCCTTCTCCGTCGCCCGCCGCGCGATGGACCACCCCGACGCCAGCGCCTCCAGGCACCCCCGCCGCCCGCAGGTGCACACCGGGCCGTCGGGCTTGACCGTCGTGTGGCCGATCTCCCCCGCCATGCTCGTGGCGCCGCGGTAGATCTCCCCGTCAATGATGATTCCCCCGCCGATCCCGCTGCTCACCGTCAGGTAGAGCAGGTGCGTATGCCCCTTGCCCGCCCCGAAGACCGCCTCCGCCAGCGCCGCCGCGTTGGCGTCGTTATCCATCGCCGCCGGCAGCCCGAAGCGCTCCTCGACCAGCCGCACCAGCGGCACGTTCTCCCAGCCCTCCAGGTGGTGGCAGGTCACCGTCACCCCGGCCGCGTAGTCCACCGGCCCCCCGTACGAGATGCCCACGGCCCGCAGGTCCTGCATCTCGACGCCCGCCTCGCCGCACACCCCCTGCGACATCCGGTGCAGCGCCTCCACCACATCGCCCGGCCGCCACGCCGGGTCCGTCGGCTCGGCGGCGTCGGCCGCCAGCCGCCCCTGCGCGTCGGCGATGCCCACCGCCATCTTCGTGCCGCCGATATCCAGCCCCAGGTACAGATCAGTCGCCATGGGTGTCCTCGCCCAACATGTCTAGCGCGGTCTGCGCGTAGGCCCGCGCGCCCAGGCGCAGTTGCTCGATCTCGATGTACTCCTCCGTCGAGTGCGCCTGCTCCAGGCTCCCCGGCCCGAAGACCACCGACTCGATCCCCAGCGCCGTGCGGAACGGCTCCGCCTCCGTCCACCCGCGCCAGCCCTCGGTGCCGCAGGGCGTCCCGCGCACCTCGGCCACCGCCTGCTGGATGCCGCGCACCAGCGCGCAGTCGGCGGGCGTGTCCAGCGGCTCGCCCGTCTTCACCGTGCGAAACGAGACATCGCGCCACTGCGGCTCCGCGGCCAGCGCCTCCGCGCGCTCCTGCAGGTCCGCCACCCGCAGCGGCGGCACGATGCGCATGTCCACCAGCGCCGTCGCGCGCTCGGGCACGCGGTTGGGCCGGTCGCCCCCGCGCAGCGCCCCCAGGTTGAACGACGGCCCGCCGATCGCCGGATGCGGCGCCTGGTCCAGCGCCCGCTCGCGCAGCGCCTGCACGAACGCCCACACCTTCTCGATCGCGTTGTCGCCCATCTGCGGCTGCGATCCGTGAAACGCCCGCCCCGTGGCCGTGACCTCCAGAAAGAGCGCCCCCGCGTGGCAGTTCACCACCTCCAGCCGCGTCGGCTCGGCCACCACCACCCGGTCGCACCGGTAGCCCCCCGCCAGCGCCGACCGCACGCCCCGGCCTTCGCTCTCCTCCTCCAGGCTCACCAGCAGATCCAGGCGGCCGTGCAGGGACCGACCGGACTCAATGACCGCCCTCACGGCTGCGATCATCGCCGCCATCGGCCCCTTGTCATCACACGCTCCCAGGCCGTAGAGCCGGTTCCCGACCAGGCTCGCCTCGGCCACCGACTCCCCGGCCGGCGGCACCGTATCGGCGTGGGCGTTGAAGCAGAGCGCAGGCTCGCCCTCGCCCACCGAGGCCAGCAGGTTGTCGCGCCCCGCTTCCACCGGCAGGCGGCGCGGCCGCAGCCCCAGGCCTTCGAGTTCGCGCTCGATGAGGTCCACCACCGGCGCTTCCCCGGGCGCCGGGCTCTCCACGTTCACCAGCCGCGCGGTGAGGTCCAGCAGGTAGCGGTCGTCAATCTCGGGCACGCGGCGGGTCACTCCTGGGCGCGCACCGGATTGCGCAGGATGCCGATCCCCTCCACCTCGCACTCCACCACATCGCCCGGCACGATGGGCGCGATCCCCGCCGGCGTGCCCGTCGAGATGACGTCCCCCGGCTCCAGCGCCATGTGCTTCGAGATGAACGCGATCAACTCCGCCACGCCGAAGACCAGGTCCCGCGTGTTCGCCTTCTGCCGCGCCTCGCCGTTCACGCGGAGTTCCATCTCCAGCGCGCCGGGGTCGGCGATCTCGTCGGGCAGCGCGATGCACGGTCCCATCGGGCAGAACGTGTCCATTGACTTGCTGCGAAACCACGGGTGCGCCGCGCCGATGTCCGCCGCCTGCATGTCGCGCTCCGTCACGTCGTTGACGACGGTGTAGCCGGCCACGTATCCCAGCGCCTCCGCCGCCGGCACCTCGCAGGCGGCGCGTCCCATCACCACGCCGAGTTCGATCTCCGGGTCCACGCGCGTGTACCACGGCTTGACCACGATCGCATCGTCCGGCCCGATCACCGCGCTGCTCGCCTTCTGGAAGATGATCGGGTGGTCGGGCGGCTCCTTGCCCCCCTCGCGCGCGTGGCTCGCGTAGTTCAGCCCCAGGGCGACGATCTTCCCCGGCCGCCCCACCGGCGCCAGCAGCCGCGGCTCCGCCACCGTCAGCCCTTGCTCGCGCGCGAACTCGGCCGTCTTGGCGAACGTCTCGACGCCGAACCGCCCCGAGGCCAGCAGGTCCATCGTGCTCGTGATGGGCGGCTCGTCCACGCCGTCAACGGTGCGCCGGTACGCCTGGTGCGCGGTGGAGAAGTCGAGCGCCCCGCCGTCGGCAAGGATGCCGACGCGCGGCGTGCCGTCGGACGGGTGCTGGAACTGAACGATCTTCATGGAGGCCCTCCCGGAAAACGCGGACGGCCGAACCATAGCACCCCCCTCGCGCCGCTGTCAAGGCAGCGCCGCCCGCGCCTCCGCCTGCTCGATCCAGAACCGCTCCGGCCGCACCACCAGGCGCTCCCCCGGCCCCAGGTGCGCGTACGCGATGGGCAGCCCGCTTACCGGCAGCCGCTCCACCGCGAACTGCTCCGCCGACTCGTTGTACGCGTTCAACTTGAAGTCGAACAACACCACGTTCGCCGCCTCCAGCGCGCCGCCCGCTTCCCCCTCCGGCGCCGCTGCCACGGTGTCGAACGTCGCATCGAAAACCTGATAGCCCTCCAGGTAGTACCGCGCGAACGCCGCCCACTCGCTCGCCAGCACCACCGTCTCCTCCGGCGCGAACCGCGCCTTTACGAACTCGATCCGCTCGCTCACCACCGTCACCTGGGCCTGGATCACCGGATGCGAGAACGGTCCCTTCCCGTACAGGAACGCCCCCGTCTGCATCGTCAGCAGCGGCGCGCAGATCACGAGATACACCATCCAGGCGACGCCCCGCTCTCCCAGCGACCGCGGCGTCCCGAAGAGCCGGGCCGCGCCCGCCGCCGCGTCGTCGGCCGCCGCCCGCAGCCCCACCGCCGCGAACACCGCCAGCCCCGGCAGGAACGTCAGCACATACCCCGGCCGCGCCGCGTGCACCAGCAGGTAGAACACCAGCGCCGGCGCCACCCACTGGCCCAGCATCGCCCAGTCGCGCTCCTTCACCGGCCCCGCGCCCCGCCGCCACGCGCCGCGCACCACCAGATACACGATCCCCAGCAGCGCCCACCCCAGCCCCGACCAGACCCAGTTCCAGATCAGCGACCCCGCCGGCGCCAGCGAGGCCCAGTGCACCCTGGCTGCCAGTCCCTCGGCCATGGCCGGCCCGCCGTAGCCCAGCACCAGCCGGTTGTACGCTCCCGGGCCGCCCATGTCCACCGCGTTCGGCACATACCACGCGAGGGTTCCCACCACCACCCCGGCCGCGCCTTCCAGCGTCCGCCTGCCCCCGTGCCGCGCCGCCGCGATCACCCACAGCGGCAGCAGAAACAGCGTCACCCACGGCCTGAACCCGCCGGCCGCCCCCAACAGCAGCCCCGACGGGAGTATCCATCCCGCCTTTCCCCTCGCCACCTGCCACACGAGCAGCGCCACAGCCGCTGCGAGCGCCCCTTCCACGATGTAGACAATCGCCACCTCGCTGTGGAACCACACCAGCGGCGACGTCAGAAACAGCAGCCCCGCCGCCAACCCCGCCAACCGCCCCCCCAGCAGGCAGCCCAGCCAGTACACCAGCACGCAGGCCGCCGCGCCGAACCCGATGTTCACCCACAGCAGGCTCCCGTTCGGATCGTGCGCCACGGCGTCCACCATCTTCGCCAGGTACACGTAGAAGATGTATCCGGGCGGATGCGGCTGCCCCGACGCCAGGTCGTAGCGCTCCATCGCCCGCGCGAACAGAAACGAGTCGTGCTCGTAGAGGATCGCCGCCCGGTACGGCAGTCGCAGCCACACCGCCAACACCGCCAGCAGCGCCGACGCCCCGATGTCGAACGCCCGCAGCGCGCCGCGGCTCACCCCGTTGCCCTCGCCCGTCTTCGCCTGCACGCCACAGTGCTTCGGCGGCCCGGCCGCCCCTCCTGCCGGCGACAGCCCTGCATCGTTTGTGCTATAATCCCAGCCGACAGCCCCCGGAGGCCCCCTTGAGGGAAATCGCAGCCGAGCGCATCACCGATACCGTCGCCGAACTCTGCGTCCAGGCCGCCACCTGCCTGCCCGACGACGTCGTGCAGGCCCTGCGCGACGCCCTGGAGCGCGAGCAGTCCCCGCGCGGCCGGGCCGTGCTGCAACTCCTCCTCGACAACGCCGGCCTCGCCTGCTCCCGGTGCATTCCCATCTGCCAGGACACCGGCGTCGCCGTCGTCTTCGCCGACATCGGCCGGCAGGTCAGCGTCACCGGCGGCGACTTCGCCGAGGCCGTCAACGAGGGCGTCCGCCGCGGCTACAGGGACGGCTGCCTGCGCGCCTCCGTCGTCGCGCATCCGCTCGCCCGCCAGAACACCGGCGACAACACGCCCGCCGTCATTCACGTCCGCATCGTCCCCGGCGACCGCCTCCGCCTGCTCGTCGCCCCCAAGGGCGCCGGCAGCGAGAACATGAGCGCCCTGCGCATGCTCAAGCCCGCCGACGGCGTCTCGGGCATCGAGCGCCTCGTCGTCGAGACGGTCGAGGCCGCCGGCCCCAACGCCTGCCCGCCCCTCGTCGTCGGCGTCGGCATCGGCGGCGTCATGGAGACCGCCGCCCTGCTCGCCAAGCGCGCCCTGCTGCGCCGCGTGGGCGAGCCCAGCCCCGACCCCGACACCGCCGCCCTCGAACGTCGCCTGCTCGATCTCGTCAACGCCACCGGCATCGGCCCCAGCGGCCTGGGCGGCCTCGTCACCGCCTTGGCCGTCCACGTCGAGACCCACCCCTGCCACATCGCCAGCCTTCCGGCGGCGGTCAACCTGCAGTGCCACGCCGCGCGCCACGCCGAGGCGGAACTCTGACATGTCCGAGCCCATCCGAATCACCACGCCGCTCTCCGACGCCGACGTCGAGCGCCTCGCCGCCGGCGACCCCGTGCTCATCTCCGGCGCCGTCCTGACGGCGCGCGACGCCGCCCACCGCCGGCTCTTCGACCTGTTGCAGGCCGGCGAGGAGTTGCCCGTGGACCTGGCCGGCCAGATCATCTACTACGTCGGCCCCACCCCGCCCCGCCCCGGCGCCGTCATCGGCTCGGCCGGCCCCACCACCGCCGGCCGCATGGACGCCTACACGCCGGCCCTCCTGGCGCAGGGCCTGAAGGGCATGATCGGCAAGGGGCTGCGCTCGCCTGAGGTCATCGAGGCCCTGCGCGCCCACCGCGCCGTGTACTTCGCCGGCATCGGCGGCGCCGCAGCCGTGCTGGCCGGCCACGTGAAGGCCGCCGAGGTCGTCGCCTACCCCGACCTGGGCACCGAGGCCATCCGGCGGCTCGTGCTGGCGGACTTCCCCGCCGTCGTCGCCAACGACTGCCGCGGCGGCGACCTCTACCGCGAAGCGCCCCAGGCCTTCCGCGGCACCAAGGGCAGTGAGAAGTGAGAAGTGAGTAGCGACGACAAGGAGGACGTGACAGCCAGACACCGGACAGCAGGCACGCAGTAGCGAGGGCGCAGGAATGCCTCCTCCCCCTTGATGGGGGAGGACCGAGGTGGGGGTGAAGAGGGCCGCTCAGGCGGTCCTGGGTACGCCCCGCCCTGCCCTCCCCGCTGACGCGGAATGGCACGGCGCGCGACGTGCGCCTGTGACCGCTTCCTACCTGCTCCCTGCTTCCTGCTCCCTACTCACTCTGACCACCATGATCGCAATCATTGACTACGGCATGGGCAACCTGCGCAGCGTCGAGAAGGCCTTCCACAGCCTCGGCTTCCCGGCGACCGTGCTGGGCGATCCCGACCTCGTGCGCAAGGCCGAGGCCGTCGTGCTGCCCGGCGTCGGCGCCTTCCCCAAGGCCATGCACATCCTGCGACGCCAGGGCCTCGACCGCGCCGTGCGCGACGCGATAGACGCCGGCAAGCCCTTCCTCGGCATCTGCCTCGGCTACCAACTCCTCTTCAGCGACAGCGAGGAGTTCGAACTCACCGAGGGCCTCAACATCTTCAAGGGCCGCGTCGTCCGCTTCTCCGGCCCCCCCTTCGAGCGCGCCGGCGACGCCGAGCCCCTCAAGGTCCCCCACATGGGCTGGAACGCGCTGCGCCTGGCCGCTCCCGCCCCCGTGCTCGAGGGCGTGGACGACGGCGCCATGGTCTACTTCGTCCACTCCTACTACCCCGTGCCCGAGGACCAGCGCGTTATTGCCACCCGCACCGAGCACGGCATCGAGTTCGCCTCCTCCGTCGTCAAGGACAACGTCTTCGCCTGCCAGTTCCACCCCGAGAAGAGCGGCGCCGTCGGCCTCGGGATGCTCGACAACTTCGGCCGCGCCGTCTACGGCGTGCCCCCTGATGAGGACATCGCCCGCGAGCAGCAGGCCTGGTTCCAGTCCCCGCCGCCGGGCCCCGGGAGGCCCCGCCCATGATCGTCATCCCCGCCATTGACCTGCGAGGCGGCCGCTGCGTGCGCCTCGTGCAGGGCCGCTTCGACGACGAGACCGTCTTCGACGAGGACCCCGTCGCCGTCGCCCGCCGCTGGCAGGAGGCCGGCGCCCAACTCATCCACGTCGTGGACCTCGACGGCGCCCGCAAGGGCGTCCCCCAGCACTTCCACGTCATCGAGCAGATCTGCCGCGCCGTCTCCGTGCCCATCGAACTCGGCGGCGGCCTGCGCGACCGCGGCGTCATCGAGCAGGCGCTTGGCTTCGGCGTCAACCGCGTCGTCGTCGGCTCCGTGGCCGCCCTCGACGAGGACCTCGCCTGGCGCCTCATCCGCCGCTTCGACACCCAACTCGTCATCGGCATTGACGCCCGCGACGGCAAGGTCGCCGTCCGCGGCTGGGAGCAGGTCACCGAGCGCTCGGCCACCGACCTCGCCAACTCGCTCGCCGACCTCGGCGCCCGCCGCATCATCTACACCGACATCGCGCGCGACGGCATGCTCACCGGCGTCAACCTCGACGCCATGCGCGAGATGGTCGCCGCCGTCTGCATCCCCGTCATCGCCTCCGGCGGCGTTTCCTCGCGCGAGGATCTCCAGGCCCTGGCCGGCATCGGCGTCGAGGGCGCCATCGTCGGCAAGGCCCTCTACACCGGCGCCCTCTCGCCCGACGTCATCCGGGAGTTCGACTGATGCTCGCCAAGCGCATCATCCCCTGCCTCGACGTCACCAAGGGCCGCGTCGTCAAGGGCGTTGAGTTCCTCAACCTCCGCGACGCCGGCGACCCCGTCGAACTCGGCAAGTTCTACAGCGACGAGAACGCCGACGAACTCGTCTTCCTCGACATCACCGCCTCCCACGAGGCCCGCCGCACCGTCCTCGACCTCGCCAACCGCGTCGCCGAGCAGGTCTTCATCCCGTTCACCGTGGGCGGCGGCATCGCGTCCTTGCAGGACATGCGCGCCATCCTCAAGGCCGGCGCCGACAAGGTCTCCATCAACACCGCCGCCGTCCAGCGCCCCAGCCTCATCACCGAGGCCGCGCAGCGCTTCGGCAGCCAGTGCGTCGTCGTGGCCATTGACGCCAAGCGCCGCGACGCCTTCCCTCCCGGCTACACGCCCACGCCCTGGGAGCAGGACGAGATGCGCAAGCGCCCCGCCCATTGGGAGGTCTTCATCCACGGCGGCCGCACCCCCACCGACAAGGACGCCGTCGAGTGGGCCGGCGAGGCCGAATCCCGCGGCGCCGGCGAGATCCTGCTCACCAGCATGGACTGCGACGGCACCCAGGACGGCTACGATCTCGAACTCACCCGCGCCGTCGCCGAGGCCGTCGAGATTCCCGTCATCGCCTCCGGCGGCGCGGGCACACCCGACCACATGGCCGATGCCGTCACCGCGGGCAAGGCCGAGGCGGCGCTCATCGCCAGCATCACCCACTTCGGCGACTTCACCATCGCCCAGATCAAGGAGCACCTCAACGCGCGCGGAATTCCCGTTAGGTTGACGTGAGGGAGCAGGAAGCAGTGAGTAGGGAGCGGACGTAGGGGAGCAGCGTTGCTGCTCCCGGTCTGCGGGCGCCGGCCCGCAGACCAGAAGCCTGGGCGAAGCAGCGCTTCGCCCCTACACTGAGAGCGGAGGTGAACCCGTGGATCTAGGCACCCTCAAGTGGGACGAGCAGGGCCTCATCGCCGCCATCTTCCAGGACGCCCAGAGCGGCGAAGTCCTCACCCTCGCCTACATGAACCGCGACGCCCTGCAGAAGACTCTCGACTCCGGCTTCGTCCACGTCTTTCGCCGCTCCCACGGCAAGGTCATGATGAAAGGCGAGACCTCCGGCCGCCGCCAGCGCGTCCGCGAGGTCTGGACTGACTGCGACCGCGACGCCCTGGTCGTCAAGATCGAGCAGCAGGGCGGCGCCGCCTGCCACCTGGGCCATCGCTCCTGCTTCTTCCGCCGCCTCCAGGGCGACGAGTGGCGCGACGTCGGCGAGCCCCTCTTCGATCCCAAAGACGTCTACGGCCAGTGAGGCTGCCGTGCCCCAGCCCGTCCTGTCCATCTGCATCTGCAACTGGAACACCCGCGACGACCTGCGCCTCTGCTTGCAGGCCATCGCCGCGCATCCCCCCAGCGCGCCCTATGAAGTCATCGTCGTGGACAACGCCTCCCCCGACGCCAGCGCCGACATGGTCCGCGCCGAGTTCTCGCACGTCACGCTCATCGCCAACCCCGAGAACCTCCACTACGCCCGAGGCAACAACCAGGCCCTCGAAGCCGCCCGCGGCGACTTCGCCCTCCTCCTCAACCCCGACACCCAGGTCCGCCCAGGCGCCCTCGACGCGCTCGTCGCCTTCATGCGCGACCACCCAGAGGCCGGCGCCGCCGCGCCGCGCCTCGTCAACCTCGACGGCTCCCTGCAGCGCTCCGTGCGCGCCTTCCCGACGCCCGCGCTGCTCTTCTTCGAGGCCGTCGGCCTGGCGCGCCTCTTCCCGCGCAGCCGGCTCTTCGGGCGCTATCGCATGACCTTCTGGGATTACGACACCGTGCGCGAGGTGGACCAGCCCATGGCCTCGGCGCTCCTGCTGCGCCGGGCCGCGCTCGACGAGGTCGGCCTCTTCGACGAGCAGTTCCCCATGTTCTTCAACGACGTGGACCTCTGCTTCCGCCTCAAGGCCGCCGGCTGGCAGGTCTTCTTCGTGCCATCGGCCGAGGTCGTCCACAAGGTCGGCGCCAGCACGCGCCAGGTGCGGCCCCAGATGGTCCGCGCCTCCCACCAGGGACTCCTCGCCTTCTACCGGAAACACTACCGCGGGCGGCTGCCCGCCCTGCTCTACGGACTCACCGTCGCCGGCATCCGGCTTGCGGGAGGCATCAGGTGGTTGATCGCATCGTGCGCGGCGGGCGAGCGGTAGCCTGCCGCCATCTCCTCCTCTCCCTCTCAGGGAGAGGACTGAGGTGAGGGTG
>Ga0180434_10010030_pt1 | contig 10210 bp, 5 predicted proteins | sample SS_ome_7_FD_132453 | JGI IMG/M metagenome (GOLD analysis project Ga0180434, IMG submission 132453) | Hypersaline lake sediment archaeal communities from the Salton Sea, California, USA - SS_1_D_2 metaG | ecosystem: Environmental > Aquatic > Non-marine Saline and Alkaline > Hypersaline > Sediment... | reverse complement strand
CTCGACCAACCGCTCGGCCAGGGCCTCGGCGTCCTTGCAGCAGTAGCTCAGGTCGCCGATCGCCGCGTAGTCGTTGACCCCAACCAGCAGGGCCCACCGCTGGCCCTCGTCACCGGCCGCCGGCGCAGCGTTCACCCCGAGAAACAACAGCCCCGCCGCCAGAACGGCGGCCCGCGGAATGGTCCGGTTCATGGCTTCTCTCCCCTCCGGTAACTGCGAGGGCGACGAACGTCCAGCGCAAGAACCCATGGTACTTCGCCAGAGTGGTGCGTGCAATACCCTGCCGAGCGGCGGGCGCGGGTGCGCGGCCAGCCAAGTCCGCAGACGGCACCCCCGTGCATAAGAGGCGCCGCCGTGCCGGGACTTGCGCGGCTGCGAACGCCGCGAGGGCCAGCGGTGCTGCTGGTTTTCAGGCTCCGCGGGAGCGGGCGCGCAATTCGTATCCCGTCGCCGCGTCTTCCCCGGGAAACAGAACGCAAGAGCCCAACCCCGCCCGGAGGGATCGGCCAACGCGCCCTCCCTCGATCTGGGGGCATTGACTCCAGTTGCCAAAGCCCTATGGTTACGGTTACGTTCCGACTTGTGTCGTCGCGTATCTTGTCCTCGATTCAAGGAGAGTTGCCATGTCTCGACTTCTTCTGAAACGCTTTCTAATGGGTGCCACGCTCGGTGCGGCATGTCTGGCAGGCACTGCCTTCGCAGCGGACTTGGATGTGGGAGACGAAGTTATCACCGTTTCGCCGGCCCCCGTGAAGGACGGCAAGGCAACCAAACTGGAGGTTCCCGAGGGGACCACCCTGACCGTTGTGAAAGTGAACGGTCCGTGGCTCGCCGTCGAAGTGGATCGGGAAGGGGAGACGGTGAGCGGTTGGATTCACGAGAAGCATATTAAACCGAAGTCTGGGCCGGTTGCCGTCGCCGAAGTAATCCCGGAGTCGGAAGTCACGCCGGAACGGCTCACGCAACTGTTCCGCAGGGCGTTGCTCTCTGCCGAGGTGGACAAGGACAACGACGTGCGGGTCGAGGAGGGGGGCGTGAAGGTGTTTGTCCGTGTGGACAAGAGCCGGAAACTGCTTGTGTTCCTTGGGGCGTGGCATCTGAAGGAGCAGGTTTCCATGGAAGACAAGCTGCGACTGATGAATCGCTGGAACGACGACTTGATTTTCGTTCGGTTCTGTGTGCCAAAGGACGACACGCTCTGGTGCGACTACTTTTTGCCGTATGAAGGGGGAGTTTGTCCACGGCACGTCCTCGCCGCCTATCGTCTTTTTCATAAGGTGATGACGGGCGCCCCGACGACCCAGGACCCGGATGACATCGTCGGTGAGAAATAGGAAATCCAGATGCTCCTGGTCTGGCTCTTCGTTGCAGAAGAGTCGGGTGAGAAGACGTACCCTAACCCATTGAGGAAACGAAGATGAGAAATGTTATCATTCTTTCCTGCTGGGCGGCCGCCGTTGTCGCAAGTCTGACGCCGGTGCTCTCCGCTGGTGTTTTCCAGGTCGGCGACCGCGTAATGACCCTCCAGCGGGTGCCGCTGAAGGACCGCGCGGCAACCCGCGCCTACGTGGATGCCGGCACTACGCTGACCGTGACGCACGTGAACGACGAGTGGGTCGCGGTATGCCTGTACCGCAGTGGAAAACCGGTAACCGGCTGGATCGAACAGAGGCACCTGACGTTCAATGACCCCAGTGTCGTCCAGGTCTACGAAGATCAGGACCAGCTTGAACGGAACAAGGCCGTGTGGTGGAAACTGCCGAAGAACCAGCCGGTGATCATCCAGTTTTCCAGCACCTGGCCGGTCGACACGTTCTTTCTTTCCGAGGAGGGCCTCGGCAACTTCCGCTGGGTTCTTAAGAACGGTAGCGGCAGCGCCCGTACGATCCGCTTCAAGAGCGGTGTCAAACAGACGCTTGTCGATTGGAGCTCGCTGGGTGAGGATCAGTACTACTTTGTGGCGGACAATACGAGCTTCCCAGACCGAGGCACCGATCCCCGCGGCCGGACGAATACGACCATGCGAATCTGGATTCGAACACCTCGCCCCGCTGAGCCGTCGCCGGGGCTGGGCCTCATCATGGGCCGCGTCACGCTAAGGTTTGACGGTTACGAGGGACGCCACGACACGTACGGCAAGCCGTTGACCGTCCACCTGAAGCACAAGGCGGAAGATGCTGACGACGACGAAGCCCGTAAGTTGCAGGTACTCACCACGGCGGATGGCCACTTCGCTCTGGCAAACCTGATTCCTGAGCGCCGCTACCAGGTCGCCGAAGTGCAGGGCGAGAACTTCCGCGCGCCCATTCCGTTCGGCGCGACGATGCCGATCCGCTCGAAAGATGCCAAGCCGGGCAATCGAGACGACGTATTGGACATCGGATATTTCGCCCTGGTCGTCAACCGCGATGGCTCGATGGGTCTGGAATACACCAGCCCCGACATGCAGGCAACCAAGGTCGGCGGGAAGGAGGGGATGAGCCTCCGCTTCGACAGCTCGGGGCCGCTCGAGCGGCACAGGTGGTTTACCCGGACATATCCCGATAGCGGCTGGGTGGCGAGGGTCGAGGCTGACCGGGATCGAATCTTGCGGGAGCGGGAAGAATCGGAGCGCAAGAAACGAGAGCGGCAAGCGGAAAAGAGACGTCGCGAAGCGCCGGCTCAGCCTTTAGCGCCTGCCCCTCCCTCAGCAGTAATGGACGAGGATGGTGCGGAGGCTGAAGCCCCGCCGGCACTGAAGCAGGGCGACGACGAGTTGGAGGCACCTCCGGCATTGAACCCTGCGGATGAACCGATGTTGGAAGCGCCGCCCGCTCTGGATTCCGGCGAAACGGCGAAGCCGGATGCTCCGGCCCCCGAGAACGATGGGCAACGTGATTCAGAGCCGCCCGCGCCGCCAGCGCCCTCCTCTGAAGAGCCGGAAGGGCCCGCGCAAGGTGATGACGAAGCGCCTCTGCCGGCCGAGGCGGTGACGTGAGGGACGGGTTCCAGTGGCCCTACGCGGGTATACACAACTCAGAAAGGTCGTTCCATGACATCCAAAAGCTCAACGCGGCCCCGGCGGCGGCGCATTCGTGTCGCGGTTCTCGCGGTGCTGGGAGTCGGCGCAGCAGTGGCTTTCGCGCTGCGCAACACCGACGTGGTTGAGATGCCTACGCCGCCCGGGATCGAAGGGCCCTACACCTCTCTCTCAAGAGCCGAAGTGCTCGACTTGCTCAAACCTTGCCACGCCGCAGTCAGCAAGCTAAAGGACTACTCGGCCACGCTGGTCAAGCAGGAGCGGGTCAAGGGCGAGCTGCTGGCCGAGCAGCGGGTGTTCCTAAAGCTCCGGCACCAACCGTTCAGCGTTTACCTTCGCTTCCTGGCCCCGGACAGCAAGAAGGACACGCAAGCGATCTACCGGGAGGAGCCGGACGGCGGCAAGATGTGGGGAACACTCTTCGGCTTCTGGGTACCGCTGGATCCCACCAAGCCAGCCCCTGGCCAGAAGTACCCGGTCACGAACATCGGCATGAAGAACCTCGCCGCCCGGTTGATTCGAGGTGTGGAAGAGGCCCGTGACGCGCGGCAGCCCGTACGACCCGCGATACGGCTGTACAAGGATCAGCGTATCGACGGGCGAGCCTGCGAGTGTGTCACGATCTTCACCCCACCTGGCGCCGAGAAGGAGCTCGGACGTTTGACCTACGTATTCATCGACAAGCAGACCGGCCTGCTCTACCGCTACGAGGGCTACGACTGGTCGGGCAACAAGACCGATCCGCAGCAACTCGACGAACGGTACGAGTACCGAAACGTTAAGCCGGACCAGGGCTTCGGGGACAAGGATTTCGACACGGAGAATGAGGAGTACGAGTTGTGATCAGCGACCGGGCGTTAGAACGCGGCATACCACCGTGTCGGCAACTCTCGGCTCGCCGACTATCAAGGAACCGTCTGACAGCGTGTGCCGGGGTAGCCGTCGTACGCCTGGACGACCCGAACGCCATCGCCGTTGTTGTTGTCCGCGTCCACGCCGAACCGCGAACCATCGCCAGATCGGAGGCGTGTTTTCAGGTGCAAGATGTTGCCATTACGGTGGTTCCGCAGCTTGAACGTCATGATGGGAGGCGATTCCTTGACGGCATTCCAATACGCCTTCTGGCTGTTTATCTGCTCGCCGTTAATGGAAAGGATGACGTCGTCCGGTTCCAATCGCACCGGCTTTCCCTCTTTCTTGACCACAATCGCCCTGCTGCCGGGTGAGCCGGCGTCTACCCCGACGACGTGGATACCGTCGCTGTAATCGTCGCTGCCCGCCACCCCAAACCGCGACCCGCGGCCGACCCGCAGGGCGGTCTCCAGATGAAGAACGCGGCGCGTGTTCCGGTCACGGATGGTGAAGGCCATGGTCGGAGGCGACCGCTTGACTGCGTCCCAGAACTCGTCTGCATCCAACAACGTCTGCCCGTTGACGGAGAAAATCACGTCGCCCGGTTGCAGGGAGACCTTCGGGTATTCCGGCAAGGACCACGAGGTGACGGTTTGCGTAGCTTGGCGTGCGTTACCGGGCCGCGCCCTCTGATACAGGGCGTGGACGTCCTGCCGGACATCGGCGAGTACGGTGCGCCAGGAGAGGTATTCGTTTGTGCGGCGGAGCAGGTAGCCCGGCGGCACGGGCGGGCCTGCGCCGCCCGGGCCAGCGACTTGTCCCACTTCGACGCCTTTCGCGGCTCGGGTACCATCGTCGGTAACCTTGCACGGTCCCCCGGGGCAGCACAAGGCCAGCACTAGCAATCCCCCTTCCGGAGCGGCCCAGGCCGCTTCGCCTTGGGCGCATGCGTTCACGTCAACCAATCCGCGGGGTGCCAAGAACAGGGCATCGAACAGCGGCGCAGCCACCTCCCGCGGGAGGGCCCTCGGAGCCACCAGCGGAACTCCCAGCGGCCGCTCGTGGAAGCGGTCGCAGGTGTCGGTCAGAACCACCGTCAACCGGGGCCCCTTTGCCTGGAGCCGCCGGATGACCTCATCACGGTACAAGACCTCTTCGTGAAGAAGCTTGAAGTAGTGCCGCCCCTGCTGATCGTGGGCCCCGTGGCCGGACCAGAAGAACACCACAGTGTCATCCCCTCCAACTCGGAAACCCTGAATCGTGTTCACGATATTGGCCTTGGTCAACCCTTGACCACTCACACGTGCCGTGGTCAGTTGGCGCTGCGGTACGGATAGGTCAAAGACGGCCGAGAAGTTGGCCAAATCCCGGCGGACGGACGCGCCAATACCTTGATCGAGCGTGTCGCCAACCATCAGCACGTGGATTTGTTTGCCCGACGCGGCGCCGGGAACCAGGAGGACGAATGCGATGGCCGTGAGTCGAATTTGCCTGTAGAGATCGCCCTTCATTACATATCCTTCTTTTACGTGACTCGTGATGTACGGATCGCCGGCAGGTTTCGCAGTGACCGGTTCACCTGCTTCTGGAGACCACCCCTAGCACCTTGTTCTCGGTGCAAGGGTAGCCGCGCCGTACCGAGGTAACGTAGGCTCCTCTGCCTCTTGCATCTTCCACATTCACTCCAAACCGGATGCCACGGCTGCGGAGCTGTGTTTGCATGCGCCACACCGTCCCGTCCCGGCTATCTCGCACGGTGAACGTCATCGTTGAAGCCGAGCTGTTGACCGCGCGGATGCACTCGTCGCGGCCGCGGATGGGTTGGCCGTTGATCGAGAGGATCACGTCGCCTCGCGAGAGGCTGAGGGTCCTTGGGACATTGCGGTAGGGTGGACTCGGCGGTGGCGGTCCATACCCGCCGCCATGCATCCGTTCGATGACTCGATTGTGTCTGGCTGGTGATGCGATGCGTACGCGCGTCACCAGAGCGCCGCCACCTCGGGCGTCGTCGAGATACACGCCGAACCGCGGTTTCGTATCGCGCAGGCGCGTTTGCATGCGCCATACAGTCCCGTCCCGGCTATCTCGCACGGTGAAATCCATGATCCTGCCGGAATCCGCGATCGCCTGCCGGCAGTCGTCTTCGTCTTGGATCGTCTTGCCATTGATCGAAAGAATCACGTCATTGCGGGTGAGGCTCAGCACGTCTGGAATATCGCCAGGCGGTGGGCCGCCGGTGCTCGTGGGGAGCGACCATACGCGCACCGTTTGCTCCGTAACGCCCCGCCAGTACGTCCTCATCGTCCGATTGACGTGGGTTACAACGTCATTCCAGTCCTTGCGCTGCATCGCGTGCGTCCAGAAGAATCCCAGGGGGACCTCCCGGGTGCGGCGCGGGCCGCTAGGCGGCGTGACTTCGATCTGGATCCCGCGGCCGGTGGGGCCCGACTCGCTTTCAAGCTCCTCGGACCAGGTAAGGGAGCTGGTGAAGTATCCACCGCACGAGTTGTTGCATCCGGCTGTCTCTTCTTCCGACGACGCGTTGATGTCCACAAGTCCGCGGTGCCGGAAGAACAGGCTGTCGAACAAAGGGGATAACCCAAGTGGTGGCTCAATTGCGGCCGCCGCAGGTGGAGTTAGCCTGCGGGAATCGAGCCACTTGTTACAGCTATCGGAGATCACCACGGCCAGCCTTGGCGAGTGCCGCCTGATCGCGGCCACCACCTCGCTGCGGTACAGTGCCTGCCGATTGGGCATCAACAGATAATGCCCGCGCGAGTCGTACATGCCGTGGCCGGACCAATAGAATACGATCGTGTCGTTCCTACCCGCCGGACAGCGGTCAATGGCGCGGAGGATCGCCGACTTCATGTCGTCGGCATCCTGAACCGAGGGCCCGCGCCACGAGCCCGTTCCGCTGTCCTCGCCGTAGACCCTCAACTGGTCCTCCGGGACATGGGCCATGAACGTCGTATAGACGTTCCACATGTCCATTTCATCGGCTTGGCCAATCTTCGGGTCTTTGGTGTCGGCCGCAACGAGAAGGTAGAGCTTCTGCGCCGAGGCGGACCGCTCGCAAGCCAACAGGGATACTAGGAGTGCCAGAGCGATTCTCATTGAGAAGGCAGGTCGCATCGGTCTGGTCCCTTCCGGTTGTGCTCCAGAGTGTTGGCGATTCATCACAGGCGGTCATGGTTATGGTTGCACTTGGGGCCGCAGCCGGTCTTGCGGCTGTGTATCCTGTGAGGGGGACCGGGCTACTCCTTGGCAAGCGGCAGGATGGGAAAATCCTGGCCGCGGCCGACAAAGTCGACGAATTGCTCTTTGCCGAAGTAGACCTTGCTCAGGGCGGGGACTTCGTCCTGGGCGAAGCCGAACCAGTCGCGGACCTTGACCAGCTTCTCGTCACCTTCGAGCTTGAGTGGCCGCTGCTTGAGCGGGCCTTTGTCCACCGCTCCCAGGGCAGCCAACAGGGTGTAGGTGAGCACGCCGTGCCCGAGATCGGGCACTTCCTGGGCTTCGTCGCCGGCCGCGGTGGCGGCAATGATGAACGATCCTTGCGAGCGGCTCATCGTTTCCAGGGCCTTACGGAATGCGAAGGGGTTGCGGGCAGTTCGGCTGATGCCGACGGCCCCGGCCGACTGGCAGGTGTCGTAAATCAGCACTCGCTTGAGCGCCGGTACTGCGCTGATCCAGTCGTCGAGTTCGTCGCCCGGCAGACACTGACCGCGAATCTCGTCCTCCAGGGGCTTGTCGCGACCGGCCTTGAACTCATGCGGTATGAAGTAGTACCGCTGGCCAACCATCGTTCCGTGACCGGATAAGGACAGCACCAGCGCATCCTGCGGCTTCGCTTTCTCGGCTACCTTAGCGAGGGCGTGCTTGATCCCCTTCTTCGTTGCATCCTTGTCACGAAGCTGAACATCATGGACTTTGCCTTCGCCGTAGAACTGTTCGCCCTGCGATTGGAACACCTCTACCATAGCCTGAGCGTCAGAGACGGCGAACTTGAGGTTCATTGTTTCGTCGGTGTACTCGTTGATGCCGACGGCCACCACGTGCAGCTCTGCTCCGGGCCCGGGTTTTCGGTAGTTGAGGACGATCCTTGCTGGTTCGCTCTCCCAGGAGCCGTCGGCGCTGGCGGCGTGCACCACTAACTCATTGCGACCCTCTACTAGGCGAACCGTAGGACCCCACCGGATGACCTTACCATCGCGGACTGGCCTCTCGTCAACGAGGATTCTGGAGCCATTGTGCATCAGCCACGGGCTCTTGATGCCGCCGCCCCGAGCAGTGACCTCGACCTGTATCGTGGCTATCTGTAACTCAATCTCAGCGTCCTGCTCCGGTGAGACGATGCGTATACTGGGCGGTAACTCTTGGCGGATTTCCCTGCTTGGCAGCGGGCGTTCACCTCGCCAGATAGCCGCTAGCAGCCCGGGGTAGTAGAAGTCCTGAAAGAACCGGTCCACCGGCACCACGTTCAGGCCACCGCCAATGCGGTACATGACCTTTTCCCGACCTCGCGGTGACCCGTCAAAGAGGCCTTCCGGCGTGGTGACCAACCAATCCGCCGTTCCCCTTAGACTGACCAGTTGCGCAAGCTCCTGGCCTGTCGAGAAATCCCAGAGTCGAACGATATTGTCATTGCTGCCCGTGATAGCCAAACGACCGTCTGGTGAGAAAGCCGCTGACTCTACGCCGCCAAAGTGCCTGTCGAGCCGGTGGAGCTCCTTCCCTGAAGCGCCATCCCATATATGCACGATGCCTGCCTTTTCACCCGTGATCACAAATCGACCATCTCGAGAATGCGCTGCCGAATAGACGCTAGAACTGTGTTGAAACCGCTGCATCTCTTGTCCGGTCCTAACGTCCCAGAGGCACGCCGAACCGTCCCCTCCCCCGGTAAGCACCTGCCGGCCCGATGGCGAGAACACCGCCGGGGCCGCATAGGTCTTGTGTGCCGCCAATCGATGCAACTGTTTCCCGCTTTCAATTTCCCAAATGCACACAGAGCCGTCCCAACTTCCAGTCAGAATCAGTCGGTTGTCAGGTGAGAATGCCACTGCCACAACGTCCGCAGCGCGGCCTTCAATTTCAAGCCGACGAATCTCCTCGCCCGTAGACGTGTCCCAGATAATTGCCAGGCCAAATCGTCTTGGAGCCGCGGCCTTACGTGGACTATCTGAACGGCGACCTCCATCGGCGGTTTGAAAAGCAGCCTCTTGGGGCACGCTCCGTGTGTATGCGCCTCCTGTAGCAACCATCTTGCCGTCGGGAGAAAAGGTCTTCGTCCACAACGGTCCAGGGTGCCGGAATACATTGTGTTCCGTTCCGCTGCGCAGATCCCAGGACACAACCAGGTGATCTTCAGGAGAAGTATCGCGGGCTCTCCCACTCAGCGCTTGTCGTCCATCACGCGACAGCACGGCAGAACCCGAATAGTGTTCGAAGCGGCGTGACTTTTTGCCCGTAACCATGTCCCAGAAGGAAACCACCTTCCCGCCAATGAGGAGCGATCGACTATTGGGAAAAGGTTGCACGGAGTACACTTTCGCAGTACGGCCTTCAAACCGGCACAGCGGCTTGCCGGTTTCCGCACTAATGACTCGGGCGATGCCGTTCGCGTATCCCGCCAACACTTCACGGCCGTCAGGAGACAAACAGATGCTCGAAGGGGTTGCTTCCACGTCAAAGCGACGCAGTTCCTCGCCGGAATGTGCATTCCAAATCCGAAGCGTCTTGTCAAAGCTCCCCGTCAACAACTTCCCGCCGCTCGAGGAAACGGCGACTCGGAAAGCCATTTTCGAGTGTCCCGTGTACTGCTTAAGCTCCTTACCCGTATCCACGTCCCAAAGCCGGGGAGTGTCGCCCCAATCTGCCGTGAACACTTTTCGCCCGTCGGGAGAGAACGCCGCTGCGGTTACTTCGATATGATGGCCTTCAAGCCGATGAATCAGCTCACCGGACGAAATGTCCCAAACGAGCGCCGCGCCGTCCTCGCTTCCGCTGAGCAATCTCTTGCCCCTGGAAGCAATCGCCGCCACGCTTTCGCTATTCCCGCGAAAGCGACGAACTTCCTTGCCGGTGTCTACATTCCAAAGGCGAACGGTCTTGTCCGAGCTACCGGTTATCACATGCCGGCCGTCCGGACTGAACAGTACGGATCTCACGGCAGATGAGTGGCCCTCGAATCTGCGAAGCTCTTTGCCGGTAGATAGCTCCCAAAGGCAAGCGGACCTGTCCCTGCTACCTGTGAGCGCCTGTCGGCCGTCAGGCGAGAAGGCCACCGCATCCACTTCGCCGGTATGCCCGGTCAAGCGGCGTAGTTCTGTACCT
>Ga0180434_10010029_pt1 | contig 10210 bp, 9 predicted proteins | sample SS_ome_7_FD_132453 | JGI IMG/M metagenome (GOLD analysis project Ga0180434, IMG submission 132453) | Hypersaline lake sediment archaeal communities from the Salton Sea, California, USA - SS_1_D_2 metaG | ecosystem: Environmental > Aquatic > Non-marine Saline and Alkaline > Hypersaline > Sediment... | reverse complement strand
TTTCGAGCAAGAAATGTTACAAAGTTTAAGACTTCATAGCATTGCGCTTTATCGAAAAATTGACTGGGGTATCCATACTCCACTGTTTCGATAAAAGAGGTGATATCATCATAAGAGAGATTCTCAAACTTGAGAAGGTCCCAAGGGCAAAAGGTAGGGCGTTTTTGACTTGGAGTAGAACTGATGAGGGGTGCGTTCCAAATAAGTGTTGGCAAACAGAGAAGAAAAAAGAGTTTGCCAAGCTTCATATTAATATCTCGCCTCCCTTGGAATAGAAAAATTTAATTGATCGAAACAAAAATGTAAAGCACTGCTCTTTTTACTGAGATGACGAAAGGGTATTGCAAAAGCCAAATAGTCCTATTTTTTGATGTAGCTTCAGTGTGTTATTTTCCATCTTCTATCGGATATAAACGAGGCTCTTATTTTAGGTAATTTAGAGAAGTAAGTTTTAGGAGACATCTTTTTAGATGAGGATCAGATCGATGGTAGGGAATCTCTTGAGGAGAAAACCATTCGATTTTTTTAAATTCGCTAGAATCAAAATCATAGGAGCTGGTTGCACTCCCTTTAAGGATATACCATAAGGAAACATCGGTATGGCCCGCTGTTTGACCAACCGTTTCAGTAACGGTTAAAAAAATAGGATCATCGTGTAAAAAATCCGCTTCAATACCGAGCTCTTCAACAACTTCTCGTTTTACGGTTTCCTTCGGATGTTCCTCGGGTTCAATGTGACCTCCTGCGGGAAGCCACAGCCCCGATTTCTTGTGGTCAACAAGAAGGAGCTTATTTGTAGTTGGGTCGATCAAAAGAAAATAGGAAACAAGGTGAGTATCTGGTATCGCAGGCTTATGAATACGGAAAAGAGGCGCCCCAGAAGAGATCCATTTGTTTGTAAAGGTTATATGGTCTGTTTCGATAGAATCAAAGGGTTCTAGTGAATGGATCAAATGGTGAATGATAGTTTGCATAGACTCTGGACTCATAGGCAACATGTATCTCTACTTTAAGGATTAAGTATTTGGGAACCAAGACGTTCTCTTTCCTCACAATCCAAATATACGCTCGTCTAGATAATGGAGATCATTCAAAAAAAAATGGGGCAGGTAGGACTTGAACCTACGACCAACGGATTATGAGTCCGCGGCTCTAACCACTGAGCTACTGCCCCCGATTGGAAAGAACAAGTGGGCCATTGTAGCAATTGAAGGATTATTTGTAACGGTCTTTGCTGTTTGCCTCTTCTTAGTAATAAAGAGAGTGAGAGGCAATTTTCTAGAAAACTATTCGTACGTTTGTTTTGCGTGTGTTTCCTTGATAAAAAACAGGACGATTAAAGAAAGGAAGGTCACAGCAGGAATGAGGAGGAAGCCCAGTTGAAATCCTGCAGTTGTGGGCCTTGTGACGCCTTCCGGAAGAACAGATTGAATGAGGGCATGTACGGAGTTGTCAAACAAGATTTTAATAATAAAGTGCAGGGTGTAGGCAAATCCAAAAACGGTAGCTGCAACAATGGGGATATTGCGCTCAATAATGAGAGGGAATGAGAGGGCTAGAGATCCAGAAGCAAAAGCGGTGAGCATCGAAAATAACGCAGCTAGAGGAAAGGGAAGGTTAGGAATATAGATTGTGCATGTGCTGAGGATTAGACTTGAAATGACCCCTATATATAGGAAGTGCTTACGGTTTTGGTAACGATTAGAAAGATAAGCAAAAAATGGGCATGCGATGGCAAAAAGGGCAGCATAAATAATATTGAGAATTGTCCCAGCTTTTAGAGAGACACCGTAGGTAACTTCAAAAAATGAAGCATGCCATAGTCCTAAATAGGTTAACCAAGGAGCAGAAAATAATGCATAAAATAGAGCAACCGTCCAATTATGGCTGCTTGAGAATACTTGCCCTATTGCTTTGCTTAGAGGAATCTTACTCTCGTAATTATGGACTGAATAACGCGCACCAGGCTCAGAATCACGAATGAGGGAAAAAAAGATGAGTGCGTAAAGGATTCCGATGATTCCAAAATCGACCATCATCTGTCTCCACCCAAGGTGCTCAAGAAACATTCTAGCGATAGGTTGGCCGGTTGCAACCCCAAGTGCTGAAATAGAGAGGGTTAGTCCTGCAACCAAAGCAAACTGCTTGGGCACGAACCAATTATAAGCGAGTTTTAAAGCATTCACAAGTGCTGTAGACCAACCAATACCCAAGATGAAAATGGAAACCCATAAGTGGAAATCTGTTGTGGCAAACCCAAAGAAAACCGAACCCAATCCAAAGATTACAATTGCTAGAGAGGTCATTTTTCTAGCGCCAAATTTATCGATTAGAATCGCAATAGGGATTTGGAATAGGATAATGCAGTAGGCGTAAGGGTTTAAGAATCTCCATATGTTATGAAAGGTTGCTGTGTCTGGTGCTTTGACAGGTCGAATAGAGAGTGTTGCTGATTGAACGCAATAAATGTAGAAAAGAAAAAAGCTACAGAGCAACCATACCACCCATGGGTAATACGGACGAGGGTGGGGAAGATAGTGCTTTGAGGTTTTATCGCTCATTATTCTCCATCAATTAAACCACTAAAATTCTTGGTTTAACTGATAGAAGAATTAATCTGCAACTAGGAACCCGTCGGTCGGTTTTTGTCAGACTCTTTATTAATGCGGGAACAGATCCCTTTATGTTCGTTAATTTCAGTTGTTAGGGTATGAATCAGGGCTTCCTTTTCTTGCTCAAAATATGCCTCGATTTTTTTCATATCGCCTGTTGCTAAAATTTCTTTGATCTCCTTAGCAACCATGGGGTTAGTCTCGGATAGTTTTTCGACGATGGGAATGGCTTGCTTTAAGAGGTCTTTTTCGGATACAGATGTATCTGCGCAGAGTTGGAATAGTTGATTAAGCATAAAGAGATTACCATGGATTTCCCCCTCTTGTTGTTTTAAATGGCGCGCTAGATCTCCCTCTGGTGAATGACTCATCTTCTCCCCCCTTTTTCTTTTAAAATAGCATACTCATTAAATTTTTTTGATCATAATTCTTATGACTGGGTATATAGAGGAGTAGGGGTCCTCTGTAGACCAAATATCAGTGAAAAATGAGTATTAAGAATTTAGTAATAGTTACTTCCATCTCCTTTTGGATTTGTTCTTTTGGTTTTGCAGATGAACCATTTTTTTCTGCGGGACCGCCAACACGCTCGGATAGCATTCCACGTGAACATGTTGAAAGTGAAGAAGATGCTTATTTGGAGGGGTATATTCAGGCACTAGTCAATGCTAACTACTATGAGTTCGATGTCCTTGTGTATGTAGAAAATGGGGACGTGTATCTTTACAATTTACCGAAAAATGCGCTGATCAAAAATAGTATCATTTCTTTTGTGAGCGATATTCCTGATGTGAAGTCTGTGACTCCGGTTAATAAGTTTCCTGATGAAAAGTTAGCAAAACTTGAAAAAAGAGAGGTTCAGCCTCAGATTAAAGGAGTTTGGTTTCCTCAGCAAACCGTTCTCTATCCTCCAATGATTGCTAATCCCAGAGCAACGATCTATTCAGCGGCATATCATATCGGGGATAACGTCATTGGAAAAAAATCCATCGCTGTTTCCTTGGGGGATAACTTTCCGATTTTTCGATGGCGCAACGTGCTTCCTTGGCAAGGAGATATGCAAATTGACATTCAGGCAGGAATCTGGTCTGTGTTTAAGATGGGCGTAGATTTCAATGGGGAGATTTCTGAACTCGTTAATACTGACTACCTTGTTGGGTTTCCCTTAAGTTATGCTTTTGATAAATGGGCATTTCGTCTCCGCGTATATCATGTTTCGTCTCACCTGGGAGATGAGTATCTTGTTCATAATCCAGGGGTTGAGCGATTGAACCCTAGTATGGAAGCGGTTGATCTCTTTACTTCATATCAGGTGAACAGTGCTCTTCGAGTCTATGGTGGATTTGGTTGGGTTTTTCATAGTGACAAGACCTACCCTATTAAGCCCCCTCTATACTTGGAGTGGGGAGGAGAAGTACGTCTACTTGGTCGCAAGTTTTTCTACCATCGCCTTTATGGAACAGCATTTCTATCTGTCTACCTTAGAAATTGGCAGGTCAATGATTGGAACCTTGATGGGACATATATGGCAGGATACGAAATCAGTAAACTTCAAGGAGTGGGGAGAAAAATGCGAATTTTTGTTAATTATCACCGCGGCTACTCCGAAGGGCAATTCTTTAAAGATCGTACATCATGGACGGGCTTCGGCTTTTCTTGGGGCTTCTAACTCCTTGCTTAATATTGTTTGAAAGTGGATAATCCACTGCTGTTATGAGTATTTATCGGAATAAGACGTTTGGAAGTACGCTCTTAGTTGGTGGGACGTCAATCGGAGCTGGAATGCTGGCTCTACCATTGACGACTGGAGCAGGAGGCTTCTTTCCTTCGAGTATCTTACTTTTTATTGCATTTGCTTTTATGCTTATGAGCCTTTTTTTCTTGCTCGAAGCAACTTTGATGTCAGAGAAGCTTAATGCTAACTTGATCACGATCTGTAAAGAACGTCTAGGCTCTGTGGGTGAATTTACCGCTTGGGTCTCTTTTTTGATGCTTCTATACTCCGTGGCTGCTGCCTATCTTTCTGGTGGAGGGTCATTAATTGCAGATGTTTTGAGTTCCAGTCTTAAGATGAATATTTCTGCAAATATCGGGATATTTATTTTTTTGGCTGTCTTTGGGTTTATTGTAGTTTTTGAAACTAAGGCAGTTGATGCTATCAATCGCATTTGTATGGTTGGGTTGGCTCTTTCGTTTTTATTTCTCCTTATTTTTGTGACTCCTCACGTGGAGGCCAGCAACTACAGCGGAGGGAAGCCAAAATACTTATGGGCGGCTGTACCGGTAGTAGTCCTTTCCTTTACTTCGCATATTATTGTGCCAAGTTTGAGGAGCTATTTAGGTGGCGATGTTGCAAAACTCAAAAAGGCCCTTTTGTATGGGAGTTTGATCCCTCTTGTTTTCTACTTAGTATGGGAATTTTTAATCATCGGAATGCTCCCTTTATCTGGGAAGTATGGTCTTGAAACTATCGGGGGGGCTCCTCATCCGGTTGCGGGTCTAACGGATGCTCTGAATGCTATTTTGGGAGTTCCTTGGGTTGCAATTGTTGTGGGTCTATTTTCGTTTTTTGCTCTTGTGACATCATTTTTTGGTGTGGCTCTTAGCTTGTATGACTTTTTAGCTGATGGTTTCAAGATTAAGAAGACGATCAAAGGAAAAGCATTTCTTCTTCTATTGATGTTTGCGCCACCCCTTCTTTTTTCTCTGTTCTATCCAGGAGGATTTGTTTTAGCTTTAGGATATGCTGGAGTTTTCGTGGCGATTCTATATGGCCTTCTTCCAGCTTTTATGGTCTGGCATGGCCGCTATTTCGAAAAGAAGAAAGAGCGTTTTCGCGTCTTCGGCGGAAAGTTTACACTTCTAATCATGTTTGTAGGATCGCTGGCAATTATCTTTTTCCAGATTGCTGCGACTCAAGGCTGGCTTCCAACACTTACGGGTTAAGAAAAGAAATATGAAGCCAAGAAAGACAAACAAAAAGGTTGTGATTGGGCTTTTAATTCTTTTTGTTCTTTTCTTCTTGGTTTACTATTTTGTTTCTCTACTCTCAGTCAGCTAATCCTTTTTCCTCAAAAACTTCCCTAGCAACCTTCATCGCATTGAGTGTTTGAGGGAATCCAATATATAAAACCATTTGAATAATCACTTCTTCTACTTCCTTTTTGGTAATTACACCCGAATCCAAACCTCCTGAGATATGCCATTTAATTTGAGGAGTATTTCCTGAAGTGATTAGTGAAGCGATTGTGGCGATTTTTCTAGATTTTTGATCCAAACCCTCTCTGGCATAGATTTCGCCCATCCCATACTCAATGACTAAATCTTTTAAATAAGGGGAAATTTCTTCAATAGCTTTGATTTGGTGAGGTGATAAATGCTCTTTAACAACTTCGAGTCCTTTTTGATACTTATCCATTGAAACTCCTAATTTATGTTTTTGGATATATTTGATTCTGATTATTAGTGGTCAACAACTTTAAACCCTTCTGGATAGATCGGACCTTGAGGTCCAATCGATAGTTTTCCTGTAAAGAAATTCTCGTAAACTTTTAATCCCTGCTTAGCATTTTGAATACAGAAAAAGCAATTGCTCACCCATTCGGAGCCGGCAATGGTTCCGGCATTTATGTTACATTCGAAGCGCGTAGTGATTTTATGTTTCCAGTACTCTGGTGAGCCGACAAGGAGGACTGGGCTAGGGGATTTGACCCCAGTTTTTCGGCGAGTCTCCTCAATGGCGTATTCAAAGTCAGTTCCAATTCCTCCTGTAAGAAAGATAGGAAAGTCAAGGTGGAATTCGGCTTGCCTTTCTACTAAGCGATCCAGGCGATAGGTCATTTTTGCTTCGATGAAGGGATTTTGTTCCTGTTCATTAACGACTTGATTTTTGTTTGTGCGAAAGTCGAGAATATTTGCGCATGAAAGAATCCCAAGGTCTTTGGCAATGCGGTTTCCAACGCTCATCATTCCTGGGCCTCCTCCAGTGACGAGGGCTAAGGGAGTCTCTGGATTGAGAAGTCGGTGACTGCAACCTTCCTTCATTTGAAGCAGCCCTTTGAGCAAGTCTTGGATAAGAGGTTCGAAGCTTCCCTCCATAAGGTTCGATCCATAGATACCAACCATGGTAGCTGCAATGAAGGTTTCTACTTTAGAAAGGGGAACAAACATTCCAGAATCCTTACCAGGTTTAGGAACATAGCGAAGGATTTTATTGCACCTTCGGTCCAGCCAGTAGATTGACACCCCAAACTTTGCTAAATCCAGGAGTAGAGAGCGATCTTCATGGGAAAAGTATTCTCCATGCGAGCGTGAGGGTTGTTCGAAGTAGATTCCTTTCAAACAGTCGTAGACCTGCTCACTGAGGAGCATGCGTTTCATGATTGGTGAAGGAAAAAATCGACTAAGGAGAATCCCTTGGCTTGTAATCATCCCTTTTTCGATCGCTTCCAAGTAGGGATAGGAAGGTTGCGCATGCATATATTTTTCGACTTTTTCTGCCTGCTCAGTTGGGTGAAAAAAACCAGGAAACTCTTTATGCGTTGATTCGGTTTGGATCCAATCGTTAGGGGATAGGTTGTGAAGTTGATCTCCCTTTACAACAAAGGTAGCGCATTTATGGTGAGTTGGATTTGGAGCTGTTTCGAGTGCCTTGAAGAGAATTTTAGGGTCATCAATTGAGGCTTGAAGTTGGTCTCTATCCGAAAAAAAGACATGTTCTCGATAGGGATCAAGAGTGTAAAATTCGAGAGGAATCTGTGTGACTTCTTCAGAGTTCTTCCCATAGAGCTCATAGATATCTCCGGAGGCAAAGGTATCAGGCTGAAGAATAGATGCGGCTGTGTGTTGAACTCCTTCGGGAAGAAGGTCATTAACAACATGAGCAAATACTGTTCGGATGTGAAGGGGAAGGGTATTGACAAGAAGGAGTCCTCCATTCACGACGCGTTTTTTGTCTTCCCATATTTGGGTAAGATGGATGAGTTCTCTCACCTTAATATGGGGGTGTTTTAGAGCTTCAACAAGAATCGGTATTAACCCATTTACTTGGCTTTTGTAGGTTTGAATGCCCTTCTTGAGGGGGAGAAATGCAATCATTCTCCCATCGATTTGCTCTAAAGTCCAATTGGCCTTCCCATCTTCTTCTCCAAGAGAAAGAAGGGGCTTACCAGCGCGATCGCTGCGCCCAAACATTCGCGACAGATATATTGGTTCACGGACTCTTCTTCGTTCATCGGCAGCAAATAGCTTGCCAATATAGGTCTCTTCTTGAAGGTGAGAAAGAATGGTTTCTCCCTCGTTAGAGAGAGCAAAAAGCTCAACAAAAACCACGCCGCTTCGTTTTGTTTTTGAGAGGTCCATTTCTTTTAGGGTGGCGTTTACCCCAAGTTGAGCAAGTGTACTTTTTAGATTAAACAAGACTAGACTTTGATCAATGTCAAATCCTAAAAATGAAGGAGAAATATTTTCTATTTGCACCTTTACTTCTATTCGTTTTTGATCGATAGGAGATATCGAGATGATTTTCCCATCAGGGGTGACTAGGTCATGATGCAAAAATGATAAAGTTGCTCTCATAATTTCTCTATAGGGAAATCTTTCTTCTTGAGCAATTAATTTTTAAGGAGTACGATTAGTCGGTTCATGGAAAATGCAGAGATAAAGCATCGCACACTTGGTACTCACGATGGGAGCTTTCACGCAGATGAGGTGACGGCATGCGCTCTTTTGCTCTTGTTTGATCTCATCGATCTGGAAGGTATTGTTCGGACACGAGATCAAAAGTTGCTTGCGAAGTGTGAATACGTTTGTGATGTTGGTGGAGTCTATGATCCATCTATCAAGCGTTTTGATCACCATCAATCTAATTATAGTGGAAGCTTTAGTAGTGCCGGAATGATCCTTAAATATCTGAAGGATCAGAAAATTCTTGATGCTAAACTATACCAATATATCAATGGCTCTCTTGTAATGGGGGTGGATGCAATCGACAATGGAAAATCTGCGCCGGCGATGGGGCATTGCTCTTTTTCTTCTGTAATCGCCAATTTTGTTCCCGTTCGATATGATGCGAATAAAGAAGTTTTTCAGGGGGCTTTTTTCCAAGCTCTCGATTTTTGTTTAGGGCACCTAACTCGATTGGTTGCAAAGTATAAGTATATTCAAGAGTGTAGAGGAAAGATTAAGTCTGAGATGGATAAACGGCAAAAAGTGATGTACTTTGATGAGGCTATGCCTTGGATCGAGTCCTTCTTTGATCTAGGGGGTAGCAAACATGTAGCACAATTCATTATTATGCCTGCAGGAGATCAATGGAAACTTCGAGGAATTCCGCCTTCTTATGATAAGCGGATGCAGGTGAGAGTTCCCATGCCAAAAGAGTGGGCAGGACTCATCAATGGAGAACTTAAGAGCAAGTCGGGAATTTCAGGGGCAGTCTTTTGCCATAAGGGAAGGTTTATCTCTATTTGGGAGACTAAGGAAGATGCTGAAAAAGCTCTAGAATATATCCAGAGGAAAATGCGGTGAGTACTATTTTTGGAAAGATTATCAAGGGAGACATTCCTTCTTCTAAAGTCTTTGAAAGCGATACACTTCTTGTTATAAAGGATATTAGTCCACAAGCACCTGTTCACCTTCTTTTGATTCCCAAAAAGGAATATCGATCACTCCAGGAAGTTCCCAAAGAAGATCTCAGTGTGATGAGTGAAATTATAGACGTTGCTCAATCCCTTGCTGAGAAATTTGGGGTTGCAGACAATTACCGATTGCTGACAAATATTGGAACTAAAGCAGGGCAGTCGGTTTTCCACCTTCATTTTCATTTAATTGGTGGAAAGGCGCTCGGCCCAATGGCATGACCCTATGAAATTTATCGTATTTTTGCTTCTATTATCCTCCCTTTATGCGACGGAAACAGAAGTAATCAAAAGAATCCATTCTCATCTTTTGATTCATGATTATCATTCTGCTCTCCATGCTTGTGAGGAAGGTCTTCAACAGTACCCTGACTCTGATGGGTTGAAGAGAGTCTATGTGCGCACTCTTGCCGAAAATGGAAAAGATGATGAAGCAATTATGGGATGGAATCATCTTGGACTTAAAGAAGAAGAAAAAAATTCTGATCTTATTGAAACTTTGGCCTGGGGAGTCTTAATGCGTTCTGAAAATTCGCCTCAGTTTGTTGTCAATATTGCTTCTCTTATGAGTGCATATTACACTGATGATGTTCGTGCTGTGCAAATGCTTCATAATCAATTGAGCTCTTCCAATGCACTACTCCGATCCATGGCTGCGCAGCTATCGCCGCACTATCGTGATGTTTCCCTGATCGAAGAGCTCACGAGACTTCTTAGCCAGGAAAAGACTTGGTTTGTTCGATTAGAGGTGATTAAAGCACTTGGCGCCATGGAAGTAAAAGAGATCAAAGAGCCTCTAAAAAATCTTATTGTTAGGTCCCGGACAACAGCAGAGGAAAAAGGGGCAGCGATTGCTTCTCTTGTTAATATTTATGAAGATGTTGGTGATGAAGAACTACTGAAACTGATTCACTCAAAACGAGCAGGATTGCGTCATTTGGCTTGCCAAATCGTATCGCA
>Ga0180434_10010028_pt1 | contig 10210 bp, 13 predicted proteins | sample SS_ome_7_FD_132453 | JGI IMG/M metagenome (GOLD analysis project Ga0180434, IMG submission 132453) | Hypersaline lake sediment archaeal communities from the Salton Sea, California, USA - SS_1_D_2 metaG | ecosystem: Environmental > Aquatic > Non-marine Saline and Alkaline > Hypersaline >... | reverse complement strand
TCAAGAGCGCCTGCAATGAACTGAACAAAACATCGTTTCGTTCAACGCCGTTCAGGGCCAGCTGTAAATCCGACTGCTGAAACAAGAGCGAGGCTGAACTATGTGTCCGGCCTCGCTGCCATCAAGAAGACCCTGCTGAAGACCAGAGTTCTTGATTTTGTCCCGTTTGGCTCACCAAACAGGATAAAAGGTAAAACTTTTGAGAAGACCTTCGCCTTGGTCTATTAAGGAAAAGGGCTCTAGTCTATATTAGGGGACCATTATGAATAGAAGATAGAACTTTGGACCTGCTCGGTAAAGTGAATCAGATGGGGGAGAGCAGGGTAACCTTTTTCACTACAACCTTTGCATGGCAGCCGACGCATACTTAAACATTTCGATGAAATGTTCACTTGAAGGCGCAGTGGCCTCCTTGATAGGAGGCCAAAGCTTGCTATTCCGGCTTTTTCTGGGTAAAATGAATAGTCCTCAATTCGGGAATTGTTCAGAGCGGAATGCTAGACTATGGTTGACAGCGAAGATGCCTTTCCCCTGGCAGATGGGACCGTCTATAGCAAGAGGAAAAACTTCTGCCCCTTTTCCACGCCTGACCCAGAAAGCTATTATCCTTTTTTGGGTGAGGAGAAAATAGATAGATTACAGAGGGTGGCTCAAAGACTGAGAGGCCTGAAGCTACTGCAGCTAAATGCCTCCGCACAAGGTGGAGGCGTAGCCGAGATGCTTTATACTTCTATCCCTTTTCTGAACTCGCTGGGTATAGAGGCTGAGTGGAAGATTATTCGGGGGAGCAAAGAGTACTTTGAGTGCACGAAAACTCTGCACAACCTACTTCAGGATATGGAGGGCTCCTTCACCCCGGAGATGGAGCAAGTCTACTGTTCCACCCTTGAGCAGTGCGCCAGCACCGATCTTATCGATTACACCCCGGATGTAGTGATCGTGCATGACCCGCAGCCACTAGGTTTAACCCGATATCTAAAAAAACCTGGCGAAACGTGGCTCTGGCGTTGTCACTTAGATATTGAACAGGAGCCTTTGCGAGCCAACCCTGACCTGTGGGATTTCGTCACCGATTGGACTGTGCACTACGACGCCGCCATATTCACCGCAGCCCATTACGTCGTTTCACGCTGGCCTCTTCCCAAGTTCATAATCCCTCCCTTCATTGACCCCCTCTCTGAAAAGAACCGGGAATTGACACAAGAAGAGATAAACAAAGTCCTCGCCAAATACAACCTAGACCCCCATATACCGATCGTCGCTCAGATTGGAAGATTTGATCCTTGGAAAGGATTGGATAGGACCATCGCTACTTACCGCCTCGTCAGGGAAAGCAGAAAATGTCAGCTTGTACTGGCAGGTGGCTTGGCCACCGACGATCCGGAAGGGGAGAAGGTTCTTGCCAGAATCTATGAAGAGACGAAAGGCGATGAGGACATCCACGTGCTGAATCTCTCGCTTGTGAATCGTCTTGAGAATTACCTGGAGATAAACGCGTTACAGCGGGCAGCAAGCGTGATAATGCAACCGTCAACCAAAGAAGGGTTTGGACTGGTGATCACTGAGGCACTATGGAAAGGCAAACCTGTGATAGCTGCCAATGCGGGTGGCATTCCCCTTCAAATCAGAGAGGGCGATACTGGCTACTTTTACCAGACGCCGCGCAAAACTGCACAGATATTGATCCATTTATTAGAAAACCCGGATGCTGCTGAGGTAATGGGCATAAGGGGTAAGAAGTATGTGGAAGAACACTTCCTCCTTCCCGACCGGATTGCGGATTGCCTCTCGGCTGTAGAAATGACCCTCAAGGGAGGGGTAAACAAGAAGTTCTGTGCTGAATGCATAATTAGCTTTCACCCTTGGTTCAAGCTAAGCAAAAGGAGATAATCCCCGCCCTTTTGAGTGCCCCGAAACGGGTTCAGAGCCTGAATTTAGTAGCCTCTTCCTGTAAAGACGATTCTCCTGCTCATCTCTCTTTTGTGTTACCCCTCCATCGCAATTCCATCTTTAACGCTTTGCGTATTTTACTCTTCTTTAGCTCCACCTTCTGCCTTTTTCCCTTTTGCAACTTCCCCCAAGAGAGCAAAGGCTTCTTTCTTTATAATTTCGTAGACTTCCTCCTCCAAGTCTCCTGAAGGTAGCTGCTTGACCTTCCTAACCCCAAGTTCCGAGGTGAGCTCAATGTAGCGGTCTACTGGCATTCCTTCTCTTTCGAAGAGCTTGGCACCACATCGCAGACCACAGGCATCGACCAGCATCCGCTTCTCTGACGATTTCAGCATTTCTTTGAGCTTCCACGGTATGACCACAGCTGGGAGGCATGCGATCTTTACCTCAACCGGGTTTTGCTCCCACAGCCTGATGCAAGCTTTGGCTGCCGAGACGCCCGTGGCACAGCCGCCGAAGCAGGTATAAACGAAGAGTTTCCAGCGGGGCTGTCGATCCATTTCACCTCCTGTTTTCTATTCAAACTTCAATCGCCGAAGCATAGTTCCTCTATGCTTCGCCCGGCTCAGTTGACTCAAGTCTCGATCTGGTCCAAGAGCAGACGTTTGAGGCGGTCCAGAGAGACCCTGCAGGGTTCTATGGGAATCCCCATCCAGTCTGAGAAGTCCAGTATCTCCTCAGGATATTTCTGCTCGTATTCATCCCAGAAGCCTATGCCGTCCAGCATGACGGCACCCCCCGTGTGCTTGGGGAAGTTCTCGTTGGCCAGGCCCTTGTCCCAGTCCTGAAATACATAGCGTCGGTACTTGAGCCAGCCCGGAGTGAGCCAGTAGACATCTTTTCCCTCGCTTAGTCTCTCCCTTTCCTCAGCGCTGGCCAGCATATCCACACAGTGCGAGGCCTTGACCCTTGAGATTCCCGATCCCTGCTCCTCGATTATCCTGTCTATCGTCCTGTAGGGGTCATCGGCGTTGATGTAGCAGAACCTGCCGCCGTAGACCACGATGATCTTCTCAGAGTACTTCCTGGCATTGCCTATCTGCCTTATCAGCTGCTCTTCAAGCTCCCTGGGAATTTCGTGCCGCCCGGGCTTGGTATACAGGATTTTCCTGGCATTCAGAAAACCACTCTGCTGCAGATAGTTCAGCTCCAAGTTCAGCGTACCGCAGGCTACAATAGCGTAGTCTCCAAACGAAGCTGCGTTTGTCATCTCTTCACCTTGAACCTCATATCACATTCGCTGTCTATGGCCTACCCCTCTGTCCCCGTGTCAACCAAGTCCTGGCCGGCCCTCGAATGACGCTTGTCAGCCTTACCCCTGAAGATATTTGAGCACCGACGTAGCGGCCATGGCGCCGTCGCCAACTGCGGTGGCAATTTGGCGCGCGGAGTTCCTGCGAATGTCGCCGGCGGCAAACACGCCGGCAACCGAGGTGGCCTTGAACTCGTCAGTGAGAATATGCCCATCATTGTCGAGTTCCACAATCCCCGAAAAGCACTGGCTGTTGGGCTTGAGCCCCACGGCGACAAACACGCCGTCTACATCTAGCAGAGAAGTCTGCCCCCTTTTCACATTGCGCAGCATGAGCTGGCTAACCACCTCTTCGCCCAGGATCTCCTCAACCACCGTATCCCAGACGAACTCCAGCTTTGCCTGGGCGAAGGCTCGCTGCTGGAGAACCTGCCCTGCCCGCAGCCGGTCTCGCCGGTGTACCACATATACTTTCCTGGCATGCTGGCTCAGCTCCAGAGCATCGACGATGGCAGTATCACCTCCTCCAATGACAGCGACCACCCTATCACGGAACAGAAAGCCGTCACACGTGGCGCAATAGGAAACACCATGCCCCAGAAGCTTCTCCTCACCTGGGACATCCAGCCTCTGATAATCCGATCCCGTAGCGATTATCACTGCTCTGGCTTCAAAGCTGGCATCTGTGGTAGAGACAATATGGTCATGCCCCGAGGTGAGGCCAGTAACATCAGCGGTTATCGTCTCCAATCCATACCTGGCAGCCTGGCGGTGCATGAGCGAGCCCAACTCAAAGCCAGAGATCCCCTCGGGGAAGCCAGGATAGTTGTCCACCTGCCGAGCATTAACCATCTGCCCTCCGAATATCCCCTGCTCAATCAACAGGCTTCTCAGTCCAGCCCGCGACGTATAGAGACCGGCAGTGAGGCCAGCAGGGCCACCACCCAAGACGATCACCTCATAGTTAACCACGGTCGATATCCCGATCCATTCCTAGACAGGGAAGTGTTCTAGGCAACCTTGGGCTTTTCACCCGGGTGCAACCTTTGCCACTTGGCAAGGAGTTCATCCTGACTTTCCGCGTGCTCCGGATCAGGAACACAGGCCTCCACCGGGCATACCTCTGCACACCTGGGTGATTCGAAATTACCCACGCATTCTGTGCACCTGTCGGGGTCGATCACGTAGATACTTTCTTCTTCTGAGATCGCCTCGTTGGCGCACTCCCCTTCACAGGCACCGCAGCCGATGCAATCCTCTATAATCTTGTATGCCATTTTCCATCCTCCCTAGCGGCTTTCCCGATCGCTACATTGGGGGGAGCCCGCATGTGCCAGAGCTACAGGTGGGACAGCTATCCAACGATGAAGTCGCTCCTGCGCCTGACCCCATGCTAAATGAGAAGGAAGACAGCAGCTTCCGTGGGTTGGGTGCCTGGCACTTGGGGCAGTTCAGGTGGGAGCCGTTCTCCCCAAAGGATTGGCGAGCCTCGAATTTCTCGCCACACTGGGTGCACTGGTACTCGTAGATAGGCATCTATCTAAACTCCTTCCTTTCTGTTTGGTTCAGCTCGGTGCTCTGGCTTACGGCCTATCATCCTATTCTTCACGGCAGACCTTTCCAGCTCTCCTGCTCCATCGCCAAGAAGGCTTGGCGCTCCTCCTCGTTCATCTCCGTTATCCTGACCTCGGCTTCTGCACCTAAGTCCGTCACTACCTTGCGCAGGCTGTTCACAAGGTGATCCTTGATGATGGCAGGGATACCCAGAATGGGGAGCGCCAGGGTGAGCGTGACCTTGCCATGCTCCAGAGTTACATCTTTCACCATTCCCAACTCGACCAAGCTGCAACTGATCGCTGGGTGCACAACCTGCCCTAGTGCCCGATGCACCTCTTCCTCCGAAATATCCTTGGTCATTGTAAGCGCTCTCCTTTCCCTTCAGATCTAGACCCTAGTCTTTCTTCAAAGGATAATTCTTCTCACCAGCCTCAATCGCAACTTCGAGCCAATTCTCTCCAGGCACGAAAGGACAGGTGTAATCTTCACTGTATACGCACCATGGATTGTAGCCTCGGTTGAAATCTAGGATCCACTTCCCCTCCGGAGTGCGGTCTCTCTCTGGCTCAAGGTCTATATAGCGGCCTGCCCCATAGGTTTCTTTGCCTGAGGTTGAGTCTCTGAAAGGAACAAACAACATCTCTTCCTGTGAATTGCGCTTATAGGCCTGGAGGGCTTGCTCTTTTTCACCCTTCTTGAATCGAAATTCACCCCAGCGAACAAAATCCTCCTCATTGCCTTTGGTATAAGCCATTCTCACCACTTGCTTTTTAGAATGTTCATGAAGCTCAAGCTCAAATCTATAATCCGGGTCAGGTGGATAATATTCTAACCCTTTAAACCTGTGCCTGTCTTGAGGAGATATCGGCGATCCCGGATAACTGCTGCCAAAGAACCTATCCTTTACTTTTCTTTCTCTTTCAATCGCTGCGTTCCATTCGGAAATTTCCATTGCGCACTCCCGTTATTACCAGTGGCGTATCACTCGCCTGCTGTGCCGAAGCTCCGCTTATGTATCAGTTCGGCATCTCAGTCAGCTTACCTGCCATCGGACTGCATTATGCCACCCCTGATCATAGGTGGAGCCTTGATTGAGCCGTAACCTCTGCGTCCAATTCAGCCACCCGCCTCTCTCCTGCCAATTGGCTCAAAGCCGTGGCTAGTTTATCCTTCACCATGCTCTGCATGTCAGCGGAATCTCTCGAGGAGACGCCAGAGGAGGAGGTTGTGCTCCGCACTACTGCGCGATAGGCATCCTCAAGTTTGTCGATCACCCCCTCCCAGAAGCTCACAAGGTCACCCCAGGACGAGTGCAGGCATCTTATTCTGATCTCTCTGGCTATGAGTGCTGCCTCTGCTTGAGTCATTCTTCTCCCTCTTTCTGTAAATTTGCTACTTGGTCTGATTCTCTTACCCAGATCCGGTACATTTTCTCACCGCTCTCTTCGTAACACTGAAAGCCCCTCGAATCCGCCGCCTCCACCTCCACGTTGTCTTCGCCCCATAGCTCCAAGAACTGGTTCAGCCAGTTCCTGAAATGCGCTCCGCCCCCAAAGTAGACCTTCTCCCACTTGTTGCCTCTGGCGTCCACTTTTTCTCTGACCAGCTCTTCCTGAGCCATTTTCTCCCGGACGGTTTCTTCCTCAGCCACTTTCCTTTTCCACCTTGCTTATTCAAGAACAAGTGGTGTGACCTCAATCTTGCGTGGCCTTTCCATCTTGCTAAGTCCCTAGAGTACCTTTCTTGTTCCCCGGTTGTATTCCCTATCCTGATATTTGACCGAGCATCGGAGATGAGAATTTTTCACGCCCCCATCTCCGTTGCCGAGAAAATTAACGTGCCTCTTCCTTGCTCTTGCACTTCAGGCAATAACCCTCGAGGTATAACACGGCGCTGACGATATCAAAATAGCTATTGTGCTGCACCTTATCCAGGCGCCTTTCGTCAATCACCCCCCAATTCCTTGAACAGACGCAAGTTACGGTAAACCCGTGGCAAGGCTGATGTGAGAGTCCTTGTCGATGGCCCGCTGGAGCAGCTCCCTGGCATCCAGGTGACCACCGGCCTCACGTAGGATGTCTAGAAGCAACCGTCGCTGGGTAGTCAGCGGTCGCTGTTTGAGCTCCAAGGTAGGATTGCGATTGATTCTCATTCTCAAAACGTACTATAACAACTTTCCCATCTCATGTCAACTAGATCTGCTCGTTCAGTGAATGTGAGGCGGTTGCTCAGCCAAGAGCCGCTTCTGCGCATCACCTATTAGGTCCTGCTTTAGCATTTTCAAATTCGTGGGGCAATCCTTATAGGTAATGCAGACTATTTGATTAAAGGATTGGTCAATGTCTTTTCTATTGCTACGAGTAACCTCAATGCCAGCCTAATCTAGAATGTTCTTCATATGACGAAAACAGCAAGACATGAGATATTGCCGCATTATTTGGCAATGGCTGCGCGAAGAAAGAAGTCCAGCCACCAGAAGATATCACGTTTGGCAATGGATGTTCGGAGTCTTCGCATTCGTGATCGCCGTTCACCCGTACTCATATTGTATGCTCGGTGAATTGCGTTAGCTGTACCTTCAATATCATACGGGTTCACCAGTAGCGCACTTCTACGCAACTGAGTTGCTGCACCGGCAAATTCGCTAAGAATCAGCACACCGTTTCTATCTACCTTAGCCCCACAGTACTCCTTTGCTACCAAGTTCATTCCATCTTTCAGGGGTGTGACCAGAGCGATATCAGCAGCACGATAATATGCAAGAAGCTCGATCCAATCCAAACTCCGAAACATGTAGTGAATCGGTATCCAGCCCGGTTGGGTAAACTTGCCATTAATCTCACTCACAAAGCCCTCGATCTCGGCTTTTAGCTCTTGATACTCGGGTATATCCTCTCGGCTGGGTACCACAATTTGAACGAGCGATACATTGCCGTGCAGATCGCCGAAGCGCTCCAGGGCATTTCTGAACGCTCGCAATTTCTCTGGAATGCCCTTGGAGTAATCCAGACGATCCACACCAAGGAGGATCTGGCAGTTAGGTATGGCCTCATATAGCTGACTGGCTCTTTCCGCTACGCTCCTGGCGGCTGCCTGTCGGGCAAACTCTTTGAAGTCTATGCTGATTGGGAAAATGCCAACCTTGATTTCTCGGTTCGGCACAGTGATTGTAGATACTTGTCTTCTAGCGTCGTAATGGATGTCCTTGATCAGGGCTTCGGCGCACTGGATGAAGTTGTTTCTGTCGCGCCGAGTCTGGAAACCAACCAGATCGTACTCCAACAAGGCCTCTAGAATCTGTGACCGCCATGGCAGTTTCATATAGATATCGAGGGGGGGAAAGGGAGTATGCAGGAAGAATCCGACTTTGTGCTCCAGCCCCATGCTACGCAATTCCTTCGCCACAAGCATAAGATGGTAATCGTGTACCCAGATGTAATCATTTATTCCAGTGTTCTGTGCTATCACCTGCGCGAATTTAAGATTGACCGCTTGGTACATGTTCCAATAAGCGGGATCGAAATTGCAGCGTGAGTGCATATCGTGGAAAAGTGGCCATATGATTTCGTTGGAGAACCCGAAATAGTATTGATCCACCTCTTCCGCGGTTAGGAGAACTGGCTTCAACATATACCCTGCATCCTGGCTCCCTATGGCTACGAGCCCATCCAAGTCAACCTCCTCCACTGTTCCCGGCCAGCCAATCCATAGGCCCGCCCGGTCACGCAAGATCGGTGCCAGGGCAGTAACCAATCCGCCTGAGCCAGGCTGAACCTGCCACTCTCCCAGATCCCCTCTTCCTATGACGATAGGTAGGCGGTTTGAGACGATCACAAGTCGATCAATTGCTAGCTCATTGTCTCCGTTCTTAGCCTGCGACATGGGTTAATTTCCCAGCACCAAGATTTATGCCTAAACCCCACCCCCAGCTCTGTCACATTTCTAACCGTTTTGCCTGTGGTTAACCCCAAGGCAGTTCACATCTTCCGACCGCCTAGAGCAAATAAAAGAATATCACCATAGCCCGTCGATTTTCAAGGTCGGAGGAAGTCAGCTATGCACCGGCTTTCACTTAGTAAATTGACAGATAGGTGGATGACAGTCATACGAAGCCTCTTCTCTCCATAGGATACACCAATTGGCTGTACAATCTTGCCTTTTGTGCAATGATGGGGAAGGTATACCGGCCATCCAGCCTAGTGGCAATGGTTTGACCATTTGATGAAATGTTTTATCCAGATGTGTGAGATTAGGCCAATGCAAGCTACAAATTCTCCTCTCTAATCACTTTAATTCCGTTTCTTTTCAAAAATGCAGTCGTAACCCCGTCACCATTGATTAGTTTCCCAGAAAATGAACCGTCGTATATTTGTCCACAACCACACGAGGGGCTTTTAGATTTTGCGATAAATTCCTTGATTTTAAATTGCTGGGCGATTTTCAAAGTTTCCGCTGCGCCTCTGACGAACTCCTCAGTGACGTCCTCCCTCTTTTCGGTCAGAACCCTGCTTCTGCCATCAAGCACATCATCGCCTGTGCCTCCTCGAATCTCCTGCTTGTTTCTCGGGGTCCTTAGTCCTCCAAGCTGTTCCGGGCAAACTGGAATCAGCACACCCCGTTTCGCAAGTCGCATAGCCCTATCGTTCTTGTATTTGTCTTCCCCATCCCAAGCACATCTTACCCCCAACAGGCAAGCGCTTATGATTTTCAGAGACTGCGGCATATTATCACTTCACCTTTGAGTGAAAGCGACCTCGGCATCGACTTCACCGCGAGCATAGGCTTCGTGCCAACCCTTGGGAACCGGTAATTTCCTGTACCAGAGGACTCGTTCAGCCTCAAGCAGACTGCGGTGTCGCCCCATAAAGTCGGCAGCACAGACGAGCTTATGCCCGGTAAGAGAGGAGACGTGATCCAACCACTGTTCTCCCTCTTTAGAGCGCATCAGGTGGTGATCGAGGATCAAGGTATCTACCTCTTTAGCCAACTGCAAAGTCCTACGCAGTGCGCTTTCTTGTTTTTTCAAAGTGACGCCGGGTAAATGAATGGGCGGGCCGGACGCAAGCACTACATTTGGCTGCCACATGAGGATCATCTCGATCGCCTCGTCATCGAGCATTTGGATATCCGAGGCATGTACGAAAACTTCTTTCCCCTCTTCGATCCGAGTCATCATCACGCTACCGCCACGCATGCCGCGTTCCCCATGGGGAACGGCGGGGGAAAAACTCAAAGCTCCATCGCTCGTTCCCTCAGCAACCGGAAGGCGCCGATTGAGCTTTCTGGCTAAAGCCTGAGCTCGATGAATCTGGTTAAGGGAGAGAGCCTCGGTTCCTTTTGCCCACAATCTGGGATATATCAGAGACTCGGCAACGCTGTCCGCTGAAAGCTGGTAGGGATTGGCATCGACCATCGGGTGATGATCTCCATGATAGTGGCTAATTACAACAT
>Ga0180434_10010027_pt1 | contig 10210 bp, 11 predicted proteins | sample SS_ome_7_FD_132453 | JGI IMG/M metagenome (GOLD analysis project Ga0180434, IMG submission 132453) | Hypersaline lake sediment archaeal communities from the Salton Sea, California, USA - SS_1_D_2 metaG | ecosystem: Environmental > Aquatic > Non-marine Saline and Alkaline > Hypersaline >... | reverse complement strand
TTTCCACCAATGAGGTAGTATTTTTCTTGCCGTGGAGGAAGTTGCCATGGACATACCCCCTTGCAACGGTCCTCAGCCAAGGCATACCCCTTTTTTGCAGCCAGGTGATTGGCCTTGACGATATCGTCCCCCTTACTGGAGAATCTTCGGTCAAGAACGCGTTTCAGCATATCGAGTTCAATGCCGAGGATCGCCACGAGGGCACCCACGGCAACGGTGTTGGCATAAAGAGTATTTTCCAGTTCTTCCTCAGCAATTTTGGCAAAGGGAACGACGATAGCGCTCTCTCGACCTTCTTCATCGGTTAACAGAATACCCTCGTCCTTGAGCAAGGGTTGGTACTTTTCCAACGCCCCTTCATTGAGGGGCAAGAGGATGTCTGCTTCTACCAGGGGTGCATTTCGAGGCGTTTCCCCTATTCGAATTGAGAAGCTGTTTTGTCCCCCGCGAATCCTTGATTCATATTCCTGCCAAGTAAGAACAGCGTAACCCCGAGCCGATAACGTTTCGGCCAACACAGCACCAACAGTTTGGATTCCCTCGCCCGCAGCCCCAGCGATAACCACATTCAGATCTTTCATGAGCCCCCCGTTGATTGATCACACACCATGATTAAAACCGTCTGAACCTAGTCGGCCATATTTGATACCACCTGTCTGACAGGTCCTCCACTACTTCGTGCTTTACTGCCCTATTCGAGCTCGGCAAACATGAAAACAGATCCTGTGTCACGAGTCCTCCGAATAAAGCTACTGCCATGGAGCAACCAGGTCAATAGGGGAAAGCATGTATTTTCGGAACCAAGGACAGGCACAGTCGGTCTCCCGGCGGAGACGTATTTGACCCATATCTGACCTAGGGAACGAAAAACTCTCCAGCAAGGTGCATTTTATGACCATCAGGAAGCCACCCTTGTCAGCTACCATCGCTAACCTCACAGCAAACTTACTATTCGATCCCCTTTGCCGGGGGTAAGATGAAGAGGTTTTTTCCAGTTCGAACATGGGTGAAATACGTGAGGCAGCTCAAAAGGCGCAACGCTTTTACCCCGACCGCAGAAAGCCACGGCTTCAGCCCCGACCTCTTGTGGTCGGGGCTTCGGTCGGGATGTCGTTCCACTAAGTCCCGCCGTTCGCGAAGCGAAGCGGCGAAACTAAGTGGTGCCACGGGCTTGCCCGTGGGGCTCCACATCAATCTCTTTGATGATTGCCACGGCTGTTTCTGGTCAATTCGAGTTTTACCATCTTTCAGACCCGTTGGGGACTTTCCCAATACACCATTTTCAACCATGAAATACGGGATTTAATGTATTTACCTAAGAACATGGTTGTGGAAAAGATTTCACAAACAATTAGGGGGGCACGGTAACTAACCGCAGCTTTCAGAAGGGAGTCGTGATGAGTAGCAGGATAGCCGTGATTATAGCAGACATGTTTGAAGACTCAGAGTACACCGAACCGGCAAAGGCGTTCAAGGAAGCCGGACACCAACTTGTGCATGTGGGGCTGAAAGCCGGACAAACGGTGAAAGGAAAGAAAGCGGACACCCCCGTCAACATTGACAAGTCGGTTGGAGACGTCTCGGCTGACGACTTCGATGCCCTTCTGATCCCGGGCGGGTATTCCCCTGACCAGTTGAGAGCAGACGCGGGGGCGGTGCAGTTTACCGGGGATTTCTTAAAAAGCGGTAAGCCCGTTCTTGCCATCTGCCATGGCCCTCAACTTCTGATTACAGCGGATGTGCTCAAGGGACGCAAGGTTACCGGCTGGAAGTCGATTGTTCAAGATATCAAGAATGCCGGGGCGGCCTTTATCGACCAGGAAGTGGTTGAGGATGGAAACCTGATTACGAGCCGACATCCAGGGGACCTGCCTGCATTTATTGAGGCTTCTCTAAAGCGGCTGAGTTAAAAAAGTGGGATTAAGGCTAAGGCCTGCAAACATTGTCTTTGTGACTGTCGCGTTCCGGCATACTGGGCCGGAACAAAAAGGGGGGCTCCCATGGAAAAGCGTCGGCGAGACATTGTAATGATCGTCATTACGCTCACCTTCTTATCCTTTGTTCCGGTTATATTTGCTGCCTATGCAGGCTACGACATGACCCAGTGGCGAATTTGGACATTTCCAGGAACTTTCGTGGTCATTAACGTGCTGCTGCTTTTCTCGGCTTTTGGGAAAAGAAAAAAATAGGGCTTGATGAGGTAAAAAGGAGGTTTCACATGGCATTGTCAGGCAAATATGGAAAGGTGAATATTCCTAATGTGGGCGATGAGGAACCAGTGTTCATACTGCGAGCCCAAGACAAGCTTGCAGAGCCCGCGGTCGAGGTCTATGGGATCCTAGCGGCATCTCACGAGGCTGCATTGGCGGAAACCATCGGCGCAGAGGTTGAGCGTTTTCGTGGCTGGACGGGCGTTAAGAAGCTGCCCGATTAATCAGTCAGTGGTGACGCTAGGATCACATGTGGTAGTGCAACATGGATGATGATGTCATTGCTCAAACAAACAAAATCCATCAAACAATGGGAGGTTGACCATGGTGAGAGTAGAGAAAATCCTTTTTCCTTGCGATTTCACGGAAAATGCTTCCAAGGTATTACCCTATGTCCTGTCTATGGCGGAGCAATATAAGAGCCAAGTCTACATTCTATATGTGGACGAATTACAGAAATGGGGCGGTCACTTCATTCCCCATACATCTCTTGAGACCCTGCGGCAAGAATCCCTAAAAGCAGCTGAAAAGGCTATGGACAAGATATGCGAAGAAGCGCTGCAAAGCTGCCCAAACTTTCAAAGAAAGATCGTTTCGGGAGATCCGGCAGTCGAGATCCTCAAGCTCGTCGAATCCGAAGGCATTGACCTGGTTGTCATGGGGACACATGGGAGAAAAGGACTGGAGCACGCCATTTTTGGCAGTGTTGCGGAGAATGTGGTGAAAAAGTCGCCTATCCCGGTGTTGATTGTTAACCCCTATAAGGTGGGATGAAGGTGGCTTATGGGAGTTTAACGGGCCTTGTGCTGTGGTCCCTGAGGGGACCTCTTCCAAGGCCATTCGCCTCTCTCCGTGACCATTTTCGGGACCTCTGATAAACAGCTTTGAATTTCAGAAACACGAATGCTTTGGCCCTTAGAAAGCGGTGTTTCATGCAAGCCTTCAGCATGCGTTTGGCTCCCCGAAGTGCTTAGTGCTCCTTGCAAGGAAACGAGATAACGGTCAGAGCCTCGTTTTCACAGGAATCTCCTTTGCCTTTGGTTGGCCTCAGAAAAGCTCGACACCTCAGCAATCGGAATTATATTTATATTTAAAGGCTACTTACGAAAAATGAACCTGTGGGTCCTTACACTTGACTTGGTGCCCATGGAGATCAACGATGTTGAAAGAGGCGTCGTATGAATTTCGAACTGATCAAATTAGCTTTGGCCGGACTCGCTGTTCTGGGGCTTATTGGTTTCGTGTTCGGTTTGGCTTTGGCACTGGCTGCTCATAAGTTCGGTGTTAGTCCGGATCCAAAAATTGAAGAGGTGAAGGAGAGCCTCGCTGGGGCCAATTGCGGTGCCTGTGGGTTCGCGGGGTGTGAAGACTACGCCGAGGCCGTGGTGGCTGATCCGGATGTGCCCCCGGATCTATGTTTTCCCGGGGGCGATGAGGTTGCCGAAGTGGTAGCCAGGCTTACGAATAAGACAGCCCAGAAGAGGGACGGTTATATGCCGGTGGTTTTCTGTCGCCGGCCCCAAGGGAATGTACGCAAAAGACACTGCTACATTGGTCACCAGACCTGCAAGGGAGCGGATATGGCGTTCAGGGGTCCGTTTGATTGCCAATATGGCTGCGTAGGGTTCGGAGACTGTGCAGAGGCTTGTCCGGTGGACGCGATCAAAATGATCGACAATTTTCCAGTCATCGACGAGGAGCGCTGCATTCGATGTGGAGCATGTGTAGAAGCCTGTCCCAAGGGCATCATCAAAATGGTCCCTGAAAAAACCCGGGTGCTTATCCGGTGTAATAGTAAGGATTCGGGTAAAGTCACTCAGGCCGTCTGCGATGCAGGGTGCCTCCATTGCAAGGCCTGCATCAAGAAATGTCCGGCCGGAGCCATATCAGAGGTGGACGGCAAGGTGCACATTGATGTTAAAAAATGCACAGAGTACGGGCCGGAATGTGGTGAAGTCTGCGTAGAAGCCTGTAAGAAAAGGCAAATACTCCAACCCTTTCGTCCAAAGGAAAAACGTGCGGCATCAGATGGTCACGGCCAGGCAAAGGCTGCTTGACAGAGCAGGTCGTGCCGTGGCCTCCTATTCCCACAAGCCTTCCTACATAGGCAACGCTTAAACAGGCCTGTCTAGTTCATTGAAGACCCCGCAGTCCCGACGCGTCGGGATTCGCAAGGTCAAGAAAATCAATGGAAACGAGATAGATGGTTGTTGGGTTTTTAAATATACGATTTACCGTATTGACCTGGGGGCGTCTTGTGTGGGTAAAAGTGGCAAGAGGCAGCCCTTACTTTGCTCCGTGACCATTTTGGGGACGTCTGCCAAACGGCGCTAAATCACACAAACTCGGGCCACGATCTATGGACCGGCTCTGGAGTCATCACACGGTTCATCGTCGTGGTATGCTCTGTCATGTTCGGGATCGGGAGCCGTGGTACAATGGGGCAAACCTTTCCCTGACGCTTCGTCTTGTCTTCCTGTCCGATCGGCAAGGGCTTTGTAATCGGCGTAAATATTGTGTACTCTCCTTTTGAGTCGCTTTAACTTTTCGGAATCCTTTGGATTCGACCATCTGGGTTCACTGATGGAAAACAATATGTTACTGAGTTCATCGATACCCTGTTCTGTGGTCTCGCACCACTCATCCGTGCACGCAGCCCCCTTCTGCACCGCTTCGTGTACTTTCTCGTCTAAGAATTCCAATGACTGTTCCATAGAGTCCAGAAAAGTTCTCCATGAGTCGAGCATGGCATTTGGAATCTCTGCCTTCGGCATAAGCATTGCTTTTTCACCACCCCTTATAATAACTTAGACTTAAATATAAGTTTCCCATAGGCGCGAAAAATCCACAATACAGCATATCCCCTATTCCTTGCTACGGAAGGCAGTATTGAAGTTGCCAGCCTCAAAGACTGATGAATAAGACACTTTGCCCCCGTTTATTTGCCGCAAGTTGCCATCCGTGGTGATCATCAACCAAGCATTCCGCTGATGAGTGTGCTGAGAGCATAGGTCATTTTGTGCGGAAAAATACTGGATTTACCCCATAGCGCTCATCTGTTGTCATGTTTAAATGACAAAGAATCAATTTCTGGCCAAAAGGCCCAGGGAAGATCTGTATTGAACATTGGAGACCTTTGAAAGACTCATTTGAACGAGCATTATGAGCTTTTTGAGGTACCCATCCGGGCGAAGCGAACGTGCCCACGTCAGTGAGCAAATCCTAAACTGTTTGAGGCCCTTAGGCCGAGTTTTTAGGATTTAGTGAGCAGGCCCCTAGATGGGTCAAAAAGCTCATACGAATGAGTGAAGAGGAGTCTTTCAAAGGTCTCCAATTTAAGACTTGCTGAGGGGGGCACCATGTTGTTTGCCTATCGAGGAGCCCGGGGGGCCTCTTTGTTGGACCTATGAAACGTAGACTGTTATATGTTCCCCTTGGTAATACGCTTCGAAAGAGAATGAAAGATGAGCATGGCCATAGATCCCGTTTGCGGTATGGATGTTGACCCGCAGAGTGCAGCGGGTAAGGCGGAATACAAAGGCAAGACCTACTTTTTCTGTGCGAAGGCTTGCAAGGAAAAATTTCAAGAGAATCCTGAGAGGTATCTCAGTCAAACGCCTCAGAGGGAGACAGGCCGCGACATGGGGCCCTCGGAAAAGGAAAAAGAGGCGTCCGGAGATGAACGACTGATCAAGACACGACTTCCCGTTCAGGGCATGAGCTGTGCCAGCTGCGTGGCAAAGATCGAAGAGGGACTGTCTGAGCTTGACGGGGTAGAGGCGGCTAAAGTCAATTTTGCTACCAAGCGCGCTGATGTGACCTTTGATGGCAAGCGGTTGAAGATCGGCGATCTGATAACTACTGTCAAAGACTTGGGTTATGACGTCGACAAAGAGGAAAGGACATTTCCGGTACGAGGGATGTCATGCGCCTCATGCGTGGAGAAAGTTCAGAAGGCCCTCAGTCGAGTGCCGGGTGTGATACAGGCAGAGGTTAATTTTGCCACTGAAAAAGCGAAGGTGGAATACCTTTCTGGAGATGTCTCAGTCAAAGACCTGTCACAGGCCGTTAGCTATGCCGGCTATGAGCTTTTGGAGGTCGAAGAGGAAGACGCCGTGGAAAAAGAAAAGGCCGCCAGAAAGGCTGAGCTCAGGGCGTTGAAGCAGAAGTTTTCGGTCGGGTTGATTCTGGTGCTTCCTCTTTTCATTGTGGGCCATTGGGACAGGTTGGGTCTGTCTCGATTGTGGGCGATAAGCAAACAAACCAGTTTCTTTGTGCAGTTGCTGCTGCAGACGCCGGTGCAGTTCTGGGTTGGCTGGCAATTCTACGAAGGGGCATGGAAGGCGGCCAAGCGGAAGACCAGCGACATGAACACCTTGATTGCTGTAGGCACGTCGGCCGCTTATCTCTACAGTGTCCTGGCCATATTTTTCCCATCGATTTTCGCGGCTGAAGGCCTCCTTCCTGAGGTCTATTTCGACACGGCCGGCGCCATCATCGTGTTGATTCTTATGGGCCGCCTGTTGGAGGCCAGAGCCAGGGGGCAGACATCGGAGGCGCTCCGCAAGTTGATCGGTCTGCAAGCCAAGACTGCCATGGTGGTCAGAGACGGACCAGAAAGCGAAATCCCGGTGGAAGAAGTGCGCATTGATGACATCGTTATCGTCAAGCCTGGAGAGAAGATCCCCGTGGATGGGACAGTCATTGAAGGACATTCGGCTGTCGATGAATCCATGGTCACAGGGGAGTCAATGCCGGTTGAGAAAACGTCGGGCGACCAGGTTATAGGGGCCACCCTGAACAAGACAGGAACGTTTAGATTCAGGGCGACGAAGGTAGGAAAGGAGACCACTCTGGCACAGATCATCAAGATGGTGGAAGAGGCCCAGGGGTCGAAACCGCCCATTGCCAGGCTGGCCGACGTCATTGCGAGCTATTTTGTACCGGCTGTCATTGGTATCGCGATGGTTACCTTTGTGGTTTGGTACGTCTTCGGGCCGGAACCTGCCATCACGTATGCCGTGCTCAACTTCGTGGCAGTCATGATTATCGCATGCCCATGCGCCTTGGGGCTGGCGACGCCCACCTCTATCATGGTGGGGACGGGAAAAGGCGCTGAGCATGGCGTGCTTGTTAGGGGGGGTGAGGCCTTGGAGACAGCCCACAAACTTACGGCTGTTGTCTTGGATAAGACAGGAACCATCACCAAGGGCGAACCATCCGTGACTGACGTGGTGGAAGGCGAAGGATTCAGCCAAGAAGAGATCCTCAGGCTGGCTGCCTCAGCAGAAAAGGGCTCCGAGCACCCCTTGGGGGAGGCGATCATCAAAAAGGCCAAGGAAGAGAATGTCGACGTGCAGGACTCCACGGAATTCAATGCGGTTCCCGGCCAAGGCGTGCGAGCCTCTATTGGTGGCAAGGAAGTACTTTTGGGAAATGCCAAGTTGATGGAAGACAGCAACGTTCCATTGCATGATGTCGCGCGAAAGGCAAGGACGCTGTCTGCTCAAGGAAAAACGCCCATGTTCGTGGCAGTAGATGGGAAAATCGGGGGCATCGTCGCCGTGGCAGATAGCCTGAAGGAGAACTCAATGGCTGCTGTGGCCGCCTTGCGTCATATGGGACTGGCCGTTATCATGCTCACGGGAGATAATGAGAGAAGTGCAGAGGCCATTGCAAAACAAATTAATATTGACCGTGTGTTATCAGAAGTACTGCCTGACCAGAAGGCTCAAGAGGTAAAAAGACTGCAGGCTGAGGGATACAAGGTGGGCATGGTGGGTGACGGGATCAATGATGCGCCTGCACTGGTGCAGGCGGATGTGGGGATTGCCATCGGTACTGGCACCGACGTGGCCATGGAGTCTGCAGACATTACGCTAATCAGCGGAGATCTGAGCGGCGTGGTGACTGCCATCAAGTTGAGCAAGGCCACTGTTCGAAATATCAAGCAGAATCTTTTCTGGGCTTTTGCCTATAATACCATTCTCATCCCAGTGGCTGCAGGTATTCTCTTCCCATTTTTTGGTATCCTGCTCAATCCAATCTTTGCTGCAGCAGCCATGGGACTTTCTTCAGTAACCGTGGTGAGCAATGCATTGAGGCTGAGACGGTTTACCCCGCCTGAACTGGGGGTGTGATCTATGGTGGCTGATGAACAGGAAAAAGTGATAGAAAAGACAGATACTGCGAAGCAAGTTTAGCCCAGGAAATCACCTAGGCCCGTGATAACAAGGAGGTGAGAAGCATGGCCGTGGACCCAGTATGTAAGATGCAAGTCGATGAGGACAAGGCCGCAGCCACATACGATTACAAGGGAAAGACCTACTACTTCTGTGCGCCAGGGTGTAAAGAGAAATTTGCCAAAGAACCCGAGAAATTCCTCAATGACGCCAGATAGAGGATACGATTTCGCACAGATGAGTCTTTAATCAGAAAGGCTGCGCACTCCCCAGACGAAGAAACTCGCATTGGGTTTATAACCCACGCCTATAGATCCGTCTTCCGTATAAAGGACCCATGCGTAGCGAGCGTCATAGGTGCTTGTGGTAGAAGACCAATAGAATTTTTCAACCTGGCTAAAGACGTGATCACAGGACAAGGCCGGGCTATGGGACGTGGTATCGACAAGACTTTCCAGCTCCCGGATATTCGGCAAGCGCCAATCATCGTGACCGAAAGCCGTTTGGTGATTCATGATCTTGATGGTATCCAAAGCCGATTGCCAATCTAATGCTTTGGACGGGGGATTGACCGACCTGGTCCATATAAGCCTCGTCTTTTTGTCCAGAACGGCCTCCTGATACGGCACAAACCGAGGAGGAGGCCCGCGGAAAAAGGTCCCTTGTCCGGCAAGAGAGATGGCGCCCGAAGAAGGGAAATCGCTTCGAACTGGCCAAACCATGTATGAGCCATGCTTCATTCCTTTGAAAACCCTCCCACCTCCAAGATGGACATACCAAGCTTCACGGGGAAGGCGGACACAGGTTGTGGATGTCCAATAGTAGCCCGAGAAGACATTCTTAAAGGGATGGCCTGCAGGGAGGGCTGGGTTGATCTGCATGTGGCTGACAAGGCTGAAAAGCGCCTTTCTATTGGGAAGTCTCCAGTCCGTGTATCCAAACCGTGCTTCGCCATTCATTTCTTTCACATAGGCAACCGCCTCGTCCCACATGAATGGAAATTCTGGGAGGTTGGCATTGCGGGTCCACATGAGACCAGTGAGGTTGTCGACCACAGTATCATCGGCCGGAGAAAACCGTGGAACAGGCCATAGTATACCAGCCCGAACTGCGCCGTCTTGTCCTGTATCCAGGCAGGGAATAACTTCTCCCTCTGTACTGTAACATGTAGTTTGATCGGTTCTGTGGACGCCTGGATGCATGCTCGGTGCGCTTAGATGATATCAGTCTCTGACAAATAGAAGGCTCAGTAACTCAAAAGGGCAACATGCCTCACGGCCAAGATGTCCTCCGGCGGCTGCTCGACATGCAAATGACATTGGTTTCCCTTAATATGTTGGCGAAAAGGTATGGCTGCCGCCGTGTTTTTGTAAATACGGGGTATCGTGTGTTTTAAGGAATCTTTGATTGCAATTCTATCCAGCATATTGATCTCACGGCTATTCCATGAGGTTTGATTCATCGGAGTAGACATATGAGCCAAGAGACATACTGTAAATTAGTGAAAACAAGGAATTTGGGGTGTTTGATGCTGTAGAGCTTCTCAAATGCTGGGCGCTTCATGGCGCACAGGCTTATGGGGCTTGACGGTTGTGATTGAACCGCGAAAGAGAGCCCGTTTGTCATACGGATTCATGTGGACAACAAGGATCTGCAGTGAGGGCCCTTCCTTCTACCTGTAAAGAAAATACATGGTTTAATGTATTTTAATTTCGTCTCTTCTATTTATAATGAGAGGAAATATGATCAAAGGTTATGGAGAGCCAAGCCTAACACGTTTTTTTCTTCATCGCCATTTAAGACAAATCGTTTTGGAGG
>Ga0180434_10010024_pt1 | contig 10211 bp, 8 predicted proteins | sample SS_ome_7_FD_132453 | JGI IMG/M metagenome (GOLD analysis project Ga0180434, IMG submission 132453) | Hypersaline lake sediment archaeal communities from the Salton Sea, California, USA - SS_1_D_2 metaG | ecosystem: Environmental > Aquatic > Non-marine Saline and Alkaline > Hypersaline > Sediment... | reverse complement strand
GCCTCACGATCTGGATACCATTGCCGATCTGGAAATGTATGCTGAAATCCTCGAAAAGCGGGGTTACAGCGCGGAAGACATCAAAGGTATCATGTCCCAGAACTTCATCGACTTCTTCCTGAAAGCACTGCCGGCCCAATAACCCGGCTTAGCCATCGCCTCATACGACGCCCTATCCTGTTTATTGACAACGAGATAGGGCGTCTTTGCTTTTCACGACAAAACTTTTGAAAAAGTTTCAAGAATCGGTCATCGATGGCGAATGACTTTTTGTAACGTGGCCGATCGGTTTGGCCTACGGTTCCGAATCGAACATTTATTGTCGTGAGAGGGAGTCTGTACAATGGTATTCTTCTGTAAGAAATTTTTGATAGGTGCTGCAGTGCTGGCCACGCTGGGAACCTTCGTTTTTGGCCGCGATGTGATCAGTTACATGAAAACCGCCGGCACGTCCGTGCGGGATGCTGTGAAATCGGAAGTTCCCGTTGATTTCGAAGTCGAGCGGGCTCGTAAAATGGTCGAAGATCTGGTTCCTGATATTCGACGTTGTATGCACGTCATCGCCGAACAACAGGTGGATGTAGAGACGCTGCAGGGCGAAATTCATGAATCCGAACTGGCCATGAAGCAGCAGAAAGAGGCAATGTTTACACTGAGATCTGATGTGGAGTCAAATCAAACTGAGTTTGTGTATGCGAACCGTTCTTACACAAAAGAGGAAGTTCGCAGCGATCTGGCTCAACGGTTTGACCGTTTTAAAGTCGCTTCAGAAACTTTAAAACGCAATCAGCAGATTTTAAAAGCCCGCGAAAAGGCCCTGGACGCCAATCGTGAGAAACTGGAAAACATGCTCTCTGCCAAGATGGATCTGGAAGTACAGATCGAACAACTGGAAGCACGTTTGAAATCTGTTCAGGCTGCGGAAACCGTCAGCAATCTGCAAATCGATAACTCGCAGCTGACGCGAGCCAAAACACTGATTTGTGATCTGAATAAGCAGTTGGACGTGAAAGAAAAACTGCTGGATGCAGAAGGGAAGTTCACCGGACTGATTCCCGTCGACACCAAAGTCGAAGAAAAACGGGATGTGGTCAAGCAGATGGATGAATATTTCAAACTGAATTCAGGCGACCGGGTTGTCGCTCAATAAATCAGGCCAGAAGCTGATCCATAGGCGCGAGGGGGCGGCAGGCAGGATTCGTTGTTGAACGGAACTGCCTGCCCCCATTGCCTGATTTGCATAAATCAGGCTGTCCAACAGTAAAAAAGCAAATCTATTAGATCAATTCGATTCCGTTTCCGTTAAAATTACACAGTCAGTCGGATTACGATTCCAGATATATCTCAGATTTGATCAGGGGAAATTCATTGGGCTTTTTCACTCCAACATCCAGAGACAGTCAACAGTCTGTCGCGGGAGCAAATTATCTCCTGTGGATTGATGGAGTAGGAACCTGGCTAGTCTATCTCAAAGAAAGTTTACGCATTGGCGGCCCGGGAGTGCCGGGCACTACCGGTACACTGGGATCGGAGTGGGCCGATCTGTCTTTGCTGTCGAACCTGTCCCGTCACCATGCCACGCTGATTCGTTCCGGAGAAAGCTATTACCTGGAAGCAAAAGCGCCAGTCTTGTGTAATGAGCGTCCCGTCAACGATCGCGTCTTGCTGAGTGATCAGACAGAGCTTAGACTGAATCAGGATACGATTCTGACATTGACGCAGCCGACTGCGCTCAGTGCGTCTGCCTGTCTGCAATTCACCAGTTACCATCAGCCTCAACTGAGACTGGACGGGATTGTGCTGATGGCCGAGAACTGTTTACTCGGCCCGACTCAAGAGAATCACATTGTCTGTCCCGGCTGGCCCGGCTCGGTGATTCTATATCGGCAGGGTGATCAGATTCTTTGTCGTTCCCGGCAGGAAATCTACGTGAATGAGGAACCTGCTTCGCAGGGAGCCGTTTTAACCCCGGGCTCCGTGTTGAGTGGTCCTGATCTCCGTTTTCGCTGGGAGGTTGTCGTTTAACCGTCACGGGGTTCTCTCGCGCAAAATTAAATTTGAAACAATGGAAATAGGCATCATGTTCTCGATTTTTGGTTTGATCATTGGATTACTCTCTTTCGCATTCACAATACTCTGTTTTGTATTCTGGATCTGGATGTTGATCGATTGTCTGAAATACGAACCATCAACGGGAAACGATAAAGTCATCTGGGCGATTGTCATCGTCCTGTTAAGTGCACTGGGCGCTCTGCTGTATTATCTCATTCGCCGTCCCGAGCGAATTAAACAGACGGGACAATAAAACTTACGAAAATTAATGAACCGAAGAGGCTCCGGATACGTTGTCGTAGTAGAGTCATCATCAATTTGTACCGTGTGACAACAGTGTTGTTTAACGGATGGAAGCGGCCATGAAATTCACCTTCGCACCAGAATCGAAACCTCTCGAAGGATTTACAATCAAGCGCGCCATCGATCGAGGCGGGTTTGGCGAGGTGTATTATGCATTGACCGATTCCGGTAAAGAAGTCGCCTTGAAACTGCTCCAGCAGAATATGGATATTGAGCTGCGTGGCGTGACGCAGTGTTTGAATCTGAAGCACCCTAATCTGGTCACCATCTTTGATGTCAAAACAGACCGCGATGGCGATCACTGGGTTGTCATGGAGTACGTTTCCGGCCAGGGGCTGGACAAGGCGCTGCAGCAGTATCCTAATGGCATGCCGATGGAGCAGGTTCGCTACTGGCTGTCAGGAATTTCTGAAGGCCTGTCTTACCTGCACAGCCGGGGGCTGGTACACCGGGATCTGAAACCCTCCAATGTTTTTCGTGACGGCGAGATCATCAAAATTGGCGATGTCGGACTTTCTAAGTTCATCACGCACAGTCGCCGCAGCGCGAATACTCAAAGCGTTGGTACCGTTCATTACATGGCACCCGAAGTTGCCCGCGGACGTTACGGCAAGGAAGTGGATGTGTATGCGGCGGGAGTACTGGTTTATGAGATGATTACCGGCGTTGTTCCCTTCGAAGGGGAATCTACGGCTGAAATTCTGATGAAACATCTCTCGGAAAAGCCTGACCTCACACGATTGCCCGCTTACCTGCGCGCCGTTGTCGGCCGTGCCCTGGAAAAAGATCCGCAAAAACGAACATCCGATATCAAACAATTCAAACAGGAATTCGAGCGGGCTCTGTTCCAGCGTGACTCCGTTACGGAAATTCCCGGTGATTCTTTTGAACAGAGCTCCCCACCCAGAAATTCCACACAGACAGGCGCTGGATCTCAGCGTCATGCACAACATACCCACCATTACGGGAAACATCCTGGATTGTTCATACCAACCATCATCGTCATGGGTGTGCTCTTCTTTGGACTACTGATGGCGTTGGCCGGTGTCGCTGCCGGTCTGCCTTTCTTCATTGGTGGTATTTTGATCGCCGCATGTTGCAGTGTCCTGCTGGTAACGGGTTCTTTAAGCCGCCTGTTTTTATCTCGGGTCTGGACCGCTATCGTCAAAGGGCCTCCCCCCCTGAGTGATCTCTGGGAAAAGGAACAACCTCGTTCCCGAACGGCGGCCTCTGAGTATCGTGAGCAGGCACTGAAAGAGACGCGAATTATCCGCGAACAGGAACAGATGAAAGCGGCCGCGCATCGTCGTCGCGTTCAGGAGAAATATCATCGCAAGCCTCACTATAGCCGAAAATTAACGCCACGTACTCTGCGTTCTGTCTCCGTGCGGACTCAGATTTACGATTTATCAACGTCGATGGTCAAGGCGGTCATCTGCACCCTGGTAATTGTTGCAGGGATTGTCTTTTTCACAGATGGCCGCATTGCGAACGGGTTCTGGAACGGTACCGATCTGGCACCATTTGCGCTTTTGACATTTGGAACTCTGACCGCCGCCTGGAGCGTACTCATCGCCGCAAAACTGACTGAAGGCAAAGCTTTTGATAACAGCACCCGACGTATTATCTGGCTGGGAGTCGGAGTGGGCGTAGGCGCTCTTATCCACCTGCTGCATACACAAGTCCTGCTGACAGACCTTCCCCATTCACGGGGCATGTATCTGGGACTGAAACCACTGTTTAATGTCATCGGCCCGTATGCATTGCTCAACGAGAATGGACAACCCAGTCTGTTTGGATATGCGGTTTTCTTTGGAATGCTGTTTTGCTTCCGCCGCTGGTGGTGGCACGCAGACTCATTTCGCCCCAAAAAATTCCGGGTCACCTCGGTGCTGATTACGGTATTTGTCGCATATGTCATTACCGCGATCTGGGCGTTTCCTGTCGTGCTGGGCCTGATCTGGGCAGCCATCATTTCGAGCGTTGTACAACTCTCCGCTTCCTGGATTCCTTCCGAGTTACGCAGGGTTGAATTGAGGGGAGATCAGGCATGAATCAAACCACAAATATTGCACTGAGAACTGATCTGGTAACCTGGGGCACAATACTGCTGCTGGCATTTGTTGTTGCCCCGCTGATTCTATTTCTAACCGTGGCAATGTTTAAAAAATTCAAAGCAAAACATCTGCTGATGGCAGGCGGCGTACTGTGCCTCATTTTTTTCGCTCTCTTTTCTGTCTTTTTCTCCTTCCGGGTTGTCACTCACGCGAACCAGGGTGTTGTGCAACGTGTTCAACGAGTACCAACAACGGCCCTGGCGGTGAAGAAAACGGAATCATTCTCCGACTCACCAGAAGAACTGCCGCCAGCGGGACCTCTGGTGGCTTCCAAGCCAGACAGTACCCCCACTCCTGCCGAGACATTACCGGAGTGGGTCAAAACAGGACGCGAATTTACTCTGAAAAATCAGGATAATCTGCTGGAAGACTCAAAGCTGGTTTTCGAATCCGGGCTGTTTGCCACGGAGGAAGAAGCGATTCAGGATGCATTGTTGCAAGCGAGTGAAAAATTGCAGCAGAATCTTCAGTTACGATATTCACAATACCCGATCGCGACAATGCAACTCAGTCCGGAACAAATTCGACAGACGGCTTTGCGACGCAGCTGTGTTCAAACGACTAAGCATGACTTCGGTGATGTATTAAAATCAGGCGAGCCGTTTAAGCAGGATATGCATCGCGCCTATCTGGAAGTAGAGGATTCTCCTGAGGTAAGAAAAGTCTTCTTCACACAATGGAAGCATGTTGTCGGAAATCAACGAGTCGTCTGGCTGGGCGGAGTTTTTGGTCTGATTACGATCTTATGCGTTTGTGTTTCCGTTTATTTGAGGGCCAGTCATCCATAGGCTACAATCCGGTCTGACTCGACTTTTCTGTTTAGATAATGACTGATCCCTTATGCCGATTGATGAAGCAGACCAACTCCTGGTATCTCAAATCAAGCAGGGCGCGCCCGATGCCTGGGCCGAATTGATCGCCCGTTTTGAAGGTCGACTGCTGGCATTCGTTGACAGCCGGTTGCGCAATCGGGCCAGCAGCGAAGATGTGGTCCAGGAAACGTTCATGGGTTTCCTGATCAGCATTCCCAATTATGACCCTGCGACCCCTCTGGAATCATTTCTGTTTGCGATTGCCTCACACAAACTGACTGACCTGCTCCGAAAGCAGGGAAGGCGTCCTACAATCCCTTTATTTCCCAATGAAAACAGTGAGCGGGAAAACCACCGCGAACCGGCAGGACGAACGAGAGTGGCATCGAGTCTGGCCCGGAGCAAAGAACGTAAAAATAAGGAGGAGCAGGTTATCTGCGAAATCCTGCAGGAGTTAATTCAGGGATGGATCAGTAATGGCGAATTTGAACGCCTGCAGTGCATGGAACAGCTGTTTGTCTCAGGCAGAGCAAATAAAGAAGTGGCCGCTGAACTGGGCATCTCAGAACAGGCTGTCGCCAACCACAAACACTTTGTGGTGGGAAAATTAAAAGACGCCATCAAAACCGCCCAGATTCAAGACGCCGACCTGCAGGCATTGGGCCTGAACTGATTCTTTTCTGAGCGCAGCAAAAAACCTCGTCCGAACATCCCGGGCGAGGTTTTCATGTTTCTCAGGTCTAGCAGCACCAGCTTAGAACTTGATGTGCTTCCGTTTTGCCTTGCGTGCTTTAGCACTGGCAGGACGGCGACCGTGGTTTGCTTTTTTCAGTTTACGCTGTGTTTTAGCCATGACATTATCCTTCGATGGTCTTTTATTTTTCAATTAAGACCACACACTTACTGATGAGGTCTGCAAATTCACCTTGTTATCGGGTCGGGTATTCTAGTCAAAGTACATGACGAAAAAAAGTCAATCTGCTGAAAATCAGTGAGTCCGGGCTGAAATCCTCTCGATTCAGGCCTTTTTAGCTCGAAATTGGCTCCTTTACCCACCCATCATGTGGACTGTTGTTCCGATCTCCGCTAGCATGAACAGAAATCAACCTCATACTGATCATAACCAAACTAAAACGCGAAGCAGAAACCTTTCATGCTGGCCAAGCTTTATACCTATTCTCTGTTCGGCATCGACGCCAAGCCGGTGGAAGTGGAAGTCGATATCTCGCCCGGTGCGATGCCCAAGACCATTCTGGTCGGGTTGGCAGAAGCAGCCGTCAAGGAGAGTACGCATCGCATTGAACGGGCACTGGTCAACAGCGGGTACAATCGACCGATAGACCGGATTGTCATCAACCTCTCCCCGGCTGATCTTCCCAAGGATGCCGCTTCGTTCGACCTGCCGATTGCCCTGGGGCTGTTGACAGCCAGCGGCCAGCTCAGTTCGGAACGATTTCAGGATTATGCTGCCGTCGGTGAACTGGCACTGGATGGAACAATTCGTCCGATTCGCGGCGCCTTATCGATGGCGCTTGCTGCCCGGGAACAGGGGAAGCAGGGATTACTGGTTCCCGTCCAGAATGCAGACGAAGCGGCCGTGGTTGACGGTTTGGATGTCTTTGCGGTCGGCACCCTGGCGGAGGCGGTCGGCTTTTACACGGGATCGCTGCCCATCGAACCTGTGGAATTCAGCTGGGAAAATGCCCTGGAGGAACACGGGCATTACGACATTGACTACAGCGATGTCAAAGGACAGGAATACGCCAAACGGGCGATTACAGTCGCTGCAGCTGGAATGCATCATTTATTGATGATTGGTTCGCCTGGCACGGGAAAAACGCTACTGGCTTCGCGCATCAGCACGATCCTGCCACGGCTTTCCCAGGAAGAAAGCCTGGAAACCACGCGAATCTATAGTGCCATGGGACGTTTATCCCGACAACAGTCGCTGGTAATGTTACGCCAGTTTCGCACTCCGCATCATACCATCAGCGAAGCAGGACTGGTCGGCGGTGGTTCCACGCCTGCCCCCGGCGAAATCAGTCTGGCTCACAATGGATTATTGTTTCTGGATGAACTCCCCGAGTTTAACCGACGTACGCTCGAAGTATTACGTCAGCCCCTCGAAGGCGGGGAAGTCACAATCTCGCGTGCGATCGGCAGCGTGACCTTTCCTGCCAATGTGATGCTGATCTCGGCGATGAATCCCTGCCCCTGCGGCTACCTTTCGGACCCCAGACACAAATGTTCCTGCAATCCGATGCAGATCGAACGCTATCTCTCTAAAATCAGCGGGCCTTTACTGGACCGCATCGACATTCATATCGAAGTGCCTCCCGACCCCTTTCGCCAGCTTTCCAACCAGACCGCTGGCACCAACAGCCAGACCATGCGGGAACAGGTACTGGCGGCACGCGAAATTCAGGCACGGCGTTTTGAGAAGGAAACTACCTCTCACAATGGTCGAATGACGCCCCGCCAGCTAAGAAAATACAGCCAGTTGGCCTCCGATGCGGAAGGACTGTTGAAAACCGCCATGGAAGAAATGGGGCTTTCCGCCCGCGCCCATGACAAAATTCTCCGCATCAGCCGTACCATCGCGGACCTGGCTGAGAGTGATCAGATCACGGCAGCCCATGTTAGTGAAGCAATCAATTATCGCACCCTGGATCGGCAGTTCTGGTCCTGAAATGGCAGGCGGATCAGTGTGCATCTTCGACCGTCACCAGCTTCGGTCCCACCAGTAATGAAATCGTCTCCAGCAGTTTCCGCTTATTCACGGGCTTGGTCGCATAAGCGTCGCAGCCGGCATTCAGGCATTTTTCCATATCGTTCTTCATAGCGTGTGCCGTGAGTGCGATAATGGGCCGATCAAAACCTGCCTCTCTCAGTTTGCGTGTCGCTGTGTAACCATCCATCACGGGCATCTGCATATCCATCAGCACGAAATCATAAGGTTCCCCGGCCTCTTCAGCTGAGAGTGCCTGCTCGTATCCGATTTTTCCATTATCGGCCAGTTCGACCTGCATCCCTTCTTTTTTGAGCAGAAAGGAAATCAGCCGTTGATTGTCCAATCCATCTTCCACAATCAACACACGACAGGAAGCAAGGTGCTCGCTTTCAGCCACTGCTTTTTCCTGATTTTGCTCCGTCGCTGTTTTTTTGATGCTGTGTTCATCGAGTTGCAGCAGTTGGACTCCTTCCAGTGAACCGGCATTGACGGTGATCGTAAATGTACTCCCCACACCGCTTACACTGGTAACCTGAATGCGGCCTCCTAACATTTCCACCAGTCGTTTTGAAATCGCCAGCCCCAGTCCGGTCCCCCCGTATTTACGAGTCGTTGAATTATCTGCCTGAGTGAAAGGTTGGAAAATCTGAGTTAAAGCGGTTTCAGAAATACCGATTCCGGAATCGATCACATCAAACTGAAGTTGTGCTCGGGCGCTTTCCGGATTGATCGTTTTGACTCGAAGTTCTACCTGCCCTGTCTCTGTAAATTTGATGGCATTCCCCAGCAGGTTGATCAGGATTTGACGCAGTCGCGTCGGATCGGTCACGATGGTTTCCGGTATGGGGTTTTCAAACGAAATCTTGAGTTTCAGCTTCTTCAGATCCGCCTTGATCTGCATCAGCGAAGCAATGTCTCTTACGATTTCCTGCGTATTGACGCGCACCTGTTCCAGTTCCACCTTCCGTGCTTCGATCTTGGACAGATCCAGAATATCGTTGATCACTCCAATCAGATATTCCCCGTTCCGTTTTACGATATTGGCCGCTTCAATATCTTCCTTCTGTTTCAGATTTCCCAACAGGATATCAGTAAATCCGAGAATCGCCGTCATGGGCGTCCGAATTTCATGGCTCATATTGGCCAGGAATTCACTTTTTGCATCGCTGGCTGCTTCCGCCCGTTTTCGCGCTTCATTCAGGGAACGCTCGTATTCTTTGCGTTCGCTGATGTCCTGGATAATCCCGGTGAAAATCTCGCGGTCAGCCAGAACTACCGAACTCACAGCCAGTTCTGCGGGAAAAGTCGATCCATCATTCCGCTGAGCGACGATCTCCTGACGCGAGCCAATGGCTCGTACCAGTTGAGGATTCAGGTCATTTTCGTCGTATTCCTGTTGCAGTTGCTGATGGAGCGGCGGTATCAGCAGGTTAATGTTCTGGCCTATGACCTCGTGATTCAGATAGCCAAACAGGTGCTCTGCTCCCGTGTTGAATTCTTCTATCCTGCCTTCCAGGTTGATTGTGATGATCGCATCCATCACATTGTCCATGATGGATCGGTATCGCAGCTCTCGGTCTTTGACATCAGCTAAGAGGACTTCCTGGGCATCCAGAACCCGATTGTACTGATAACCGACGATTCCCGCTTCGGTAAAATCATCGACTTCGGCCCTGGATGTGTTGTCGCCTTTTTCATGAGCGATCATCGTCTCTAACAAACTGTGTAATTCTGTAGAAGCACCATGTTCTGCGACATTGAGGCCAATTTTTTCGTCGGCTGGAGTAACACGGATCGGCAGATATCGATTCAGGGTCCACATAAACAGCCAGATAAATCCGAAGCTCCAGAGAAAGCAGACCCCGGCCCCCAACGCCTGCACGCCCATCAGATGCATCCGTGATACGCCTTGCGGTAACACTTCTGCTTCTGCAAAGATCGCAACAGCCAGGGTTCCCCAGACCCCAGCAGAGCCATGTACGGGAATCGCGCCGACGACATCATCGATCTGAAATCGTTTCTCCAGCAGACAAAGTGAGCCCAGCATCACCGCACCGGCAATCAGACCGATCAGAATGGCACTGGGATAGGAGACGACGTTGCAGGAAGCTGTCACCGCAACCAGACCGGCCAGTGAACCATTAAAAATATTTTCAACAGAAATCTGCTTCGAAAAAAGTAATTCCCAGACAAGCG
>Ga0180434_10010023_pt1 | contig 10212 bp, 7 predicted proteins | sample SS_ome_7_FD_132453 | JGI IMG/M metagenome (GOLD analysis project Ga0180434, IMG submission 132453) | Hypersaline lake sediment archaeal communities from the Salton Sea, California, USA - SS_1_D_2 metaG | ecosystem: Environmental > Aquatic > Non-marine Saline and Alkaline > Hypersaline > Sediment... | reverse complement strand
GCAGTGGTGGGCAGACAAGGACTTCCACTACGACATCGCGAGCATGAGCGACCCGATGCCGAACATCATGGTCTGGGTCTACATCCTGACCAACTGCTACAAACTGATCTTCACCGACTTCGACCCAGACCAATTGTTCATCTTCCACAACGCCTACGTGCCGGGGACGCTGGAGCCCCCGGGTTCCTAGAGCGCTCGGTCCGACGCATTTCCCGTCCCGACGAGCACGCCTCGCCGGTGGAGTTCCGCGATCTGACGTCGGGCAAGCGACCCCTCCGCCAGGTCAAGTGGCGCGCCGGTGAGATCGATCTCGTCTCCCGTCTCGACGCCTTCGTTGTCGATGAGGGGTGTGAGATCGGAGACGCTCGTCTCCGACAGCCCGAGTCGTCGCAGATCGACCATCCCCGACAGCGCGGAGATGTCCGACAGCGGGTTTCGATCGAGCCACAACTCCTCCAGCTTCACCAAGCTCGCCAGGGGCGCGATCCGCTCGATCCGGTTTCCCCACAGGCTCAGGCGACGGAGCTCGCCGAGCTCCGCTAAGGGCGCGACATCGACGATCTCGTTCGAATCGAGGCCGAGCCCCTCGAGACACGTCAGCGCAGCGAGCGGCGACAGATCGACGATCCGATTCCCGCCCAGGCTCAACTTAACGAGGTTCGTCAGCCCGGCGAGCGGAGCGAGATCCTCGATTCCGGTGTTCGGAAGGCCGAGCCAGACCAGCTCCGTCAACCCGGAGAGGGGAGAGAAGTCCTCGATCGGATTCCCGCTCAACCCGAGCTCGATCAGCCCCGTCAGACGCGCGAGCGGCGAGATGTCCGCGATCCCGCTGTTCCAGAGGCCGAGCCACTCCAGCCCGGTGAGCCCGGCGAGGGGGGTCACGTCGGTGATGAAGTTGAAATCGAGGTCGAGCCGTCGCAGGTTCGTCAGTCCGGCCAACGGGGCAACGTCGGGCACTCGATTGCTCCGGAGAACCAGCACCTCGAGCCGCCGCAGCCCGGCGAGCGGCGTCAGATCCGAGACGTAGTTCTCTCCCAGGTCGAGACGGACCAGATTCTCGCACCACTCCAGGCCGTCCAAGCGCACGATCCCGCGGCCGACGGCAATGAGCTCGGTCAGCTGAAGCAGATCGGCACGCCTGAGGGCCGCTGTCTCGACCCCGAGCGCTTCCCCGATCGCTGCTGCCAAACGCGAATCGGGGAATTCAACCGGTGGGCCGCGGTGGCATGACGCAACGAGGACCGCGGCGATCCCAACCACGAACACGCAGAAGCCCCTCATCGTCTCACCCCGTGGAGTGTATCACGGACGCCGGGACGCTTCGGCCGCTCCAACGGAGAAGGAGGGAGGGGAACGGCTCTCGTTTCGTTACCCTCCCTCCGGAGTCAAGGAGGCGTCGTAGTCTTTCGATCGTGCAATCTGCACCGTACAGGACGAGAGACCGACGGCCGAGGGCGGACGTCGGCCGAAGAAGGGACGTTTGCTCCGTGCGTACCCCCGGATCGCCGGCCGAAGATGGGTGCCACGCGGGAGGGCGATCAACGAGACAGATGACCTGACTACGAAGGAGTGATGAGAGACTCTCCGTCCGCGAGCCGGCTCGCGGACTCCCCCAAGGCGTCCGCCGCTCTTCGATCCGCGTCGGCCATCGCGCGGAAGAACGAGCGGGCCTCCCCCTCGAGCCCGGCAAGCCGGTCGTACAGCGCCGCCGTGACGCCTTTGCGGCGGATCGCCACGTCGATCGCTTTTGCGAACGTTGGCCGCCGCGGCGCCTTGACGTCCACGAGCAGGTCGGCGAGTCCGGGCGTCTCGCCGACGCGACCGGCCACTTCACCGGGACCCATTCGGGAGAGCATCTCCGTGCGCCCGTGCTCCGCGGCCGCGAGCCCGGCGAGCAGCGCCTGGACCTCCGGGTCGTCGATCTTCGAGGCCCACTCCTTGAACAGCGACTCGGCTTCACGCGCTCGGGCCACGGCGAAATCGAGTGCCTTCTGCAGCGGGTCGCGCATCGGTCCTCCGTCCTCGTGGATGTCTTAGTACATCCTCACCGCAGAGTATAGACGGTGCGTTCGGAGCGTACGAGGCTCCGAGCGCGTGCGCTTCGCCTTCACACCGGCGAAACGCTACTTCGTGCCGATCGGGAGATCGACGGTGAACCGCGTGACCCCGTTCGGGACACTCTCGACGTTCATCCGCCCGCCGTGATCGCGGACGAGTCCGTAGCTGATCGACAGGCCGAGGCCGGTTCCTTGGTCGCGCGGCTTGGTCGTGAAGAACGGGTCGAAGACGCGATCGATGAGCTCCGGCGGAATCCCCTGGCCGTGATCCTCCACCAACAGACGGATCCACTCTCGGTCGTCCTCCTTGACAACGCGAGCGAAAACGGCGATCCGCTTGTCGCGGTGCGCGTCCGGGAAGCGGAGGTTGAGCGAATCCCGGGCGTTGGTGAGCAGGTTGATGAGGATTTGTTGAATCTCCTGGCTGCGGCAGTCGATCTTGGGCAAACCCTCCGGCACGTCGATGTGAAGCTCGATCTGGTCACGGCGGAGCAGTGCCGTGTACAACGACAGCGCCGCGTTCACGATGTCGATCATCCGCGCAGGGCTGCTGTGCTCCTTGTCCTGTCGCGAGAAGGAAAGCAGGTTTCGGACGATCCCCGCGACCCGATCTCCCTCCTCCTTGATCCCGTCGGCGAACCTCTTCAGCTTCTCGTCTTCGATCCGATCGCTGATCAGCTGCGCGTAGTTGATGATGCCGGTGAGCGGGTTGTTGATCTCGTGCGCGACTCCACTCGCGAGCGTACCGATCGATTCGAGGCGCTGGCTTTGCCGCAATTGAGCCTCGAGATGCTTCCGTTTCGAGATGTCGAACGCGACAGCGAACTCGTATTCCTTCCCCTTGAACCGGATGTACTGTGCGGTGATCTCCACGGGGAATTCGCTCCCGTCTCTCCTGCGGAACGTACGCTCCGACACTTCCGTCCCGAGACGCTTCAACGCTTCCCACTCTTTGGCCCTTCGCTCCTTCGGATACTCCGAATCGACTTCCCAGACGGCCTTCCCAAGGAGTTCCTCTCGGGAGTACGCAAGCATCCAGCTCGCCGCCTCGTTGACGAACAGGAAATGGCCGTCCGGCAGGACCCACAAGACGATCGCTTCGGTCGAGTCAATCGAGTATTGCGTCAGCTCGAGCCGTTCCCGCAGCGCCTCCGCCTCGTGCTCGACCTCCTTTCTCTCGGTGACGTCTTCGATCGTCCCCTCGTAGTACAGGACATTCCCCTCTTCGTCCCGGACCACCCGCGCGTTCTCGCGAACATGGAGCGTTGTCCCGTCCCTCCTTTTCCACGCCGACTCCCACCCGACGAGGCTGCCGAGCCGTTCGATGCGTTCCTTGAACTCTGCGCGCGGGGTCTCCGGCTCGTACCCCCGCTCCTCCAGGTTCCTCTGGGCGAGCTCCTCGAACGAGTCGCAACCCAGCATTCGGACCAGCGCGGGATTCGCGACGAGGATTCTCCCGTCCGGCGTCGTCCGGTAGATGCCAAGCACGGAGTTCTCGAACAGCGAGCGGTAACGCGCTTCGCTTTGTCTTAGTGCTTCCAGTGCTCTGTTGCGCTCGGTGACGTCCTGGACGATTACTTGGACCCCGAACAGCTTCCCCTCCCGCTTCATGAGCGCGACGCGGACCTCCCCTTGCTCATGCGTTCCGTCCTTTCGGGTCCACGTCGACTCGAACGGGTCCGGCGTCCGACCGGCCATCACCGCGCCAAACATCCGTACGTACTTGGCGACGTCTCTCAACCTCGCCGGCGGCAGCTTCGTGAAGTGCTTGCCGACCAACTCCTCCTCGGAGTAGCCGGTCATCTCCTCGAAGGCCTTATTGCACGAGGTGACGACCCCCTCGAGATCAACGGTGACGATTCCCACGGGCGACAGTTCCACCATTCCTCGATACCGCCGCTCCGATTCCTCGATCCGTTCGGAGGACCGTCTCCGTTCGGTGACGTCCTTGACGAACCCCAGCATCCGGACCGGCTTGCCGTGAGCATCAACGATGAAGTTCCCGTCATCCTCGACGTGGATGTACTCGCCTTCCTTCCTGCGAACGCGGTACAGGAGGTGCGCTGGCTCGTGGGACTGTCGCAGCTGTTCGATCGCTTGCTCGAAGCCTTGGCGATCGTCGGGGTGAATCAACTCGATCCAATGCGTGAGTCCCCCGGTCATCTCGTCTTCGGTGTAGCCGAGGATCCGCTCGAAGTCTCCCCCGTAGGTGACTGCGTTCGTCTCGGAATCCCAGTCGTAGAGCACATGCCCACTCGCCTGAACCGCCCCCTCGTATCGGTTCTTCCACTCGACGACCGACGTCTGGGCCTTTCTCCTCTCGGTGACGTCCTCGAAGGCGATGACGACACGGTCCCCGGGGATGCGAAACGCCCGCACGTGGAAGAAGAACCGCCCCGCCGAAGATTCGACGGTCACCTCTCTGTCGTAGACCTCTCCCTCACGGGCGACCCTCAGGAGCGGCTTCTTCAGCCGTTCGACCATCGCCGGAGGCCAATGATCCTTCAGTTCCGTGCCGACGTGCTTCTCCAGATCGACGAACGGCGAGGCGGCCGCGTTGCCGGAGGCGAGGAGCAACGCTTCCGGCTCTCGGTATCGGTAGATGAGGATGCCCGCGGGCAGGGCCGAGACGATCTCGTCGGCCGTCTGGAGAGCCTCCCGGGCCCGCCGCTCCTCGCTGACGTCCACAAGGATCCCCCGGAATCCCACCGCCTCCCCGTCCTTGAGCGCGCTAGCGGTGTGAACGATCGCGGGGAACGTCGACCCGTCGCGCTTCAGGGCGGTGTACTCCGTCCCCCCGATCCGTTCCCCGTCCAAGATCCTGCGGACGTTTTCTTCGGCCCGATCGCGATCCTCGTGGACGAGCAGCTCGAGGGCGTTCAGGCCCCGCTCCAAATCCCGTTTCGTGTACCCGAATCGCTCGAACCCGGCCCGGTTGGCAAACGTGATCCGCCCGGTCAAGTCGCACTCGTAGACCGTCTCCGGAAGCATCTCACCGAGTTCGCGGAAGCGCCGCTCGCTCTCCCGAAGCGCTGTCTCGGAGGTCTTCCGCTCGGTGATGTCCTCGGAGAAGACCTCCACGCCAAGGACCTCGCCGTCCGGGCCATCGACACGGGAGTACGTCGACAGGAACCACTTGGACCCGTTGGGAGCTCCGCGTAGTCCTCGTAGGTCACCGTCTCCGCGAACCGTGCCACGTGGGCGATCCGCCGAAGGTACTCCGTCCCCTTCTCCTCGCCGAAGATCTCGACGATCGTCTTCCCGGCGAAGTCCTCAGGCTCTCCGCCTAGGTAGGCTGCAGCGACTCGGTTGTATCCGATCAGCTCGCCCTCCGGCGTGTAGTAGCCGATCCCGATGCCTGCGTGCTCGAAAAGCAGTCGATGCCGTTCCTCGCTCTTCGCGAGCGCTTCCTGCGACCGTTTCCATTCCGTGATGTCTCGCGCGACGCCCTCGATGGCGACGAGGCGGCCCGACTCGTCGTAGACCGGAATGTGATGATCCTCGGTCCATCGGACGTGTCCGTCCTTGTGGAACCATCGCACGTCGTGGGTCCGCTTGGCGGGGAGCCGCCCGTGCGCGAGCCCCTCCAGGAGATGACGATCCTCGGGGTGGACGACCTTGATCCCGAGAAGCGGATCGGCGTAGTACTCCTCCGGCGTGTAGCCCGAGACGTCCGTGACGGCGGGGCTGATGTAGTCGAACCCTGGGTTCAGCGCGATCCGATAGCGGTAGATGACGTCGGGCGCGTTCTCGGCCAGACGGCGAAACCGGGACTCGCTCCGGGCGAGCTCATGCCGCGCCCGCTTCTGTTCGGTGACGTCGAGCCCCACCTTCAGCGTCAGCGGCGCGTCGCCCGATCCGGGAAAGACCTGATCGTAGACCGCGTAGGTCCGTCCCTCGAGGCTCGTCCACTCCGACACCTCCGGTTCGCCCGTCTCTTGAACGCGCATCGGCGGACACTCGTCGCACGGCGCCTTCCGTCCGTGGAAGACCTCGTAGCACGCGCGTCCTTCGACGTCACCGAACAGCTCGCGAAACTTCTTGTTGGCAAACGGAATCGTGTGATCCGGCGACTGGAGGTAGACGAACATCGGCAGCGCGTCCAGAACGGCGAACGGGCGCTGGCGCTCCTCGTCGAGAGTCCGGTGCGCGCGCTTTCGGTCGATCGCGCAGCGGATCGTCCTGGAAAGCAGCTCCGCCGACAGGGCGCCCTTCGCCAGGAAATCCTGGGCCCCCTCGTGGATCGCCTCCTGGGCGAGGGTGGGGTCCTCGATGCCGGTCAGAACGACGATCGGCGTCGTCGGCAGGAACTCCTGAACCGCCCGGAACGCCTCGATCCCCTGGCTGTCGGGCAGGCCGAGGTCGAGAAAGACGACGTCCCAGTTGGAGTCGGCGGCGGATTTGCGCGCGTCGGACAACGACGCGACTGTGATAACGTCGGCCGGCCGGTCCGCCGCGTCGCGCAACGCCGCTTCAATCCGGCACGCGTCGGCGACGTCGTCCTCTACCAGAAGGATCCTCAACGGACGGTTCGTCACGTCTCCACCCGGGGATCGTCTGTCTCGATGTCGAGCTTCGCCTGCTCGATGCGGACGCCTTCCCGCTTCTCACGGTACATGTCCCGGTCCGCCGCGTCCATCAGTTCCTCGAGTGTCGGGGCGGTCGTCGGGGCAAACGGCGCGATCCCGATGGAGACGGAAACGCGATCGATCGCTTCGCAAGACCGGCTCTCCACCGCGAGGCTCTCGCGGAACCGCCGGATGAGCGAAGGGATCCCCGGCGGATGGGCCTCGACGGCGAGGGCGACGAACTCGTCGCCGGCGAGACGGGCGATGATGTCGGATTCCCTCGTCGCTTCCAGGAACGCCCGCGCGACGGCGCACAACGCACGGTCGCCGATCAGATGCCCGTGCGTGTCGTTGATCGACTTCAGATCGTCGACGTCCGCGAGCAGAAGGACCGATTCGCGCCCGTTGCGTTTCGCGAGACGGAGGCTCTGCTCGGCGAGGATCCAGAATCCCCTCCGGTTGTAGAGGCCGGTCAGCGGGTCGCGCAACGACAGCTCTTCGAGTTCCTGATAGAACGCGTGCCGCTCCGCCGCGTAGCGGACGGCGTGGATCAGCAAGTTCCCTTCGAGCTGCCCCTTGACGAGGTAGTCCTGCGCTCCTCTCCGGACCGCCTCTCGCGCGGTCGCCAGGTTGCTTTCGCCGGTGAGGATGATGACCGGCACGTCCGGTGCCTGCGCCCGCAGGCGATCGAAGCTTTCGAGCCCGGCGCTGTCAGGCAGGCCGAGGTCGAGCAGGACGAGGTCGACTTCGTCGGCATCGAGCAGTGGGACGCTTTCGTCGACCCGTTCGACGGCCGTGACGACGTACGGCCGATCGCTCGACTCGAGGATCCTCTCGACCAGTCGAACGTCGTCCGGATTGTCTTCGATCAGTAGAACTCTAGTCGGCACGGTCGTCCAGGTGCCGCGTGCCGATCGCCGACCGGAAGCCCTCGCTCCGGTTCAGACGGGGCGCCGCCTCCCGCCTCCGCCGCGCACTCTCTTCGCCTCCCTCGACCAGGAGGATTCCGACCGACCTCCCGATCCTCGATGCGCTCACCTTGCCTCCTTCCCCGGGTTCTCTCCTGATGCCTCCACGTCGCTCGAAGACTCGCTTTCACGGCGCGAGCCTGATTCGGATTCCCTCGTATTCGCCACGATCGTGCACTCGGCGAAAGGCCGAAGAGATTCTATCACGGATCTCCGGGCCGATTCCGATCCCGTTGCCTCGTACTGCGCACTGGACTCGATTCGCGATTCGGTCTACCCTCTACCCTCCACTCGGGAGGGACCAATCGAATGAGGTCAGCCAAGGCGAGTGTCGTGGTCGTTCTTGTCGGACTGATCGGGCTCGCGGCCGCGGCATCACCGTTCGTCCACGGGCCGTACTCCGGAGCGCCCAGCGCCGATTCGGTCACGATCAGTTGGGAAGCCGAAGCACCGGGGGCGGGACGGATCGAGTACGGCTTCCGCGCCGCGTACGAGGCGAGCGGCACATTGCCGGAGGTCGTGGTTGTTCCCGTTCCCGAGGAGGACGCCGACGACACGTGCCACGTGACGCTCGTGAATTTGGAGCCCGGCACCGACTACGTCTACCGCGTCGTCCTTAAAAACGGCGAGGACGACTCATCGAGCGACGTCGGGTTCTTCTGCACCGCACCCGAGCCCGGAGAGCCGGTCTCGTTCGCGGTTCTCGCCGACACGCAGTGGCAGTCGGAGACAACGAATCCTCTAGAGCTCGTGGGGGACGCCATCACGTCCGACCCGACGCCGTTCCAGTTCATCCTCCACGCCGGCGACGTCGTGGAGAGCCCGTCGAGCTACTACTGGGACCACTGGTTCGCCTCGTTCGACGACATGCTGCTCAGGGCTCCGTTCATTCCGGTCCTCGGCAACCACGAAAAAAACCACCGATCGTACTACGAGACGTTCTGCCTGCCGCCCGGCGAGGGGAAGAACGACGAGCAGTGGTGGGCGCTTCACTGGGGGGACGTCGTGATCGTCGGGCTCGACACGAACGTCAAAAAGGCGTCCGAATTCACCGCGCAGCAGGAGTGGGCGCGGGCGCACCTCTCCGGCCCCGAGCCGCACAAGTTCGTGATCTTCCACCACCCGACCTTCAGCGACGGCGAGTACTTCTTGGACCGGATCTACCACCCGATCTTCGTCGAGGCCGAGGTCGACGTCGTGTTCAACGGCCATTCCCACCACTACGAGCACATCCTTCGCGACGGAGTGACCTACCTCGTCGTCGGGGGTGGCGGCGCGATCCCAAGGGAGACGAGACCGGAGCATATCCAGGGATCGGACGTCTCGATTGAGGGGCACTTCTTCTACACGCGGGTCAGCACCACGGCCGATCGGATGCGCGTCGAGACCTTCTCCGTCGCGCAGCGCCGCCCGGACGGCGAGCTCGCGTTGACCGGCGAGCGGCTCGACGCGTTCGCCCTGCCCGAGGAGGTCGCCGAAGGCGCCCCGATCGCGCTGTGGGCCGCCCTCGCCGTTGCGGTCGGAGCGATCGCCGCGGCCTGGCTGCTCCTCCGCGCGCTCGGTGACTGACGTTGCGTCGATCCTGAAAGGTTCTCCTGGAAGACCGTGGCAGAAGGTAACTGCTACCAGCAGCGTCTCCTCCGTTTCCAGTGGCATTTTCGGCGTCCGCGGGCCGACGCGTGGCCGCTTTGCCTCGGCCATATCCTGTCTGTATACTGAGTGCCCGCTTCTCGGCTAGACGGGTCCTAAGGGGGCGCATTGGAGGCAGTCCGCACCGAGCAGCAGTATCTCGCGCGACAACGGATCTACCGACTGTCGCTGTACGTCCTCCTGTTTGCCGGCTGCGCGATCATGCTTTTCCCGTTCTTCTGGATGATCACCACGTCGTTCAAGACGCAGTCGGAAGCGTTGCGCATCCCTCCGCAGTGGATCCCGGTGTCGTTTCGATGGCAGAACTACATCGAGGCGTGGAACGCCGCCCCGTTCGGCTGGTACTTCTTCAACTCCTTCTTCATGGCGATCACGACGACGGTCGGTGAGGTCTTCACGACCATCCTCGCCGCGTACGCGTTCGCCAAGATGAAGTTCTTCGGCAAGGGCCCGCTGTTCGCGATCCTTCTCGGCACGATGATGATCCCCGGCCAGATGCTGCTGCTGCCCAACTACGTGACGCTGGCCCGTATCGGGTGGCTCGACAGCTACCAGGCGTTGATCATCCCGTGGCTCGTTTCGGTCTTCGGGATCTTCCTCCTCCGGCAGTTCTTCATGAGCATTCCCGACGAGTTGCGCGACGCGGCGCGGATCGACGGCTGCTCGCGGTTCCGGTTCCTGTTCACGATCGTGGTCCCGCTCTCGAAGCCGGCGATCTTCACCGTCGCGCTTCTGAAATTCATGGGAAGCTGGAACTCGTTCCAGTGGGTCCTGATCATGACGACCAGCCCGGAGATGCGGACGGTCCCGGTCGGTCTGCAGGTCTTCTCGAGCGAGATCGGCACAGCGTACGAGAAGCTGATGGCCGCCTCGGTCCTCGCGATCATTCCCATCCTGGCTCTGTTCCTGTTCACGCAGAAGCAGTTCATCCAGGGGGTCGCGAGAACGGGGATCAAATGATGAATCGAT
>Ga0180434_10010022_pt1 | contig 10213 bp, 6 predicted proteins | sample SS_ome_7_FD_132453 | JGI IMG/M metagenome (GOLD analysis project Ga0180434, IMG submission 132453) | Hypersaline lake sediment archaeal communities from the Salton Sea, California, USA - SS_1_D_2 metaG | ecosystem: Environmental > Aquatic > Non-marine Saline and Alkaline > Hypersaline > Sediment... | reverse complement strand
CCCCAGACCAGGGCCAGCTGCCGGCCGACCTCTTCATCGGGGGTGGGCGCGATGATGTCGAGCTCGGGGCGGTATTTCGAGACCAGCCGGGCGGTCGCTCCCGAGCGGGTGAAGGAGACGATGCAGAGGGCCCCGATTCGCCGGGCCAGATTGCAGGCAGCGTGGGCCACAGCCTCGGGGGTGTCGCATTCCTGCCTGCTGCTCACCCGTTCCTCCCAGACGGCGTGGGGAAAGGCGCGCTCCGTCTCGGCGGCGATCCGGTCCATCATCGCGACCGCCTCAACCGGGTGGGTGCCGATAGCAGTCTCTTCTGAGAGCATCACCGCATCGGTACCGTCGAGGATGGCGTTGGCGACATCGGCCACTTCGGCCCGGGTCGGACGCGGACTCTCGACCATCGAGCGAAGCATCTGGGTGGCGGTGATGGCGGGAATCGCAGCGGAGTTGGCGCGACGGATCAGATCCTTCTGCTCCAGGGGGACCCGCTCGAGGGGGGTTTCGACCCCCAGATCGCCCCGGGCGATCATGATCCCGTCAGCCGCCGCGACGATCATGTCGATATTCTCGAGGGAGGCCCGGGTCTCGATCTTGGCGATAACCGGAACATGCCGCCCCGCCTCCTGCATGACCGCCCGGGCCGCAGCGATATCGGCCTCGCTGCGCACGTACGAGAGCGCGACCGCGTCTATGCCCTGCGCGAGCCCGAAACGCAGATCTTCGGTATCCCCGGCGGTCAGGCCCGTCCCCCACTCCACCCCGGCCGAGAGGTTGACACCCTTCTGCGAACCGAGCCAGCCGCCGACGATTACCCGGCACCGGATATCGGTCTCACCGCCGGAGATCACTTCGAGCTCCAACGCTCCGTCGGCGAGCAGGATCGGATCGCCGGCAGAAACCGAAGCCGGCAGACCGGCCGGCAGTTCGGAGGCGCTGAGGCCCACTTCATCGGCCGAACCGGCTACCAATCGTGTGGTGAGAACGATTTCGGCTCCCGTCTCGAGGGTGACACCCCCCCCCGCGATCTCTCCCAGGCGCAGTTTCGGACCGGCCAGATCCTGCAATACGGCGATCGGCCGCTGACTGCTGTCAGCCACCTCCCGCACCCGTGCGATCAGCTCCGCATGATCCTCCGGAGTGCCGTGCGAGAAATTGAGCCGCACGACATCCATACCCGCCGAGATCATGCTCGAGAGAATCTCCACTCGCTCCGAGGCGGGCCCGAGGGTGCAGACGATCTTGGTCCGTCGGTTCTCCATGGTGATGGCAGCTCCCGGACATGGTTGTTGCCGCATTGCCGTGATCCGGTCGGTGTTCCCCGAACCGGTTCCTGAGAGTATACCTTACAGCTGTCTCCGGCTACCCGTCCGATCATGGAGGAGAAGTGAGAATGCCCCGCCCCGATGCCTGGACTTTCGCCCTCGGCGAATACGAGAAAGCCGTCAACCGCCGCCTGGCCGATTTCACGGCTGCCGATTTCACCGGGCGGATCCGGCAGGGGGACCACACGCTCTGGTCGCCCGAACCGCTGCCCGAGCTCACCGACCGGCTCGGCTGGCTTGATCTGCCGGAGGCGATGCCCGATACGGTGGAGGTGCTGACCGGTTTCGCTTCTGAGGTGCAGGCGGAGGGGATCGAAGCGGTCGTCCTCTTCGGCATGGGCGGTTCGAGCCTGGCTCCCGAGACCTTTGCCTCGGTCTTCGGTCCCGCTCCCGGTTTCCCCCGGCTCATCGTCCTCGATTCCACCCATCCCGGAGCAGTGCGCTCGGTCGAGGAACAGATCGCGCCTGAACGCACGCTCTTCATCGTGGCGAGCAAGTCGGGCACGACGCTGGAAACCCTGAGTTGTTTCCGGTACTTCCATCGGCTCGCGCTCGAGACGGTACCCGAACCGGGCACGCACTTCATCGCCATCACCGATCCGGGCTCACCGCTCGAAGAGCTGGCTGTCGAACACGGTTTCCGACGGGTCTTTGGCGCCCCTGCCGATGTCGGCGGGCGTTTCTCGGCCCTGACCTGGTTCGGACTGGTCCCGGCTGCCCTGCTCGGACTCGATGTAGCCACCCTGCTCGCGCGCGCCAGAGAGGCAGCCGGGCTGACCCGGCCCGACAACGGCCGGATCGGCGGCGATGCCCTCCGGCTCGGGGCGGCCCTGGGCGAACTCGCCCTCGCCGGGCGCGACAAGGTCACCTTTGTCACGTCGCCCTCGCTCACGGCCTGCCCGGCCTGGATCGAACAGCTTCTGGCCGAGAGCACCGGCAAGGATGGCCGGGGCATCGTACCGGTGGCCGACGAACCGCTTGCGGCCGCCGGCAGCTACGGTAACGACCGGTCTTTCGTGGCCATCATGCTGCGCGACGAGATCCCCGGCGACACCGCCCGCCTGCTGGGTGAACTCACCGCAGCCGGTCACCCGGTCATCACCGTCGCTCTGAGAGACAGAGAGGATCTGGGCGGGAACATGTTCGATTTCGAATTCGCCACCGCGGCCGCCGGCGCCGTGCTCGGCATTCACCCCTTCAACCAGCCCGATGTCCAGCTGGCCAAGGATTTCGCGCGGCGGGCGATGGCAGGCGAGCTCGAGGACGCCGAAGCGGTGACCGAAACACCGGTCGACGACCTGGCCGCTCTGGACCGGACTCTCACAGAGTGGCTGGCACTGCTCCAGCCGGGTGATTACCTCAGCCTGCAGGCCTACCTGGCACCCGGCCAGGCCCTGTCGGCCCGGCTCTCCGAAATCTGCCGGATCGTGCGCGACGGCACCGGGGCGGCGTGCACCCGCGGATACGGGCCGCGTTTCCTGCACTCGACGGGGCAGTTGCACAAGGGCGGACCGGGAAGCGGTCTGTTCCTGCAGCTCATCGATGAACCGGAAGGCGGACTCGAGGTACCTGGAAGCGGATTCGACTTCGCTGCGCTCATCGCCGCCCAGGCGGCCGGAGATTACCAGGCCCTGCGTCAGCGGGGGAGGCGCCTGGCGCGGATCAACCTGGGCCGCAACGCAGCCGCCGGGCTCACAACCCTGCAGGAGGCACTGGCGGGTCTCCTGTGAGGAGAGGGTAGTCGTCACACGGAGGGTGATCACCACCGCCCCGCACAGGTCAATCGAGGAACGTCACCGCCTCTTCGCGACTGACCCGCTCGGTCAGCTCGGGGGCTTCGGCGCCGTGTCCCACCGTAACGATCGCCACCAGGTCGAGCTCGGGCGGCAGCTGCAGGAGTTCGCGCACGCGGGCCGGATCGTAGGCGCAGACCCAGCACGATCCCAGCCCCCGGTCGTGGGCGAGCAGGAGCAGGTTCTGGATCGAGGCGGAGACATCCTGAATGGCGAAGCCGGTCGATCCTTCGCCGTAGTGTTCCTCGATTTTGCGATCGAGACAGCAGACCACGACGAGGGGAGCTTCGGCGATCCAATCGTGGTTGAAGCAGGCCTCCTGCAGTTTCTGCCGCATTTCAACATTGCGCACGAAGATGAACTTCCGGCACTGGAAGTTGCCCGCGCTCGGCGCCCAGATGAGGGCCTCGATCAGTTCTTCGATCTGTTCCTCCGCAATCGCGTCGGGAGTGTATGTCCTGATGCTGCGGCGTTCGCGGATGGTCTGCAGAAGGTCGCTGCCTGCCACGGTGCTGCTCCTCTCACTCGGTATCCCGACCATCGTCACCGGGATCATTTCCGGTTTGGGCCGGATCGGTGCCGGCGGAATTCGATGGTTGTTCTGCCTCGCTCGTGACCGGATTGCGGTCGCTAGCGGAGACGGCCCCGGCCGCGGCGGGTACCACCCGTCCTACCGGCGCCAGGTAAATGGTGAATTCATCCTCGGAATCGATCCCGAGCACGGCGTCGAGAGCATCCTGATCGTAGGCGGCCACGGCGCAGGTGCCGGCCCCGATCGCCTCGCACCCCAGGTAGAGGTTCTGGGCTGCATGGCCGGCATCGAGAGCGATCACCTTGTAGGCGGCCCGGTCGTAGCGCCACTCCATGCGGTAAGGTACCGCAGTCCAGACGAATACAGCTGCGGCCGAGGCGATGAAACGCTGCCCGAAAGCGGCCCGCGCCAGGCGGGTACCGATCCCGGGATCGGCCTCGAGCGGCAGCAGGGCATGCTCGAGCGGAAGGTAGCGGTAGAGACCGGCGGGCACATCGGTCACAGCGCTGAGGCCGAGATAGGTTTCGAGTGCGTGCCGGGCTCCGGCCGAAGGCACGGTGCGCAGGGCGGTGCCGGGATCGAGAACCTGGCGGATCCCCTGCGTGGCCCAGAGCAGAAAAGAGAGTTCCCCCAGGGTGAGGGGCTCGTCGAGAAAGGACCGGTGGCTCCGGCGCCGTCCGATCGCTTCGAGCAGGGAGGTTTTCCCGACATCCTGCCAGGCATCATCCCGCGGCAGGGCAATGAGCTCGCTCCCGGGCGGATACGGCTTCACGATTGGCGGTGGCGGAATCCGGCGCCGCTGATCGGTCTGCCGGAAGTCGATCTGTTTCCGGATCGTGTCCTTGAGGAAGAACCGGCCATCATCACGATTCAGTTCACGCATGGGCCCAATATGACGGCCCTCTCGAACCACTGAAAGCGAATACCCGAACCACTGAAAGCGAATACCCGAACCACTGAAAGCGAATACCCGAACCACAGACAGCGAATACCCGAACCACAGACAGCGAATATCCCTGAGAAACCGACCTCGACAGAAAAACGACCGGATCGCGCTGATGAAATTCCCGGCCGTCCGGGATATCATGAATAGCGAGCGAACGATGAGAGCACACAGGGAAAGCACACGGGGAGAGCATGGCACGCGACCGGGGTGACACCGAAACCAATTTCGAGGTCCGCAGTTTCGACCGGGATCTGCCGCTCGAGGAATACCGGCGACTCCCGCGCGCTCCCCTCACCATTGTTCTCGACAATCTGCGCAGCGCCTTCAATGTCGGTTCGATCTTCCGGCTCTGCGACACCATGCGGGCAGCCGAACTCGTACTCTGCGGCTATACCGCCCATCCCCCCCACCGCAAACTCGAGAAGACCTCGCTGGGAACGATCGATTACGTGCCGTGGCGGCACGCGCCCGCGACCGCCGACGCCGTGCGCGAACTGCAGGAGCGGGGCTGCGCGGTCTGGGCGGTCGAGACGACCTCGCATGCCGTTGCCTACGATGAGGCCGATTATCCCGATCCGGTGGCGCTCGTCTTCGGGAACGAAGCCCTCGGCGTGGAGCGCGACGTCCTCGAACTCTGCGACGGATGGGTTGAAATCCCGACCTTCGGCTACAAGAACTCCCTCAATGTCGCCACCGCCGTGGCTGTCGTCGGCTATGAGGTCCTGCGACAGAATCTCCCCGACGGGCTTCCCGAGAGGCCCGACTGACCGCTCTTCGGCTGCCCGGCAGGAAAGCCGGCGCGAAACATCTCCCGCCAGCAGGACGTATACATTGTCGTCATCCTGATGATCACAATGTAGTCCTCACAGTATTCAGAAGAGGTTCGACGTGGGAAATGTGACTCCGATCGGCGAGTTCGAACAGCTCGTCATGCTGGCGATCATGCGCCTGCGGGACGAAGCATACGGCGTGGTGATAAAACGCGAGATCGAGGAATGTACCGGCCGCAGTGTCTCGCGCGGCGCGGTCTACACCACTCTCGACCGGCTCGAGGAGAAGGGGCTGCTCAGCTCGTCCAAAGCTGACGCGCCCGGGCCACGCACCGGCATGGTCCGCCGCTACTTCACCGTCGAGCCCGACGGCCTGGCGGCACTGGCTTCTGCGCGCAACGCCCTGCAGACCATGTGGTCAGGACTCGAGCCGCAGCTGGGTGAGCTCTGATGACCGGCCGCGAACTGCCCCGTTCAGCCCGCCTGCTGCTGCGACTGACCGTACCGCGTACGGCTCGGACCGTGGTCGAGGCCGAGCTGGCCGAGGAGTACGCAGACGATATTCTCCCCCGCCGGCTTCCCCTGCGTGCCCGGCTCTGGCTCTGGCGCGAGTGCCTGGCTCTGGCCACCGCTTTCATCATCGCCGCCATCAGGCGCGGCCGCAGCCGTGACGCCGACGTGATCCTGGCAGCCCGACGCTATCGGCGCACTTCGCGCGGCTGGGGCGAGAGCCGCGAGCGGGACGGTTTCGCAACCGCCTTCCGGCACGACATCCGGCACGGCTTGCGCACCCTTCTCAAGCGCCCCGCCTTCACCGCGGCGGCCCTGCTTACCATCGCCGTCGGGATCGGCGCCAATACCACCATCTACAGTCTGCTCCACGCGGTCATGATGCGTCCCCTGCCCTTCACAGAGGGTGATCGCCTGGTCTTTCTCTGCGAGCATGACAGCGAATACGGCGGTTCCAGCATGGGCGTCGCCCCCCCGGTCTTCGATCTCTGGCAGGAGCGGCTGACCGGGCTGGAAGACATCGCCGCCTGGCACAGTGTTGACCGCAACCTGACCGGCGAGGGCGAACCGGAACGGCTGCGGGTCACCCGGACCATGGGCGACCTCTTCGGCGTGCTCGGGATCGCTCCGGAACGCGGCTGGTTCATCTCACCCGATGACTCTGCCCCCGACCAGGCGAGAGTGGCGGTGGTTTCACACGCGCTCTGGCAGCGGCGATGGGGCAGCGACCCCGCCCTCATCGGACAGACCATCACTCTTGACGAACAGATCTTTGAGGTCATCGGAATCGCGCCCGAGGGCTTCCGCTTCCCCGATCGTGCCGATCTCTTCATCCCGCTTTCACTCGAGGTTCCCGAGGGAGAATCCCTCTGGAACGCGCACATACTCTGGGGAGTGGGTCGTCTCCGTGACGGGACCACTCTGCCCGAGGTCCGGACCGGACTCAACACCATTACAGCCGCCATCGCGGCCGAACGGCCCGAGGAGTACGCCGGGATCACAGCCGGAGCACAGCCGCTGCGCACCTGGCTCTACCGTGACATCAAGGCCCCCCTGCTCCTGGTTTACGCGGTCGTCTGCCTGGTCCTGCTGCTGGCGTGCGCCAACACCGCCAACCTGATGCTGGCACTCTTCAGCACGCGTCAGACCGAGCTCGCGGTTCGCTCCTCACTCGGCGCCCGCCGCAGCCGGATCATCCGCCAGCTCCTGACCGAGTGCATGATGCTCGCCTTCGCCGGCGGCTTTGTGGGGTACCTGATCGGCGAGGCCGGCCGGCGCCTGATCCTGGTGGGGATACCGATCGAACTTCCCGCCCATCTCAGCTTCACGACCGATCCGGGAATCGTGCTCTCGATCCTGCTCCTGGTGGTGGTGACCGGGATCATCTTCGGCATCGCCCCGGCTTTCGGAGCCACCCGGACCGATCCGGCCCGCCTGCTGGCCCGCGGCGGGACCGCGAGTGCCAGCCTGCAGCAGGGCCGGTTGCGGCGCAGTCTGGTCGTGGCCGAGGTGACCATGGCCGTCATCGTACTGGCCACAACCGGAGTGGCGATGCAGGGGTACCTGAATTTCCGGGAGATCGAACCCGGTTACGAACAGGACAACCTGCTGACTGCAACCGTCTTCCTGCCCACCTTCAGCTATCCGACGGATCAGGAGAAGGTGGATTTCTTCACCACCCTGCAGCAGCGGCTTCAGGCCCTGCCCGGCGTGAGCGGCGCTTCCGCCACCACCGGCCTCCCCGAAGGGCGTCAGCTCTGGGGCCGGAGCCTGACCGTCGAAGGCCGCGCTCCCGAGCCGGGTGAGCCGGCTGACATCGCCTATTTCTGGGTCATCCAGCCCGACTACTTCCTCGCGACCGGTACCCCCCTGCTCAGCGGGCGCGATTTCACCGCCGATGAACAGGCTCTCGGAGCGCCGCCCCGGGCCATCGTGAACGAGAGGTTCGTCCGGCAGTACTGGCCGGAAGGAGACGCGCTCGGCCGGCGCTTCCACTGGGGCGGAACCGACAGCGAGGCGCCGTGGGTCGAGATCGTTGGAGTGGTGGCCGATATCACCGGACACGATCCGACCGGGCAACACCGGGCGGGGGTGTTCATCCCGATCGGCGCCTACCCCTCCGACCGTATGCACCTGGTGGTGCGCACCTCAGGTGATCCGCTCGAGATGGTGGAACCGCTCAAGAGGATCATGGCCGCAATCGATCCCAACCTGCCCCTGTTCGAGATCACAACCATGGCGGAGATCCTGCAGAGGGAGCACTGGCCTATCCTGATCGGCGCCTGGGCCTTCGTCGTCTTCGCCGTCGTCGCCCTCCTGCTGGCGGCGGTGGGGATCTACGCCATCATCTCCTACACCGTCGCCCGCCGGCAGCGCGAGATGGGCATCCGGATCGCTCTGGGAGCTGACCGGAGAGCCATCACGCGTCTGGTTCTGATCAGGATCGGGAAGATGACGTTCGTCGGCGTGGCCATTGGCACAACGGTCGGGATCGCCATCATGTTCGCTCTCTCGCGGATGCTCTTCGGGCTCGCGACTCCGACGGTCGCCCTGCCCCTCGTGGTCGCAGTCGTGATGACCGGGGTCGGCCTGCTGGCTGCCTGGCTGCCCGCCCGGCGGGCCCGCAGCGTCAACCCCGTGGATGCGGTGAGGGAGGAATAGGTACTTTCAGTCGTAGTTCAGGGTCGAAACCGGATCGATCCGGGTCGCCCGCCGGGCCGGGAAGACGGCCGCGAGAGTAGCGATCACCACCAGGATCGCGATGACGACCGCATAGACAACCGGTTCGAGGGGCTCCACCCCGAAAAGCAGGGTCCGGATCAGGCCGCTCATGATGAGCAGCGTCACCACCAGACCCGTCACCAGGCCGAGCGCGAGCACCTTGAAGCCCTGCCGCAGGATGAGCCCGAAAACGCGCTGTGAGCCGCTCCCGAGGGCCAGCATGATCCCCAGTTCGCGCGTGCGCTGGCTCACGACATAGGCGAGCACCCCTGATATCCCCACCGCGGCGAGGAAAAGAGCTACCCCGGCGAAGACGATCAGCAGAAGCATCGTGGCCCGGCGCTGCTGCACCGACCCCTCGATCATCTCCTCCATGGTCTGCGCACCGGAGAAAGGGAGATCGGCATCGATACGGGTGATGACTTCCTGGATCGGCCGGGTCAGGGTTTCCGGCGGGACTTCGGAGCTGACCACCAGGCGCTGGAACGGCCCGGTGAACTGCCCCATCGAGAGATAATACGCTCCGCTGTGCTCGGTCTCGGAGAGACTGTTCTGCTGGATCTGGCCGACCACACCGACGATCCGGCAGATATTGTCCGGGTCCTCTTCCATACCCGGCACACCCATCAACATCAGCTTGCCGATCGGACTCTCATCGGGCCAGTAGCGCCGGGCCAGCCACTCGTCGATCACGACGACTGTCTCGTTCTCTCTTGTGTCGGTCGGAGTGAAGTCCCGGCCCTGCAGCAGGGGGATCCCCATCGAGGTGAAATAGCCCGGTGTCACCTGGGTCCTGAAGGGCGAGAGCACCGATTCCCCCTCGGCGAATTCATACCCCAGGGGCATGATGACGCTGGCACTGTTGTTCCCGCTGAAGGGCACCCCATCACAGATCGCAGCCGCCCGCACGCCCGGCAGGGTCCGTACCTCGTCGAGCAGGCCGAAGGTGAACTGCCCCAGGCTGTTCCCATCGGGATAACGCGCATCGGGCAGGATCATCATACCGGTCAGGATGTTCTCCGGCTCGAACCCCGGTTCGACATCGAGAACCCGCCGGAAACTGGTAAAGAGCAGGCTTGCTCCCACCAGCAGGGAGAACGCGACCGCCACCTGCACGACCGCCAGCAGATCGCGCAGCAGCAGGGTCCGGCGCCCCGCGGTGGTGGTCCGGCCGGTCTGGCGGAAGACCGTACTCAGATCCATGCGGAAGAGACTGAAGAGCGGGATGGCCCCGAAAAGGATGCCGGAACCGACCGCCAGGATCAGGGTGAAGAGGAGGACGGTCGTATCAAGACCGATATCGGCCCCGCGCGGCAGCTGCTGCGCTCCGAGGATCTCGAGCAGGCGCAGGCCGAGCGCGGCCACCCCCAGTCCGAGAATGCCTCCCACGACGGCCAGCAGAACGCTCTCGCTCAGGAGCTGGCGGGTGAGACGGGCCCGGCTGGCACCGATGGCAAAACGGGTGGCCAGTTCGGCCAGTCGCGCCCGCGAGCGGGCCAGCTGCAGATTGGCGATGTTCACACACCCGATCAGCAATACCAGCAGAACCCCCGCCCAGAGCATGTAGAGCGAAGGGGCGATATCGCGCACCTGGAACTGCTGGAGGTTGTGCACCTGGGTGT
>Ga0180434_10010020_pt1 | contig 10213 bp, 8 predicted proteins | sample SS_ome_7_FD_132453 | JGI IMG/M metagenome (GOLD analysis project Ga0180434, IMG submission 132453) | Hypersaline lake sediment archaeal communities from the Salton Sea, California, USA - SS_1_D_2 metaG | ecosystem: Environmental > Aquatic > Non-marine Saline and Alkaline > Hypersaline > Sediment... | reverse complement strand
CTAGTACTCCTTGGCATGGTTCGGATGCAGTTGGTCCACTTTTCATAACTTCATCAAACGCTTCTTTGATAAGTTCTCTAGTTTCGAATAAGTACTGTATACCTTTGGTGGTATCGGCCATCATGTTTAACCCATGTATGGCAAAAACTCCTTTTGCAAGTTCTTTTGTCATTCCTAGTTCTTGTAGGATTTTTGCAACTTCATTTTTGTGTTTTTTAACATTTTCAGGTATCACATTGTCATGTAGAGACTTGACGATATTTTCCGGAAGTGGTTCAACCTCTATGTAAAAACGGTTATGTTTATTTGGTGATTTCCCTTCGAATTTATGCGGGCTTGTTTTTCCAATCGTTTCCCTGTATACCACTATAGGTTCTGAAGTGACAATATCAAGTTTATAATCGTTTCTTATTCTGTATTCAGTAATCTCAAGATGCAATTCTCCCATTCCCGACATCAGGTTTTCACCAGTTTCCTGGTTGATTTGAACCTGTATGCTTGGATCAGCTTTGGAAATTGATCTAAGAACTTCAATAAGTTTTGGAAGATCCTTCATGTTTTTTGCTTCAACTGCAACAGTTACCACGGGATCTGAAACATGAACAATCCGCTCAAAAGGTTCTGCTTCAGGGTCATCTGTGACAGTACTACCTGCAATTGCATCTCTTATTCCAGTGACGGCAACAATATTCCCTGCACTTACAAAATCAACCGGGATTCTGTCTATTGCAACCATAACATTTACTTGTTGCACTCGATTTTTATTAGGCATTCCCGCTACATAGAGTTCTTGCCCTCGCTCAATTTTTCCACTATACATGCGCCCTACTGCTATTTCTCCTGCATGTGGGTCTAAAATAATCTTTGTAATCATTAGTGCAAGTGGTCCATTTTCTTTACATTCAGTCATGCTTTTACCAAGTATGCTCTCTTGGTCACCTCTCCATATATGAGGTATTCTATATTTCTGCGCCTCTTGAGGGGATGGAAGATGATCAATTACCATATCAAGTATAACTTCATGTATTGGGCTTTTCTTTGCAAGGGTTTTCTGATCATTGTTGTTACAATATTTGTATATGTCTCTAAAGCTAAGTCCAGTCTTCTTCATATATGAAGCAGAAATAGCCCAATTATAATATGCAGAACCAAATGCGACTGTACCGTCCTCTACTTTTACATCCCATTTGTCTTTCAGATCCTCTGGAACGATGTTATTAAGAAGCTGATTGTACTTTTGAATTATTTTGATGAAACGCTGCTGCATTTCCTCTGGTGTTACCTTTAACTCATTGATTAGCCTATCTACTTTGTTGATAAATAAAATCGGTTTTACCTTTTCGCGTATTGCCTGCCTAATGACAGTTTCTGTCTGCGGCATAGCTCCCTCTACAGCACACACCAGAACTATTGCCCCATCAACGGCACGCATTGCACGTGTTACGTCACCACCAAAATCTACGTGACCTGGTGTGTCTAAAAGGTTGATAAGATAATCTTTTCCTTCAAAATTGTGCACCATGGATGCAGAAGCTGTGTTAATGGTGATACCTCTGTCTTGCTCCTGCCCTTCATAATCCAACACAAGCTGTTTACCGGCAAGATCTTCGCTCATCATACCGCAACCAGCAAGCAGATTATCAGAGAATGTGGTTTTCCCATGATCTATATGCGCAGCTATACCAATATTACGAATTCGACTCAGTTTATTCATCAGATCTTTGGCTTTTGCTATATTGTCTTCCTTACGTCCCATACTAAATACTTCCTATAATATATTACAAATCTAAATTGTTTATCTGGCTGACTTGGCAACCCTTTCTACGTCATTTTTCTTGCCTATTGAAAAAGAAGCTATATCATTTTTACTTGCCTTGATTATCTCATCAGCAAGACATGACTCGATACTTCGCTTATTTTTATGGGAAGCAGAAACTGATCCCTTACAGATGTTTCGAAGAGCAAGATCTAGACGTCTCTGCGGAGATGTGTCAACTGCTTTAGGGACTGATATTCCACCAAAACGCAGTCGAGTAGTTTCCTCTTTAGGTGCAGCATTTTGAAGAGAGTCAACAAACACCTGTATTGGATTGGATTTGGTTCTCTTCTCGATAATTCCAAAGGCAGCCTTTACAACTTTATATGCCTTAATTTTCTTTCCAGTATACACCTCAGTTCTCATTATGTTGTTGATCAAACGCTCGACTATTGGAACCTTAGTTTTGGCAAACATTTTATTTGAAAAAACCCCGCCAAGATATAAGTTTTCAGTATCTAGATTTATATATCTTTCCAACCCTCTGTCTTCTACCTTGACTTTACTCATGTCATATTTTGCCAAAACGGGGAAAAAATTAACATTTCCTTTTTCTTTACTTTTTTCGGTCATATCTATCTTCTCATTGCCTTCTCAATCTTTCCTTTAATCATTTGCTCAAGGCATACGTCGTTGACTTTTATTACTTTAAATCGAACACCAGGTATGTCACCGTAACTTCTTCCCATTCTACCGCCAATTCCCTCTATCATTACTTCGTCATGTTCATCGATAAAACTAATGGCATTGTTGCCAGGAGCAAATGCAGTGATTTGCCGCCCATTCTTTATAAGTTGTACCTTTACACATTTTCTAATAGCAGAATTAGGTTGTTTTGCTTCTATTCCTACTTTTTCAATGACAATTCCTCTTGCTTGAGCTGTTCCCTCAAGCGGATCTGCCTTTTCTTTTAAATGTAATATTCTTTTTTTGAAATACCGATCATTCCATTGATGTTTTTTACGGTCTTTTTTAAGTTTTCTTGCTGCGTTCAGTCCTTTGCCCATGTTTCACCTACTAGATAAGAGTAAGCCAGTATGTAGCTTTTGATATTTAAATCTTTTAGATGAGAACTCCTAAAGATTGAAACTAGCAAATTAGTTTTTTTTCGATGGTCCATTTGTGACATAAGACAACAGCCACATTTTTATATCAAAAAGGTATTTCATATAACGGGCTCTGAGATGCACAAAGATCAAATTATCGTTGATGATGACGCAGGTTCTTCTGGAATAATAAACCGAGGTGTATTGAGTTACTATCTGGGTTCTGTATTTTTTATGGCAGGTATTGCGCTCCTAGCAATGGGGGTGGCATTTATCATTATTTTCAAGATTCATTATACTTCCTTGCCAGAGGAAATTCTTCTTACTGCTGTTTTCATGGGTGTTGGTATTACTTTGATTTTGACGGGCATCAATTTGATGATGAAGCAGACTAAATACGGTTACGGTATTGTGGGCGGCAGTGCTTTTATGTCGTTATCTGCTCTCTCTCTTTTTGTATATGCTTATCCGCATAAGTGGTATTACCCATTCATAAGCTATGTATTCTCGCTCTTTGTTGCTGGATTTTTAGTTCTAATGGGAAATGCATTTGCAAATGTAACTCTCAAGATGATTGGAAACAGAGTTGAATCTATGGTGGGCAAAGAAGAAAAAGCTGAAGTGAAAATCTATACTGACGAAGAGATAGAGCGAGACATAGAAGAAGCAACAAGAAAAAGTGTAGACGCGGCTATCGATAAACTAGATTTTACGCTGGCCGATTCAAAGGATTTGACATTGGGCGCATCTTGCACTAAAGTGCGAGGTAATATTGTAAGAGTCAAAGATGATATAGATGAAGCGAAAATCTTGAAAATGACTAGAAATCCAGCCGAAACGGATAAATGGGGCTCAATAGGTATTGATAAGGTTTCAATGCAGTTGAGTAGCGCTCTGGAGAATCAACCATCAATTGAGAAAGATCGATTGGTGAAAATCACGAAGGATTTCGAAAGAAAGATTAAAGATATTGTTGATCTAGTGAAATCAAAGTGATTAACTATCAAATGATTTGTTAAATTAAACACTTTGTTATGAAGCATTTGTGATTGAGGTTCAATGGTGTTGTGTCTACCTACTCTCAATGGGGAGTAAGATGGGTTATGTAACCTAGATTATCATTTGGAGCGAACATTCGAAACCTTTTTAAGGAAAATGTAGCTACATTCCATTATATCAAAAAGGATGGTGATGTGAAATGGCAAAAGGCCTTGATATTGGAACTATGAATATAATTTGTGCAGAAAAAGAAGGCGAAGATGTAGTTTTTATGCAGCAGCGGAACGCATTTATGGAACTCGAATCAAGCGATCTCACGAAGACGATGCTAGACACCTCGAAAGTTCTTTATGTGGAGGAAAATGACGGAATTTCTCTATTGGGCGAGGATGCATTTAGATTTGCAACTATCTTCGAGAAAGAAGCGAAAAGACCGATGAAACGTGGTATAATATGTTCTGACGAGAAAAATGCAATACCTATGATGAAGCTAATTGTAGAAAGAGTCCTGGGTACACCAAAAGACCAGAAAGAAATATTATACATCTCATCTCCAGCAGATCCAATAGATTTAGATATAAATGTATTGTATCATAGGAAGACGATGGAAGCACTAGCAAAGAAAATGAAATACGACACGCATGTAATTGATGAGGGGCTGGCTGTGATTTATTCTGAACTTGCAGATTATAACTTTACTGGTTTAGGGGTAAGCGTAGGTGCTGGACTCACAAACGTAACGCTCGCGTATTTAGCTACGCCTCTTATGTCTTTCAGTATAGGTAAGGGCGGAGATTGGATCGACGAGCAAGTTGCAAAAACAACAGGTTTACCAAAAGAACATGTATGTGCAACAAAAGAGGCAGGATCTAATTTGGGTACAGATGTTGATTTTGGTAGCGTAAAAGGCGCTCTTACTGTATATTATGATGCCTTGATTACATACATTATTAAGAATTTAGATAAGAGACTTTCAGAGATAGCACCGCCAAAAGTATCATTTCCTGTTGCGGTTGCAGGTGGAAGTTCAATGCCCAAGGGATTTTTTGATCTGTTTGAGAAGAAATTAAAAGAAACAAAGCTTAAAATTGATATACCGACCATGATACGTGCCAAAGATCCATTGCATTCAGTTGCAAGAGGGTGTTTAATAGCAGCAAGAACGCAGGAAGCAGCAGGAAAAAGAACTGCGACAACAGCAACAGTGCAGAAGAAAGCACCGGGTAAGACTAAGACAAAAGGAAAGAAGAAATAAATATATTGCACAGTTAAATGGCGGATTTGTTTGTTGGATGACAAACAACGCCATCATTTATTTTTTTTTTATCTTACACGATTTCTGTAACTATTTTTGGCAGTTATTTGTTCAGAGAAGGGAATTAGAAATATAATGCAAGAGTCTAATTACGCCTTTTTTCCGTTCAGGCTGGCTAATAAGTTACTTGAAGACAATTTTGTTATATGTTCCCCTCTTTATATCTTAGTTTTTGTTGGTTTCTCGTATTACAACAATCTTATGTATCCTACAAAAATTTTTCAGGGAAAAAAGAGTAGTTTTTTTGAGTAATGAGAAGAAAAATCTGGGAAAACTTCTCATCGCGGTTGAGATGGGATGATGATGCACTCCTTTCTAAAAACACCAGCCCAGATTTTTTAATCACTTCCATCACCCAAAATTGGGATGGGTTTTAAGTAGTTTTTTCGCAGGTAAGTATGCAGTTAAATCACTTTCACTACAATCGTTTTAAAGGATTGTTTTTAGGATAAATAAGGTGCTAGGGCGTTCTACTAAATGGTTGTTAATTTAGCAACTTAAAAAGTGAAAAAACCCCTAGTTTTTTAAAGAAACAGTTGTTATAGGGTTTAGGTGAGGATGAGATGGAATCACGAGTTAAGATAACTTATACGGCGCCTAAGCAAGTACCATTATTCGAAGAGCAGGATGACGGAGATCTAACGCAATATACAATGGAAGATTAACTGTTTGTAATTTAACTCCCATGTGGATGATGTGAAATTTGTAGAACTCTATTAATATGAAATTTATTGACAGGTTTTATGTGATTGCACGGTACAAAAGTTTAAATTCCGCCTTTATTTTACGGTAGGTAAAGAGGTGAAAAATGGTCGAATTTGAGACAATAACCGCAGAAGAAGTAGAATTTGGAAGAAATAACTTTATAGAGGTTGCTAGAAAGAAAGCTGTTGGTGACGATGGCGAAAGAGAGTTCGTTTCACTTTCACGAGGCTATCATCTTCCAGATGGTACAAAAAAATGGAAAGCATCTATAACTCTACCAGATGAGGAAGAAAAAAGAGAAAAAATAGCTGATTTAATAAAGAAGCTATAATCGAAATAAAAAAACGATTAAAATTTTCCTTATATTCGGCTTTCATATTTTTCATTTATCGAATTTTTTCTATACAGTATACTTATGTTGAAAAAGTATTTCTTTTATTGCCTGTATTATTCATAAAATTGTATATATGTGGACCACGTTTGTACTACTCATATGATCTGTAGCCATTTTTGTCAATAAAAAGTTCTTTTGATTCTAGTACAGTGTAATTGTCTATTTCTACAAATGAAACCATATCAACATCTATGTTTGTGTCGTATATCACACTTGGTCCAGAAATAGAAACGTTCAGGGATTCATTGCTCCCATCATCCTTAAATACTCGCAGATGGCCGATATCTTCCACTCCAAAATTCTGATTTATTTCGGTCTTTATGCTAGCGCCACATGAACATTCGATTGGTATCCAGCCATCGCTGCTGATGCTTTCCCCTACAAAAATTTCAACCCATGCATGACCAATTGCACTGACAACTCCATTTGATTCTTCTACTAGAAATCCACTTATGAACCTTGCTGGTATGCCTACTGAACGACATAATGAGAGATAAAGAAACGAAAGGTCATCGCAATCCCCTGATCTCAGTTGATAAGTCTTGATTGCAGGTTGAACATTATTATTAGTCGTATGTATCTGGTATGCTGTATTTTGTTTAAGCCATTTAAAAAGTTCTTTTGCTACAATAAATGAGTTGTTGCTATTTGCCTGTTCTAATACAGTATGAGCGGTTAATTTTATATTGGGATTATCTGGATCTATATATGATATATTATTATCTGACTGTTCATTACAGTATTGATCTACAAGATTTGGATAAAATGTTTTAATTTCTTTTAATGTCAGTGCGCCATTGCCATTTAAATCAGTGACAAGAAAACTCTCCGATTCGACATTTGCACGGATACCTAGTTTATAATAATGGCTATCTTCTTCACTTATGTTCCATCTTATTACTGTATTATTTGCCAGGGAAATGCTTTCATAATCCTGTTGGTATAATATCTCCGTGGATACTGATCCAAGCAAGATTTCTGGTAAATCACAATCATAATGTATTGAATATTTGCCAGTCCCACTGCAGTTAACTTTGTAACCATAGCTGATTATATATCTTACTTTTGTATGGTGGGATTCATATGTTGTGCCGCCGTCAAAATCAAAGTTAAAATACTCTAAACATCCAGATGTAAACATAATTAATATAAGTAAAACGAGAGCTAAACCTGCAATACTTCTGCTTTTTTTATCCATAAATCTCTCTTATTTCTTCCTAAAAAATCCTGTCTTTTTGCCATATGACGTACGGTATTTACAACTTTCTTTCATTGGACATTTGATACATTCTGGATTTTCCTCATGGCAATAGTTTTCACCGAGTTTAGCCAGTGAGTCTAGATATTTGTAGACATTTTCTTTCATCTTTTCGGCTTCTTTTGTAAGTATCTTTATTGCTTCGTCTGGATCATCAGTAGAAACCCACCCCAATCTCTTTGCCACTCTATTTACATTCAAAGCTTTTTTTGTAGATTTGTTTCTACCAGGTTTTGGTTCTGGGAAATCAGTTGGAATTTCAGGTTGTACTCTTGGTTGTGGTTCAGGCATTGACATATTTGACATACTTGGGGACTTATCGGATAATCCTCCTCCTTTTGTTATGTTTACTGATTTACCGCCATGGCTCGTCTCCCGTGTACGTATCTCAGTCATAATTGGTATCTGAAGAGAAGCACCAGAAATGAGAGCTACACCAATTGGAAGACGTTGTATTTCGCGGTACGTCTGATTAGTTAAACCCTCGACTGATTGAATAATGGCTTTGAGATCATTGGGATTTGTTACTTTTAGAATTACATTTGTATTGCACTGTGAAATTATGTTTTTATCTACTTTAGCTGGACGTTGGCTGATAATACACAGCCCCATTCCAAATTTTCTACCCTCTGAAGCAATCGTACGCAGAATATTGGATGAAACTGCACTTCTAAACCCTCGCTCTGGACAGTAGTTATGTGCTTCCTCTACCATAAATAGGAACGGTGGGATTTTACCAGCTTTACGATCATCAAACAATTCTTTTGTTAAGCGGGCTACGACAACCTCTTGTACATCTGGGGGAACACCTTTCATGTTGATTGTGGAGCACTTTCCATTTCTAACAAGTTCTCTGGTAGCTGTTCCATGTTCTGAGAAAACGCCTATTGAATCGAGTGATTCAAGTGAAGCTATAACATTCCATCGAGCGTTACTTTTACTTCTGTTAACAGCATCTATTATATCTCTGAGATCGTAGACTTGTTTGTATTCCTTAACCTCTTTGATTGCCTGATATAATACTCCTATCTGGGGGCCAGATAGCTTTGCAGAAAGGAGATCTGTTATCTCACGTGCTTCAAGATTTAGGCCACTGAGGGTAAGATGTTTTGTACTTCCTCGTCCGCCGAGTGGAGAAAACTCGGTCATTTGGCTAGAATAATCTCGTTGCTTGACGCCATATCTTTCCATGTTTTTCTGATCTTTTCGACTCTTGTTTGGCTTTGTAAGTGAGTGGTATTCTCCATGGGTATCGATTATAACCATTGGTATTTTTTTCTTTAATAATTCCTCCACTAGAACTCCACATGCATAGCTCTTACCCCCGCCTGTTTTTGCTAGTACGCAAATATGTTTTTGAATTAGCGAGTCAACATTAAGATAAACTTTCAGGTTGTGTCCTTTCAATAGGCCAATGTATGCTCCATTTTCCTTGGCAGCATTTAGTCCTAGAACTTGTCTAATAAGATCTTCATCAGCACGTACGATTCCGCTGCCCGCATCAAAAGGAGTACGAGGTGACTGTAAAAGCCCTTTTTTGTCACGATATCCAATTACATCTGCAAATGCGGAAACCTTGTTCTTGATGTGAGGAGTTTCATCCTCGCTTGTCATACGTATAGCTTCATCAAACTTGAGGTCTGAGAGCTGCTTGATATCCATCACTTGGGCGAGCATGTGTCCCTCTTTGTGAGGAGCATATATATAGTCAAATTTTCTTATGCCTTGGCCGTTTACTGTAAAATTAAACTCAGTCGAGCCAACATCTCCGTATATAAAACCGACAATACCATCTTTTTGTTGCATCCTAGATCCCCAATTTTTCAGAATAATACGGCACTTAGTTATTATAGTTTTTGTAATTTTTTACCAAGATCCACGGGCAGACCTGCAATTTTCTCGAGAGCCTCTATCTCCATAAAATGAAGCTTCCCTGGTACGACTAATGTGTGAAGAGGCGGACCAAACTTTTTATCCTTTAAAAAGCTCATCCTGTCTGCCATCAATGTTGGACTTGATGATCCTGCACGAGCTACTGTGCAAACTATGGTATCTTCGTTGATAATTTGTTCTTTTAATTTTTTTTCCATTTCTATTAATAGTGCCATACCTTCGTTAGCTGTCATGTATCTTTCTTTATCTGCCTGAATATCTAGAAGTACAAGAGTATGTAAACCCATCTCCTTGTTGTCCTTTATAACGTCATAAGGACTTGTTGGGAAATAATTTTTTTCCGGAAATGCAAGTGTTGTGGTCCTACCAAACTTGTAATTTTGTAAACCAAGCAGACCTGGAACCGCGGTGACGATGCTACTACCATGTACAACCTTTGTCTTAATTCCCATACCTATGGCTCTTAATCTAAGATCAACGTGAGTGGTAGCAGTCATTGGGTCGCCACATGTTAAAAAAGCAATATTTTTATTAGTGGCAGACTTTAGTATTTTATCGCCTTTTTCAGTTTCTTCTCTTGAAAGTATCTTAATGGTTTTTCCAATCTTTTCTTCGATTTTATCTATGTTGGTTCCAATAAGCTTTGCAGTGTAGAACTCTGCATAGACTTCGTCGCGATTGTTGATTTCTTCAAGTCCCTTTAGCGATATATCTTTTTCATCATATAGGCCTAAACCAATGAATGTAAGACTTCCCTTTGACATATTAACTCAGAAAATCTTAATTG
>Ga0180434_10010019_pt1 | contig 10213 bp, 11 predicted proteins | sample SS_ome_7_FD_132453 | JGI IMG/M metagenome (GOLD analysis project Ga0180434, IMG submission 132453) | Hypersaline lake sediment archaeal communities from the Salton Sea, California, USA - SS_1_D_2 metaG | ecosystem: Environmental > Aquatic > Non-marine Saline and Alkaline > Hypersaline >... | reverse complement strand
TTATCTCCCAGGGCAGCTTGCGCGAAATTTATGGGCAGCTCATAGAAGATGTCGAAGTCTTTGCGGATAAAGAACTCATGGGGCTTTACTGAGAAGTTGATGTAGATATCGCCTGCAGGACCGTCGTACATTCCAGCATCGCCTTCATTACTCAGGCGTATTTGATTGCTTTCATCTATTCCCGGAGGGATATTAACTGTAAGTTTGCGCTTTATTTTTTCTTTACCGCTGCCTTTACACTGGCGGCATGGGTTGTTAATCACTGTACCTTCTCCTTTGCAATGTGGACATGGGGCGGTGTGAACAAAACGTCCGAAAAGGCTCTGTTGGGTTCGACGTATTTCGCCGATGCCGTTACAGTTAGGGCATTTTTGCGGGTTTGTTCCCGGCTGGCTGCCGAGACCTTGACAGGCAGAGCAGTTTTCGATGCGTGAAATCTCTACCTGCTTGTCTGCGCCAAAAACGGCTTCTTCGAAAGAAAGGGTGAGGTTAGCTCGCAGGTCAGCGCCTTTGCGTGGCGAACGACGTTGGGCTCTGGCAGTGGCGCCGCCGAAGAAAGCATCGAATATGTCACCAAGACCGCCGAAGCTGAGGTCATCGAAACCGAACCAATCTGCGGTGGCTACATTGCCAAAGCGGTCATAGGAGGCACGCTTTCTGGCGTCGGAGAGAATCTCGTAGGCTTCGTTTATCTCTTTGAATCTCTCTTCAGCCCCTGACTCATTGTTGTGGTCAGGATGATACTGAAAAGCTAGTCTGCGAAAGGCCCTTTTGATCTCCTCGTCGGTGGCGTTTCTCGGCACGCCGAGTATCTCGTAATAGTCGCGGTTATTGGACATAATAAAAATAACCTCAACTTTTCAGTATAGCTGACGGTTTGGCGTTTTGGCAAATTTTGGAATTGACTACATCATGAAGGTTGCAGGATTTGTTTTGCGCATAATGGTGATGTATGATTGGTTGTTAACATGAAAGAGAAGCTCAGGCAGGTTTTAGCTCCGCGGCAGAAGGTGCGATGGAGCGGCCGGGGATTGACTGAAGCAGCAGTACTCGTCCCGATTTTCTGCAAAGATGGTGAGTATCATATGCTTTTTACCCTTCGGAGCGATAGTGTACCGCATCATAAAGGGCAAATATCATTTCCTGGCGGTGCACGCAGCGGGGTTGATGCCGGCCTGCTTGATACAGCTCTTAGGGAGAGCCGCGAGGAGATTGGACTGGAAGCCAAGGATATTGAGGTTCTGGGAGAATTGGATGATACCCCTACAACGACATCTAGCTTCAACATTTCACCCTTCGTAGCTTTTATCCCTTATCCTTACCAGTTCACTTTAAACCCTTATGAGATAAATGAGATTTTCAGCGTACCGGTCTCGGCTCTGTTGCATAAAGCTAAAATGGGAGAGGAACGTTATACTTTTGGAGACGAAGTTTTTGTTGGTTCTTACTATGAATATGAGGGGAAAGTGATATGGGGAGCTACAGCGCAGATTGTTCAGCAATTCCTTGAAGTTTGGCAATCGGTGAGTGGGGCTCAGTAATATACACCTTAGCTTTTAGCTCCTGTTTTTCCTTCGCTGATTTGTTTTTTTGTCTTGACCTTGATTTGCTTTGGTTTGACCTCTTCAGCCTTGGGTATGGTTAGTGTGAGGACACCATCATCGAATACCGCCTCTGCCTTATCGCTCTTGACCTTCACCGGTATGGGCAATGAGCGGCTGAAGGCGCCGTAGCGCCGCTCCTTATAGAAGTACTTCTCCTCGCTGGTTTCCTCTTCCTCCTTGTGCTCCCCTTTGATGTGGATTGTACCATCGGTTATGGAAATATCTACGTCTTCAGGCTTAAAACCAGGAAGGGAAGCCTTTATTACCAGGTCGTTGTCAGTTTGGTGCATGTCTACGGGCAATTCCCGTATTCCTGGTGCTGACCATAATTGCGGAACCCGGACGAAACTGTCCTCAAACAGCCTGTCCATAGCATCCCTCAAGCTTGTAATTTCCCTGAATGGTTCCCATCGTACAATGTTCATACTTTTACCTCCTCTACGTGTTCTGAGCCCAACTCACAGTAAATTATAAGATGCTTAATAAAATATGTCAAGATAGCTAATAAATTATATGAGTATTTATGAAATGGCTATTTGACAAAGATTAATAAATTATTTATAATTCAGCAAAAGTCAAAGGTAGATATTATGCCAGGTAGAGATTATTATGCGATTTTAGGTGTGAGTCGTAATGCCTCTGAGAAAGATATAAAGCAGGCTTATAGAGGGCTTGCCCGCAAATACCATCCTGATGTCAATCCCGGGGACAAGGCGGCCGAAGCTAAATTCAAGGAAATGAGTGAGGCGTATGAGGTGCTTTCTGACCCGGAGAAGCGCAAGAAGTATGACAGGTATGGCGATCAATGGCAATATGCCGAAGAGTTTGCCAAAGCCGGTCAGCGAGCTAAACGGGACTTCGGTGGGGGTGGTACCTATACCACCTTTGACTTTGGTGATCTAGGTGATTTGGGGGACATCTTTGGTGGTATTTTCCAGGGCTTTGGCGGTAAGACGGGCACTGCTCGTCGTCCTTCCGCAGCCAGAAACATAGAGCATCCTGTGGAGGTGACTCTGGAGGAAGCTTATCATGGAACGAAGCGTGTTCTTCAGCTCCAGACTGAGGAACCTTGTCCAACGTGTGGTGGTAGTGGCAGGGTTGGCAGAGCGCCATGCTCTAACTGTGGAGGTGCAGGTAGGCTGTTGAAGCCTAAGCGACTCGAAGTCAAAATTCCGCCTGGTGTTAGAGACGGTTCGAGAGTTCGGATTTCCGGTCAGGGAAGTCAAGGCTATGATGGGTCTAGGGGCGACCTCTTTCTGATGGTGAAAGTATTGCCTCATCAGACCTTTGTGCGTAAGGGTGATGACCTTCATGTGGAGGTACCTCTCCCTTTAGCAACTGCTATGCTTGGTGGTGAGGTCGGGGTCCCGACGCTTAAGGGAAATGTGGCTTTGAAAGTGCCGCCGGAGACCCAGAATGGCAAGGTGTTCCGGCTGGCAGGGCAGGGTATGCCGCATTTAAACGACTCTTCACGAGGTGATATTTTTGCCAAAATGAAAGTGGTATTGCCGACACAATTGACACAGCAGGAGAAGCAGATTTTTGAGCAGTTACGAGCGCGCCGTAGCAGTTAGGCATTGCCGTCGTATTGTCGAGGTGATAAGATAAATGAATTCAGGTGAGTCTGAACCGAGATATGTGATAAGTGTTGCGGCTCGAATTGTCGGTGTTGAGACGCATACATTACGTTATTACGAAAGAATCGGTCTGCTTGAGCCATATCGTTCCAAAGGGAACGTCCGCTACTATTCGGAGGCTGACATTGAACGCTTGCGTCAAATTAAGACCTTAATGGGCGATTTGGGAATTAATTTGGCTGGGGTGGAGGTGGTGATACGCATGGCGGAGAAAATGACAGAGCTGCAAAAACAGATTCAGGAAATGGAATTTGAGATTGACCAGCTTAAACAGAGTGAGCAGTAATAGAATAAATAGAGAACTGGAGAGAAAAGTTAATGACGCCTAAGGCAAAGACAGAGATTCCACCTGCCGGATGGCAGATTACGGCGACAACCATGCGCTGCGATTTGGTTGATGACTTCGTTACTATAATGGTACATAAAGATCGGTCGACTAAGTGTGCTTGGTATAACCGCTACAAAAAGAAGGCTCTGGAGGAGAAAAACCAGAAATTCGATAAGAAAATGAGACTCAAGATAGAGAAATGCCATGGGCCCGAATGTTCATATGTTAAAGGTTACCGAGATAAGCTTATTAAAGAAGAGTTTGGGGAGGAGGAATAGATAGTTATGAGGCCAGAGAGATTTACCGAACAGGCTAAGGAAATACTGGCTGCTTCGCAAAGCGTTGCTAGCCGTTATCACCATGTCCAGTGGGATGTAGAGCATATTTTATTGGCGTTGCTGGAACAAGAGAACGGCCTGGCGTCTCAGGTGCTGGAGAAATTGGGTGCGAATGTAGAGACGATAAGAAAACAAGTTGAGGATAGTCTTGAGCGTGCTCCTAAAGCGACCTATGAGTCAGCTCAGATTTATGCCACCCCTCGAATTGCTCGGCTTATGGATAATGCGGCTCGTGAGGCTGATAGACTTAAAGACGATTTCATCAGCATCGAGCATCTGCTTATCGCTATTATGGCGGAGGATAAGGGTGAGGCAGCCAAAATTCTAAAGGAGTTCGGAATAGAGCAAGAGAAAATTTATCAGGCTCTTCAGGATATTCGAGGTGGTCACAGGGTTGACAGTCCGACTGCTGAGAGCAGATATCGCTCGCTGCAGAAATATGGGCGTGATCTTACTGAATTGGCTCGCCAGGGAAAGCTCGACCCGGTCATTGGGCGCGATGACGAGATAAAGCGGGTGATGCAGATATTGACTCGTCGCACCAAGAATAACCCTGTTATTATCGGCGAGGCTGGAGTTGGTAAGACAGCCATTGCTGAAGGACTAGCCCAAAAGATAGCGGCTGGTGATGTACCTGATTCTCTTAAGAATAAGAAGGTGGTTGCTCTGGATATGGGGGCACTGGTTGCCGGCAGCAAGTTCCGGGGCGAGTTTGAAGAGAGATTGAAGGCGGTTATGGATGAGGTTCGTCAGGCCAGTGGCGAAATTATCTTGTTTATAGATGAGTTGCACACTGTAGTGGGTGCCGGGGCCGCTGAGGGGGCTATTGATGCCAGCAATATGTTGAAGCCGGCGTTAGCTCGGGGTGAACTCCAGTGCGTTGGGGCAACTACTCTGGATGAATACCGACAGCATATCGAGAAGGATAAGGCACTGGAGCGGCGGTTACAGCCGTTGTTCATCAGTGAGCCGAGTGTTGAGTCGACTATACAGATGCTGCATGGTGTGCGTCCCAGATATGAAGCCCATCACAAGATAAAAATCGACGATTCTGCATTGGAAGCTGCTGCCAAACTTAGCCAGCGTTACATCTCGGACAGGTTTCTTCCAGATAAGGCGATTGACCTTATTGACGAGGCAGCAAGCAAGCTGCGAATCGATATGGAAAGCAAGCCAGCGGATATCAAAGAGCTGGATGCCAAGATAAAACACCTGCAAGATGAAGAGGAGGCGGCTTCTCAGCGGGATGATTATCAGCAAGCCGCTGAGCTAAGGTCACAAAGGTTACAACTGGAGCCGGAGCGTGACAAGAAGGAAGAGGAGTGGCGCAAGGAGAAAAAAATCGATAGCGTTGTTGATGAAGAGACTATAGCTGAGCTGGTCTCTAAGTGGACGGGTATCCCCGTCTCTAGGATGCTGGAGGGTGAGACTGAAAAGTTAATTCATATGGAAGAGAGGTTACACAAGAGGATTGTAAATCAGGAGCAGGCAGTTTCAGTCATATCTGAGGCTATCAGACGAGGGCGTGCCGGGCTTAAAGACCCCAAGAGACCGGTAGGTAGCTTCATCTTCTTGGGTCCTACAGGTGTCGGTAAGACAGAGCTGGCAAAGGCTCTGGCTCAATTCCTTTTCGATGATGAGGATGCCATGATAAGGCTGGATATGTCGGAGTTTATGGAAAAGCACACCGTATCGCGGCTTATCGGGGCACCGCCGGGATATGTGGGCTATGAGGAGGCAGGACAACTGACTGAAGCGGTGCGAAGGCGTCCGTTTCGAGTGATTCTTTTCGATGAGGTTGAGAAAGCACATCCTGATGTTTTTAACATTCTACTCCAGATACTGGAGGATGGCAGACTGACGGATGGTCATGGTAGATCGGTTGATTTCAGAAACACGGTGGTTATAATGACCAGCAATCTGGGCACGCAGGAGTTTCAGCGCCAGGCGATTGGTTTTTCTCGCCAGGAGGAAAGCGAGCAACAGCGATTGAAGAGCGCAGTAGAAAGCGAGTTGAAACGGACATTTCGTCCGGAGTTTTTGAACAGGATAGATGATATCATCATCTTCCAGCCGCTTACTGAGGAGGACTTGAAGAAGATTATCGACCTGCTGATCGCGGAGGTGGAAAAGCGACTGGCTGATAGGAATATCAGTTTGGAGCTCAATGACGAGGCGAAAGCCTGGCTGCTCAAAGAGGGTTATGAGCCGGCGTATGGGGCACGCCCATTGCGACGGGCAATCCAACGCTATGTGGAGAATCCTCTATCCAGCCGGATATTACAGGGAGAGATAAAAGACGGGGAGACTGTGGTTGTTGGCGTCAGTGATGATGTGCTAAACTTCAGCACTAAGAAAAAAGCCAAGGCTGCAAAGTAGATGGGTAATTCCTCGAGAGTAGACGCTGTAACCACAAAAAACGATGAAAGCGAGAGCCGGTTATCTGTAAGAGACATCACATTAGGTGTTCTGACTTTAGTATTAACCATACTTCTTTGCCTTATTGCAATATATTATAAAGATTACCTGCTGGGTGCGAGATATGTAGCCACCTATGGCCTTTTAGGCATGCTCATTGTTGCTTTCCTCGGTGGAAGCGTGTTGAGCATGATAGCCATACCTGTTCCCTACTGGCTTCTGGTATTCACGCTACCGTCTATTTTAGCGCCTCAATTTCAGATAGGAGCGCCTGTATTGGTAGGTGTAGTATCTGGGGTGGGCGCCAGTTTGGGGCAGCTGCTTACTTTCATGCTGGGCTATGGGGGTAGAGACCTGTCTCAAAAACTTGCTTACAAGTTTAATAGAAGCTTGTATGATAGGGCGTTGAGATGGGCACAGCGGCACGGCTCTTTAGCCGTCTTTCTTATGTCAGCCATAATAAATCCCTTTCATCTGCCTATGACTCTCGCCATGGCGTCGCTCCGTTACCCTGTATGGAAATTTCTCCTCTTCTCCTTGCTGGGCAATCTATTAAAGAGTTCGTTCATAGCATTTTGCGGCTATTTCGGGTTAACTTCGCTTTTCCACTTTCTTGGAATCTAGAAGGGACTGTGATTGTAAAGTGAATATCGTTTTATTTTCCATGGTCGGAATATCGGTCGGTATCATAATCTGGCAGTTAGCCGTTTTGGTCGGTGAAATTCAGGACAAAGACAGTAAGTACGAAGGAGCCGTCGCCAGTGCCAGAAAGGCGGGCAAGCCGCTACTTGTAGCCGGTGGGCCGTGGAGCGACAGGGGGATTCGCCGCTGGCTAAAAATGCCTGCTCACGGTGCCGGTGATGTTTGTATTGATATTGAACTTCGGGCTTTCGACGGGCATCCTTATGGGGTGATTGCCGATATTACACGGATTCCGTTCTCCGATAAAGCATTTGGAGCCGTTTTCGCCAGCCATATACTGGAACATATGCCGTCAGTTTATCACGCCAATATGGCATTGGATGAGCTTGAGAGAGTGGCAGAAACTGTTTTCCTCGCGTATCCTTCGAGGCAATCTATCGGTGCCTGGCTTCACCCCGGGCATTGTCTATGGGTTTGGCAGAAGGGGAGCACGGTCTACGTTGAGCCGCGAAATAATTCAGCAGATAAGAAGAGTGCCAGGCATCATGTTGTTGGTACTATTAAGCATGTACTCCACTGATTAGGCTCTCCTGCCGAATTCCGGGATTATAAACAAGGTGCTGATGATGTCCGATGCTAATTTGACTTTGCGTGAAGAAGCCTATCGCCTGGCTGAGCAACTTTTTGAGACCGAGGAAGCAGGAATTGATTTTGCCAACCAACTTCTGGATGTTTGTGCGAAAGCCAGGGGTAAAGACTTTCTCGTTGTTCATAACCCCGGTGGTTGGGGGCATGCCAGGTTAAACCAGTGCCTTGAGTGGGAAAGGAGCATAGTAAACGGAATTAAAACCGCCATAGAGGAAATGGGGTATAATTTGTCGTTGACTCAGTATTTCCGCAGTGGCACAGGTTGGAGAGAACAAATGCGGGACTTGAAGGAGCAATTCCGCTTTTTTGCCTCCAAGGCGGGTGTGATGGAGGCCTGGCTGCAGTTTATCGTGACACATGTCAAACCTATCAAAGTCATCTTAGTAGGGGTAAGCCAGGGAGCTGCTTTTGGTAACGCAGTAATGCAGCGACTAGAAGGAGATTACCCAGTTTATAGTGTTGAACTGGGTTTCGCGTTCCAGTACAGGTCCCGGCGATTAATTACCGAGAAGATATTAGTTGTTGAAGGTAATGGTCTCATGTATGATGCCCTGTCCCAGGGGAGTTTGTGGGTCGGAGCCAGAATCCTCATGGCGGCTCCTTTTAAATGGATGTGGCACCGTCTCAGGGGGAGACAGGTGGCGTTTGCGCATTGCATTAGCGCACCTGGGCACGAATACAATTGGGCTAATCCTGAGATCAATGGACGCATCAGGGGTTTTCTCGAGGCTAATTTCGGTACCAGGAAACAGGCTAAGTAGTTAACTTAAAAGGGAGAGTCTTCAGAAGTGGCAAAGCTGGCAAAGAGAGAATCGAGAAAAAGAGAATATATTATAGGCGGTGTGGCAATAGCGCTTACCATTGCCTCTTGTGTCGCTGTTGTTGTTTACTGGGACTATGTAAGTCAGGCATCACACTATGGTTACTTCGGCGCCTTTATTATCAGCATTCTGGCTGGCGCTACCGTTTTCGTGCCTATACCGGGTGTTCTGGTTGTATTCACCTTGGGTAGTGTGCTAAACCCGGCGCTGGTTGGAATCGTGACTGGCTTAGGGGAAGCAATCGGCAGCATCGGTGTTTATTTAAGCGGCTGGGGTGGGCAGAAGGCTATACAAAATCTTAATCACAACTTCGTTAACAGGTTTACTGACTGGATACGTCGTCGCGGCGAGATAGCCGTCTTTCTGATGTCGGCCATACTGAACCCATTGTTTTATCCGTTCACCGCTCTTGCCGGCATGCTTCGATTCGGGCTGGTGAAGTTCTTTTTCTTATGTTGGGCAGGTAAGGCTATAAAGAACACTGCAATTGCATATCTGGGTTATTTCGGTTTACGCTCTATATTAAAATGGATAGGAGTAATAGGAATTTAGAGGTGATTTATTATGCCAACGTCTAAATCTAAGGTGAAGCCAAGTTTCAGGTCGAAGCCTGAGCCTGAGTCCAGGACTAAGTCTAAGCCGAAAGTGAGGACAGGACCGAAGCCGAAGGCAGGACCGGTGCCTGGGCCAAAAAGCTGGCGGGTGGCGCTTTTACTGTCCCTTTTCCTTGGGTTTTTTGGTGCTGACCGTTTTTACATCGGCAGAACGCGGTCGGCGATCGTTAAGCTTGTCACCCTGAGCTGTTTTGGCATCTGGTGGCTCACTGATTTTATCCTTATTGCCAGTGACTGGCGTAAGGATGCCTGGTGTCGGCCGCTGGAGCACTAGTTCTGTTTGAGTTTCAGCGGACTTTTTGCTAGACTTTCCGCTGTGGGGCTGTAGCTCAATCGGGAGAGCGTCTGACTGGCAGTCAGAAGGTAGTGGGTTCGAATCCCATCAGCTCCACCATTACGATTTAGCTTCCGACTTTTTCTCATGATTTTGCTCCCCCATCATTTTCCGTTTTAGCATTTGCTAAACAAGTTTAGCTTCATTGCAATCGTAAAAGTTTGCTAAACTACTTTTATCTCTTTGGCTTTCTTTCTAGTCCTGTATCCCCCTCTGGGCTTCCTCTGGTAGCATTGGGATATTACAATGAGAATGGTATGAGCATGGAACATGATAGAGAACCGATGAAGGAAATTGCCTCTTACAATACCTACTGAATCTTAGAGAGGTGGCGATGGCTCTCTTTTCATAGGACTCAGTATGCCCATCTCTAACATAATTAGTGATACAATAACTTAGGCTGGTCACATGAAAGAAGAATATGCATACTGTCCTATGTGCGGCACACGCACTGAAGTGGGATTTGTTGAAGGCAAGAACAGGGGATTCTGTGCAAATTGTGGCTTCATTGACTACAAGAATCCTTTGCCAGTGGCACTGGCCATCCCCGTAAGAGACAAGAGATTCCTGCTAATCAAGAGAGGCGTCGCTCCAAGGAAAGGAATGTGGGGTTTCCCCTCAGGTTTCATTGAGAATGGGGAAACGCCTGAAGAAGCCTGTTTGAGAGAACTACAGGAAGAAACTGGACTCCAAGGCGAAATAGTGAAACTGATAGCTGTTACGCGACTGGAAGACAAAGAAGTTTATGGAGACATGCTGGTTGTGATGTACCTCGTGAAGGTTGGCACAGGAGAGCCAAGTTCTAATAACGCAGAGGTAGAAGATGTCA
>Ga0180434_10010018_pt1 | contig 10214 bp, 9 predicted proteins | sample SS_ome_7_FD_132453 | JGI IMG/M metagenome (GOLD analysis project Ga0180434, IMG submission 132453) | Hypersaline lake sediment archaeal communities from the Salton Sea, California, USA - SS_1_D_2 metaG | ecosystem: Environmental > Aquatic > Non-marine Saline and Alkaline > Hypersaline > Sediment... | reverse complement strand
TGGTCGCCAACAACCACCGCTTCAGGCCCGACGCCTGGGCCCTGCGCCGCTTCGTCAGCGCCGGCGAGCTCGTGGGCGGACAGGAGTACGGTCCGCAGGGCGTGCATCTCGTCAAGTTCTTCTTTCTGGCGACCTTTGCCGCCGCCATCCCGGCGATCGTGTCAGGTGGCATCGCCGAGCGCATGAAGTTCCTGCCCCAGCTCGCCGCGACCGGTCTCCTGGTCGCGCTGGTCTATCCGCTCTTCGAGGGGCTCGTCTGGAACGGAAGCTTCGGCCTGCAGGCGTGGACCGAAGCGACCTTCGGCGCTCCCTTCCACGATTTTGCCGGCTCGATCGTGGTGCATGCGGTGGGGGGATGGATCGCGCTCGCGGCGGTGCTGCGCCTCGGGCCGCGGCTCGGCCGCTTCGGCCAGAAAGGCGCCGGTCCCAGCGGTGGAACCGGGTTCCCCCCGTCGAGCATTCCCTGGCTGGCGCTCGGATCCTGGATGCTGTGTGTGGGCTGGTTCGGGTTCAACGTCATGTCGGCGCAGTCGCTGGAGGCGATTTCCGGCCTGGTCGCGATGAACTCGCTGCTCGCGATGGCGGGTGGCATCATCGCGGCCATCATCGCCGGCCGCGGCGATCCGGGCTTCGTTCACAACGGCGCGCTGGCGGGGCTGGTCGCGGTCTGCGCCGGATCCGACGTGATGCATCCGGCCGGCAGTTTCGTTGTCGGTGCGGCGGCCGGGGCGATCTTCGTCTACGGGTTCGAACTCTGCCAGTCGCGGCTCAAGATCGATGACGTGCTGGGCGTATGGCCTCTCCACGGGCTGTGCGGACTGTGGGGCGGGGTCGCCGCCGGCGTGTTCGGCACGACGGCGCTCGGCGGTCTCGGAGGTGTCAGTTTCCTGGCCCAACTGGCCGGGTCTGTCGCCGGTGCGGCGTATGCGTTCGTAGCTGGCCTCGTGGTCTATGCCCTGGTCGACATGGCCATGGGGTTGCGGCTCAGCGCCGACGACGAGCGCCTGGGCGCGGATCTCGCCATTCACAAGGTCTCGGCCAATCCGGAAGCCGACATACTTGGCTGAACCTTCGCGCCCAAAAAATGGGCAACGGCCCGCCTCCCATGTCGGGCGGTCCGCGGCGCGGTGCTCCCTTACGTCGCGGAGTGACCGGAATCCGGGCGATGTCGTTTGGTGGCACGCCTATTGCTTTTCGTTCCGCGAGGTGCGGCGCGCGACCGCACACGATTTGTGAAACTACCGTGGAAGGCTCAAATGCTACGAATAAAGGCAATTCTCCCGGCCGCCGTCGCCCTGTTCTGGGCCGGCGTCGCCTTCGCCCAGGAAGAGGCGGCAGAAGCTGTCGAAGCGGTGACCGAAGCCGCCGAGGCCGTGCCCGTGCTTGATACTGGTGACACCGCCTGGATGCTGACGTCCACGGCTCTGGTGCTCATGATGACCATTCCGGGCCTTGCGCTCTTCTATGGCGGCATGGTCCGCAAGAAAAACGTGCTGTCCACGGTGATGCAGAGCTTCGCGCTCTGCGCGCTGATGTCGATCCTCTGGATGGTCGCGGGTTACTCGCTGGCCTTCAGCGACGGCGGCAGCCTGAACGCTTACGTTGGTGGCCTCTCCAACGCGTTCCTGAACCAGCTGTCGGCCGATCAGATCAACGGCACGATTCCTGAGTCGGTGTTCATCACCTTCCAGATGACGTTCGCGATCATCACCCCGGCCCTTATTGCCGGTGCCTTCGCCGACCGCATGAAGTTTTCGGCGATGTTGTGGTTCATGGCGATCTGGAGCCTCGTGGTCTACGCGCCGGTCACACACTGGGTCTGGGGCGGCGGCTTCCTCGGCTCCGACGGCGTGCTTGATTTCGCCGGTGGTACGGTCGTCCACATCAACGCCGGTGTTGCCGGTCTGGTCGCGGCAATCGTCCTGGGACCGCGCAAGGGCCTGAAGACCGAAAACATGGCGCCGCACAACCTCGTGTACAGCGTCATCGGTGCTTCGCTCCTGTGGGTCGGCTGGTTCGGCTTCAACGCCGGTTCGGCGGTCGGCGCCAACGGCGGCGCGGGCATGGCCATGCTGGTCACCCAGATCTGCACTGCCGCGGCGGCGCTCACCTGGATGTTCGCGGAGTGGATCGCGCGCGGCAAGCCGAGCATCCTCGGCATCATCTCTGGCGCGGTGGCCGGTCTTGTCGCCATCACCCCGGCCTCCGGCTACGTCGATCCGGTCGGCGCGCTCGTCATCGGTGTGGCCTCCGGTATCGTCTGCTACTGGGCTGTCGTCTCGATCAAGCCGATGCTCGGCTACGACGACTCGCTCGATGCCTTCGGCGTCCACGGCGTGGGCGGCATCGTCGGTGCGGTTCTGACCGGTGTGTTCGCGGTCGAGGCGATCGGCGGGACCCCCGGCCTGCTGGAAGGCAATGCCGGCCAGGTCTTCACGCAGATCTACGGCATCATCGCCACCATCGTGTGGTCGGCGGTCGCCTCCTTCGTGATCCTGTGGGTGATCAAGATGACCATCGGCCTGCGGGTCTCCGAGGACGTCGAGTCGGAAGGCCTCGACATCAACCTCCACGGCGAAGTGGTGCACTGAACCGCAATCTCCTCCGGCGGTTCGGAAACCCGGCTGGCTTGTCCAGCCGGGTTTTTTCTTGGGTTAAGCGGCGCTTTACCATCGCCGTTTACCGTAATTTCCGCCGCGGGATGTCCCGTGACGGGTAAGTCCGGCGGCCTCGCGTCTGAAATGTTTCGTGTACCGACGGGCCCCCACCATGCGCATGAGCCGAACCGCCACCCTGACCCGCGGCCCCGATGTCCGCCGCGCGGTCAAACGCAACCTCAGTGCCTTCATTGGGCTGGCAGGTCTCGCGCTCGGGGCCGCCGTTGCGGCGAGCCTCGCCACCTGGACGGTGAGCGACCCGAGCCTCAGCCACGCGGCCAACAGCGAGATCCGCAACGTTCTGGGGCTTCCCGGCGCCATGGTCGCCGATCTCCTGACCCAGACCTTCGGGCTGTCCGCGTCGCTGGTGCTTCTGCCGCCCGTCCTGTGGTGCTGGCGGATCGTCTTCGGCCAGCCGATCCTGGCCACGCGCATACACCTGGTTACCTGGCCGCTCGCTGTCCTGCTGGCAGCCATGGCCCTTGCCGGTCTCGGATCGGTGGGCACATGGCCGCTGACGACCGGTCTCGGCGGTTTCACGGGCGATCTGCTCGCCAACGTACCGGCCTTTGTCGCCGGACGCGCGATGGAAGGCGCCGCAGGGGCCACCATGGCCGCCATCGCCGGGCTTGGCGCCCTGATGCTCGCCCTCCATGCCAGCGGGGTGCTGCTGCCGCCGTCGCCGGAAGCAGAAGAGGCCGCACCGGCGCCGCGTCGGCGAAAGGCCGCCGCGCCCGAGCCTGCTGAGGAGCCGGACGAAGACGACACCGATGACGACGAGCGTCCCGATCGCCTGATGCTGGTGGCCGGTGCTGCGACCCACATGGCGCTGCTCGCACGTGCTGCAGGACGCCGCGCACTTCGGACCCTGCACCGGCCGCGGAAGGCGGACGACGACTATGCTGAGGGCTTCGACCCCGCGCAACGGCTGGAGCCGACGTTCGCCGGCGAGCCGGTGAGCGACGGGTTCACCCCGGACGAAGACGACGGCGACGATTTCGACAGCGCCGAGCAGGCGGATGCCGGTCCGATCCGGGTGACACCTGCAGCGAAGAAGCCGCGCCCCGGTCGCCGTCAGGTGGCCGAGGCGCAGGGCTCACTGCTCGAACCGGACGGTTTCACACTGCCGCCGCTGGACGTGCTGGCGGAGCCCAAGGAAACGCGGCAGTCGGCCGAGCTCAGTGCCGACGCGCTGGAGCAGAACGCCCGGCTGCTGGAAGGCGTCCTGGACGACTTCGGCGTCCGCGGAGAGATCATCAACGTACGCCCCGGTCCGGTCGTCACGCTCTACGAACTGGAGCCGGCGCCGGGCATCAAGTCGGCCCGCGTGATCGGTCTGGCCGACGACATCGCCCGCTCCATGAGCGCCATCGCCTGTCGCGTGGCGGTCATCCCGGGCAAGAACGCCATCGGTATCGAACTCCCCAACACACGTCGCGAGACGGTCTATCTGCGCGAACTGCTGGCGTCGGAGGACTTCGAATCCTCCAAGTCGAAGCTGGCGCTGTGCCTTGGCAAGACCATCGGCGGCGAGCCGGTGATCGCCGACCTGGCGCGCATGCCGCACCTGCTGGTCGCCGGCACCACCGGTTCGGGCAAGTCGGTGTCGGTCAACACCATGATCCTGTCGATCCTCTACCGGATGACGCCGGAGGAATGCCGCCTGATCATGATCGACCCCAAGATGCTGGAACTGTCGACGTACGACGGTATTCCGCACCTTCTGACCCCGGTCGTGACCGATCCGAAGCAGGCGGTCGTCGCGCTCAAGTGGACGGTTCGCGAGATGGAGGACCGGTACCGCAAGATGTCGAAGCTCGGCGTGCGCAATGTGCAGGGCTTCAACAACCGCGTTGCCGAGGCCGCGAGGAAGGACGAGACGCTTACCCGCACGGTCCAGACCGGGTTCGATCAGGAAACCGGCGAGGCGATTTACGAGGAGGAGGAGCTGTCGCTCGAGCCGTTGCCGTTCATCGTCGTCATCATCGACGAGATGGCCGACCTGATGATGGTCGCCGGCAAGGATATCGAGGGCACGGTGCAGCGGCTGGCACAGATGGCGCGCGCCGCCGGTATCCATGTGGTGATGGCGACGCAGCGGCCGTCGGTTGACGTGATCACCGGCACCATCAAGGCGAACTTCCCCACCCGCATCTCCTTCCAGGTGACGTCGAAGATCGATAGCCGCACCATCCTGGGCGAGCAGGGCGCCGAGCAGCTGCTCGGCCAGGGCGACATGCTCTACATGGCCGGCGGCGGGCGCATCCAGCGCGTCCATGGCCCGTTCGTCAGCGACGAGGAGGTCGATGAGGTCGTCAGGCATCTGAAGGCGCAGGGCGCGCCGGAGTACCTGCAGGCGGTGACGGTTGATGAAGAGGCCGAGGCGGCGGGCGGCGACGGCGGTGACGATTCGGAATCGAGCGCCAACACGCTCTACGATCAGGCGGTGTCGATCGTGCTGCGCGACCGCAAGGCCTCGACCAGCTACATCCAGCGCCGCCTGTCCATCGGCTACAATCGGGCGGCCACCCTCATCGAGCAGATGGAGAACGAAGGCGTGGTCGGGCCGGCCAACCATGCCGGCAAGCGCGAGATCCTGGTGGACGACGACGAGGGCGAGTCGCGCTTCGCCTGAACCGCTTCAGGGCGAATCACGGACCGTCGGCGGTTTCCCCGCGACCGCCCGTATGCGACGACCGGGGTAGGCGAAGCCGCCATTTCGCCATACATCATGTCTATCGCCCCGTACCGGGGCGGCAGACGCAAGTACAGGCTGGGACGTGTCAGACAGAAGGTTCCCGAAACGCTGGTTCGCAGCGGCACTCGTGCCGGTCATCGCCATCGCGATGACAGCGCCGGGGCTCGCGCAGGCCGTGCGCGACCCGATCGAGCTTCCCAAGGTCCGTCCCTACCGGGCGGAGCCTACCGGCCCGGTGCAGACCCCCGTGTTCGCGCCGGCGCAGTCGAACGTCCCGATTTCGTCGAACTCGCGGTTCAACCGTGATCAGCAGATCGCGCTGCACAACATCAGCCGCTACTTCAATTCCTTCGACAAGATGGAGGGCGAGTTCATCCAGTTCGGCCCTGACGGTTCGCAGCTGGAGGGCGTGTTCTTCCTCGACAAGCCGGGCAAGATCCGCTTCCACTACGAGCCGCCGGCACGCCTGGACATCATCTCGGACGGGTCGTCGGTCGCGATCCGCAACACCCGGGCGGAGACCCAGGACCTCTATCCGCTGGCGCAGACGCCGTTGCGCCACCTGCTGTCCAAGGACATCGACCTGACGTCCGATCAGCTGATCTCGTCCATCCGCGAGGAGCCGGACCTGATCTCGCTGACCATCGTGGAGCAGTCGCGTCTGGTGGAAGGCAGCCTGACGATGATCTTCGACCGCAAGACCTACGAGCTCAGGCAGTGGATCGTCACCGACGCGCAGGGGCTCAATACATCGGTCGCGATCTACAACACCCGCACCGGCCGCTCGCAGCAACGCGGCATCTACCGCATCGACCTGTCACCGTTCGATTGAGGAAGAACGCCGGCCGGAACGCTCGACCGGGCGGTGTGCGCTCGCTCGCCTTGCGTTCGCCTTGCCGGCTCAGCCCGACGCGTTGAGCGCACTGCCGCCGCCGGCAGCCGTGCGGCGCATGCCTGTCGAGGCCGGCCCGTAATTCGGGTTGAGACTGGCAGCGCGCGCGAACGCCGCGAAGGCCCTCTCGCGGTCGCCGAGTTTCTCCAGCGCCAGCGCCTGATTGGTCCAGCCTTCGTACGAGGTCTTGTCGTGCTTCACGACCTCGTTGAAGTCGTCGAGGGCGGCCTTGTAATCGGCGAGCGCAAGGTAGGAGAGGCCTCGACCGTTGAACGGCTCGGCGGCTTCCGGCGCCAGCGAGATCGCCTTGGAGAAGTCGGCTATCGCGAGCTCGTGCAGCCCCTTCGCCTGGTTCACCAGCCCACGGTTGTGATAGGCGCGCGGGTTGTTCGAGTCGATGGCGATCGCCTGGTTGAAGTCCGCAAGCGCCACATCGTACTGCTGCCGCAGCCGGTACATGTTACCGCGACCGACATAAGCCACGCCGTAGCCCGGGTTGATCTGGATCGCGGAGTTGTAGTCGGCCAGCGCCTTTTCCGCCTGGCCCATGCGCCGGTAGACGAGGGCGCGGTTCGCGTAGGCCTGATACAGTGAAGGATTGATCTGGATGGCGCGATCGAAGTCCTCGATGGCACGGTTGAAGTCGCCGGACTGACCGTAGGCGGTGCCGCGCACGTTGTACGCGTTGGCATCGGAGGGGTTGCCCTCGATGACCGCCGTCAGCGACGAGATGTTGACATCGGACCCGGCCGAGCGATCGGCCTCCGTGCCGCGGAAGGTGCTGCCACCTGACGTCGAGCACGCCGACAGCATCAGCGCCGTCAGCACGCCGGTTGCCGCGACCATCAACCGTTTGTTCGCTGCGCGCCGGGCGCTGCTGTCACCGTTTTTCATTATGGTCGCGTCTTCATCCCGTGGGGCTCGCAAGCGCCCTGCAACGGGCGGCGCGGCGTTGATTTGGCGAGTGAAGCGGCCAAAGCCGACGAAATGAGGGCTAACGGGATGATGTGCGACCGCCGGGCAGCACACCTTCGCGCTGAGCCCGCTTGCGTGCAAGTTTTCGCGCCCGACGAACGGCCTCCCCCTTCTCGCGCGCCCGCTTTTCGGACGGCTTTTCGTAGAAGTTGCGGAGTTTCATCTCGCGGAAGAGCCCTTCGCGCTGGAGCTTCTTCTTCAGAACCTTCAGCGCCTGGTCGACGTTGTTGTCGCGAACGAGTACCTGCAAGCCCGTGTCCTGTCCGGTCAAAATGTTGAAAAGCAAAGGGGCGTGCAAACCGCAAGAGCCCCATCACAGTCGTTCCCTTACCAGATCGGTTCGGCCGGGTCAAAATGAAGCAGGGCGTTTCATGTCGATTTGAGCGGTGAAATTCGCGTCACATGCCCCATCTTGCGCCCGCGACGGGTCTCGGCCTTGCCGTAGACGGTGAGGGCCGCTGTCGTGTCGGCTGCGATGTCCGCCCACGCGGCGATGTCGTCGCCGATCAGGTTGGTCATGACGGCGTCGCTGTGGCGCGAAGGGTCGGCCAGCGGCCAGCCCACGACGGCACGGATATGCTGCTCGAACTGCGACGCGCGGCATGCCTCCACCGTGTGGTGCCCGGTGTTGTGAACCCGAGGCGCGATCTCGTTGGCCAACAGCGGCTGCGCGCCGCTGCCTTCCTGATGGAAATACTCCACCGCGATGACACCGACATGGTCCAGCGCGTCGGCTATGGCCCGGGTCCATGTCACCGCCTGCCCGGCGACGTCCGGACCGATGTCGGCGGGCACGCGCGACTGGTGCAGAATCCCGTCGCGGTGTGTGTTTTCTGCGATATCGAAAGCGGCGACCGCACCGTTCTCTCCGCGCGCCAGCACCACCGAGATCTCGCGCGTGAAGGCTACGCGGCTCTCCAGAATCGAGGGGACCTCGCCGATCACCCGCCAGGCGTTCCGCGGGTCGTCGCCCTGACGGATCATGCACTGCCCCTTGCCGTCGTAGCCCAGCCGGCGGGTCTTCAGCATGGCCGGGCGGCCGGTGCGCGCCAACGCCGAGTAGACGTCCTGCATGCGGTCGACCGCGGCGAAGGGGGCAACGGCGATGCCGAGTTCGCTCATCAGGCTCTTTTCGGCGAGGCGGTCCTGGGCGACCTCAAGGCTGCGCTGCCCGGGTCGCACGGGAACGCGTGCGGCGAGAAACGCGATTGTCTCGGCGGGAATGTTCTCGAACTCGTAGGTCACGACGTCGACGGCATCGCCAAAGGCGGCCAGTGCGTCGGTGTCGTCGTAGGCCGCCTCGGTGCGTGCGGCGGCGACGGCGAACGCCGGGCTCCGGCGGTCCGGATCGTAGACGTGACACGAGAAGCCGAGCCGCGCGGCGGCGAGTGCAAGCATCCGCCCGAGCTGGCCGCCACCGAGGATGCCGATCGTCATGCCCGGCGGGAGGGGGCTGAGCGTGCTCATTCGCTGACCGTTTCCGGCACCGCCAGGGTGCGCTGCGCCCGCCATGCGTCCAGCCGCATCGCTATGCCGTCGTCGCCGAGGGCCAGGATCGACGCGGCCAGCAGCCCGGCGTTGGTCGCGCCCGCCGGACCGATGGCAAGGGTTCCGACCGGTACGCCAGCCGGCATCTGCACGATCGACAGCAGGCTGTCCTCTCCCGACAGTGCCTTCGACATCACCGGAACCCCCAGAACGGGCAGGGTGGTCATCGACGCGATCATGCCGGGCAGGTGGGCCGCTCCTCCGGCGCCGGCAATGATCACCCGGTAACCGGCAGCCCGCGCGCCGCGGGCAAATGTCACCATGCGCTCCGGTGTACGGTGGGCCGACACGATTCGGTCGTCGTGGGCGATATCGAGTTCGTCCAGCACGTCGGCTGCCGCCTTCATGGTCGGCCAGTCCGACCGGCTGCCCATGACGACAGCCACAGGGATCGGGGATTCGGTCATGGGCGTTCGGTCCGGTGTCGCTTCGATGTGGGGTCGCAGGATCGCAGCGTCGTTCTGCACCGACCCGGTCGACTCAGGCAATGATGTCTGGAAGAAGCCGATCCTCAATCTCTGCGATTCGGTCCTTCAGCGCGAGTTTCCTCTTCTTCAGGCGCTGGAGGGTCATGGTGTTGCCCGGGTCCGTTGCCGAAATGGCCGCGATCGCCGCGTCGAGGTCCGCGTGCTCGGCGCGGATTGTACCGAGTTCAGCCCTGAGGTCCCGTTCCTCCCCGGGCGCGAGATCCTGCCCGCCGGTCACTCCGTTTGCCTCCATCGGAGTTTCACATGACCCAATGGTACCACGGACGTGGGTGACCGGCGAGGCGGCTTTCACCGACGCGATGCAGGGGCGCACTGGTGTTCACACAGCGCCAATCGACAAGCCGGAACGACCGTGGCAGAATCCGCGTTGCGTCTGTTTCAAATCGGAGGTGGACAATGACGGTCGAAATGCATGTGGCGGAACTCGTGCGGCGGCACACCGCTCTGGAGCAGCAGATCGAGGAAGCCCGGCATCACCCGGCGACGGACAGTCTTGAGGTCGCCGAGATGAAGCGACGAAAACTCCACCTGAAGGACGAGATCGCCCGCCTCAGGGCCCGATCCGTCCACTGACGACGGCGATGTCGGTTGTTCTTCGCCGGTCGCGCGTCAGGCGCCGCCGCCGATGAACGGCAGGTCTTCAAGTGAGAGGCCGGCGAACGAGAGCAGCGCATCGCCGGCCAGATACACCCCGACGACCATCATCAACCCGTAGATCACGGGATAATAGGTTTCGGCCCGCGTCCGGCGGACGAGCCAGATTCCAAACAGCGTCGCGGGAACCGAGACAGGCAGCAGGACAGCGGACGTCGCCAGGTTGGTGGAGTCGAACTGGCCCAGCAGGAAAAACGGCACCAGTTTCACCGCGTTGATGGCGGCGAAGATGTAGATCATGGTGCCGGCGAACAGCCGCGGCTCGAGCTTCAGCGGCCCCGCGTAGACCTGGAACGGCGGCC
>Ga0180434_10010016_pt1 | contig 10215 bp, 6 predicted proteins | sample SS_ome_7_FD_132453 | JGI IMG/M metagenome (GOLD analysis project Ga0180434, IMG submission 132453) | Hypersaline lake sediment archaeal communities from the Salton Sea, California, USA - SS_1_D_2 metaG | ecosystem: Environmental > Aquatic > Non-marine Saline and Alkaline > Hypersaline > Sediment... | reverse complement strand
CGTGGACATTGCCCTGTTCTCCGCGGGCGGATCGATCAGCAAGAAATATGGGCCGATTGCCGCCCAGGCTGGCACCGTGGTCGTTGACAACTCTTCAGCCTTTCGTATGGACCCCAAGACACCCTTGGTCGTACCGGAAGTCAACCCCGAGGACTGCAAGCAACATCAGGGCATCATCGCGAACCCCAATTGCTCCACCATTATCATGGTCGTGCCGATTTGGCCGTTACACCAAGTGAACCCGATCGAACGACTCGTCGTCAGCACCTACCAAGCGGCCAGCGGTGCCGGCTACCAAGCGATGGTCGAACTCGAAGACCAAACCCGCGACGTGCTCGCGGGCAAACCCGCCACACCCAAGGTTTTGCCCTACCAGATGGCGTTCAATCTTTTCTCGCACAACTCGAAGATTGGTCCGAACGGCTACAACGAAGAAGAAATCAAGATGGTCAACGAGACCCGCAAGATGTTCCACACAGCCGACATTCAGATCACCGCGACCTGCGTACGTGTGCCCATCCTGCGCGCCCACTCGGAATCGATCAATATCACCTTCTCGAAACCGATCACCGAGGATCAGGTCCGCGAAATCCTGTCTCAAGCACCAGGCGTCAAGATCGTGGACGACCGTGAGAAGAATTACTTCCCCATGCCGCTCGAATCCAGTGACGGCGACGACATCCTTGTCGGCCGAATCCGCCAAGACATCAGCCAACCTGATGGTCGAGGGATCGACATGTTCATCAGCGGCGACCAACTCCGCAAAGGGGCCGCCCTCAACGCCGTACAGATTGCTGAGCTCCTGTAGCTGCGAACAATACCGGTCGGACTGACTGCCGGAGAACGTACGCGCGTGATGCGGCTTGATCGAATGCGCAAGACAAAGATATAGTGCCGACATATGGCAACTTCATCCACCCGCCCATGGTTGGCCGCCGGCTCGATCGTCCTGCTTACGATCGCGGTCTACGTCCCAGCCCTCCAGGGCGACTTTGTCTGGGACGATGACGATTACGTGACCGAGAACCGAATGCTGCGGTCGGCAGAGGGGTTACGGCACATCTGGTTCACGCTGGGTGCTACCACGCAATACTACCCACTCGTCTATTCCACCTTCTGGATCGAATATCACCTCTGGGGGTTGAACCCTGTCGGATATCATGGGGTCAACGTACTGCTCCACGCCTTGGCGGCTATTCTCCTCGGGGTCGCGCTACGTCGGCTGAGCGTGCCCGGTGCCTGGCTTGCCGCGGGCATCTTCGCACTCCACCCCATACATGTGGAATCCGTCGCTTGGATCACCGAACGCAAAAACGTCCTGTCGGCAGTCTTCTACCTGACCGCCCTGCTAGCCTACTTCCGATTCTGCCCGCCAAACGCCGATGAGCGACCAAGTCGACATCGTGGGTGGTACTACACGCTTTCGCTCATGCTCTTTCTGTTGGCCCTGTTGAGTAAAACCGTCACCTGTTCTCTCCCGGCCGCGATCCTGCTTGTCCTATGGTGGAAACGCAAACGGCTTGGCGTCCGTCAGATCGCCCCTCTCCTGCCCATGTTTATCCTCGGTGCTCTCCTCGGCCTAACCACCGCCTACATTGAGCGGGTCCACCTCCAGGCCGAAGGTGGCGAATGGGCCATGACGGCCATTGAACGTTGCCTGTTGGCAGGGCAGGTTGTCTATTTCTATGCAGGCAAGCTCCTGTGGCCCACCCAATTGACGTTCATCTACCCAAGGTGGGACATCGACTCGACCCTCGGATGGCAATACCTTTATCCGCTAACCGCGATGACGACAGTCGTCACGCTAGGGCTGCTGAGAAAACGAATCGGCAAAGGCCCCGTCGTCGCGACCCTGTTCTTCATCGGCACACTCGGACCAGCACTGGGCTTCTTCAATGTCTACTTCATGCGGTTTTCGTTCGTTGCGGATCACTTCCAATACCTAGCGAGCATCGGCCTGATCACCCTGTTTGCCGCAACACTGACGACGGTCATCAGATTCCTCCCGCCACAGGTTCTCCCCAAACGCGACACGCAACCATCCCACACAAGCATCGCCAACATCGCAAGCCACCTCATCCCAGCAATCATCATCGTTGTGCTAGGCATACGAACCCTCAACCAAACAATGATCTACAAAGATGTGGAAACACTCTGGCGTGACACGTTGAGCAAAAACCCCAACGCCTGGATGGCCCACAACAATCTCGGCAGCGTCCTGGCCAAACACAGCCGACTCGACGAAGCCGACCGTTGTTTCGCGGAAGCCACTCGCCTCAAACCGAACTTTGCCCTGGCCTACAAAAACCGAGGTAACATCTGCCTCAAAAAGGGCCAGCTCAAGGAAGCGGCCAGCTTCTACATCAAAGCCCAAAAAGTACAACCCACGTTCGCTGAAGCCTACAACAACCTCGGCAACGTCCGACTCCGACAGAACCGCCTGGAGGAAGCCGACGCCCTCTTTGCCGAAGCCATCCGGCACAAGCCCGATCTCGTCATCGCCTATCACAACCGTGGACACATCTGCTTCAAGCAAGGTCGGCTCGAAGAAGCCGCCGCTTTTTTCCGCAAAGCCCTCGAACTAAAGCCCGATTTCGCCGGCGCCCACAACAGCCTGGCTAGCGTCTACAACAAGCAGGAAAGGTTTGCCGAAGCGGCCCGACACTACAAGCTGGCGCTGGCACTCGATCCCAGCGATCCACGCACCCATTACAATTTTGCGAATTTGCTCATCAAGCAGAACCAATCTCAGCAAGCCCGCCAACAATTACAGGAAGCCCTTCGTCTCAAACCTGACTTCGCCCAGGCCCATAACGAACTGGCTAACATCTTGAATCGCTTGGGCCACACCACGGATGCCATCCACCACTACCGGCAAGCATCGGACCTCCAGCCCACTTGGCCTACTCCTGCCAACGAGTTGGCTTGGCTTCAGGCTACCCATCCCGATCCGAACATCCGCAATGGGACCGACGCCATCCAATATGCCCAACGCGCCTGCAAAGCCACAAACCACGAAAACCCCCACCTACTGGATACCCTTGCCGCCGCCTACGCTGAAGCAGGACGTTACCAAGATGCCATACGAACCGCCCACCAAGCCATCGCACAAGCGACCCAGACAAACAAGCCCGAATTGGCACGGAAAATCCATCAAAAACTTGAACGTTACCACAAAGCCCAACCTTGCCGTTCCAAACCGACCTCGCATACGCCATAGTTCCTGTCACGCATCCCCCGATTTCCCAAACCGGCGTCGCCATCCAAAACCGGGATACCCGCCGGCAAGGTTGTACACTTTCTGGAATCCCAACTGCATCAAAATTCGAGCAGCAACATAACCCCGTTGACCCACCTGACAAAAAACGATGATAGGCTCAGACTTGTCGAAACGGTCGATGCTCGCGCGAAGTTTCGGCAACGGCATATTCACCGAACCCTGCAATGATCCACCAGCAAACTCCTGCTCTGAACGGACATCGATCAACCGCCCATCCACAACGTCATCTCCCGGAGCCACCGACGCCACCAAGCCATCCGCCTGATTCTGCGCCACAAACGCTACAATGTGCACGGGATCTTTCGCGGAGCCGAACTGCGGCGCATACTACTCCGACACAGAATAATTGAACACACATGAATCACGCATCGTAGAGACAGGTATGAAAACGAAGCAGGATGCTCGGAAACTGGGTCTGGTTGGCAAGGAAGATTTGCATCGACGCACTGTGCGGGCAGTCATAAAAAAGGGTCTGAGCAAGGCTGAAGCTGCGCGGGTCTTCGGCGTTTCTCGCACGAGTGTGCATTCGTGGGTTGCTTTGTACCAAGCGAATGGTGAAAAAGGTCTGACCCCGAAACGTCCCGGCCGACCGAAGTGCGGCGGGCAACTCAAAGGGTGGCAGGCAGCGACGATCGTGAACATCATCAAAGACCACTGTCCCGACCAACTGAAGATGCCATTCGCATTGTGGACGCGCGAGGCCGTTCGTGATCTGATCTACATGAAGTTCGGCATTCGGTATTCCCTGGGGTATGGTGGGACGGGTCTGCGAAGCGACCATCTGGCCGGTCGCAGTTATTCGCCACGCGGCGAAACGCCCGTTAGCGCCTACTTCCAAGAGGCTCATGTCAACTACGCAGCGAAGTGACACTATTCATGCACTGTCCAAATAATCAGTTCCGGAGTAGTAGATAACGGTGTCCTTTGCCAATCGAGATCTCGTCGATGGCGATCTGACGCAGGTGTTTGAGTTTCGGTCGGGCGAACCGCCGAGCCAGATCGCGTTTCTGGATATCCTTGATCAGGTCCCAGCTGACGTTCAGGTGCTCTGCCACGTCTTGGATTGTCATGTGACGCAGGAGATCCAACGCATAACGTTCGAATGGCTCGGTATAACTTCGGCGTCGGTCGGCAAGCATTTGAAACGCCGCTCCGCATGCCCACGAGCTCGAACATCCTTCGATCCACATACCAAGCACCGCCGCGTGCCTGGATTCTGACGGATCGTGAAAAACACTTGCCCCCGATGATATTCCGTCCGCACGTAAGCGTAGCCCCGAATCCCGAATACGTGGTACAGTAAACTCGTGGACATGCTAGCATCTCCTTAATCTGAAGACCTTTACGACCTTCAGATGAGAACAGCATGTCCGCCTTTCTGCCACCCCAAGTACGCTTCCGCCGGATGAACCATTATTCTTTGTGTTTGGGTTTGGCCGCCTCAATCTTGTCTGCGGGTAAGTCTTCAGCCGTATGTGAAAAGTACTGGGCTCGCGTCTTGTGATAGACACGCGGCAAAGGTTTGATGGGGGTTGCATCCGTGACATCACGTTTGGCGGAAATGACGGCCTCGACGAATTCGTCAGAGACTTCGCCGGCGTACTGTTCGCCATTGATGAATTTCTGTGAAATAATCGCTCCGGGTAGTGCATTCACTCGAGTCCGTTGTTGCACAGCTTTGAAGCTGTTTTCTGGTTTGGGGACCCTGTCGCGGTGTCGGCGGTGCAGATGTCCCATTCCCACGCCCCGTTTGCAATTACCCCTGCCGATCCCTTGACAGGTTGCACAGATCTGCCCATCGGCCCTCCCGGTTCCGTTGCACATGGAGCAACTTTGGCCGAGTTGATTTTTCAAGGCGTTCATCTCGGCCGAGGCGGACAGTAGTTGATTGAGTTCTTGCTGGAGTGCTTCCATGTCGGACAACTGTTGCCCCACCGCGGACAACCCCTGAGCGGCTAACGCCGACATCTGCTCGACATTACTCCCGGCTCGTGCGCACGGGGCGAGCTGCCGGCTGAGCTTGTTGGCGGCTGCACAGGCGGCACAACGTTTTTGTAGCTGGTGCATGATCTTGTCGATTTGTTCGTTGGATAGGCCTTTGTCGGCAAGTTGCGCCTTGACGTCTTTGAAATCTTGTTTCTTCAGATTTTCGAGTGCTTTGGCGCGTTCTGTTTCCGTGAGATTTGTTTTTGCTAGGGTGCTGCGGAGCTTGTTGTCGTTTTGGGCGATTTTCTCGATCTTGTCCGACAATTGCTTGAGTTGTGCCCGCAAGGCTTCGGCACGTTGCTTTTCTTCGGGAGTCTGAGGCTTCTTCGCGAGTTCCTGTTGCAGGGCTTTGATTGCCGTTTGCGCGGATTTAAAATCGCCTTTCGCTAAAGCCTTTGCAAGCGCACTGACCGGCGAGTTGGCTTGCTGTTGGGCGGTCAGTTGGCGAAGCATCTTCTTGAGTTCGCCGACCTTGGTCAACTCAGGACGGCTGGCTCTGTCGTCCAGTTTTTGCCTGAGGCTACTGACTTGTTTGATGGCTTGATGATAGACGTCCGTTGGCTTGTCGAGGCTGGCTTGCTTGAGGGGGTCTATACCTTCGAGTTCTTTTCGGAATGCCGGATTTTTGTCGCCAAGATTCTTGAATACCTGGTGTAGAGCGGGTTTTACTTGGGCTTCGACTTGTTTGATCATCTTGCGTTGCTGGCGTTCTTGTTCCCGTTGGGCCTGGTTGCCGGCAAGGTCCATGACGGGAAAGAGCCAGAAGAAGAGCAGTGCGACCAGCAACGTACTGCCTGCGTACCTGGCGGACCGCGGAAGCTGGATCGGGACATGTTCCCGCACGGCAACCTCTTGGCTCAGGCGATGTGCGTCGGTGATGACCGCCTGGGCAAACGGGTCTGAGGCGTGTTCGCAAAACAGAGCCGTACTGAGTCGTTCCTTCAGGCCGGCGGCTACGTCGAGACGTGTGGCAGCAACCAGCAGCGTCTCACGCGTGGATGTGGCCCATACAACTGATGTAATCAGTGCTGTGCATGTCAGAAACAACGCTAGCGCACCCCAAAAGTCGTCCGGTTGATCGGAACGGGGCCAAATTCGCACAATAACAACGGTAAGGGTAAAGAGTGAAGCGGCGGCCGCGAGCGACCAGCCCAAAGCCGAAAGGATACGATTCAACCAGAGCCGACGCTGAGCCTGCTTGATGGGTCTGTGTCGTGAACGCATTCATTGTCTCCGGCCAACCGTATGAATCCATGGTACGCTTGGGTCATTCATTATTGCAAGCAGGAAACATAATCATACCTTCTCGAGCCCCAGGTGATGGCTGCTTCTGGGTGCGATCGGGCGGGGTTGCCGATGACTCGCGCTTGGCGGTTGTTGTACACGCGTTCAAATCGGTCGGCTTAGGAATATTCGCGCTGCGCGTAGCGGGTTGCTTGCCGAATCCACGCCAATCGGGGCGCGGGCAGTAGGCCGTAATTGGCGATGCCGATTCGTCGGATGCCTTGACGGGCGGCTTCGGACATGGCCCGGACGAGCGTATCGTAGTTCGGGCATGCCGGCGAGCAGGCGGTCAAGCCTAGTTCCACACGGTTGATGTCCCCCGTTTGCTGGCAGGTCGAGCCAATCTGTGATTCCAGCATCTCACCCTCAAGCGGGCTACAGCTTGTGAGCAAACCGTCACACTGTTGGGCGATGGCAGTGAAGTCGGTTGCTTCACGGAGCGACGTGCCTTTGCGATGAACGACCAATCGGCAACGGCAAGCTTGTTTGATCGTATGAACGAGCGACGTTACCTGTTCGCATCGCCAGCTGACGTACGTTTGGAGAGCCGGTTGATCGGCAATGAATTCATGCAACGGCAGTTGAGTCGTCTCACCCGTGTCAAAAAGCTGACGTAGCGTCGCTTGTGCAGACTGGCTTGCCGCTTCGACGTCGATCCCCTCGCGCGTCGCACTTTGGCGACAGGATTCACAAAAGCAGAGATCGGTCAGCCAGGTGCCCATCTCACCAAGATCGATGCCGGTTTGTAACGGGGCCATTCCACGCTTGGCCGACGGAAAGGACAGACGGTCCAGTTCAATGGTTTCGAAGGGATAGTGTTCGGAAAGATCTTCGACGGTCGCCCGAAGATATTCGCGCACATCGGGATTGGCCGGACAAAGCCAGCGACGACTGCTGTCGCCGAACACATTCTTGACGGTGTTGCCCGCGTAACGGCTAGCCGTCACCGGGCTATCGCAACAGACATGCCAAGCGCGCAACCTCAAATGGCGTTTCGCGCAGGCCTCGGCAACTGCCGTCAAGGGGTTGCTCTTTTTCAACCAAGCAGCGACCACCGGGCGCATTCGTGTACTGTGATAGTGGGCCGATTGCGGTTGAAACTGAACCCCGCCGGCGGATCGAAAGATCCTCGGTTTGATCGCGTCGCGCGGGCGAAGTTGATCGATCTCGGGGTACGACGTCGCGACACTGAGGCCCGTGATACCCATCTCGCCCTGGAGGTAATCGAGCACATCGTCGATCCCGCCATCGACAAGATCCCACAAATAGGACCACAGATTGGTTTGGAGCTCACTCATGCCGTTTTGGCGATCTCCCTAAGGCGGGCTGCCTTTTGGTGACCCGCAACCCAAGCGTTTCAGCCGCCGGAAACATGCGCGCAAAACGCACGCCTCTTTCGCCGTAAGGTTCTAACGCACGAGGGGCTCGAGAATGATCTTTGCCCCGGTGGCTTCCCACGTGCCTTCGTCTTCGCTCGATGACCGACCTCGAGACACTGTGATTTCACCGAACCAGGCTCCCCACTTCTCGTATTTGAGTTCGCATCGGAGAACATTGGTCAGGGAATGGCGATAAGCTTTGGCGGTGAGGCCTTCCTTTTTGGCGCCGGACGAAACCAGTGCACTCTGCAACAGTGAACCGGCATCAATATTTAGCGTTGCGCTGTCCGATCGGCTCGAACGCTTCGTGCCCACGCTCATGCCTGACAACCCGATGCGTCGCCCGTCAGCAATGATTTGGACGCCGGCTTGCGCAAGGGACTGAATCATGACGGTCGATGATGTCAACGGAACATTACGACGAACAATAGACGTTTTCCCCTCGGACGAGCGCCCTGTGGACCGTGTGCTTACCCCCGTCGATGTAACGTCAAGATAAACAACACAGGCAAACTCACCCACCGGTTTTTTGATACGTTGCTGATCGATGCGTTTGAGGTGATCGAGTCTTGCTTCGGGACTACCCAGTAAATAGAACTCCTTTTTCTCGGCGTCAGAAAACCGCGCAAGACGTTGTACAAGCTTGTTTGCTACCCGGGCAATCTTTTCATCCTCATGCAGCGTGAGTCGGACGAGTTGCGTCGGATCGATGCCTTGCCGGACGGCAAGGTTGAAACGCCACGAGGGTTTTATCGCGTCGCTTTTGGCCTGGAGTGCCGCCAGGGCTAGATAGAGTGTACGCTTATTCTTGCCGGATAAACGTGACGCCAGAAATATCGGCAGCGCTTCACGCTGCCACAGTTTCTCATCTTTGGCGAAGGACTGGATCAGATTTTGCTGACGGCGATCCGATTTGGTCCTGGCGAGTCGATCGTTGAGCAAATGGATTTGACCTGCCGCCAACAGAGAGGCCGTCGCGGTTCGTGCCGCCTTGTCGTCGGAACTCGGGCTTGCTGCGATGGAGGCCAGTAGTGCTTCGAAGCCTGAGGCGTCTTCACTTCTGGAACCATAGCGAGCCTGACGATCGCGTGGAATCGGGGCCTGATACGCCGGTATGAACTGCAACGTGGCAAGCCTGAGGATGGCGGACTGCAAACGCGGGTTATCCCTCTGCTCCACAGGCAATGTTTCCAAAACGCGATTGAGTTCGTTGGTCCCTTGCACTGCAGTCAGGTCGGCTTGTGACAAGAGGTCCAACAAGGGGGGCAACGCGCTATCGGGCACATATCCGCGGAAGACAGCGAGTAACGGATCATCGACCGAGGTGACTGTGAGCGGCGGTACACCGAAGGCTCTCAAGACTTTTGACAAAGAATCGGGACTTGTCCGGATCAGCAGAAGGCGAAGGATCACCGTCTTGAGCTGTAAGTCTTCAACAGAAGGTAATCGCTGAATGAGCTCGTCGCGTGCGGCATCACTAAGTTCGGTTAATGTAGCCAAGCTTTGTCGCACGCCGTTGGCCAAGACGATATCGATGGCTCGTGTGTACACCTGAAGATCCGGGTGTTTCAGGCAAGCCTTCAGGGCATCAAACACATTCTGGCTGGCGCGCGAAGTTGGAAGAGATTCCACCGCGAGGGCAATCGCTTCTGCTGCTCCCCCCGTGGACCTGCGGAACTCGTGCGATATTTCATCCTTTTCGGGTTCCAACGAAGCGAGAAGCTCGTTGATTTGGTCCAGCATGGCGATAAGCGTATCGGCCTTTTCGAAGCGGGCCATCGTCTCGAGCGTACTTCGATCCAGGGGGGTTGGGGTTGCGATCAAGCCTTCGAACGTCTCCTTGCGAACCCGAGGGGCGACCGAGCCCAGGGCGGTTAACAGCGTCCGATCGATCGCGGCCGTTATACGTTCAAGCTCGTCGCTTTTTCCCGTTGCCTGCTGTCGGTCGTCCGTGAGTTCTGAACGGATCATCACCAGCTTCAAGACGGCAGCCGACGCGATGGGGGAATCGAGGCTCGATACCTGGGCCGACAGTATGTTGACCAAATGGTCTTGTTCGTCACTAGAAAGGTCCTTGCTTTGCTGGCCCAGTACCGTCAGAAAGTCCATTTCCAACCGCGTGGGTGTTTGTCCACGAAGTCCGCACTCAATGTACTTGGTCGATTCGGGGATCTCGACGACGAAGGCCAGATGACCGCTACCCGAACGGGTCTCGGTCCGGCGGTCCGATCGGGAACTGCGGGCATGGGAACTTCGGCCACGACTTGCCCCACGTCTTTCCCCAGG
>Ga0180434_10010015_pt1 | contig 10215 bp, 9 predicted proteins | sample SS_ome_7_FD_132453 | JGI IMG/M metagenome (GOLD analysis project Ga0180434, IMG submission 132453) | Hypersaline lake sediment archaeal communities from the Salton Sea, California, USA - SS_1_D_2 metaG | ecosystem: Environmental > Aquatic > Non-marine Saline and Alkaline > Hypersaline > Sediment... | reverse complement strand
CTCAGGGCCGCACGTCGGTGGTCGATTCAGCGGCAGAGGCATATCGGAAGGCCCGACTGTCGGTGTAGGCGGCGGGGGTCCCTCTGTACGAGGGGTTCAGGTTGGCGACCGTTGTAGAGGGGTTTGCCCATGGACTCCGGCCTGCAGTTGTACCTTCGGGAGATCAACCAGACCCGGTTGCTGACTCCCGATGAAGAGGTGCATCTCGCTCGGCGCATCAGGAAGGGCGACCTTCTGGCCCGCGACGAGATGATCCGGTGCAACCTGCGCCTGGTCGTCTCGATCGCCAAGAATTACACCCGCCGCGGCCTCAGCCTGCTGGACCTCATCGAGGAAGGGAACCTGGGCCTGCTGCGGGCCGTGGAGAAGTTTGACCCCGCCCAGGGGTGCCGGTTCTCGACGTACGCCTCGTGGTGGATCCGGCAGTCCATCAAGCGGAGTCTCATCAACGCCGTCAAGCCCGTCGAGATTCCCGCCTACATGGTCGAGATGATCAACAAGTGGCGGCGCACCGCCGCCCAGTTGGAGTGCGACCTGGGACGGCCGCCTGGCCAGGAAGAGGTCGCCAAAGCCATGGGCGTCTCGAAGCGCAAGGTTGGCGTCATCGCCGGCGCCGCCCGGGCATTCAGTTCCCCCTACCAGGCCGTTTCCGACGACGCCGACTGGTCGCTCTCGGAGATGGTGGCCGACGAAGGGGCCCGCTCGCCGGCCGACATCCTCCTGGAAAACCGCCGGCACGAGGCCGTCCGCGACATGCTGGGCCGCATCGACGAACGGGCCGCCCAGATCCTGCACCTGCGGTACGGCCTGGACGGCAAGGACCAGATGACCCTCAAGGAAATCGGCGAGCGGGTCGGCCTGACGCGCGAACGCGTCCGCCAGATCGAACGCGAGGCCCTCCGGACCATCGAAGAGGCCGTCCGCACCCAGGAAGAAGGCGTGGGTGCCGCCGTCGTCCAGTGACGGCCCCAGCCGCCCGGGCCGGTTCCCGTCCCAGGAGACACCCATGACCGAACCCGCCGGCGCCCTCGACCTGCGTTCCTGCATCCGCAGCGTCCCCGACTTTCCCAAGGCGGGCATCATGTTCCGCGACATCACACCGCTCCTGCTGGACGTCCGGGCGTTCGACGAGGCGGTCCGCCGCATGGCCGAGCCGTACCGGGAGGGCGAGGTGGACGTGGTGGTGGGGGCCGAGTCGCGCGGATTCATCTTCGGCGCGCCGGTGGCGCTGCGCCTGGGCGCCGGGTTCGTGCCCGTCCGCAAGAAGGGCAAACTGCCCGCCGAGACGGTCAGCGTGACCTACGACCTGGAATACGGCACCGACACGGTGGAAATGCATGTCGATGCGGTGCCGCAAGGCACGCGCGTCCTGATGGTCGACGACCTGCTGGCCACCGGCGGGACGATGGCCGCCTCGTGCGAGATGGTCGAGCAGGCGGGCGGCCGGATCGTGGGCGTCGAATTCCTGATCGAACTGGCGTTCCTGGGGGGCCGGGCGAAACTCGCCAGGTACCCCGTCCGCACGCAGATCGTCTACGACGACGAGTCGCCGTAGAGGGCCGACGAGCGATCCCGCGCGGCGGGCAGCGTTCTTGTGTGCGGTGGGCAGTCCTGCCTGCCGCGCTTCATCTTATTCCGGGCGTGGGGTGTCGCGCCGTGGTCAGGACTGGCCACCGCGCTGCGCAAGACACGCGGCGGCCTGGGAAGGCTGCCGCGCGGTCGAGGCTCACCAATCACTAGCCGAGCGGCCGTGCCGCCGCCCGCGCTACGGGCTGCCGGCGGTGCTGTAGAAGGCCTGGAGTTCGGCCTTCAACGAGTTGATTTCTTCCTGTGAGATGCGGAGGTCGTAGTACGGGTTCTTGTTGAGTTGCTCAATTTTCATGAGGGCCTTGGCGCACTTCTGCAGGGCGTCCCGCCGGGCGTTGACGGTGCTGCTGTACCCGGCCTCGCTGAGGAACCGCCGGAAGGCCATGCGGTAGGTCTCGAATTCCTGCAGGCGCTCCTTGGCGGTGTCCTCGACCCACTTGGGCATCCAGTTGGCCTGCTTGACGGCAATGACGCCGCCGATGGTCTTCATCAGGGCGTCCTCGGTCTCAGCGATGTCTTTGCACAGACCGAACTCCTTGGCCTCGGTGCTGGTGAGGGTGATGATTTCGTCCGCCCTGCTGACGGTCTTGCCGCGTTCGAACGCCAGGTCCTTGCTGTTCTTGCACTTCTTTTCCAGTTCGTCGGCCTCGTCGGGCTTGACGATCTTCTGTTCGCCGTTGACGAAGACCTGGAGGACCTCGACGCGGCGGTCGACCATGGCGTCGGCGATGGCTTTCGGGTGACCGCGCTGCTCGGCCAGGCTGCGGAACCGCGCGCGGAACGCGCTCTGGAACTTCTCCTCCACTTCCACGTTGCCGACCGTCACCACGAACGGCGTGGCGGCGCCGATGGTCGCCCCCGGAACCATATAGATGTCATGAGTGGCCAGGCAGATGTAGGCGCCGCAGGAGAGGGCCCGCTTGTCCTCGCCGCTCACCCAGGCGGCCGTGCGGGCCCAGGTGATGTCGCCGATGCGCTTGATGATCTCATCGCCGATGTCCACCCGCCCGCCGGGCGTGTTCATGCGGAAGATCACGAGGTTGGCTTTGAAGTCCTTGGCCTCGCCCAGGGCCCGGTCGAGGGCCTCGATGAGGCACATGTGCCTGATCTCACAGTCGATCGGGATGATGAACGCGCGAACGTGGCTGCTTGCCGTCACCGGCGCTGTCGGAGTCGTGGGGGTCGTCGGTTGCGCGGCAGGTTGCGCGGCAGGTTGCGCGCTGGGCTGGGTGGCGGGCCGGGCCGGCGTCGCGCTCGGCTGTTCCTCTTCGACGAGTTCCCATTCCTTCATGTCCAGGAACTTCGTCTGGCCGGTCTCGGTCTTGAAGATGCGGCGGTTGTTGATGGACTGGCCGGTCAGCCGGCCCTTGAGCGTTTCGCCGGTCTTCGTGTTCTTGACCGTGTCGGCTCCGGCGGCGGTGGTCACCACAAGCGTAAGGCCGAGGCACAGCAGGACGGCGGCAACACCAAGCAACGGACGGCGGAGCATGGCGCCCCCCTTTCTTATGGCCGTTGGACCGCTCCTTCGGCAGACGTGTCTACGTCTATCGATACCCGCGCCGGCGCGAAAAGCAAGTGAAAAAAACCAAAAACCGGGAGCACCGCAGGAGGGGATGCGCATGCGGCGCGGTGGCCAAGACTGGCCAGCAGGCAAGGTCTCGCTGGCATGCGCTGCGCGTCACTTCGCTTTCCGGCGGGCGCGGCGTTTTTTCGCCCCGGAGCGCCCGCCGGTTCTCCGCCCGTCCGAAAGCGCCAGCGGCAGCGCGTCCTCCACGCCATGGACGTAGTGGAACCTCATGTCTTTGCGGATGTCCTTGGGGATGTCCTCGACGTCCTTGCGGTTCCGCTCCGGCAGGATGACGGTGCGGATGCCGGCCCGCTTGGCGGCCAGGACCTTCTCCTTGACGCCGCCCACCGGCAGCACCAGGCCGCGCAGCGTGATCTCGCCCGTCAAGGCCACGTCGCTGCGGACGCTGCGGCCGGTCAGCAGGCTCGTCAGGGCCGTAAAGACGGTGATGCCCGCGCTCGGGCCGTCCTTGGGCGTCGCGCCGGCGGGAATGTGGACGTGCAGGTCCTTGCGGCGGAACGTCTTCGGGTCGATGTTCCAGCGGTCGGCCCGCGACCGGACGTACGAGAGGGCCGCCTGGACCGACTCTTTCATGACGTCGCCCAGTTGGCCCGTCAGCGTCAGTTTCCCCGTGCCGGGCATGGCGGTGGCTTCGATGAACAGAATGTCGCCGCCGGCGGGCGTCCAAGCCAGGCCGGTGGCGACGCCCGGCGTCGAGGTCCGCAGTTTGACGTCGGGCAGGTACCGCTCGGGGCCGAGCAGGTCGGCGACGTTCGACGCCTTGACGCTCACGCCCCCCGTCTTACCCTGAGTGATGCGGCGGGCGACGGCCCGGCAGGCGGCGGCGATCTGGCGTTCCAGTTCCCGGACGCCCGCCTCGCGCGTGTAGTACCGGATGATCTGCCGAAGGCCTGTCTTCGTGAAACGGATCTGCCTGGCCTTCAGGCCGTGGCCTTTGCGCTGCCGCGGCACCAGGTACCGCCTGGCGATGGCCAGTTTCTCCTCTTCCACGTAGCCCGGCAGGCGGATGATCTCGAGGCGGTCCTTCAGGGCGGGCGGAATCGGGTCCAGCAGGTTGGCAGTCCCGATGAAGAGGACGCCGGACAGGTCGAACGGGACGTCGAGGTAATGGTCGGTGAAGGTGGAGTTCTGCTCGGGGTCCAGCACCTCCAGCAGCGCGCTGGTGGGGTCGCCGCGCCAGTCGGCGCCCAGTTTGTCGACCTCGTCGAGCATGAAGACGGGGTTGTTGACGCTGGCCTTTCGGATCTCGAGGATGATGCGTCCCGGCATGGCGCCGACGTAGGTGCGGCGATGGCCCCGAATCTCCGCCTCGTCGCGCATGCCGCCCAGGCTCATGCGGACGAACTTGCGGCTCATGGCCCGGGCGATGCTCTGGCCGAGGCTCGTCTTGCCGACGCCTGGCGGCCCGACGAAGCACAGGATCGGCCCGCGGACGGTGGCTCGGAGTTTCTGGACGGCCAGGTACTCCAGGATGCGTTTCTTGGGTTCCTCCAGGCCGTAGTGGTCCTCGTTGAGGATGTGTTCGGCTGCTTTCAGGTCGATGCGGTCGTCGCTGCGGCGGTGCCAGGGCAGTTCCGCCAGGTATTCCAGGTACGTGCGGAGGACGTTGAAGTCCGGGGCGTAGGAGGGCATGGCCTGGAGGCGCCGCAGTTCGCGGTCGGCCTCGGTCCGGACCGCGTCGGGCGGGTCGGCCTCGTCGAGGTCGGCCCGCAGTTGCTCGACCAGGGCGGTCTTCTCATCCTTTTCGCCGAGTTCCTCCTGGATGCTCTTGAGTTGTTCGCGCAGGAAGTGCTCGCGCTGGCTTTCCTCGATGCGTCCGCGGGTCTGCGACTGGATTTTGCTCGCGAGTTCCAGGACCTGGATTTCGCGCTGCATCAACTGGGTGACGCGGCGGAGGCGGCGGTCGACGCGCGGTTCCTCCAGCAGTTCCTGTTTCTGCGCGGTGGCCAGGTTGAGGTTGGCGCCGATGAAGTCGGCCAGGTGGCCGGGCGACTCGATCGACGCCAGCACGGCCGCCCCTTCCTGGGGGATGCGCGGCGAGAGTTCGATGACCCGCATCATCAGGTCGCGGGCCGTCCGCGTCAGGGCGTCCAGTTCGTCGCCCTCCCGGACGACGTCGGGCACGGCCTCTATGTCGGCGCGGTAGAACGGATCGCTCTGCGTCAGGCCTTCGGCGCGGATGCGGCCGACGGCCTGGATGATGACGCTCTGCGTCTCGTCGGGCATCCGCACGAGTTTCAGGATACGGACGGCGCAGCCGACGTCGGCGATCCGGTCGAACCCCGGCTCCTCCTCGGCCGCGTCCTGCTGGAGCATCGCCGCGAACAGGCGGTCGCCCATGGCGGCCTCCTGCACCAGCGCCAGGCTCCGCGGCCGGCCCACCGTCAGCGGCTGGATGATGCCCGGAAACAGGACCGTGTCGCGCAGCGGCATGACCGGCAGGTTGGACGGCAGGCTCTGGGCGTCGGCGTCGGGCGCCTCGCCCTCGTTCGGCGGCGGCTTCTGGACTCGGATCTGGTCTGGCAACGTCCTCAACCTCCCCCGCGCCCGGGCGTCACCGCTTCGGGATGCGAATCCGCAGCAGCCCGTCGCGGAACCGGGCGTCGATCTTCTCCTCGTCCACGGCGGCCGGCAGCGCGACCTGCCGCCGGAAATGGCCTTCCTCGATCTCCATCTGGTGCCAGCACACCTTCTCCGGCGACGTCGGGTCGTGCCGGCACCCGGTCACGACGAGGGTGCCGCGCTCGGTGTACACCTCGATGTCCTCGCGGCGGACGCCCGCCAGTTCCACGATGACCTCGTAATGCGTGTCGGCCTCGCAGACGTCGACGGCGGGTGTCCACTCGGCCGCCTTCTCGCCCGACGAGCGAAAGCCCGGTCGCAGCACCTTGTGCATCAGGTCGGTCATGTGGCGGGCCAGGTGTTCCAGGTCGCCACGCGATTGGGCCAGCGTCACGGTCTGCATGCACGTTCCTCCGGCAATGAACGTTCCTGGAGTCCATCATACGGCAGGGGACCCGCCGACGCAACGCCCAGCGCAACAGCGCAGCACAACAGCCCCGCGCAACACGCCCGCCGCGATCGGTGGTTGGTGTACGGGGAGATGAGTGGTAGGCCGCAAGAGTTCCGCGCGGCGGGCCTCCGTACCCGCCGCGCGGGATGCGTGTGGCTGGGGGATTCGGACCGGCGGAACGGCTGGGACGATGGGGGTGCCACGGTTTGCTCGTCAAACCGTGCGGCGCGCGGCAGACACGGATTGCCAGCAATCCGTGGCACCCGCCCCGCGTATTCGCTGTGGCGGGACGGGAGCCCCGCCGCGCGGGATGCGCCACGCCGGGCCTGCGCCTAGGCGCCCTTGATTTCGATCCGCCGGGCCTTGGCCTCCTCGCGTTTCGGCAGACGGATCGCCAGCACGCCTTGCCGGGCCGTCGCCTCGACCTTGTCGGGGTCGACCGAGGCCGGCAGCGCCAGGCTCCGCGTGAACGCGCCGTACCGGCGTTCCACGCGATGGTAGTTGCGGCCCTTCTGCTCGGTCTCGTCCTTCTTCTCGCCGCGCAGGGTGAGCGTGTCGCCGACGACCGAGATCTCGATTTCCTTCGGGTCGATGCCCGGGATCTCGGCATGCACGAGGACGGCGTCGTCGGACTCCGACACGTCCAGGGCGGGCGTCCATTCGGCCAGGCCGAACGGTTCGTTCGTGTTCGACCAGAACCGGTTCAGCAGGTCGTTCATTTCATCGCGCAGCGACGAGAGGGTCGCTGCGGGCATCGTGCGGCCTCTCCACGGTATAAGTGCCATGGCAGGTCCCTCCTTTCATGGAATCCATGTTCATGCCTGCGTGCGCGGAGCACGGGCCAGGCGCTATTCGACCTTGACTTCGATCCGCCGCGGCTTCAGGCGGTCGGACTTCGGCAGGCGCAGCGTCAGCACGCCCTGGCGGATGCCCGCCCCAATCTTCTCCGTGTCGTAGTCCGCGGGCAGTTGGAACGCCCGGTAGAACTCGCCGACCTCGAACTCCTTCAGGAGCAGGTCGCCGGCGGGCTCGTCGCGGCCTTCGGGCTTGCCGTGGATCACCAGGACGTTGTCCTCGACCGTCACCGTCAGGCCTTCGGGCCGGACGCCGGGCATCTCGGCCACCAGCGTCAGTTCCTCCGCCGTCTCGTAGACGTCGGTGGCGGGGACGAAGTAACTTTCGGGCGTCTCGCGCGGTTCGCGCGGTCTCTCGACGGCCACATCGATCGGGTCTTTCATGGCAGTTGCCTCCTTGAGGGCCCAGGCTACTTCTCGGCCTTGACCTGGATCCGTTTCGGCTTGGCTTCCTCGGCCTTCGGTACGCGGACCGTCAGGATGCCGTTGGCCAGCGTGGCCTCGGTCTTGTCGCCCAGGACGGGCCCGGCCAGCGTAATGGCCCGGCTGAAGCGGCCCGTGTCGCGTTCCTGGCGGTGGAGCGTCACGCCGTCGGACGGGACGGTCTCCGGCCGCGCGCCCGACAGCGTCAGCAGGTCGCCGGTCACGTAGACCTCCAGGTCGTCCATCTCCAGGCCGGGCACCTCGCACTCGACCAGGTAGACGTCCTCGGTCTCGTGGATGTTCGTGGCCGGGTAGACGTAGGCCGACCGGGCCCGGCCCGCGCCGAAGTGCTTGCCGAAGACGGCGTCGAACACCCGGTTCATCTCGCGCTGGAGCAGGGCGAACGGTTCCGCCGCGGGTACCCATGCTCGGATGGCCATTACCTTCTCCTTATCCTGGCTGCTCTCAAGGCCTCCAGGGGACGAAGGTGCAAAGTCGATGCCAATGCCGAACGGCGTTTCCGGCCCCGCGGGCGGCCCCGGGGCGTGCCGATTCTGCCGACCGGGCGCCGCGACTGCCGTTTTGGCAGGCCGCGGGCTACCCATGCAATGTCATTCCGACCGAGCCTGCTGCAGGCGGGCGAGCGGAGGTGTCGATTCGGGAACGACGAGATTTCTCCACTCGGCCTCGCTGGGCGAGGCCTCGGTCGAAATGACGGGGTGGCCGTCCAGCGACGTTCTGCCCGCCGCTTGGTTCCTCGGCCCGGGCCGCCTATAATGGCCCGCACACGCGTTCGTGGAGCGAAGCCGTGCCGGACGAGACGTTCGACATCGTGGTCGTGGGCGGCGGTCACGCCGGCTGCGAGGCCGCCCTCGCCGCCGCCCGCCTGGGCGCCCGCACGGCCCTGGTGACCGTCCGCTTCGACCGCGCCGCCGAGATGCCGTGCAACCCGGCCATCGGCGGTCAGGCCAAGGGCCAGATGGTCCGCGAGGTCGACGCCCTGGGCGGCGAGATGGCTCGTGCCGCCGACGCCGCCGCCATCCAGTACCGGCTGCTGAACCGCAGCAAGGGCCCTGCCGTGCAGAGCCCGCGGGCCCAATGCGACCGCCGGGCCTACGCTCGGACCATGCAGGACGTCCTCCGCCGGCAGCCGAACCTCCAGGTCCTGGAGGAGACCGTCTCGGACGTGCTCGTCCGCGGCGACGCGGTGTCGGGCGTCGCGTGCGAGGGCGGCCGGCGCCTGGCCGCCCGGGCCGTCGTCCTCACGACCGGCACGTTCCTCCGCGGGGTGCTGCACTGCGGACCGCGGACGTGGCCGGGCGGCCGCATCGACGAGCCGCCCGCCGACCGTCTCTCGAAGGGTCTGGAGCGCCTGGGCCTTGCGCTCGGGCGACTGAAGACCGGCACGCCGCCGCGCGTGGACGGCCGGACGCTCGATTACGCCCGCCTTGAGCCGCAGCCGAGCGACGCCGAGCCCGTCCGCTTCGCGTTCGGCGCGCCCGCCCGCCCGTTCGACGGCCTGCCGTGCTGGCTGACGCGCACCACGCCCGCCATCCACGAGGCCGTGCGCGCGAACCTCGACCGCGCACCCATCTACACGGGTCAGATCCAGGCGACCGGCCCGCGCTACTGCCCCAGCATCGAGGCCAAGGTCGTTCGCTTTCCCGACCGCGACCACCACCAGGTTTTCCTGGAGCCCGAGGGCCGCGACACCCACGTGGTCTACTGCAACGGTCTCGCCACCAGCCTGCCGGAGGACGTGCAGGACGCGCTCGTCCACGGCATCCCAGGGATGGAGAGCGCTACAATCGTCCGATACGGATACGCGGTGGAGTACGACTTCGTGCCGCCGACGCAGACGCAGGCGACCCTGGAGTCGAAGCGCGTGGCGGGCCTTTTTCTGGCGGGGCAGATCAACGGCACGAGCGGCTACGAGGAGGCCGCCGGGCAGGGCCTGCTGGCGGGCATCAACGCCGTCCAGCGGCTCCTGGGCCGGCCGCCGGTGGTCCTGGGGCGCGACCAGGCGTACATCGGCGTCCTCGTCGACGACCTCGTCACCAAGGGCGCCGACGAGCCGTACCGCATGTTCACGAGCCTGGCGGAGTACCGGCTGCTGCTCCGGCACGACAACGCCGACCGCCGGCTCGCGGCCGTCGGGCGGCGCGTAGGCCTCGTACCCGACACGGCGTGGCGGCGCGTCCAGGAGAAGAATCGCGAGATGGCCGAAGCCCGCCGCGTCCTGTCGACCGTCCGCCGGGGCGGCCGGTCGCTCGAGACGCTGTTGCGCCGGCCGGAGGTGGCCTGGGCGGACCTTGCGCGCGACGTGCTCGACGTGGCGGCCCTGGCCGTCTCGCCCGAGGCCGCCCGCCAGGTGGAGATCGAGACGAAGTACGCCGGGTACCTCGCGCGGCAGGAGGCGCAGATCGAGCGGGCCAAGCGGATGGAGGACCGGCCGATCCCTGCCGACATCGATTACGCCCGCGTGCGGCACCTGCGCAGCGAGGCCCGCGAGAAACTGGCGCGCGTCCGGCCGCGGTCGCTCGGGCAGGTCGGCCGCATCGCCGGCATCGGCCCGGCCGACCAGGCGGTGCTGATGATCTACCTGGCCTCGCACTGACCGGAGGGCGCTAGCCCGGATATTTCACGCTCTCATCGACGGATGGCCATAGTGCTTGAATGAGGCTTGGCGGGGTGGGTCGGGGGCGCTGGGGAGGCGGCGCGGGCAGAAGGCCCCCTTTCCCCCGTGGCGT
>Ga0180434_10010014_pt1 | contig 10216 bp, 9 predicted proteins | sample SS_ome_7_FD_132453 | JGI IMG/M metagenome (GOLD analysis project Ga0180434, IMG submission 132453) | Hypersaline lake sediment archaeal communities from the Salton Sea, California, USA - SS_1_D_2 metaG | ecosystem: Environmental > Aquatic > Non-marine Saline and Alkaline > Hypersaline > Sediment... | reverse complement strand
TTTAGCTATTGAACCCTTGAACCTTTATCCGCCGTTTTTGTGGCGGGCAGAACGCTGAACCCGTGAACGGTTACGTTTATGATTGTATTTTTATTAGATATAATATTCAGCCATTCAATCTTTCAACAATTTTCTTCAATGCATCTAATTGAGGGTCACCTATTTTTCTTAAAAGGAAATCGAGAGATTGCAATGAAGGGGAAATATAGGAAAGAAAATTATTTTTTCCCTGAACCTTACTCAAATATGAAAAAGCACCTAATATTTGGAGGTTTCTCTGGACAGCAATGTAAGGATAATGCTTTGAAAATAAGGTAGACACGCCCGAAAGACGCTTTACAAGCAGTGTCATATAGTAATCATATAGAACCATTTGCTCTTCATTTTTAAGCATTACATAGGGATCGATTAATAAGGAGGCAAGATCATACTGCAGAGGCCCTAAGCGCCCGCCTTGCCAATCTATCACACCTATTTTATTATTTTTGACCATAAGATTTCTTGATTGGAAGTCCCTATGTAAAAAGAAATTGTTATCCGCCAGGGAGGCATTATATGAAAGGTGTTTAAAGGAGAATCTCAATTCATCTAGACCTTGCTTGAGGCCATGTATGCCTTGTAAGAAATACGTAAGAAAATAATCCGATTCAAATCTTTCCATAATAAATCTATCATATTTTTTAGTATGATAACACCAGTTAAGATTGAAATCTTTTCTGCCCTCAAATTGCATATTTATCAAAAGATCAATAACTTTTTTATAAAGGGGGATAGTATCATTTGAATTAGCGGAAGCCTCCTGCAGGTTTTTTGTGCCTAAATCTTCTATAATAAACCAACCGTTGACAAGGTCATATTTATAAATACAGGGAACAGGTATTTGATTACCAAAGAGGTGATTACCAATTTTTAAAAAAGATAGGTTTTCCTTCTCAGCACTTTCAGTCACAGGGGGGTTGATCATTATTATATAAGATTCCCTATCGCTTCTAAGGCGGTAGAATATCCTTCTCGAGCCATCCTCAGGCAATCTTGTCCAATAAAATGTTCTATCACCCCTATTATTATCTGTATAAGATTGAACAAAATCTGCTATGCTCATAATGTAAAGGCTAAAGTTTTTTATGTTTGCTTTTAAGATTTTTAGATAAACGCTCGGTCAAGGCTATTTTGTTGCGACAGCCTTATAGGTATCTTTTTTCACAATAACACCAGAGGTGATAATACTGTCGATTACCTTTACCCCTTCTTTGATTATAACATTATCCCATAAAATAGATTTTTTCACTATGGCACCCTTTTCTAGGGTGCATCCAGTGCCTAAAACGGCTTGATATATTTCGCCGACATTTGAATCTATAACACAATTAGGGCCAATCAAATTTCTATTAGCTGGTAAAAAATCTAGATTGGCCTTAATGTAATCTTTTAGAGTGCCTATATCAATCCATCTATGCCCGGTAGCCATATATCCCCTGACACGTTTCTTTCCGGCTATTAGCCCTTTGTAGCATTCTAAGATATCATATTTTCTATTTTTCGGGATATATCTAAGCACTTCAGGGTTTATTACGTGGATGCCGGTAAATGCCAAGGAATTTTTTACCCTCACATTGGGCCCTATTGATAGAATATTCATAAGGCTATCGACTAGTATTTTATTATGTCTTGGATAATCGTGAAGAACCATCGTTACGAGATTATTTCTATTTTTATGGTATGTATATACCTTTCCTAAATCAATATTAGTCACGATATCCCCATTAATGACGATGAAAGGCTCTTCCCCCCAAAAATCCTCTGTGTTTTTTATGCCACCTCCAGTGCCCAAGGTATCCTTTTCGACGCTAACTTCTAAAATGCCATAGTTTTTATTTAAGGTTTCAAGATAGTCTATTATTTTCCCATGAAGATGATGTGCGTTAATAATTATTTCCCGGACCCCATAGGGGCGTAAATATTTTATAGTTCTATCAATTAAAGGGGTATTAGCGATCGGCACCAAGGCCTTAGGGCATATATACGTTAAAGGAACTAACCTTGTACCCTTGCCGGCTGCCAATATCATTGCCTTCATAATTTTTCCTTGTTCATTTAAGCCATTTACTATATTCTATATATTATTTTTTTCGTCTATACATTGATTTAATCGAGTAAGACCACCAACAAAATTTGCGTAAGACTGTGTATCCGTAAAGGGCATATAGGTGTTTGTATATGAAGCCTCTTTTAAATACATTGGAATTGGATAAAATGATAGGCCAATTATTTATAGGAGGCATGTCCGGACCTCAGCTGGATTATAACACAATTACATTAATAAAAGACTATCATCTTAGCGGTATCATTTTATTCGATAGAAATATTACAGATCCAATGCAGCTTTCACACCTATCAATGGATATTCAGACTTTATCAATGGACCAGGCTGGTATCCCTTCATTTTTGGCAATCGATCAAGAGGGCGGAAGGGTGGCAAGGTTAACAAAGCCCTTTACCCTATTTTCCGGGAATTCAAGCATAGGAAAAGACACCTGGGCAAAGGAAAAAGCAAGGTCTTTTGCCAGGACTACGGCGATTGAAATGTCCTTGGTCGGGCTTAATATGGATATGGCCCCAGTTTTGGATGTTGCAAAGCCGGGCGTGGACCCTCATCTTGAAGGCAGATGCTTTTCTGAAAACCCTGATATGGTGGCTTCCCTGGGAAAAATAGTGATTAGCGAGCTTCAGCAAAATGGCATAATATCTGTAGCAAAGCACTTTCCAGGCCTTGGCAAGGCCAACGCGGACCCGCACTCGGAGCTTCCAATAATTGAAGCAGATCAAGATGAAATGAAGACCGTTCATTTATTTCCATTCGCAGGTGCTATGGAGGCTAATGTATCGGCCATTATGAGCTCACATGCAGTCTACCCTTGTTTGGACGGAAGTCTGCCGGCTACGCTCTCGAAAAAGATCATAAGAGAGCTGCTAAGGGAAAGAATGGGATTTGATGGATTGATTATTTCTGATGACCTAGAGATGGGTGCAGTTGCAAATTTATCAGGGGGGGTACCTGAGAGTGCGGCAAAGGCCTTTGAGGCAGGAGCTGACCTTTTGCTTATTTGTAGCAAGCAGGAATATATCCTTGAGAGCATTGGGGCTATAAGAAAAAGGCTCTTAAAAGGCGAGATTTCCTTTGAAAGACTGAGAATGTCTTTAGAAAGGATTGCCAAATATAAAGATCGTTTTCTTTTGCCGCCTAAAATAATATCCCTAAATTCAGTTAAAAGCTATTTCGAAAGAAGGCATTAGCATAAGCTTATTTGCGGGATCAGCTATTTTTACTGGTTTTGCAGTAATAAAAACCAAGCCCAAGTTGTCTTTTGTGAAGGACAACATAGAGAATAATGTGGAGGATTCTTATTATATCAGTAAAAGCCACATAAATAATACTCATCTACTGTGAGGCATAAAAGTGACAAAGCCAGGTGACATAAAAGAGCCTTTGTTAGGTGAGGCAGAAAGGCTACGCGAGAGGGTTAGAGAGTTAGAGGATACTCAAAATAACAAGGGGAAAAAAGCTGACCAAAGAGAGGATGAGAAAAATCAAGACCTTTATAGATCACTTGTAGATGAAGGGTTTGACGGTATATTCGTCCAGAAAGGCGACAAGATAATTTTTACAAATAGGCGCTTGGATGAAATGCTTGGCTATGAAAAGGGCGAGTTATGGGGGCAAAACCACTGGATTGTATATCATCCAGAATACCAGAGGCTGACAAGGCAGAGGGCTCGCAGCCGTATGCTTGGTAGAAGGATTATATCCCAATATGAGGTAAAACTGCAACGAAAGGACAAGTCATGGTTTTATGGTGAGCTGAATGCTAAGGCAATTAGATTTAACCATGAGCCAGGAGTTCAGGTGTGGATCAGGGATATAACGGAGCGGAAGAAGTCAGAAAGGGAGTTAAAGGAGAGCCAGAGTTTGTTGAGTACAATGTTCGACAGCATTACAGATCCTATTCATATTGTCGACAGAGATTTTCGGGTAGTGCTAACGAATAAGGCCCTTCTTGACCTCAAGGGATACAGCCAAGAGGAAATAAAGGGTATGCATTGCTATGAGGTCTACCAGGGATTGGACTCTCTTTGTGATAAATGTGCGGTAGATCAGACATTCAAGACAGGTAAACCATTTATTACAGAAAGGTCACTGACAACGAAGGACGGATCGGTGAAGACTTTTGAGGTTTCCTCTTTTCCCATGTATGATTATAATGGTGATTTATATCAGGCCATTGATCTGGCACGTGACATAACTGATGATATACATATAAAGAAATCCCTCCTTGAAAGCGAGGAGCAGAAAAAGGCAATACTCGATGGCTCGGTTGATAGAATAAGGCTTGTGGACAGGGATATGAAAATCGTTTGGGCAAACAGAACAACAACCCTTGAGTCCAATATACCGGCTGAGAAGCTGGTTGGTAATCAGTGTTTCAAGATATTTGTTGGCAGAGATACGCCATGCCCGGGTTGTCCTACTTTATTGGCCTTAAAATCTGGAAAAACAGAGCATGCCATCATGCATCATATCCAATCAAGGGATGTAAAGGGCGATAGTTACTGGGATAGCTATGCCGTTCCTATTAAAGATAAATCGGGTAATGTTTCACAGGTAATTCAACTTGTAAGGAATATTACGGACTACAGGAAGGCTGAGGTTGCAAAGAGGGAGAGCGAAAACAAATATCGAGCACTTTTTGAAAACTCCATAGATGCAATTTATATTACCAAGGGGGGGGGCGAATTTATTGATGCCAATCCGTCTTTTTTGAAGCTTTTTGGCTATAGCCAAGAAGAGATCAAGACAATAAATGCAACGGATTTTTATGCTGATCACAATGATCGCTCTCGGTTTAAAAGAGAAATAGAGAAAGATGGAAGTGTTACGGGCTTTCCCGTTAAGCTTGTAAAAAAAGACGGAGAAGAGATCGATTGCATAATAACTGCATCGGTAAGAATGGATGATAGTGGGAATGTAACAGGCTACCAGGGTGTTATTAGGGATATTACAGAGAAGAAAAAGGCTGAAGAGGAAAAGGAGCAACTTGAGGCCCAACTTATGCATGCCCAAAAAATGGAGGCTATTGGGACCCTCGCCGGTGGAATTGCCCATGATTTTAACAATATACTCCAGGCAATCTCTGGCTATAGCCAGATTTTGTTGATAGGAAAGGAAAAAGAAAGCCCGGATTACTCAAGATTAAAGATTATTGAAAAATCTGCTCTTCGTGCCTCGAAACTTACCTCGCAACTTTTAATATTCAGTAGAAAAGTAGCAGCCAACCTAAGGCCTTTAGATATAAATCAGGAGTTAATGCAGGTAATTGAAATGCTCAGGCAAACTATCCCAAAGATGATTAATATCGAAGTAAAGCTTGGAGAAAATATCAAGATAATTAATGCGGACAAGACCCAGATCGAGCAGGTTATTATGAATCTTGCCATAAATGCCAGGGATGCCATGCCGGAGGGTGGAAAATTGATCTTTGATACAAGCAATGTAGCTATTGACGAGGGGTATATGAAGTCACATCTGGGGGCTGTTCCAGGCAGCTATGTTCTCTTAACTGTTTCAGATACAGGTAGCGGGATAGATAAAGATTCTGTTGAACATATATTTGAGCCATTCTACACTACAAAGGAAAGAGGCAAAGGAACAGGCCTTGGTTTAGCAATGGTTTATGGAATTGTAAAAAGCCATGACGGGTATATTATGTGTTATAGCGAGAAAGAAAAGGGCACTACATTTAAGGCTTATTTTCCGGTTGCGGAAACGGAAACAAGCGAACTTCAACCCGAAGAAGAGATAATGGATATACGTTTTGGAAATGAAACTATTCTGATAGTGGATGACGAGGAAAATCTAAGGAAAATTGGAAAAGAAATGCTGACTAAATTTGGTTACAAAGCTTTCACCGCCTCAAGTGGAGAGGCAGCCCTGAAGACTTATCGTAAGAGAAAAAATGAAATTGATTTGATCATCATGGACCTTATTATGCCTGGCATGGGCGGGAAAAAGTGTTTAGGAAAAATTATTAAGATCGACCCAGGCGCAAAGATTATTATTGCAAGCGGCTACTCAGACGATGAACACACGAAAGAAATTTTTAGGCTCGGAGCAAGGGGGTTTTTAAGGAAACCTTACGATATTAGTCAGCTGTTAAAGGTGATCCGCAATGCCTTACATTCATAGATTTTTATTTTCAGGATTATTTTATTATGCGTAAAAAGGCCGCTTAGGCGACGTGCTGAGTAACAAGATTATTTCTAATAGGCTGAATCCCTTTGAAACTTTAGAACCGTATCTTTTATAAATCCATTTAGACATGTCTCAAAATCCCTGCAACGATTTTTAAATTTTAACACTATTTAATTAACGCTTTCTTTGACTAAAAACAACTGCTATTTTCAACTACAATCTTAGTATTAGATTTGTAATATATCGTGTGCCCTTGAGATGCCCATAAATAGACAAGATAATTTAGGCTTAAAAAAAATCTTTAAGTCTTCAAATTTTTCAGATAAAATTGCCCTTATCATTGCCCTATGGTTCGGCATGGGAGCTTTCCCCGGCATTCCCGGTACTGTAGGCTCAATAGGGGCAGTGCCGGTGTATATGCTGATGTCGCTTTTTGAAGCTACCTATCAGATTATTTTTGTCTTCATAATAACCATCTTGGCAATATGGTCTTCTGATAGAGCTGAACAACTGATAGGCAATAATGACCCAGGACTTATCGTTGTCGATGAGGTTTCAGGATTTCTGCTAACTGTTTTGTTTATTCCTCTTACCTTTTTTAATGTTGTGGCAGGCCTTTTTCTTTTTAGGTTATTTGATATTATTAAACCCTGCCCAATAAAAAGGATTGAAAGGCTTAGAGGTGGACTCGGAATCGTGTTTGATGACTTATTTGCAGGTTTTTATGCACATCTATCGTTGCTTTTAATCCTGTATCTGTTAAAATAAAAACATTAGGGATTTAATGCGGCCTCGGGTAATTAAATGATATAACCCTGCATAAAGTAACGGACGATTTTACGATTGAGCTGCTAATGATTTCATGAATACTTTTTAAAGATAAACCAAGTTAATTACAAGGAATTATTTATCAGATTGTCAACTTTAACGAGTGGTAGTATATAATTTAGCTTACCTTGTTAGTAATATGAAGACAGAAATTATAGTAATAGGAAATGAATTACTCTCAGGTAAAACCAGAGACCTTAATGGCTGGTATGCCTCGGGGCGTCTTTTGTCCAACGGAATTGAGGTAAGCGAGATACGGACTGTAGGCGATGATCATAAGAGCCTGTCTTCTGTATTAAAGACAGCGGCAGGTAGATCAGATTTTATTATAGTTACCGGCGGGCTGGGGCCGACAGAGGATGATTTAACTACGGAAACTGTGTCTAAGACATTTGGAAGACCCCTTATGCTGTACAATGATATCTTACATACTATTAGGGAGTTCACAAGAAAGGCAGGGATGAAGCCCTCCGCTTCTTTAGAAAGATTGGCCTGGCTTCCAGAGGGAGCAAAAATCTTAGATCAAAAAAAACAGATGTGCGGTTTTTCATTAATAGAGGGCAAAAGCCTTCTCTACTTTTTGCCGGGTGTGCCAGAGCAGATGAGAGAACTGCTGGACAGGTCTGTAATTCCTGATATTTTTCGCATATTTACCCCCAAAAATTTGCTTAAACAACGATTAATTAAGGTCTATGGGTTAAGAGAGGCAGGTATTGCTGATGCATTTAAAGGGCTTAGCAAGGAATTCCCTGGTGTAATGTTTGGTTTTTATCCCTCATTCCCCGAAAATCATATCAATATCACGGCCAGGGGGAATAAAGATGCAAGAACTGAAAAAATCTTAAACAGCACAGAGGAAAAGATTAAAGAAATCTTAGGTCCTTATGTATTTGCCTCTAACGATATGTCAATGGAGGCCGTAGCTGGGGAGTTGTTGAAGGGGCATAGGAAGACCATATCTGTTGCTGAGTCTTGCACAGGGGGGCTTATCGGCCACAGGCTTACATCGGTTCCGGGAAGCTCTGCATATTTTGAAAGGGGCGCAATCGTATATAGCAACAGGTCCAAGATTGAAATGCTTGGTGTAAAGCAAAGCACGCTCGACAGATATGGTGCTGTAAGCCATCAGGTGTCAAGGGAAATGGCTGAAGGCATACGAAAAACCTCTAAAACGGATATGGGCTTAGCTGTAACCGGGATTGCGGGGCCCTCTGGTGGTGAAAAGAATAAGCCGGTAGGGACGGTATTTATTGGGCTTTCTGTTGACAACAAAATATTTTCCAGCCACTATCTATTTTCAGGGACAAGGGAAAAGGTAAAGATTCACACATCTGAGATGGCCCTTGATTGGGTAAGGAGATATATGCATGGGTATCCGTTCATTCCTGGCATTTGAACTTTCGCTTGATATCAAAAAGAAAATAGAAATAATATCTGATGAAATAAAAAAATCAAACCTTCCTGTAAGGTGGATTAAGCCGGAAAATATCCATATCACACTAATTTTTCTTGGTGATATAGAAGAAAATTTACTAGAAGACATCAAGAAAAAGGTTGGAAAGGCACTCGGCGAAAAAATATCCTATAGGATTCGACTTGAGGGATTGGGGGTCTTCCCTAACATAAAAAGGCCACGGGTAATCTGGGTTGGGCTTGGCGGCGATGTTGACAGGTTGTCTGATTTAAGGGATACTATCCAATCAGGGCTAAATGGCTTGGGTTTTATTCCGGAGCGAAGGCCATTTAAACCTCATTTGACTATTGGTCGATTTAAAAAACAGATAAACGGGACCTCTGGGTTACAAAATATCCTTGACAGACATCATGAAAGTATAAGTGATGTTTATTACCTTAAAGAGCTTATTCTTTTTAAGAGCGACCTTAAGCCTAACGGCGCAGAATATACAAAAATGCATACATGGACATAGGCGGTTAATACATTTATTCTTACAATTTTTTGCTGTTTTAAACAATTAATGTATTTGCATTGAAAACTATTGGGTGAGAAGCGAGAAAGAATGTTGAACCTTAAACCTTGTCCGGATTTTTCGGGGTAGGAGAATACAATGGCACAAGAATCAGAAAAGGAAAGGTCCGTGGACCTTGCTATTTCACAGATTGAAAAACAGTACGGAAAGGGCTCTATAATGAAAATGGGCCAGCAAGGTGCTTTAGTGGATGTCGCTGTAATACCAACGGGGTCACTCGCGCTGGATTATGCCCTTGGAGTTGGCGGAGTTCCAAGGGGTAGGGTTATCGAAATATTTGGCCCGGAATCATCCGGAAAGACTACCCTTGCCCTCCATATTATTGCAGAGGCTCAGGCCAGAGAAGGGATCGCTGCGTTTATAGACGCTGAACACGCCCTTGATATGGCCTATGCCAAGCGACTTGGGGTTAATGTGGATAATTTACTGGTTTCCCAGCCGGATACGGGTGAGCAGGCCCTGGATATAGCAGAGATACTTGTTAGAAGTAGCGCAATAGACGTAATGGTTATTGATTCAGTTGCGGCCCTTGTGCCACGGGCGGAGATAGAAGGTGAAATGGGCGACCAACAAGTAGGCTTACAGGCGAGGTTGATGTCAAAGGCATTGAGAAAATTAACCGCTACAATTAATAAGTCCAGGACAAGTGTTGTATTTATTAATCAAATAAGGATGAAGATAGGCGTGATGTTTGGGAATCCGGAGACTACAACAGGCGGAAACGCATTGAAGTTTTATGCTACCCAACGCCTTGATATTCGCAGAATAGCATCCATAAATGAGGGAGATAAGTCAGTGGGTAACAGAACGAGGGTTAAGGTGGTAAAAAATAAGATTGCCCCTCCATTCAGAACCGCAGAATTTGATATTATATATGGTTCAGGAATTTCGAAGGAGGGAGAGCTCTTGGACCTTGGGGTCTCATTAGATGTAATTGAAAAAAGCGGCTCGTGGTATTCATTTAACGACGAAAGAATTGGCCAGGGCAGGGAAAACGTTAGGAGGTTTTTAGCGGAAAATACTGATATAATGAACACTATATCCAACGAGGTTAAGGAAAAACTTGGGATGGCCAAAAAAGTAGACATTGTATCAGAGGAAAAACCTAAAACTAAATAAGGATTTATTTTTATATGGATAGTAGCTCAGTAAG
>Ga0180434_10010013_pt1 | contig 10217 bp, 11 predicted proteins | sample SS_ome_7_FD_132453 | JGI IMG/M metagenome (GOLD analysis project Ga0180434, IMG submission 132453) | Hypersaline lake sediment archaeal communities from the Salton Sea, California, USA - SS_1_D_2 metaG | ecosystem: Environmental > Aquatic > Non-marine Saline and Alkaline > Hypersaline >... | reverse complement strand
TGAAACTCGAGTTGGAGCGCGTTGTTTTCGTGCCCGCCAGACTGCCTCCCCACAAACTCGACCAAGTCGTGTCACCGGTGGAGCATCGCCTGGCCATGGTCGAACTGGCCATCGCTTCCAACCCACATCTCGCTGTTTCCAGGGTGGACATTGATCGTTCCGGTCCCTCTTATACTGTGGATACCATTGAACTTTTGAGGGATGCATGGGGACCCGATGTTGAGATCTATTTCATCATGGGTTCTGATTCCCTGCTTGATATCCTTACCTGGCACGAGCCCAGACGGCTAATCAAACTATGCCGCTTCGCGGTGGTGAGCCGACCAGGCTACCAGGTGGACCTGGATGAATTGGATGACCTGCTACCCGGAGTGGCTTCGAGGGTCCACATGCTCAACGCGCCCGAGTTGGCCATTTCTTCCACCGACATCCAACGACGGGTGCGTGAAGCCCTGCCCATCAAGTATCAGGTGCCAGAAGCAGTGGAGGATTATATTTACCAACGTAAGTTGTACCAGAATTGACAAAAGGTCAACTGATGTGATAAAATATATATGTCAAGGCTGGAGTGATATCCGTGTGCCTCTTTGCCCTGACGGGCAATCAACTGCACCTCAACGTACTTTAAAACCAACGCCACATTTGCTGCACTCACAATGGGAAAGGAGACAGGTAATTAATGAAGAAGAGTTATCTGGTTTCACTGATTGTGCTTCTGATATTGGCTACAAGCTGCGGAGGAGGGACACCGGCCCCCGGTCCCGCTGGCGAAGAGACACCTAGCGGGGCAGCAGTAGCCACCCCTACCCCCATCCAGATCGTGCCCACACCCACGCCCAAGCCACCTCCGCCCACCCCCACAGCTATTCCCACTCCCACTCCTGCCCCCACTACTGCAGGAGCCGAGGCTCCGACCGAGCCCCCGGTCGCGGAGATGATGGTCGAAATCCCGGCTGGTGAGTTTACCATGGGTAACGACGCAGGAGATGACGACGAAAAGCCCGCTCATACCGTACCCCTTGAAGCTTTTGAGATTGACCTGTTCGAAGTGACCAACGCCGACTTTGCCAAGTTCGTCGAGGAAACTGGCTATCAGACTGGGGCCGAAAAGGCTGGCGAGGCGGGATGGCGAGCCTACGCCGAGGGTAAGGACAACCATCCAGTGGTCAAAGTCACCTGGAACGATGCCAACGCCTACTGCGAATGGGCTGGCAAGCGCCTGCCCACCGAAGCCGAGTGGGAGAAGGCAGCGCGAGGTACCGATGGGCGAACGTATCCCTGGGGCAACGAGTGGGACCCGGCAAAGGCCAATACCAAAGAAAGTGGCTTCAGGGGCACAGTCGCGGTGGGCAGCTTTGCAGAAGGAGTCAGCCCCTATGGTGTGTTTGACATGGCGGGCAACGTTTGGGAGTGGACGGCCGATTGGTACCAGGCTTATCCAGGCAGCACCTATCAGTCTGAGTACTTTGGAGAAAAGTTCAAGGTGACGCGGGGCGGTGGATGGTTCCAGGAGGAGAAACTGGTGACCACTTTCAATCGCAGCGCCACCGACCCCAGTGCAGCCAACGACGACCTGGGTTTCCGCTGCGCTCGTTGAGCACATAGCTGAAGTGGAAAACCCACAAAACGAGAGCAACGGACGTATGTTGTCGCTCCCCTAACAAATGGTTAGGGGAAGGAGTGGAGAGGAGGTGAGGAAACGGACAGAAACTGGCATTTCTTCTATCGGTATCCACCCATTCAGATTCTCACAAGGAGGAGTAGGATAATGAAGCGCAAATACTTTGTAGGGTTGGTAACCGTACTGGTGCTGGCCTCTCTACTGGCTGCCTGTGGACCGCAGGCAACACCGTGCCCGCCGTGTCCAGAATGTCCTGAGGTTGCCGAGTGCCCGCCGTGCCCGGAACCCGAGTGCCCGCCATGCCCGGAGGTTCCAGAGGCACCGGCTGCTGGGGAACGCCTGGACATCATCAAGGAACGCGGCAAGGTCATCTGCGGCTGCAACGCCGAGCTTCCCGGGTTTGGCTATCTCAACCCTGAGGGTGAGTTCGAAGGGTTCGACGTTGACTTCTGCAAGGCCCTCGCGGCGGCGGTCTTTGGCGACCCGAACGCAGTCGAATACCGCCCCGTGACCGCATCGGAGCGCTTGCCGGCCCTTCAGACAGGCGAGATTGACGTCTTGATCCGCAACACCACCTGGACCCTGACCCGCGATGCGGAGAACGACCTGAACTGGGCAGGGATAAACTTTTACGATGGCCAGGGTATGATGGTCAGAAAGGACAGTGGCTTTGAAACTCTGGAAGACATGGAGGGAGCCACAGTCTGCTGCACCACCGGCACCACTACAGAGATGAACCTGGCCGATGCCTTCCGCAGCCGGGCCGTTGAGTACACCCCCCTGCTCTTTGAGAGTACCCAGGATACGAATACAGCCTACGAAGAGGGGCGTTGCGACGGAGAGACATCCGACAAGTCGCAGTTGGCTGCCCTGCGGTCGGCCATGGCCGATCCCTCGGAGCACGTCATCCTGGATGTCACCATGTCGAAAGAGCCTCTGGGACCGCTGACCGCTCATGGCGCCGACGAGTGGAACGACGTCGTCCGCTGGGTCCTCTGGGGGATCCTCCAGGCCGAGGAATCTGGGGTCTCCTCTGAAAACGTTGACGAAATGCTCAACAGCGAGGACCCCACCATTCAGCGCCTGCTGGGTGTCTCGGGCGAGATGGGCACCTCTTTGGGTATCCCCGACGATTTCATGGTCCATGTGCTCAAGGCCGTCGGCAACTATGGGGAAATCTACAACCGATGGCTTGGCCCAGAGGGCATTGATATCCCACGCGGCCCCAACGAGTTGTGGACCAATGGCGGGCTCATGTATCCAATGGCCTTCCGCTAGACCCAATAGATCACAGATCGGTCTCGCTGGATTTGCAATCCAGCGGCCAGGCGGCGGATTACAAACCCGCCGTGAGCAAAATGTGATCTACTGAGATCGGCTTCTGGTGCTGTTCGTCATGGTGGAATTCTTTAGCTCACTGCGAGTGCTTTGCACCGAGAGCCAGGTTACATTTTCGTAAGGGAACAGGTGCAGCCCGGCATATCTTACGAGGCTGTGTCGGGCTGCACTTTCCTGAGAGGTACCGAATATGACCCACAGCTCATCCACCTATTCGGCGGCGCGCCATGGGGCAGTGCCCTTTTGGCGCGATATCCGCGTTCTTCGAGTGATCGCCCAAATCGTCTTTGTCATTGTGGTACTGGCATTGGGCGCCTGGCTCCTCGGCAATTACAGGAGTTGGCTGGCCGAGAGGAATCTCACTTTCAGCTATCGTTTCCTACGCCTAGAAGCCAGTTTCGACCTGGCTGAGGGGATTCCGTTCAAACCCACGGACTCTTACGCGCGAGCTTTCCTGGTCGGTGTGGTCAACACAATCCGAGTAGCCAGCGTCGGCATCGTCTTTGCGACGCTTCTGGGCCTGGTGACGGGCGTGGCCCGTCTCTCGCGCAACTGGCTCGTCAGCCACATCGCCAGCGTTTACATTGAGATCATCCGCAACACGCCCCTGCTGGTACAACTCTTCTTCTTGTATTTCGCCGTCATCCTCAAGCTACCCAACCTCAAGGTGAAGGATGAGATCACAGCCATCACCTTGCCCGGTCCCACCTATCTGAGCAACCGTGGTCTGGCCATGCCCTGGCCGCGTCCCTCAGAGGCCTTTGAATCGTGGTGGCCCTTTCTCATCGTGGCCCTCGTCGTGGCTGTGGTTCTGTTGATCCTGCGAACTCGCGGTGTGCAGCGCACAGGACGTCCCAGTTTCAGTTTCCTGTGGGTAGTCCTCGCTTTCTTTGCCATCCCCGCCATCGGCTGGCTCGTAGTGCAGGGAAAACCGCTGGTCCTCGATGTACCGGTCATAAAGGGCCTGAAAGCCCAGGGCGGCACCACCCTTTCGCCAGAATACGTGGCCTTGACCCTCGGTCTGGTGGTCTACACCGGCGCTTTCATCGCCGAGGTAGTGAGAGCCGGGATCCTGGCAGTGCCCAAAGGCCAAGCCGAAGCGGCCCGGGCCCAGGGTTTTACCGAGATGCAGATTCTGCGCCTGATCGTTCTGCCCCAGGCCCTGCGGGTCATCATCCCCCCGCTTATCAGCCAGTATCTGAACCTCACCAAGAACTCGAGCCTGGCCATCGGCATCGGTTTTCTTGACTTGTATGCCGTCGCGCGCACGATGCTCAATCAGTCCGGTCGAGTGGTTGAAGTCTTTCTGATGATCATGGCTGCTTATCTGAGCACGAGTTTGTTCATTTCGTTGATCATGAATGTGGTGAACCGTCGCATACAGATTGTGGAGAGATAAGCATGACTACCACCTATGAAAAGCCACCCGCTACCGAAGTGGGTGTGTTGGGTTGGTTAAAGAAGAACCTGTTCAGCACCTGGTACGACATCCTGCTGACGACTGGCTCACTGGTGTTCATCTATGGGGTGTTGCGGGAGATCATCGAGTGGGCGATCATAAAGGCCACCTTTTCCACCGAGCCAGGGGCTTGCAAGGAAGCCAAGGCAGCCGCCGCGGCCGCAGGACAGACAGCGGGCGCCTGCTGGAGTGTTGTAATCACCAACATCAAGGTGTTCATGAGCGGCCGGTATCCCACCGAAGAAGTCTGGCGCATCTGGGCTAGCCTGGGCATTGTGGCAGCCCTGGCCGTGCTGACCTGGTGGATCTGGCGATCACAGAACATGGAGGAATCGAGACGGTGGGTGGTCATCGGCTGGCTCCTATCCCTTCCTGTGATTGCAATCCTGCTCAGCGGCTTCTCAGAGGAAAGTGAGATCCTCCCGCTCGTTGCCACAGAACTCTGGAGTGGGTTATTGCTCACCATCGTGCTAGCCACCGTAGGAATCGTGGCCTCCTTCCCGCTGGGCGTCCTGTTGGCCCTGGGCCGTCGGAGCGAACTGCCGGCCATCAAAGTGTTCTGCACCATGTACATTGAGCTAATACGTGGCGTGCCCCTCATCACTGTCCTGTTCATGAGCCAACTCCTGTTGCCTATCTTTTTGCCCCCACAGATTAGATTTGGTACTGTCGTCCGAGCACTGGTGGGGATGACTTTGTTCAGTGCAGCCTACAGCGCCGAGAACATCCGTGGAGGCTTGGCCGCCATACCCATTGGACAGTACGAGGCAGCCAAGGCAGTGGGCCTGAACAACCTGTTGATGATAGCCTTGATCATCCTGCCGCAGGCCATCCAAAAGGTGATCCCGGCCATCGTGGGTCAGTTTATCAGCCTGTTCAAAGACACGACCCTGGTCGTCATCATCGGGCTCCTGGATTTGCTGGGCGTGGCCAAAGCTGTAACCAGCCAGCACGATTTTATCGGGCTACATAAAGAGGCATACCTCTTTGTCGCACTGATGTTTTTCATTCTCTGTTACGCCATGTCTTACGGCAGCCGCCGCCTAGAGGTGGCGATGGGCGTGGGGGAGCGATAGCTGAAGCTTCCACTTCAGCGTCCAAAAGTGATCTGGCCAGATGAATGCGATCGTAGCCGATTGTGAAGGGAAAAGGACATGCGAACGATTCAAATCGAGCTAACCGATGACGTCTACCAGGCTTTGGACCACCTGGCTCAGGAAAACGAGACAGACCCAGCCGCTCTGCTACGTGTGCAGGTGGAACGTCTGGTAGATATATACCGGGGTCAAGGACTGACACCTGGATTGCGGAAGCATCTGACAGCCAGCATTGATGAACATCGCACCCTGCTCCGAAGATTGGCTGAATGATGAACTTTTTGAGTTTGTCACAGCCGTCGCGGATGGGCAAATGTCTTTTGAGCAGATAGAACCTTGGATCAAAACTCACCTTGTTGAGATTTGAGTAGTGCTAGGCGTTAGAGAGTGGTATAATACGGGGGGTTATTATGCAGAACGAGAAACTGAACACAGCGGAAGATATCATCATTTGCCGAGATGTGCACAAATGGTTCGACGATTTTCACGTGCTGCGAGGCGTGAACCTCACCGTGAAAAAAGGCGAGGTGATCGTCGTCTGCGGCCCCTCGGGTTCGGGCAAGTCCACGTTCATTCGGACCATCAACCGCCTGGAGGAGCACCAAAAAGGCGACATTATCGTGGATGGCATTGAACTGACCAACGACATCCGCAACGTCCACGCTGTTCGCGAAGAGATTGGCATGGTGTTCCAGTCTTTCAACCTCTTCCCACACCTGAAGGTCGTTGACAACGTCACCCTGGCCCCCATCTGGGTCCGAAGATGGTCGAAGGACAAAGCAGAGGAAACCGCCATGCAGCTTCTAGAGCGCGTAGGCATCCCCGAACAGGCCCAAAAGTACCCCGGCCAGTTGTCAGGTGGACAGCAGCAGCGGGTGGCCATCGCCCGCGCCCTGGCCATGCAGCCCAAAATCATGCTCTTCGACGAGCCGACCTCGGCCCTGGACCCGGAGATGATCAAAGAGGTCCTCGACGTCATGATCGAGCTGGCCCGATCGGGCATGACCATGATTGTGGTCACCCACGAGATGGGCTTTGCCAGAGAGGTCGCCAACCGCATTTGTTTCTTTGACGAGGGGAATATCGTGGAAGAGCTGACAACCGAGGAGTTGAAAGCGGCTATCGAAGATCCGAACCGGGCCAGGAAGGAGCGCACCAGACTGTTCCTGAGCCAGATTCTCTGATCCATCCTTCAATGACCAGGCGAGACGCAGGGACGGGAAGTTTCCCGTCCTTGGTTTTTGGGACATGAACTTTGTCGGCCTAGACTTGACCACTTCACCTAAGAGGAGGACGGCTTGCGCTGTCTTGGATGCTGAGTTGCGCCTGCAAGATCAGGGATTGCTGGGCGACGATGAAGAAATTGCGGCTTTCGTCGAAGCACACCGCCCTGCTCTGGTGACCATTGATGCGCCCCTCAGCCTGCCCCTGGGCCTCTGCTGCCTGGAGGGTACCTGCTCCTGTCAGCCTGTTTCTCCCCACAAGGGACGACAGTGTGAGCGCGAGTTATCAGCCCTGGGCATCGGCTGCTACTACACCACCAAACGCTCCATTATCAAAGGCATGGTCTACCGGGGCATTCGCCTCAAAGCTGACCTGGAAGGACGAGGGCACACTGTCATTGAGATCTATCCCTATGCCAGCAAGGTGCGGCTCCTCGGCCCACTGCCCAAGAAGACGACCGTTGCAGGACGCCAAGCCCTACAAAAGGGCTTGCAGCGCCTCATCCCCTCAATTCCCTCTCCTCAAGAGGACCTCCTCTCCCATGACGCCCTCGATGCCCTTCTGGCAGCCTACACTGGCTTCCTGTACCACTGCGGTGAAACGGAAGCCTTGGGGGATCCATTGGAAGGCTTGCTCCACATCCCCACCAGCCAAAGCCGAACGTAATCTTGTCTTCACACTCAGAAGGTGTTATAATATAACTGTCACCCAACTCCTTCAGTGTTCTTAACGCTCTTTACGAGAAAGGCTCCCCATCATGAAACTGAGCCGTGCCGAAGTCGAGCATATCGCTGAACTAGCCAAGCTAGAGCTGACTGAAGAGGAAAAATTTAAGTTCTGCGAGCAGCTTTCGGCCATCTTGGAGTACGCCGAAATGCTCCAGCAGTTGGACACCGAGGCGATCCCTCCCACAGCCACTGTTCTCCCCCTGCAGAATGTGATGCGGCCCGATGAGGTTGCGCCTTCCTTTTCGCAAGAAGATATTTTGGCCAACGCGCCCGATGCGGCTGAAGGCTGCTTCAGAGTGCGAGCTATCCTGTAATAAGAGTCGATGGAGGAATAGCTTGGAGTTGCATGAACTGACCATCCACGAGGCTCAGGACTTGCTCCAAAAGGGCGAAATCTCCTCGGTCGAGCTGACCCAGGCCGTCATTGACCGCATCGTGGCCGTGGATAACGACATCAAAGCCTACCTCACTCTCACCCCCGAGCTGGCTCTGGAACAGGCCAGGGAAGCCGACCGGCGGCGAGCAGCAGGAGAAGACAACCCTCTGCTGGGCATTCCCCTGGCGATCAAAGATGTCATCTGCACCGAGGGAGTGCCTACCACCTGCGGTTCCAAGATCCTGGAGAATTTTGTCCCTCCCTACGACGCCACCGTCATGGCCCATCTGGGCACTCAAGGTGCCGTTCTCTTGGGCAAGACCAACATGGACGAGTTCGCTATGGGCTCTTCGACGGAGAACTCGGCCTATTTCGTCACCCATAACCCGTGGGACCTCTCGCGGGTACCCGGTGGCTCCAGCGGCGGCAGCGCCGCGGCCATTGCTGCCGACGAGTGCCTGGGCGCTCTCGGTTCGGACACAGGAGGCAGTGTGCGCCAGCCAGCGGCCCTGTGCGGGGCGGTGGGCTTGAAGCCTACCTATGGACGGGTCTCCCGCTACGGTCTGGTAGCCTTTGCCTCGTCGCTGGACCAGATTGGTCCCTTCGGCAAGGACGTGACCGACTGCGCCCTCCTCATGAATGCCATCGCCTGCTATGACCTCCGCGATTCCACCTCGGTGGATGCTCCTGTTCCCGATTACACCGAGGCCCTGGTTGACGACATCAAAGGGATGCGGGTCGGCGTGCCCAAAGAGTACTTCGTAGAGGGTATGCAGCCTGAGGTGGAACAGCGCGTGCGTGAGGCCATTGACAAGTTGGCCGAACTGGGGGCAGAGGTGGCTGAGGTCTCGCTGCCCCACACCGAGTACTCGCTGCCGACCTATTATCTCATCGCCCCGGCCGAGGCCTCGGCCAATCTAGCGCGCTACGATGGGGTGAAGTACGGTCTCTCGCTTCAGGAGGGGGAGCTTTGGGATAACTACAAACAGACGCGCCAGATCGGCTTTGGAGCTGAGGTCAAGCGGCGCATCATGCTGGGCACCTACGCCCTCTCGGCCGGCTATTACGATGCCTATTACCTTAAGGCTCAGAAGGTGCGCACTCTGATCAAGAGGGATTTCGACCGGGTTTTTGAAGACGTTGACGTCGTTGTGGCCCCCACTTCGCCGACGGTGGCCTTTAAAATCGGGGAAAAGGTGGATGACCCGTTACAGATGTATTTGTTGGACATCTTTACCTTGTCGGTGAACCTGGCTGGCATCTGTGGCATTTCCATCCCCTGCGGTTTCGCCGATGGTTTGCCGGTGGGGTTGCAAATTATGGGCAAGCCCTTTGCCGAGGAGACCATCCTGCGGGTGGCCTATGCCTATGAGCAAGCTACGGGGTGGCACAAGAGGAGGCCGGCGTTATGAGCCGAGAAGAGGACGTTCAGGAGTGGTTAGCTTACGCTGAAGCGGATCGTAGATCGGCTCACAATGCCATGAAGATGCAGGACTACCGCGACGCAGCGCTGCATTGCCAGCAAGCCGTTGAGAAGCTTCTCAAGACTGTCATCGTCGCCCAAACGGGTAAGCGACCACCATACGAGCACGATCTACGGACACTTCTGAGGAAGGTACGTGGCTTGTCCGTCCCAGAAGAACTGGCTCGACGGATATCAGACTTGGACATCCATTACACGGGCACTCGCTATCCAGGCGTGGTAGATTTGGAGTTCTACACCGAAGAGAATGTGACAAAACTGATAGCCTGGATGGAGGAGACATTCCGATGGTTTTCGACCCACACCGACTTAGGGAGCACATCGAGCGATACATAACCTACGTAAGGCGTGAGTTTAACGTTCAGAAAGCCATACTTTATGGCTCTTACGCCTATGGCACACCGCGTGAAGGCAGCGATGTTGATCTCCTGGTGCTGTCGGAAGATTTTGCCCAGATGGCAAAAGTGCTACGCCACCAGAGGTTGGGATGGCTGGCCTGGCGGGCAGGGACCGATTATATTCAGCCTATTGGGTTCACTTGGGAAGAGTTTGAGCAAGCCAGTGACCTGAGTCTGCTGGGCGAGATCCGCGAGCGGGGCATCGTGGTGTACGATTCAGACTCATCGGAGGGGGCAAGCTGAGGCGGGCCATGGCCGAAGAACGCGAGCACCTACAAAAGCTAATTAAGCTCCATCGGGCCAACCTTCAGCATTACGAAGAGCTGGAGGCCAAATACGGCCTCGACTGTCCCATCTACGTCAAAAACGCCAAGGAAGAGGCGCGCAAGGGGCTGTCAGAGGCAAGGGCCAAACTGGCAGCCACTGAAGGCGGTGCTCCCGACGCGGAGCCATCCATCCCAGCCATTCCCCAAAACCTTCCACCCCGGGGTGA
>Ga0180434_10010011_pt1 | contig 10217 bp, 11 predicted proteins | sample SS_ome_7_FD_132453 | JGI IMG/M metagenome (GOLD analysis project Ga0180434, IMG submission 132453) | Hypersaline lake sediment archaeal communities from the Salton Sea, California, USA - SS_1_D_2 metaG | ecosystem: Environmental > Aquatic > Non-marine Saline and Alkaline > Hypersaline >... | reverse complement strand
TCCTCCTAAAAAATAACCCCTATTGGCATATATATGCCGGGCTATTTCTCCATGGACGGAAACGAGAGCATCGGGGTCCCGCCGTCGGTCCGCTCCGGGCCTTGCTTGCCGCCCGGAGACGTCGCGCCGGCCTCAATCAGATCTTCGGACACGGCCTGGGCGATCTTATGGAATACCTTGATTAATGCCGGGTTGTCCCCGAACCCGCTCGCATCCAGAAACCGGTTAAAGTCCTCGTCCCCGAAATGTCTGACTGCACGCTTGGCCAGTTCTACGTTTCCGTCGTATTTATCGCCCCACTCGCCCTTGAGCCGGGTCTCGGCCTGTTCCCGGGCCTCTTTCCGGGCCTGCTCCAGCTTCTGGTAGGTGTCCGTCACCCGGCTGTGATACAGGTCGAATATGCTTTTGGCCTGGGCGTTTGTCAGGCCCTGCTCGTGGGCGAATTGCCTGAATGCCTTTTCGTCTTCCTCGCTGTAATTGATCCCCTCCGGGAGATCCGGCCTTTTTAGCTCATATCCCTCCGGTGCCTCCGGGCGCCCCAGTTGATTAAAAAAGGTGGCCCGCTCCTCGTCGCTCGGGTTTTCTCCCAAAAGCTGGACCGAATTCTTGGCCTTGCCCTCCAGGTCCACGTAGGCCTTCCCCAGGTCAGTCAACGTCTCAAACCGGGTCAGCCCCTCGTGACCTTTCAGGTCGTCCGCCAGCTGCTCCGTCCATGCCGGTCGATCACCGTCTGCCATTGGCTTACTCCTTTGTTTTTAATGATATGTTTAAAAGCGCGTCCGCAATGGCCCGCACATTGCCGGGCGTCAGGATCCCGGCGTTTCTCAAAAGCCGGGTCATGTAATTTCTTTCCGCAATCTCCGCCGGGGTCTCGCACTCGTCGAAAAAGTGCAGATCCACCATCATGTGGCACAAAACCGACCGGCCCGTGTTGCTCAAGAAGGTGTTCCGGTAGTCCTCCGGGGTTACATCAAAGGGGGTTGGGTTTGCCGTTTTCGTGGGTTTCCGCGCCATGTCACTCCATCTCCTCGCCCTGCTGCGCCGCCGCCAGGGCCTGGGAAAGGGCCCCCTCGGAGGCCCGGTCCGCCTCGGCCAGGGTCTTGACCCCGCCGGCCATGTTCAATAAATCCTCCTTCTGGGTCTCCTGGGCCTGGGCCCGGGCCCGGGCCTGGCGGAGCTTATCCACCACCTCCCGGGGCCGGATGGCCTTCTGCGGAAAACCGTGGGTCTGGAGGATGGCCCGGGCGCTCTCGTCAAAATCGATGATGTCCAGCACCTCGGGTCTGAGCTGGGCAAAGGGGGTCACGGAATTGAGCCCGTGCTGGTAACCTTGCTGCTCAAAAAGCCGCTTCTGGGCCTGGGCCAGGGGGCCCATGTAGTCCACGTCGATCTCCTCGCCCCCCAGCTCGTAAAGGATGTCCGGGGGCTCGGGCAGCCGGCCGGCGTTCAGCTCGATCTGAAAGGCCCGGTCGATCTGGGGATCCAGGCACTCGTTATTGAGCCGGTTGATGGGCCGGGCCAGCACCGCCGCCTTTTCGCCCTGCATCTCGATCACCTCGGTGGCCGTCAAGTTTCGGCCCTGGATATTGGCCAAAAGTGTGAAAAACTCCACCCGGAAATGCTTTTCCACGGCCTTTCGCTTATCCTGTTCCCGGTCCACGCCGATGGGATAATTGATCCCCGTGTGCACCGGGCTGATCACCCGGCGGTCGTCGTCATAGTAATTCATGCCCCGGGGCTTGATCCGGACGTTTCCCTGCATCTCGGCGGGCACGTTGTAGGCCGGCTCCACCGCGAGCTGGGCCGCGCCCAGGAGCGATTTGCCGATCTCGTTCAGCCCCATCACCTCCACCAGGGCGTCTTCGGCCGGGCTGATCCCGTAAGGGGTGGTCCCGCGCTTAAAGCGCCATACCCCGTAAGGGTTCATGTCATAACCCGATTCCCGGGCGATCTTTTCCTGGGCCACCTCCACCCACACGCTCGCAAAGCGCTTGTTCCGGGCGTCTTTTTTGGATGCGTCCCGGTTCCGCCTGGGATAGACCGCGTGGATGAACTCCCACCTGGCATAAGGGCTGCTCCCGGCGCTGTCCCTGAGCCCCGGGCTCACATTGTCGTTAAACATCTCCACGGCCTTGTGGGCCTCCAGCCGGACCTTGCGGTGCACCCGGCTCACCCGGCCGTAACGGTTTTCCGCGATGTAGATCTCGCCCGGGTGGGGCACGGTGTAAACGATCCGGGCCTCGTCCAGGTCCTCCTCCGAGTAAAGGGCCGCGGTGCCCACGGCCCCGCCGTACTCGAAATAGGTGCTCATGGCGTCGTACCAGTTGGACCGGGCAAAGGTGACATAGAGGTGCTGCTCCACGGCCTGGAGCCATTCCCGGATCTCGTGGATCTCGTTTAACTCCGGCCGGGCCATACGCAGCCGGAACCAGGCGATGGCCGGGCTCACCAGGTACCCGAAAAGCCCATCCGCAAACAGTTGAAGCGCACTGATTCCGGTCCCGTCATAAACATCCGTCCCGGTCCGGCCCCCCGGCTGGGTCTGCTGCAAGAGATCGTCCAGCCCGGGCAGGATGTAGTCGATGATGTCCTGCCACACGCTTTCCCGCGGCTCGCGCACCTCTTCCATCTGTTTCTGGACCTGGATGATTTCCTGGGCCTTTTTATCGCTCATGGTTTATTCTCCCAGGAGCGTCTTCCGCGCCACCGGTGCGGCCTCGGTCACGCCCAGTCCCCCGGTCAGTATAGTGGAGCCGCGGCCCCGGCGCCGGCGCAAGAGCTCGCGCTCCTTTCGCCGGGCCTCTTCCACGGCCGGGTCGGTAAGCTCGGGGGGCTCCTGCACGGGCGGGATGGGGGGCGGCTCGGCGCCTTTGAGCTGCGCCACCGGCCCGAGGTATTCCTGGCCCTGGCGGGCGATCACCCGGCCCGTGGCCAAACTTAGGATGATTCGGCGGTAGATTCGCATAATTCCTCACGCAAAATGCTGGTTAAAAAATAATCGGTCCACTCCCCCCGCACCCGGCGGTGGTGTCGGATCACACCGTCCACCGTCAGGCCGATGGCCTTTAAAAGCTCCAGGCAGGAGCCGTTATCCACCCGGGTGACGCCGACGATCTTCTCCAGGTCAAACCGCTCAAAAAGGTAGGGGAGGGCGGATTGCATGACGGCGGCCACCAGCTCGCGTCTCAGGTACCCGCGCCGCTTGAAGATATTCACGCTGGCGTAATACCCTTCCTGGATAAAATCGAGATACGCCCCGCCCACCACGCCTTTCTCCGCGTCAAACCCGGTGAGCGAATAAAGGGCCTGGACCCCGTACCAGGCCGAAAAGGCCGTCAGGTCGGGCACCTGGTCGGGCTCGGCAAAAAATTTCTCCACGCCGTGCTCGCAGAGGATCTCCCAGAAGGCCGGATAATCGGCCCTGGTCGTCTCCACCACCGCCACCGGACCGCAAACGATCAGCGCTTGCTGGCCTTCACGGCCCGGCCCTGGCGCTTGGCCTTGGCCTTGGCGCCCGGGCCGGTGTAGCATTTCCCGCTCCTGCCCCATTTCCAGCCCCGTCTCTTGTTTTTCTGGCATGGTCTCGGAGGCATCACGCTCCCTCACCGATTACAGACCGTCCTGGAGTGAAATCACGGACCAGGTCGTCCCGGTCCAGACCAGGTGAGCGTTCTCGCCCACCTTGTTGAAAACCGTGGCCGGGCAGTTGGTGCAGGTCGTGTCTCCATAGTTGATGGTACAGGTGTCGTCCGCGTCGATATCCGCCTCCGCCACCAGGTAGAGGATCTGGCCCGGGTAGGTGCCGTCCTGGAGATCGATGGTGTCGTTGTCCGCATCATCATCCCCGTCCAGGAGCACCACGTTGGACGTGATGGGATCGGTGATATCCGCCTCCGTGGTGAACTCGTAGGTCATGGGGGGGTGATAGGCCAGATTGTCGAACCGCGTGGTCCCGTTTACCTCGACGGTCCCCTCCACAAAGAGATCATCGTCTCCCGGCGTTACATCCGGGGTGTCTCCCGTGCCGATCCGCACGTAACCACGGGCCGCGTACAGGGCCGCATCGATCCCGGCCGTGTCTCCCACGTAGATGGCGTACTGGAGGCCGGTGCCGTTGGCGTCAGTGTCGATCTCGATCCCGCGCAGCTCGTCCGTGGCGGTGTTCGAATCATCGTCCATTTGGATGTGGATACCTTCCACCACTTCACCAGCCCCGCCGGTCACGTCGGATTCCAGGTCGATGTTTATGGCCTGGGCCGTATCGGTCGCAGTCCTGAAAGAGGCGTCCAAGAGGGCGCCTGTGGTGGAAGTGGAGGCCGCGGAGGTCGCATCCGCTGTAATCAGGGTGGAAGCCGCGTCCAGGGAAGCCTTGATGCCCGTCTCGATGGATGAGGCGATCTGAATCCCGATGATCTCGCTTGACCCGGTGGTGTCGGTTGAAACCAGGTTAATGCCCCGCACGTACCCGGCCGCGCTGGTATCGTCGTCCAGGTCTATCTCGATACCCGTGGCATACTCGGTCGCGCCGGAGGTGGCGGAAACGACTTTGATATTCACCGCGTCGGCCCCGTCCGTGGCGGAGCCCATGTCGATGTCCACCACCCCGCCCGTGTCGGTGGTGTCGGTGGTGTCTGCATCCACGGTGATTGTCGCCGCCGCGTCCAGGGTCCAGGTGGTGGCGCCGCCCGAGACCACGGCGAATTTGGTGTCGCCGTCGTTCGCGGCCCCGGTGGAATTATCCGCGCACTCGATAAAGGCGTCGTTGGCGTCCGCGTTCGCCTCCCGTAAGAGGCGCACCAGGTATTGGGTATTGGTCTGGCCCGCGCTGTCATCGTAAACAGTCACGATCCCGGAGCCGGCCGCGTAATCCGCCGCCGTCGAAAAGATGCTCACCTCTTCATCGTTGGCGTCCAGGTCGATGTCCAAAGTCTCGTTCAGGTCCAGTCCCGTCCCGCCGGAATCGATCTTGACATTGGCCTCGAACACGGCGTTTCCATCGACCTCCATGTCGTCGGTCACGTAAAAATCGTCCCCGTTCCAGGTGATGTCATCGGCCCCGGGGGTCCCCACGGAGAGGTTGCCCGTGGTGACCGCAAAGGAATCGGTGGCACTGTGGCAGGTCACCTCCAGGTCGTCGGTGGCCGAATCCTGGTGGATCCGGCCCGTCTCGTCGTCCGAGTCCTTCCAGATCAGGGCCGGGCTGTCCGTGGTGCCGTCGTCCAGGGTCACGTCCGCGTCTATGATCCCGGTGATGGTCAGGGTGTCCGCGGCCCCGTCGCCGATATTGACCCCGCCGCCCGTGATATCAATGGTCCCGGTGGAGACGTTTCCGATATCCACCGATCCGGCGCCGGCCGCATTCAGGGTCAGGTCTCCCGCTGCGGGGGCGATGGCGGAGTGATAATAGGTCCCGGTAACCGTCAGGCTGCCGCTCACGGTGGTATCCGGTGTAATGGTCACCGCGCTGGCCCCGGCCGACCCGATCTGCACCACCTCGGAGGCGTCCACCGAAAGGGCGTTCACGTCGGTTCCGGCGGGGGCCGCCTCAAAAAGGATATTGCCGGCGTTGGGGAGCCGGATGGTCCCGGCATCCGCCGGGTCCGTGCCCAGGCTCAGGTAATAATTCCCGAGGGTGAGGTTTCCAGCGCTGATCTGGTCCGCGCTCATGCTGGCGTTGGTGATCACGCCCGTGTCGGAGATATCCCAGTCCGCGCTGTCGATGCTCACCGTACCGTCTGATACGATATCGAGAGTCGCATCCGCGCCGCCGTCGATATAAACGCCAGTATCAATGAACTCGAGCTTATCCAGCGATTTGATGTCATAGTCGCCTGCATCCGCATCCGCGGTCAGCCCGAAATCCGTGGCCAGGGTGGTGGCCACCAGGTCGGTGACCGTGCCGGCGTCGTCCTCGAAATAAAGGACCGACGTCCCCCCGCTGTCCTTGACATAGAGCCAGCCCTTGTTGGTATCCGGGTTCCCGCTCGGCGCCGAAATCTCGGTCATCTGGAGCTGATTGATCTGCCCCAGGCGCCAGGCCGCCCCGTTGCCCGCGTCTCCGATCACGCCCTTGTTATCTCCAGGAGGGGGAAATTCTTCCTCCGCCCATCCCGGGGACGTGAAGGCGAAGACCAGTAAAATGGTCAAAAAAATTGAAAAGATTCTCTTCATGGATCTGCCCTCCTGTTGTGGGTTGCGGGCGATAAAAAAAGGGGCGGTGTAAGTGGTGTAGGCACCTACACTGCCCCTTTTTTTTATCCGGTCGAACCGTGGCCCGGCTGATCAGGCCGGGCTTAGCCCGTTTCTCAATTTATTCCGGAGCGTCCTCCTCCGGTTTCGGCGTCTCCTGGATCCGGATCTGCTGTTCAAGATCCTGGAGTTGTTTCTTTAAGATAGTCAGGTTTTGCTGGCCCTGGGCGTACTTCACCCGCATGAGCTCGAGCTGGGCCTGGATCCGGGTGATCCGCTCCTGGACCAGGTCTCTTTTTAGCGTCAATGTCGTTTCCACCTCCGCCCCGAACGCATAAAGGGGAGCGGCCAGAAAAACCGCCAGCACCAGCACTGAAAAAACCTTTTTCATAAATCCTCCTTTTGTTGGTTAAGCCGCCCGCCGGTCCCGGTTGAGCGGATCCCATTGATTGTTTTTCTCGTCCTCGGCCGCACTGCCCGTCCGGGGTCGAACGGGCAGGCGGATGCCCTCGCAGGCCAGCTCGAAATAATTGGTGGCGTGCCGGTAGTGGTCCGGGCCGATCTTGCGGTACCGATACATTTTGGACCCGGTCTCCGGGTCCTCCTCCAGCACTTTCGCGATGTTACACATCTCCTTGGCGTATTCCTCCACCTCCGGGCACCGCCTGGGGATCTCGAGCTGCCCCCCGTCGGTCACCAGGTGGTGGGTGCGATCGCAGATTTCGGTACGCCTCACGCTCACCACGCCCTCTTTTTCGTCCTTTCGCTCGGCCACCTTCTGCCGCTCCTGGTAGTCGCACAAAAAAACGGTATAATTTTCGGCCTCCTGAAACTCTCTGGCCTTCCGGGTCTCGGGCTCCATATCCAGGACCGCGCATTTGACATTAAAGCGGCGGGCCAGGTCGTGGAGGTCCGAAAAATCGCTCACCCGGGCCAGCTTCACGATCCGCTTCTGCTTCTCCGAGCTCCGGTACCCGATCACCACGTGGAGCTCCTTTCCGATATCCACGCCCATGGCGCACGGTCCGGGGTGCCGGGTGAGCATCACGTCCTGACCGCAGCACGCATACACCTCTTTGACATTCAACCGGTTCTCCGTCTCCACGTGGGCCATGCCGAGTTTGCTGTTGTAGACCTCGCTGATATTGCCGTCGGGCGGGGTGGTGAAAAGCTCCAGTATCCGGCCCGGGTCCACATACACACTATTGAGCTGACTGATCCAGTAACCCACAAGATCCGAGGTCCGGGCCGGGTACTGGGCCACCCATTGGCCGTTTTGCGGGTGGATCTCCTGGTTGTGGCACCGCTGGCACAGGCGGATTACCCGGCCGTCTCCGGTCTCATGGAGGCATTCCGGAAACTCGAGCTCGAGGCAGGTCTCGCCCCCGCACGCCTCACAACGGATCATCCAGACCCGCTGATCCGATTCCTGGTACAAGGCGTCAATGCCGTAATCCGGTATGCTGGGCGTGGACAGATAAAGCTCCTCCTGTATCTCGGAGTGGCTCATGCGCTCCTGGGCCAGGTCCACCATGGAGCCTTCCATCTCGTCGCGCTCGTCGTAGACGTTTCTGTCCGAGGGCACGCTTTTAAGATGTGAGCTCGTCTTCTTGAATCCCGCGATCCGGCCCGTGGCCCGGGCCCCGCGCATATAGAGCATTGCCTTGCCCACACGCTTGATGTTGGCCGCATCCGTATCCTTCACGAACCGGCCGATCTCCTGGTAATTGTCCTTGATGAGCGGCGCAAACCGGGCCTTGGAAAAATCGGTCACGTCGTCTTTGGTGGGAAAAAGGTGGAGGCATCCCTGGGGGTACTTGCCGTAAATCATGCCGTGAAGGGTTTTTAAGACCGAGACCTCGGTAAACCCCATCTGGGCGCCTTTTTTGTAACACTGGCGCCGGGCCTCGTTCTGAAGGGGCTCCACCTGGTACTCGTGGCCCTCCATTTTATAAAGCCCGGCCTGGAGCTTGATCTTGCTGAAGGTCGCCCAAAACCAGGGGTCAACCATTTTCAACTTGTGTGCCGGTATCGTCACGCTGCTGCCCCATTTTCATCTTGGCGAATTCCGCGGAAAACTCTTTCAGTTCCTCCCGCTCCTCAGGACTCAGGCGCCCGCCGGCTTCCTCGTCGCCGTCAGGCACGCCCACGAACCGGAGCTTGGTCTCCACGATCCTGTGGAGCCGGTCCCCGGCGCTCATGCGGGTCTTGAGGTCCAGGGTCAAATCCTTCTGCGTGGATTCCACCTGCTGCTGGAGGCCTTCCAGGATCTCCTTGATCTCGCGCACCTCGTCCATCTTCATGACCCGGCGGCCCATGAGCTCGTCCATGCGCTGGATCTGGGTATTGAGCCGGGTCTCGAGGGTCTGGAGAAATGTGCCCCGAAAAATCCCGAGGTGAAAGGTGGAAAGCTCGTCTAAAATTTTGAGGTCGTTGGGAAGCGATTCCTGGATGTAGTCGTCCACGATCACCCGTGCGATCTGCCGGCGCTCCACGTGCTTTTTCTTGAGCCACCGGGAGACCGTGGGCTGGCTCACCCGGTCCTGGCCGCCGAGCTCCCTGGTGAGCACCTGGGCGATCTCGTGGGTGGTCTTGCCCTCGCCCGAGAGCTCAAGGGTGCGTTCCTGGAGCTGGTATTCTTCGATCTTATTGATAGCGGCCATTTTGTTTCAAACCGGATCTCGAAAAACGAATCAGGATTCAAAAAAGCTGCATCGGATTCTAACACGGTTTTTCAGGGGATCGACGAAGGTGGGCCAGGGTCGGCCACGGCAGGACAGATTAGGACAAACAAAAACGAAATAGGACAAAGAAAAAACTTGACAGGGTTTTTTACAAGGGCTTTTTGGGTTGCCCCTCTTCCTCGTATGGGGCGCTATCCTCGCGCAAAAATCGGTCAATATCCTCGGCAAACGCAAACCACCGCCCTCCCTTTTTCGTTACGGGCAGGCCTTGTTTTACGAGGGTATAGAAAAAGTTTTTACCGATTTTGTTCTTGCTGATCCTTTTGATGATTTCCTCACGGGTCCATAGAGGTGTTAAAGACATTTAAAGCCCTCCTGAATCAGTGAATTTTTAAACACACCTGGCAGCGATATCATCATTTCGCCCCCCGGGCCTTCTCACCTGGGGGGTGGGGGGGGGTCATTCCGGCCGGCGCCAGGAGAAAGACCCCCTCGATCCCTGGCGATTTTCCGGGCAGGGCCGGCCTGGATCCTCGATCAGTGTCACGTGCCGACCCGTTTCGGCCCTCAACTGCCCTGAAAGTGTCACAAATTATCAGACCTCGCTTACCTACCTGTAACACCTGTCACCCTAAATGCTCTGTCAAATCAAACTGTTAATAGCCTTGGTTTACATAATGTTTATTATAAGACGTTTCAATGATATCAATCACTTACAAGCCCTGTTTATTTGTACCACCATTTTTCGGGCGCGTGAACACCTGGAGTCCTTCCGCTCACCTGTGGTCAATCCTTCAATCAAGCTCAATCTTCCCCAACCTTATTCATTCCGTTTGCCAATTTTTGGCGCCTGCTGCCCGGCCGTGACACCGTATCAGGCCCCCAGAATATCTCCTCGTAGCGCACAATGAGGACCACCCAGTGGCCGGCCTGCTGCATCCATCGCCAGGCATGAACGCTCGGGCAGGTAAAGAGATGTTCGAGGAGCCTCCTGGATATCCCCGGAAAGCACGGCAAGGGCCATACACCACCCTTTTCCAGGCTCAAAAGGGCCTCCAGCGCATTATTAAAAGGGAAAAAATCCGGCCAGGGCCCACGACACCTTGAAACAGGATAAAAGGCGCCTCCAGGCGCGGGGTTGACCCCGTTTTCCCCTCTTTTCAAGCTTTGAGCATATGCGGTATGAAGACGGATCGCCGCGCCGGCCGCGGATTTTGAATTGAATTGCGCCCGTGCCCGCGCGTCACCCCTCTTTATCCGGTATAATTCACCCATATTCAAAAAACGCCTGATTTCCTCAATGATTCATGGTACTTCATGGTTTTTTTCATGAAGTTAAACATG
>Ga0180434_10010010_pt1 | contig 10218 bp, 12 predicted proteins | sample SS_ome_7_FD_132453 | JGI IMG/M metagenome (GOLD analysis project Ga0180434, IMG submission 132453) | Hypersaline lake sediment archaeal communities from the Salton Sea, California, USA - SS_1_D_2 metaG | ecosystem: Environmental > Aquatic > Non-marine Saline and Alkaline > Hypersaline >... | reverse complement strand
TGGGCTTCCATGGCTTTGTGTACGGCGGTCGTGATTTTATCTTGAGTAAAATCGACAACCGCGCCGTCTCGTTTTTTTATGCGGGAAACCGTTCTTGGCATGGGCACCTCCTTAATCAATCTTACCTCAGATGTGGACAATTTTCACTCCTTTCCCCCAACACGATGATTCTCCAACCCTTTTCCAATAAAAGAACCGGCCTTCTTTATCACCATATGTTGTGTGGTTTAATCAGAATCAGCACAAAATATTGTAGCTGCTCTCTAAATTTAACCCCCTCCAGATTACTTGTCAAGTTCTTTCGTGTTTTTTTTTGGTTCCAGCAAATATGTTACAATTCTTCATAAAGCTAGCTCCATGGAGGTGTTATGAAAATCATCGAAGTTCGGACTCCGGTCAAGGAAACCTTCATCGATCTCACCGCTCAAATCAAGGTCGCCGTCGCCGAATCCGACGTTAAATCCGGCATGTGTTTTGTCTCAACCCCTCACACCACCGCGGCGATCACGATCAACGAAAACACGGATCCCGCCGTAGCGGATGATATCCTTATGACGATGCGATCCATCGTTCCCGGCTCTCTTCCCTATACCCATCTGGAAGGAAACTCCCCCGCCCACTGCAAGGCAAGCTTGATCGGTTCTTCGGTCTGGATTCCCATAGCGGAAGGCAGACCGGTTCTCGGTATCTGGCAGGGAGTCTTTTTCTGTGAATTCGATGGGCCGCGGAAACGCAAAGCCGTCATTCAAGTCATTTCCTCGGAATGAATCCGCAGGCGATCCCTGCCCCCCGATCCGGCCGGCGGCTCGCTTCCGCCCGAAAAGCGCCAGAAGATCAGGAAGTTTCCCCGGGTTGAAATCGCAGCCCCATTCCTTTGAGTTCAGCGAAAAGATCGATGTTCTTACGGAAAAAGACGGTTCGCATCCCGATTCTCTCCGCCCCCGCGATATTTTCCAACCGATCGTCGATAAAGATACACCTTTGCGCGGGAAGGCCGGAGAGGTGAACGGCCCGGCGGTAGATTCGCGGGTCGGGTTTCATGCAGCCCACCTCATAGGACAGCACGTATTCATCAAAGAGCATGACTTCGGGAAAGCGCGACCGAATAAAGCCGAATCGAACCGGATCCGTGTTTGAAAGCAGGATCAAAGGGACATCCGGCGACAGACGCTTCATGATCCCGATGGGCACCGGGTTCACGCTGAAGATATCGCTGTAGATCAAAAAAAACGTCTCCTGGTCCAGTGAAAGCCGCAGCCGTTCGCGGAAAACCTGGAAAAAACCGTCCGGATCGATTCTCCCGCAGTCAAAATCCGCAAACAGATTCTGTCGGTCTCCCGCCCATGAGGCGATCTCCTCGATTGAAAAGGAGCACAAATCCGCCAACTTCTTAAAAAATATCTCGTTGTCAAAATGGATCAGAACATTTCCCAAATCCGAAATGACGGCGGTACGGACTGCGTTCATGGTTTTTCCCAACGGGCTGTTCCCCAGACCGATGAATACATTATTTATACCAGATATACCGAGGAGGGCGCAAATTCGATTTGATAAAACGGCGGCCTCGCCTGAGCGCCCCCCCCTGCATCTCCGGAAGCCCTCTTGCTTCTTGACTCCGGAGCGGTAATTTGTTCAACTAAAACACAACAGTCCGATGGTTGCTTCAGGACCGAAAAAAACATGTCCCCACTGCGGGAATTCACTGCCCGAAGATCAGAATCACTGTCCTCAATGTCGGATGTTATATTGGGATCCGACCAATACGAGTGAAGAAGAACCTGAATTCGAAGCGGAAGAAACACGGGGGTGTTTTACTCTATTGGGTTTTTTTCTGACAATAGGCTTCGGCATATCCCTGGCATTGGTTGCGATAGGCGTGATCATCCAATGGATAACTCATTTTGCGGATTACCAGACCAAACTCATCTGGCTTGCCGCATCCCTGATATCAGGTGCCTTTCTGGCCGCTTTGTGGACACGGAATCGCCGTCGTTCCGATAAACACCGCCCTCCGTTTTCTTAGCAAGGAACACGAACGAAATAAGGTCAACAATGATAAAAGGAGATCGCAATCATGTCAATTCCAAACAAGTCAAAATCGGGATTCACTCGCCTCGGCATCCTCATGGCGGCTGCCGCCGTACTGCTCCTGTTGCTGGGAACCGCGGGAGCCCTATACTATTTTAAAGGAAGCAACCGCATTACGATTCAGGATGTCCGGTCGGCTGAAAAGATATCGGGATTGGACCTGACAGCACGCGAGCAAAAACAGCTGCTTCCGGATTTGAATTCGAATCTTTCCCGATACAGAAGGATTCGCGCCGTTCCGATTCCCAATCATGTTTCACCGGCTCTGATCTTCCACCCCGGAAACGCGCATCACATTCCCCGGGAAGTTTTATCGGAAACGGTCTTTCGAGCGGATCCCGATATAAGCGTCCCTGAAAAACAGGAGGACCTCGCGTTCCTTCCGGTAACCGCTCTGGCTTCCCTGATCAAAACCCGTAAAATCACTTCCATGCAACTGACGGAACTTTACCTCGAGCGCCTCAAACGCTATGGACCGACATTGAAATGCGTCGTCACTCTGACCGAAGACCTGGCCCTTCACCAGGCGGCTCGTGCGGATGAAGAGATCGCCGCGGGAAAATACCGAGGGCCGCTGCACGGCATTCCCTGGGGAGCAAAGGACCTTTTGAGCACCAGGGGAATCCCTACGACTTGGGGTGCGATGCCTTACAAGGATCAGATGATCGACAATGACGCTACGGTCGTCCGCCGGCTGGAGGAAGCCGGTGCCGTGCTTACGGCCAAATTATCCATGGGCGCCCTGGCGATGGGAGATGTTTGGTTCGGAGGAAAAACCAGAAATCCATGGAATCCGAAACAGGGATCAAGCGGATCCTCCGCGGGACCGGGTGCGGCAACTGCCGCCGGCCTGGTCGGTTTTTCCATAGGAACGGAAACCTGGGGATCGATCGTTTCTCCCTCGACCCGCTGCGGAGTTACCGGCCTCCGCCCTTCTTTCGGACGCGTCAGCCGCTACGGCGCCATGGCTTTGAGTTGGAGTATGGACAAGATCGGCCCCATGTGCCGCTCGGTGGAAGACTGTGCCCTGGTTTTCGCTGCGATCACCGGCCCGGATGGGATGGACCACACCGTCCTCGAGCAGCCTTTTTCATGGGACCCCGCGGAAGGGCCGGAAAACCTGCGGGTCGGGTATCTTCACGAGGCCTTCGAAAAATCCTCCAGTCGGGAGAATGATAAGGCCGCCTTGGATGTTCTCCGCTCACTCGGGTTGGACTTGACGCCTTTCTCACTGCCGGATTTTCCCGTTCAGGCGCTTTCCTTTATCCTCAGTGCTGAAGCGGCCGCCGCGTTTGACGAACTCACACGCAGCGATCGAGATAACCTTTTGGTGAGACAGGGTCGCGGATCCTGGCCGAACACGTTTCGACAGGCCCGTTTCATACCCGCCGTGGAATACATTCAGGCAAACCGCGCACGCACAATCCTTATGCGGGAGATGTCGACGCTAATGGAGGATATAGACGTTTACGTCGCACCCACACGGGGAGGCGACAACCTTCTTCTCACCAATCTAACCGGACATCCCACCGTCGTCGTCCCCAACGGATTCGACAAAAAAGGCAGCCCGACCAGTATATGTTTCGTCGGAAATCTTTTCGCGGAAGAAAAAGTTCTGAAGCTGGCCAAGGCGTATCAGGAGGCGACCTCATTTCATTTGAAACATCCGAACCTGGATGATTCCTCAACCGGAGCCGGGAGTAAGGAATGAGATCGGAGCATCAACCCTACATCTGAGGAATTTGCCGTCGACAACGGGGCTGCGCGCAAACGGTATGCCGTACCTGAAGAGGGCTCTGGGGTCACGGTGGGTTTTTCCACAAAAAAAAGAGAGCCCTCAACGGGGCTCTCTCAGCAGTATTTATAAATTATGCCTTGTATGAGGACTTCGAGCTAAAACAAACCGGCGAAATGGATGTCGGCATGAAACATTTCTTTGGACCGGCGCCGGGTTCTGGCATCCACGGACTCTTTGACATCGATATAGAACCAGAATTTGTCGAACAGCCGCAGCTTGTTTACGTAATAGAGCGCGAAGTCGCTGATGTTGTCGACGAGGATCTTGCCAATCTCCTTGTCTTCCTCATTCAATACCGTAATCAGGTACGCTTCTTCCACTTGTTCCAGCGTGCCGTAGACTTTGGCTTTGGTTTTGCCTTCCCATTCAGCAGCCTTGTTGTACGAAGTAATGTTCAAAACCTCAAAGTCATCTCTCTCGGCAAGCCCGATATAATCTTCCAGTGTCACCTCTCCGCTGGGGGTGAAAATGCTTCGGTAAAGGCCGCCGTCTTCCTCGATCTCGATCTCGGTCGCAATCAGAATGGAAGGCTGTTCCGGAGAAAACTCTGCTTTTCCTCTTACCTTTTTCCCGACCAGGGTCGAAATGTCTCCGGTATCCAGAGTGCCCTGGACGACGATATCGAATCCCGGTTCTTCCGGAATAAACATATAATTGCCTAATGCGGTCTTAACCGTACCTTCAATATCGAGACTGCCTTCTTGAGTGATCATGCTGGTTTCCTGCACTTCTTCCCCACTGCTGCAAGAAGTGGTCGAAGCGATCAACACAAACGCGAAAAAAGACAATCCGACAAAAATTGAAAAATGATTCCGTTCTCGCATCCCTTTAATTGAAATCCATGTCCTATTGGCCATAACTCATACCTCCAATACTTTAATCATTGCCTTGTACGATAGGATCTGGCGATTGAGTTCTTCTCTAATTTAGGCAGATGATCCATCCTAGCGTCACCTTGGATGAGGATATTTTATACCACCGAATATAGTAAATGTAAAGCAGAAATATTAATTATTGCTTCGGGGATCCGGCATGATTTCACCCGTAAAATATCATCCTCGTCTTCTCCGAAAACGAGGGCCGAAAACCGGCTCCTTCACATCTTGGTTGAGCATCATCCTCGTTTCCGCGGCTTATTTACGACGGGAAATCCGAGATGACGAACGGGAGGAAGAACGGCGCGGTGTGGATGAACGAGAGGACGAGCGACGCAAGGTGGACGAGCGCGAGGAAGAAGACGAGCGCGAGCGGATGGAAGGACCCGATCCCCGCGAGGAGCGAGAGGTCGAGCGGGAATAAACGGAACGGCTCCCGGTTGAAGATCGTGTTTTCAAGGAAGACGCACGACTGACGACGCCGCGGCCGGATTTGCGGGCCGGAGAAGATCCCCGAACCGAAGACCGGGGAGCCGCCCGCATATTTCCACCTGATGATCGGGTCGATCCGCTTCCGAGCCTTGATGAAGACGTTGAAACCGCACCGGAAGGGGAGCGTATGGGCCGCGATCTCCTTGAATCGTTTATCGATCGCCGATTCGAAGAAGACACCCGGTTTTCGGAGCGGATTGAAGGAACTCTCTTACTGATGCTTCCGGATCGAAGGCCGGAAGCGCCGGACACCCGGGTACGGGAGCTGGCGGATCGGGAAGAGGAACGGGATATCCGCGCCGGGTAGCTGTTCCGCGGCAAACCCAAACGGCTGCGCAAATCGACTTTATTCCGGCTTCCATACTTGGGGATGGACGAGGATGCGGAACCGCCGCGTGAGGAAAGGATTCGCCTGCCGATCGATCCCGATCCGATCCCGATGCGGGTGCTTTTCGCACGGGAACCGGAAACACGGCTTCGAGTCGACGAAACGCCCCGGATCTTGTTTTTCGCCGCCGACGATCTCACCCGAGCGCGGGAAACAACGGAAGATCTCCCGGGATAATTGTCTGTAATCCGGCGAAGCCGTGACCGCGCCAGGACCTTTTCAGCCCGGATATGCCCCCCGCCGCTTTTAAGACCGAGGCCGCGGGGCTGACGGGCGGATAGCGAAATTCTTCCAAGACGGGATACCTGCCCATGTGACAAGGCGGCTCTGGAGACGTGCCGGGAACGCAAATGTTTTCTGTGAACCACGGTGAGCGCACGGGAATGAAGCGGATAATAGCGGTGATAATAGCGTCCATAGAAGTGGTTGTCGATGATGACGGCCGGATAGCCGTAATAGCTGAGCGGACACCAGCCGATATAATCGACTCCGCTGTACCAGTGAACCCAAGCCGGTCCCCAGCGCCGGGTCGGGATCCAGTACCAACCCAAGCTTGCTCGCCAGTGCCAACGGCCATAGTGAGTAACACACCATCCCCAGGGATCATACGAAACCCATGTCCAGCCGATAACGGGATACCACACCCAACGCCCGCTGTCGTAAGGCCTCCAGCCGCTGACGCTCACATGAGGAACCCAGACATAGCCGTACGGCCGTTCGTTCACCCATCGCCCGTTGTCCGCCAACTCCGTCTCATAATCATCCAACTCGGAAGGAAGGTAGGATGCCGTCACATGACGGCCGAAGAGTTCGTCCCGGGAATGATTCCATTCAAGAAAGGCATCTCCCTCGGCATGGAGGAGATCTCCGGGATCGGCAGAAAATTTTCCTCCGGCGGCAAGAACCCGCTGGCCTTCCTCTATCAACAAGGAACGCTCTTCTCCAGCGGCTTCCGCCGCTCCTTCCCACACCTGAAACTCCGTCTCACCCGCTTCACGCACGGACAGGGAATACAAGCCTTCCATCAAAATGTAATGGGAAGCATCAGGCGTGTGGACGGCAAAATCCTTCTCATGATCCATCTCGCTGACCCGCAGAAAAACGGAGCCGGAGATCAAATGGACAACGACGCTGTCGTCTCCTTTGCGCGGCAGCTTGATCAAATCGATCTGAGTGTGATGATCCAAGCGAATATAGTTCTTGCGGCCGAAGTGGATTTCCGCCCTCCCTTCTTCGGAACCCAGCTTGGCTCCTTCAATAAGCGGGAGATTGACCGTTCCCTCCTCATTTTCGGAATCAGGGGCGCGCTGTACGAAAACGTCTCCGACGACATGACTCAACCGGGCATAGCTATGACTGTAGTATTCGTTTTCCTGTGCGGGAAAGATCAAGAGCGCCAAGGCCGCCAAAAAAAACGTCATTACGATTGTCTTTTTCATCTTTCCTCCTCGTCAACTATTTTCTGAGCAAGAAATATGCCAGGGTCACTTACCGGGGACCTCGGGATAAAAAGCATCGTTATGTCCTGATTTTAGGACAAAGGGGTGGCGGCTCCGTCCTCAAAAACCGCGGGATGGCGATAGGAGCCGTCTATCGTTTGAATGCGGAAACACACACACTGCAAAACAAGAAAAAAAGGCGCCAAGCAGGCGGGGGGACCCTCTTACCTTTGTAACCATGCTGACAAAATTGCGGAAAGGGAAAACAGAGGGAGAGCAATCCCCATCAGATTACTCTCCACTCGTCGTAATTTATTTCTTTTTCAATATCGGCATTCCCGTACGCTCGGTTTCAATAACCTTGTAACCGTCGGGAACACATTCAAGGTTACCTTCTCTGACATCACGGGCAAAAAAGTAGATTCTCTGCTGCCGTCCGCCTTTCAAGTTCACATCTTTGAAGTGGAGATAGTACTTGACCCCTTTCTTGTTTGTGAATTCGTATGCCATTTTTTACCTCCAAATGGTTTATTTGTAAAATACCTAAGATTTATATCTTATCCCTCTTATATAAGTCTCCTTGGATTAATACCCCTCTCGACTCAATAGGTCTTGTCCCGTTTTTATAAAATATCAGATTCAATGTCAAGATAATTTTGGAATATTTCCAGATAAGTGAAACCATTCCATGTTCAATGTATGAATCCCACGGCCGGCGGCACATCCGCGGGCGTCAGCGGCCCGAATTCTTTTTCATAGTGTTTCAAGTTGGATTCCAGCGCCTCCGCGAAGCGTTTGACATGAGCAGGGCTGAGGATAACCCTGGACACCAGCTTCCCCATCGGACCTTCCGGAAAAAGGAAAGCAAAATCAAAAATGAATTCCTCCCGGTTATGACGAATGGCGGCAAGATTTGAATATTGACCCAAAGCCGTTTGTTCATCCACTTTGATGTCTATCTTTTTATTTTCCATACCATCTCCTTTGCTCGTGATCTGTTTTTATTTTCTTTGAACCGGAAAAAAATAGCAACCACGGCCTGAAATAGCCGTATCCCCCCTTTCCGTTTCCATCAAAAAAAACACGCGATTCGGCAATCCAAGAAAAAAGCTAATATATTTTATATTTTCCCTTTACAAACCTTATCTTTCTGCTATACTTGTAGTGGTTCTCTTGGGCGGGCTGGAGAGAACCCCCACCTTTTTGGTTCCCATCATCAACCCCCCTTTTGCTGACAACAGCCCGCCATTCAAAACCCCTTGCCGGTTTCCACGGATAAGATGATTACCGATGCAAATCCGAACACTATACTCGTCCGGTATCATCCCCCTAAGGAGAATTCGACTCCCTATTCTGAATCAAGTATGATTTCCGGCAGGATTCGCCGGGGACCTTCAAGCGGTCTCTCTTTCCGGACAGTATCTCCATACAGCCTTTTCCATGTTTCCTCCCCGCCTTTAACATAAATATATATATTTTTATGTTTTTAACAACGAATGACGCATTCTCGGTGAGTCCTTATACGGATCCCGGAAAAAGACGTCAACTTGACGCTCCCAGGGGAGATCGTTATCATGGGCATACGTCAAAACAGGAGGTTGCCATGAAGCAGGAAGAACAACTCGAAGGAAGGTACGCACGATTGTATTCCCAACTGCGGGAACTGATTGAACAAACTGAAAGCCGGACATCCCGAATGGCGACCATCGCGGCGTTGCTCCATCATAAAATACCGCATTTTTTCTGGACGGGATTCTATCTGCTGAAACGGGGTGAACTTTGCGTCGGCCCCTACCAAGGACCTCTTGCTTGTCAGATATTAAAACAACATCAGGGTGTCTGCTGGACGGGGATTCTGGAGCGCAAAACCGTCATCGTTCCCGACGTTGAAAAATTCCCCGGGCATTGGGCCTGCGATTCCCGCTCAAAGTCCGAAATCGTCGTGCCCTTCACCAACCGTGCTCATCGTATCGCCGGGGTTCTCGATGTCGACAGCCGACAGCTTGACGCCTTCTCTTCCGTTGACCGGGAATGGCTGGAAAAAATCGTTCGTTTGATCCCCGGTCGTTGATAGCCGCGCATACCGCGGCTCATCGATTCGGATCTCTCCCAATCCTATCCGCGATGATTTTCCCCGCAGTTTCGATGATGATCTTGACTGCGGCCGACGCCGTTATTCCCAACGGATCACGGTCGGGATTCACTTCCACGACATCGATTCCAATAATCTCCGCCTTTACATTCTGCAGGATGCCAAGGGCTTCACGGGTGGACAAGCCGCCGGGTTCATGATGGGAAACGCCCGGGGCGAAAGCCGGATCCAAGGCATCGACATCGAAGGAGATAAAGAGAGGTCGGGAGAATTCAAGGGCGGCGGCTTCCTCGATATCACGCATGGTGATCATCCGCACCCCGAAACGCTCGGCTTTCCGCCGATGCTCTCCGGTAGCCGCTCGGATCCCCACTTGAACGAGGTGCGCTGCCAACCCGTCATCCAGCACGCGGGCAAACGGGCAGGCATGAGAATAGGGATCTCCATAGAGATCATCGTAAAGATCGGGATGGGCATCGAAATGGAGAACATCAAGCGATGGATAGGTTCCAGCCATCCCCTTGAGCACGGGATATGAAATCGAATGGTCTCCGCCCAAAACAATCGGGACGGCCCCTTTTGACGCGATACGAGCGGTTTGCTCCGTTATACGAGCGGACACGGAGGCATAATCCCCCCGGGCATCCACATCTCCCAGGTCCACCATCACCGCCTCGGCATCCAAATCGACGCCCGTTTCCGTCCACGCATTGATGCAGGCGCTTGTAGAGGCCTCCCGTATCGCCCGGGGACCTTTCGCCGGTCCTTTGAGAAAGCTCGATTTTTCATCGTAGGGGACTCCCAGTACGGCAAAGTCATAATCCTCCGACCGTTTGATCGCGCCGCCGAAATCCGTCATTATTTTCTCCTGCTTTCAGAGTACGGTTGCGGCCGAAAACGATATCGGCCCGCTTCCCGCTTGCCCATCATCCAAAAATTCCATCCTTCATCCTCCGCTGTTCATAGCCGGCATGCCGTTCATGCGCACTCAAACGAAACCGCGGCAAAACTGACGGCGGAACGCGTAGATCCTTCTTCCCAAAAAT
>Ga0180434_10010009_pt1 | contig 10219 bp, 15 predicted proteins | sample SS_ome_7_FD_132453 | JGI IMG/M metagenome (GOLD analysis project Ga0180434, IMG submission 132453) | Hypersaline lake sediment archaeal communities from the Salton Sea, California, USA - SS_1_D_2 metaG | ecosystem: Environmental > Aquatic > Non-marine Saline and Alkaline > Hypersaline >... | reverse complement strand
TTGACCTTGTGGAGATCAGTCCGGTTTCGTTTCCAGCCAATGAAAAGGCCCGGGTGGACCAGGTCAAGAGCGCGTTGGATGAAAGCAACCGGTCCGAAATAAAGCGAATTGTCGAGAGAACCCTGCGCGACGCCGGGTTTTCCCGTGAGCAGGCCAAGGCCATTGTGGCCGAAGGCTGTAACGCCCTGTCTCTGCGCGACGCCGAGGCCGAGTGTATGGATGATGAACTGTCCGCCATACTGCGGCGCAACATCGCAATTTTCAGCTAAAGGAGACAGAAAATGTCCGAGGAAATTAAACAGCTACTGGAACAACAGGGGAAGGCTTTTGAGGAATTCAAAACGGCCAATGATGCCCGCCTCAAAGCCATTGAGGAAAAGGGATACGCCCCGGCCGACCTGGAAGAGCAGGTCGAGCGTCTCAGCCAAGCCCTTACCGATCAGAAGAAAGAAATCGAGGACATCGCGACCGATATCCTAAAAAAAGCCAACCGTCCGGCTCCCGGTTCCGACGCCGATCCGGTGAAGGCGGAGCACAAGGCCGCCCTCATGAAATGGATTCGCAAGGGTGAGGAAGGCAACCTGCGCGAGTTGGAGAAAAAGGCGATGATCGTGGGTTCAGACCCAGGCGGCGGTTACCTGGTCGGTTCGGAGATGGAAGCCGGTGTTGACACGATCGCCAAGGCCACCGTGGCCATGATGGGACTGGCCGACGTCCGGACCACCGGTTCGTCCACTTACAAGCGGCGTGTGCGCACGTCCGGCGCCGGGTATGGATGGGTTGGCGAGGAAGAGGAACCGAGCGAAACCACCACGCCGAGCTATGCCGTGCTCGAATTCAAACCGGGCACGATCTACGCGGAACCTCAGATTTCTCAGGAAATGCTCGAGGACGGCGAGGTGGACGCCGAAGCCGAGATCATGGACGCTCTTTCCGAGGATTTGCCCGAGGGTATCGGCGAGGCACTGGTCACCGGTTCTGGAATCAACAAACCTCGCGGTCTGCTCAGTTATACGACCGTGGCCAACGAATCCTATGCCTGGGGCAGTTTGGGTTATATCGCGTCTGGCAATGCCGGCGCCCTGCCGGATGACTTCGATGAGTTCATCGATGTGGTCCATGCCCTGAAACCAAAATACCGGATCAACGGCCAGTGGCTGCTCAATGACCTGACCTTGTCATCCATCCGGAAATACAAGGACGGCGACGGGAACTACATTTGGCAGCCGTCCTTGCAGATGGGCGTGCCGGACCGGTTCCTGGGCTATCCGCTGAACACGGATGACAACATGCCGGACGTGTCCTCGAACACTTTGTCGATCGCGTTCGGCGACTTCAAAAAGGGGTATATCGTGGTCCGGCGCCGGGGCATGGCCATGCTGAGGGATCCGTATACCGCCAAACCGTTCACCAAGTTCTATACCACGATCCGGATCGGCGGCGGGATCAAGCATTACGAGGCCATTAAATTCATGAAAATGGCCGCGAGCTAAGGAGGTCGCCATGATAAACAACCTGCTGAACAATGTGAAAATCACCCGTATCCTGGCCGCTCAATCGGACGGGCAGGATACTTTCAGTTCCGACATCCTGGACATGGCCGGTTTCGCCGGGGTCATGTTCATTGCCAAACTGGACGACGTGGACAACACGTCGGTCCTGACCCTTCAGGCCCAGCAAAACACGGCCAATTCCGCCACCGGCATGGCAACTTTGACCGGAAACGCCACCTATACGGCGGAGGCTGCTGACGCGGATGACGACCTGCTGGTGCTGGATGTGGTCCGGCCTCGGGAACGCTATATCCGGGCTCAGGTGGTGGTCGGAACGGCCAACGCGAAGGTGGCCGGCGTGATCGCCATTCAGTATGGCGCGGAAGTGGTCCCGATCACGCAGGGTTCGACGGTCCTGGATAGCGAGACCATTACCGACCCGGCGGAAAGTTCTTAATCCGTCCCTTAAGTGGGTAGGTCCGGCCTCGTAAGGGGCCGGGCTGCAACCAACGGAAAGCGAGAAAGAAATGAGTTACGTTCCCAAGGTTTATAAAAAAGACGGCGGAAACGAACTGGTGGTGGCGGATGGCGGGACTCTGACTATTGAGAGCGGTGGGACCTTGACCGCCGAGTCCGGCGCGACCATGAGCCTTCCGGATATTTCGCTGGAGGTCGGCGACCTGGCTTTGGCATCGGCCAAAATCGTGGTGGGCAATGCGCAGGGCGTGGCTGCGGCGGTGGCGCTATCCGGAGATGCGACGATCGACAACGCCGGTGCGTTGACCATTGGCACGGGCGCGGTTGAGGATTCCATGATCGAGGCGCTGGCCGATGGTGAGATCATCATCGGCGTGGACGGCACGGCCGCGAACAATGCCAAGGTGACGGTTACCGGCGATGTGGTCATTGCCAACGACGGCACAGCCACCATACAGGCCGGGGCGGTGGAATCGTCCATGCTGGCGAATGGCGCGGGACTGGCTGCGTTGATCGCGGCTGGACTGGGCGCATCCGCCGCCTACGATAACACCACGTCAGGGGCTCAAACGCTTCTGGCATCCGACGTGAGCGGCCGAGTGGCGTTGATCGTGGTTGTGGTAGATGAATCGTTTGCGGATGGGGATGGCGGTCAGTCCGAATTTACCGTCGGTGAGACGGATACGGCTGATAAATTCGCCGCTTCCACGGTATTCGCCGATGCCACGGCTGGAGATATTTTCGTATTGGCCGGGACACTGACCGCAGCCAAGGCTTTGTTGGTAACCGGAACCGCTGCAACCGGGACCGGGACCGGCGGCATTTCCGTTTCCGCACTGGTCCTTCCGGCCGCGGCTTAAAGGAGATTTGTTATGCAAGGACAATTAGCATTCGGCCAGCGAGGCCTCAATCAGATTGCCGAATCCGGGTCTCATGCTCTGAGGATCAACAAAGAAGGTTCTTTGGTGGTGGCTCAGTCGGCCGGTAAATACGTCGAAGCGGTGAGAGAAGGCCGGGTTTTTGTGGCCGCGAATCAGGCGGCCGTGGCTTTGACCGCAGCTCTGGCGACCACCTACACGGGTTTGGTCCTGGTCAATCCGTCGAACAGCGGCAAAGACGTGGTCATGCTCCGTTTCGGGTATTCGTTCAGCGTGGCCGTGCCGACCGCGACGGTGATCGGCTTGATGACCGGCGAAGGAACTTCGGGGATCGCATCGGCCATTACTCCGAGGAACCGGCTAATGGGCGGCGGACCGTCTTCGATGATCGTGGATAATGGCGCCACCCTGCCCGGGACTCCGGTCCTGGAACAGGTGTTCGGCCAGGGTCATACCCTGGCGACCACGGGAACCGCGGCCGGACCGATCACGGATATCGACCTGGATGGTTCGTTGATCGTGACGCCGGGGTCGTTTGTGGCGGTCTATTCGTTCGCCGCGTGCACGGCCAGTTTCATCGGTTCTTTCATGTGGGAGGAAGTCCCCAGGTAACCGGATGAATGCCATCTACAAAATAGCGACTGTGCCGGCTGTGGAGCCGGTGAGCCTGACCGAAGCCAAGACGCATTTGCGGGTTGGTTCGGTTTCGTTCGCCGATTCCACGGCCGAGGGGCAGTCGATCACGCCGGCCGAATGGGCGGTGACTCCGCTGTATGGGATCGAGGGGACCGGCGTGGCCGTATCGGGAAGTCGGACGCTGGTGGTTTTGAACGTGGGCGTGTGCGCGGGAACCCTGGACGCCAAGATCCAGGATTCGGACGACAACGTAACGTATGCCGACTGGACCGGCGGAGCGTTCACTCAACGGACCGCGGCCAACGACGAGACGGTCCAGGAGATAGAGTATACCGGGGAAAAGGCGTATGTCCGGGTGGTCGGTCAGGTGGCTGGGGATGTGTGTTCGTTTTCGGCCCTGGTGATCGAGCGGACCGAGGTGCATCCGGAGGACACCTACATTTCCGGGTTGATCACGGCGGCTCGGGAATGGATCGAGGAATATACCGGCCGGGCCCTGATCACTCAAACCTGGGATATGTATCTTCCGGACTGGCCGGATGGCGAGTTTTTCCGGGTGGGCAAACCGCCTCTGCAATCCGTGACCTATATCAAATATACGGATTCGGACGGGGATGTAACAACGTGGTCGACCGATTATTACGACGTGGATGTGGTGAGCCAGCCGGGCATTGTCCGCCTGGGCTATGGGGATAGTTGGCCGAGTGAGACACTTCACCCGACCAACCCGATCAACGTGCGGTTCACGGCCGGATACGGCGCGGCCGGGTCGAACGTGCCGACTCCGATCATTCATGCCCTGAAATTGCTTTTGGGCCACCTGTTTGAAAACCGGGAAAATTCGGCGGCGGTTAAACTTGAGGAAATACCGTTCGGGGTCATGGCCTTGCTGGAAAATTATAGGATCTGGGGGTTTTGATGGGCAAGAAAGAATCCAATCCCCTGCCCCCGGCGAATGCAGTAAAACAGCCACAACCCAAACCGCCCAAAAAGGTGGTGACCGGGAAAACCCTTGAACTTGAGGTCAAGCCGTGCGGGCCGGGCAGTTACGAAACCAAATAGAAATCCACCGGCCGGTGGACACGCCGGACGGCCTGGGCGGGTATACCCGGTCATGGGTAAAGATTTCCAACGGCGATGCCTGGGCCCAGATTCACGGGTTGCGCGGACAGGAGCGAATGGAGGCCATGCAGAATGACCAGCGGTTGGATGCAGTGATCCGGATGCGGTTCCGGGATGATATCCGGCCGGAATACCGGATTATCCATGGCAAACAGGTGTATGAGATCGTTTCGATGATCAATGTGGACCTGCGGAACGTGATGCTCGAACTGACCGTCCGGGAGGTCATCTGATGGCGCGCAATCCGACCAGGGGCATGATCCAGGCTCAAGTGGATGTCCGGATGCCGGATGAGATCGATCTGACGGTGTTCCAGGGTTGGTTCGACGGACAGGCGGAGGATATCGCGGACTACATTTTGAACGATGCCAAGTCGAGCACTTCTTTCCAGGACATTTCGGGTCAGAGTCGTAAAAAGCTGAAAAAGAAAAAGGTTCGGGATGGAGATGATAGTTATTGGATCGTTCAATGGAATTGGCCAACGGCTCATCTGTTGGAGTTAGGTCACCTATTGGTCAGGAACGGCCGGATAATCGGTCATGTTCCGGCCAAGCCCGTATTGGTTCCGGCCAAGGAAAAGGGTTTGGCTGAGGCGTTACGGAGGTTCAGTCAACGATGAAATCGTTGTTCGAGGCCATAATCAACAAGTTCAAGGCCACGCCTCACAATGACTTTTATACGGCGGTCGGCGGGCAGTTGGCTTTGGCCCAGGCGCCTCAATCCTGGAAAATGCCCTATGCGGTTTTCAGCCTGCCGTCCAATGTCCCGGAATACACGTTTACGGACACGATCGAAAACCCGGTGATTCAGTTCAGCGTGTTCGATGATTCTCAATCGTCCCTGGTCGTGTGCAACGCCTACGACTACCTTACTACACTTTTTGATGATTGCCGGTTATCCATTTCGGGCGGGACGTTTCATTTGATGGAGCGGATGTTCAGCCAACTTTTAAAAGAGCCGGAGTACTGGCATTACGTCACGCAATACAGGTTGATAATCGAATGAGCGATTTGGTGAAATTGAATTTAGGATGCGGATTCCGGCATGTGCCAGGATACATCAATATTGACAGCCGGCCGGAAGTCAACCCGAACCGGTTGTGCGACTTGAGCGTGGGTGTTCCGTATTCCATGGATTCGGTGGATGAAATACGGGCGTTTGATTTTTTGGAGCATATACCGATCGGGCGGACGGTTCCGCTTGTCGAGTCCATCTGGAGGTCGTTGAAGCCGGGCGGGATATTCGAACACTTTACGCCATCCACGGATGGCCGGGGCGCGTTCCAGGATCCGTTTCATGTGAGCTTTTGGAATATCAATTCGTGGCTGTATTACACGAATGACGCCCACCGGGATCTGTATGGGATCAAGGCCAAGTTCGAGGTTGAATTTTTACAGGACGTTCAAACCGGGCCGATGGTCATTCATACCCATGGCAGGATGAAGGCGGTGAAATAATGCATCCAACCAGTTATCAGGCGATGAAAATGTTTGTGGCGGACCACCTGGGCGAATCCGGGACGGTCCTGGACGTGGGCGCCCTGGATATCAACGGAACGTATCGGGACCTGTTTGGCGAGGGTTGGAAATACACCGGCCTCGATTCCGTGGCCGGGCCGAACGTGGATGTGGTGGATTGGGAGAAAATAAAACCGGAATCGTTCGACGCGGTGATATCGGGTCAGACGCTGGAGCATTGCGCGGATGACGGCGGGCTGGTGGTTCAGATGGCTATTGCGCTCAAGCCGGGCGGTCACATGTGCATTATTGTCCCTTCGGCTGGGCCCGTGCATTCGGATCCGGATTACCGCCGGTATACCCAGGATTTGTTGACCAAGTTAATCGAGGATGCCGGTATGGAGGTTGTGCGCATGGGTCAGAGCATTATCCCTCCCTGGTGCGACGTGTGCGCGATCGCTCGCAAGCCCGAGAAGAAGGTGAAGAGTTGAAACCATTGGTCAGTATATTAATTCCCGTAGTCCGGCCGGAAAAGGCGAAGCGGTGCATCGAAACCTTGAGGTCAATTTTCGACGCCGAAATTGGTTATGGATGGCCCAATAAAATCGAGATCATTGCTGAACCGGATGTCGATCGAATCGGATGTCCCAGGATGTTGAGCCAATTGGTTGAACAGGCTCAGGGCGACCTGATTTGTTTTCTCGGGGACGATACCATCCCCGAACCCGGATGGCTGGATTACGCTCTGGAGACCATGAAAACCTTGCCAGACGGCTGGGGTTTGGTCGGGTTGAACACGGAAAATTCGGTTCCATTCGCGCATTGGATAGCGGACCGGCGGATGCTGGACCTATTGCCGGATCGGCAGTTTTTCAACCATGCGTATCAGCACAATTTCTGCGACCGGGAGCTTTACGATATTGCGGTGGAAAACGGCCGGTGGGCCTGGTGCGAGGATTCGCGGATCAAGCACGATCATCCGGTGACCGGGTCGGAGGCGGATGAATTCAACCGGTTTGCGTCTGAGCGTTTCCAGGCGGATCAGAAAACCTACTGGCGGCGCAAGCGCGAGCGGCTGGGGTTCAAGTTGGGGATCGGGTTTCCGTTGGTCGACCGGATGGTGCATGTCAGTTTTTTCACCTCGTTCGCGTGCATGGACAAGCCGGAAGCCTACAATTTGTATTACCCGACCATGCCTCACGGCCCTTGGGGCGGCACGATCGCCGAGGCCAGAAATGACCTGGTGTTGCAGGCCCTGGAAGACGGCTGCAGTCACCTGCTGATGCTGGACACGGATCAGACGTATCCGCCCGAGACTTTAAACCGGATGCTGGACCATGACGTGGACGTGTGCGGGGTAAGGGTTCACAGGCGGTATCCTCCATTTGACCCGATCATGTATCGCGGCGAAATGGGCCGGTATCAGCGGATTTCGGACGATGAAATGTTCAGCGGCGAATTGGTCCGGGTGGACGCCACGGGCACGGGATGCCTGCTGTTCAGGATGGACGTGTTCGATCGGGTGGAACGGCCCTGGTTTCAGTTGGGGGTGCATCCAGAGGACAAGCCGTATGGCGAGGATATTTATTTTTGCGACAAGGCCCGGCGCGCCGGGATCGACATATGCGTGGATACATCGTTGACCGTGGGACACCTGACCTGGCACGAGGTCGGCCGCGGCGACTACGAACTTTTTCAACTGATCGAGAAAGGGAGGGCCCATCATGGGCAAGAAGGTAGGCAAGGACTGTAAGGTCACCCTGGGTGCGAATTCGATTCAGGGCATGGGCACGTGGAGCCTGGACGGCATGGTGGTGGATGAACTGGAATCCACCGAGTTCGGGGACACCTGGAAGACCTATGAATTCGGGTTGAAGGATGGCGGGAACATTTCGTTCAACGGGTTTTTCTATCCCGAGGATGTGACCGGCCAGGAGATGCTGGCTCAAGCTCTGCTGTATAACAGCGGGCTTACCAACTTGCGGCTTTATGTGGACAACACGTCCTATTACGAGCCGTGCCAGAGCACCGGGTATTTTTCGCCCAGTTTGACCACGGGCGCCCCGACCAAGCTGTCGAACGTCCGGATCACGGGTCATACCATTTCTTCCGACAAGTCCGGCCTGATGAACGTGAGTTTCACGGGCAAGGTTTCGGGGATGATGGCTCTGGTATGAAAATCAATCGCAACAATCCCGGCGTGTGGTTCGATCTTCCGGATGACGAGTCGGAGGCGGATGAGGGGAAAAGCCGCATCTGCCTGCGGGTGTGCAATGCCGAAATCCTGGAAACGATCAACGATCAGACAATCAAAAAGCGCGAGGTTTTCAAAAAGGGACAGTTTCACGACCGGGTCGAAGTGGATGAGAAACTCCGCAACCGGCTGCTCTGGGATTATTCGATCGTGGATTGGGTAGGCATTCAGGATGAGAACGGCGTGGATATCCCGTGCGACACGGATACCAAGGTGGCGCTGATGACCGGGAGTCCGGTTTTCGTCCAGATCGTTTCCGAACGGCTGGATGTTTTGCGCGAGCGCAATGAGGAACTGGCCCGGGTGTCGGAAAAAAACTTATCGAGCACGTCGAACGACTCTACGTAAAGCCGAGTTGCGAGACGTGCCGGCTGCAGAAGGGCGACCGGTGGACGGATGAGTTTTGCGAGGAATGTTTGCCGACCTTGCGGCTGGAAAATCGGGACGCGGTGGATATTTTCATGATCTGCCAGAACCAGTTGATCATGGCCCCCCTGGGCGGGGCAATCGATATCAACCATATGGCCGTGCATGAGGCCATGCGGCTTTATCGGGTGCGGGACAAGCGGACCTGTTTTGAAAAGGTGCTGACCTTGGCCAATCACATTTTACCCATGCGGCGAGAGGCGGACACGGAATGAGCGTTCGCATCCCCGGCGTATATGTCGAGATCAAGGGCGATTTTACCGAGCTCCAGACGGATATGAAGCGGGCTCGGCAGATGGTGGCCGAACAGGCCACCGGCATGTCCAACGCCCTGAACAATGCATTAAGTCCCGGCCAGATCAAGAGCAGCGTGAACAGCCTGATGCGGGATCTGGGCCAGATCCAGAGATCGTCCAAACTGACCGGTAACGAATTCGACAAGCTGGGCGTGGACCTGGGCGAACTTCGCCGCCATACCGGGTTGACCGAACGGGAATTCCAGAAACTCCAAAGCCGGATGCTTCAGAAAAAAGCCACGGATACCACGGAGCGGGCGCTGAAGAATATCGAGCGCCAAGCCGGGTTGACTCGCTGGGAAATGGCTCGGCTGCAATGGAAGATGGGCGATGTGGATGGCGCGGCCCGGACGTTGTTCCGGGGGGTGACGTTCCGGGGCGTGGTTTCATCGATCACGGCGGCGGCCGCGGCGGCCGCGGCGGCCGGGGCGTCGATCTTGTATCTGGGAAACCGCGCGATCGAGGCCAACGACAAGATCGCCAAGACGGCGGACAAGGTCGGGTTGTCGACGGATGCCCTGCAGGAACTGCGGTATGCGGCCGACCTGGCCGGGGTGGGCCAGGAAACTCTGGACATGGCCATGCAGCGGTTTTCCCGGCGCGTGGGTGAAGCCGTCAATAATCAGGGGGAATTGCTCGGTATACTCAAGCAATACAATATTCAGGTCAAGGACAGCCAGGGGAAGACAAGGCCTTTGGAGGATATTTTCCTGGATGTGGCGGACGCGATCAAAAACGCAAGCTCTGAACAGGAAAAGCTGCGGATCGCGTTCAAGGCGTTTGATTCCGAGGGCGCGGCCCTGGTCAATGTGATGCGCCAGGGTTCGGCGGCGATAAACGATATTCGCCATGACGCTCGGGACCTGGGACTGGTGATTGATGAAAACCTGGTCCGGAACAGTGAAAAGGCAAATGATGAACTGACCAAGTTGAAGCGGATCGTGGGCGCGGAATTGCAGACGGCCGTGGGCGAATTGACGCCTGACATTGTCCGGCTTACCCAGAAGTTTATCGACAACCGGGACCGGATTGGAGAGATCATCGACAAGATGATTACGATGGGTGAGAAGTTTGCGTGGTTAGCGGACAAGGCCAGCGCGTTTAGTGATCGTGTAGGGAAGTTACCTATTTTTTCATCCTTTGGTCCGGATCGTTCTTTTTCCGATCTTTTTATTTCACC